>Ga0316217_10003416_pt1 | contig 18126 bp, 12 predicted proteins | sample 1anoAmetaG_FD_203633 | JGI IMG/M metagenome (GOLD analysis project Ga0316217, IMG submission 203633) | Freshwater microbial communities from Trout Bog Lake, Wisconsin, USA - 1anoA | ecosystem: Environmental > Aquatic > Freshwater > Lake > Hypolimnion/Profundal zone | place: USA: Wisconsin...
CCCAACCCCAACCCCAACCCCAACCCCAACCCCAACCCCAACCCCAACCCCAACCCCGCTAATTTGTAATAAAATAGCAAATTGTGTTATTTATAATTTGAATTTAACTTCTTGAATGATTCAAAATAGAAGTGATGAGTCTAAAGGGTCTTCAAGGATCAGAAGGCTGAGTTAGCTTAATCTTTTTGGCATGTCGAAAGAGGCATTAGTTAAGAAAATTCAAACAATGATACATTAGCTCAAAGTATTTTATAAAATGATGGAAGAAGACCCTTAGAAGCTGCAAGCCAAAGAATCAGCTTAGAGATAAGTTATAATCTAGTCATTAACAGAAAACTAAGCAAAAATAAAAAATAAACTCACTACTTTGGAAAAAAAGCTTTAATAACATGAAATTTAAGCCATTCGATCTAGAGAGTAGTTATAAAAAAGCAAAAAAGAAAACTAATCCTTGAGAAAAAGGATGGCTATTCTTGAAAAAAATAGATTAAAAGAACAAGAAGACTTAACTAAAGAGTTCAAAGATCAAAAGACACTGCTTTAGATTGAAAACAGCAAATTGAGGAAGGAAACCAAAGTCTTAAACTCTAAGATTAAAATTTTGGAAGAACTAAACAGATAAACTTAAGACAAATTTGCTGAAAAAATGGTTAAGAATATAATGGCTTAAAAACCTTTGGTCTAGGAATCATAAAAATAGAACTGTAAGTGCAGTTCAAACGTCCCGAACTAAAAGAAAAACAAAGTTTAAATAATGGCCCTGAAGTAAGAAGCGAAGCAGCTTAGATAAAGGTTGAGAGTATCTTAAGAATAGAGATAGTTTATAAAATGTAAGATTCAAGAGAGATAAGTTTTTTATTCGAAAATGATTTTAAGTAAGCAGTGATTTTTTAAGTTTCATCATCATAAAAATCGTTTTTCTTGAAGCAATTTCATCAAAAGCAAGTTTTTATACTCTCCTACATTTATACCCTTTTTCTAACCAATGGCTTTTCAACAGTTTTACGCTAAGTGCTCTCTTTCTAAAGTAGCTCAAAATATGAATTTTCTGCTCCCAAGTAATGAAAAAGTTCGCTACGACCCATAGTTACCTCATATTTTGCATATATTTCAGCAAAATACTGGAAATACAAACCAGAAGATTTCAATCTCGACAATAGTTGAGCATAAGCTGCCAAAAAATATCCATTTCTTAGCAGTCTTTTTCCAAGCTAATTAGTTGGAGTTGGATCAAGCTTTGATAAATCAACAAAATGAGAAAAAGTATGCCCAATTATTTCATCGTTTTCAAAGGTGTTTAGTGGCTACCGTTTTAGATAAAGTATACATTTCTCTGTAATAGACCAAAAAGCTTTAGTTTAGCTATCGTAGTCCAACTCATCTTCACTATTAAAAATCGAGAGATATCTAATATAGTTACTCGAAACAGTTTCAGTGTCATTTGTAGGAGGTGAAACATAGGTTGTTTCAAACTGAGAAAGTGGTGTTGAAGGTCTATCTTTTGAGGGAGTGGAGGAACATTATGAATAGTTCATTTTATTATTATTTTTATCAGACTTAAAGTCAAGGCTACTTTTTTCAATATCACTGACCATTTGAGAACTTTAAGCACAGATTTGAATTTATTTGGGTTTAATCTTGCAAGTAATGCTCATTCAATAGCAGTTCAACAAATTTAATTCCAGAATAATGATCATTATAATAATTCATGATAAAATCTTTGCTAAAAGCAACTTTTAGATCTTTGCCAGTCTTTTCTATCCCAAAAACCTCATTATTTACTCAACCGCAATTCTTTTTTGCTAAAACATCGAAGAAAGAATAGCAGAAGGCTTAGAAGAAGAAGGAAAAAGAGCAAGCTAAATAATCTTTGGGTGGGAACATCGATTATATCGATCTTAATAAGTATGAGGATGGATATATTGGAGTAATTACACTTTTAAAGGAGCAACTCGCAACAATAAGGGCTGGCAGATTATAAGTAGCTGCAGTTCTAAAGGCGCCGGTCAAAATAGGCAATAAAAATTTCACAGTAGCTGAGTTAGGACAGGTTTCATCAAAAGGCGCCAATAGCTGTGTGTTAAGCCCTTTCGATTCTTCTCAGCTAGAGGCAATCTAAAAATCAATAAAGATATGGGATGATAGCTTGTAAGTCAAGAAAGTCTAGAGCACATTAGTTCTTACACAATCTGTCCAAGGCAAGTAGGTGAAAGACAAACTACTGCAAAAGACAAAGAAGATCTTGAATGATCGAAGAGAGTAACTGAAATCTTTACGATCAAAAACACAAGATGAACTTAGAAAATACAAAAAGTTGATTCCCTAGGATCGTTTAAGGATCATATAAACATAAGCCAAAGCTATCTTTGATAAAAAGAACCAGGAAATCGATAAGATTTAAAAAGAAAAAGAGAAGTAGTTATCAAAGTGATCGCAAAAGCTAAAGATTTCCGTATTATTTCCATAAAATTAATTGACTCTCAAAATATTACTAAGATCAAATCTGGTCAACCATATATCCACTACTCCATAATCCAGATACTATCTCCCCATTCAATCGATAAAACCTGCCCTCTCCCTGTATCTTATCATCTGAGAATTCGCCTACATAGACTTAACCGTTAGCCAACTTCAATTTGCCTTTCCCATGTTTTTGTTCATAAAAGAAGTCACCCTCGTAAACTTCCCAGAATTCTTAGATGTGCTCATTCGTCATCATCTTGTAGTCAAAAGGGTATGATATCCGCTTGGGACGGTCATTGTATATTTTGCCTTTCCCGTGGAAATTGTCCATATACCAATTGCCATCATATGCTAAGCTTCCATTAGAATAGTAAAGACTACCTTTACCGTGCATTTTGTTGTCCCTCCAATAACCTTCATAGTAGCTCCCATCGTTATAGTAAAATAAGCCGCGTCCGTTTCTCTTGCCATTCTTAATCTGTCCAATGTATTTGGTTCCCACATCATATTCGACAGTTCTCTCGTCATATTCATTATCATATGAAGAGATTGAATTCTAATCTTAACTGACTTATTTTATTGTGCTGTTGTGTTTTTTACTGGGAAAATGTGATCTCTCAGGTGTCACTGCTGGAGCTTATAATTTTTTTTAGTTGGGGATTGATTGGATTGAGTGAGCGATACAATCAGATGACAATTCATAATTCTTAAAATCTTAGAGATTGGCACAACTTTTAGATTCCCTGTTTGTATACCTATCTAAGCTTTCCTTTCGAGAATAAGATGGAAGACTTCCTCTACCATTAACCTCAGCATTATTACTATGACCCAAACCATTTTGCTAACTTAGAGTACTAAAACCATGCCCAATTACTTCAGAAACTCTTTAGCTTCTATCTTCTGAAGCATTGAGACTTACAACTTCTTTGAAAAAATGCCTGATTTAATTGATTTTTTTGAGAGTCAGCTAGTTTTGATTTTATTCAGACAATGAATTTTTGACTGTGATCGAATTCATTTAGTTCAAGCTACTATTCACCTAGCTCTATGCACTTATTTTGATCTGGTCATTATTGAATGATTGTCTTACTTCTTATGCCACTTATTTCTACTATTTTGGTTGAGAAGTGACTTATTAGGCTTTATTTTAGACTAGGTTTGTAAAGGGGGAAGTATTTGTTCCGCTGCTGACCATTTACCTTTTCTCAACTTTTGGCTGCTGTTGTACTAATTGATATTGAATGATAGGTCTAAAATTATTTTGCTAAGAATAAGAAAAGTGGATTTTAGGCTTATTGTTTATGTTCCCTTATGGAAAAACGTGGGTTTAGATTTGCTTTTTCAAAATTATAGGTATACTACTTTGATTATTACTTGTTTTATCTACTTATTTGGAAATGAGCTTTGCATTTTCTGTTTTTGGCTGAATCTTTTATATTCTTATTGCATCTTTTTTTGCAAAAATCTATTAAGGAGGAAACTAATGACTATTTCTTTAGTTGAAAAAACACATTTAGGTTTCTGAAGTTTGTTTGCCATAAAATTTTTCAATTTTTTTTCTCTGCTGAGGATCATAGCTCAGCAAAATTTTTAATTTGAGTTTAAGCTATTAAAGAGCTACCATATTTATCTTACTCTTAATGTTTTCCTCAAGTATTCTCCTAAACCCTTTCTCATAAATAATGTCCATTTGCTACATGTACAAAAGTTACAAGAGCAAAACTCCCAAAGAATAATAGTCAGAGACATACATATCGTAATCCTCAATCATATCATTTTAGTAGAGAATTTTTTAAGGAGAGGGGTAGATAAAGCCATTTAGATGGAAGTTGAAAATTGATGTATAGTCTTTAGGAAAAAGCCAAGGATCTGACAGCACTATACTTTTATCATCTTTTATGTAAATGTTCTGAAGACATACTCTTTGGTGAGACTGCCCTATCTTCTTAAGAAACAACAGAGCCTTCATGATAGACTAAAGCACTTCTAGAACCTAGTTTTAGCTAAAAGATTCGCATTTGAACTGTCTGTTGATTTTGTATTACTTCAGATTTAAATAATACTTTTAAAACTGCAGGTAGTATTTGGTTTAATAGCTGCAGTACTGCAACCCCTTGCTTTTGGAACTCCACATCAGTTTTGTGATGTACTAGCAAGATCTGCTTATTTTGGAACCTATGAGTGACTATACTTGATTTTTTTATGATTGCGAATAGCATGAGATTTCTTTGCCGATGAACTCTTAATTCGTCTATAAGGATCTCAGCAACAGATATTGGTCATGGATATTATACTAGAGTATTTCGAATTGTTTCTGCCACTAGAAAGAACCGTTCTATTGTCCCAAGTTTCCCATTCGTTTATTATAAATTAATCATTTGACTTTCAATTTTATTTTGAAGGGCTAGAAAATACTATCTAATAAACAAGAAGCTCTTCATTTTTCGGACTTACTAAAATCGATTATTTAAGGAATATATTAATCATTATTAGTTCAGAGATTGAAATGTTGACCTTTAAATCTATTTCTCATAAGCTGAACTTTTGTCTTATAAGGCTATTTCAGTAGTTTTAAGATTTTAGTGTCACTGAATTGCCGATATATACTTCCCTTGGTCTCATCAGATTTATCACTATTTTTATGCGTAATAGTTTCCTTTGAAGCAGTTACTTAGTTGATGACTCTCAGCTGGGACTTCTTTGGCTTGTAAAAAATGCTATCTTCATCATCAAAGTTGACTATTTGCCTTTGTTCTTGAACATTTTCGTAACTCTTGTAGCTTTACTCTCTTTTTGATTACTTTTCAATTGTCTTCTCGACCTGAGGTTCGATGGGTCGATTCCATTTGTTCCAGTTCTAAGATTCTATTCTTTCATTTATGTTCTACTCATTTATTTTCGAAACAACTATGCTCACTGAATTGGCCTAACTTATATGTTAGTTCACTGATTTTACGCTCTTTGCCTGGTCGATCATATGAGTCATATCTACTTTGTTTATCTTTTTGAAATTAGGGTACACATCTGAAGGATTTGGTTGCTAAAATTACTATTGAGACTCAAGAATTTTTTAAGTCTGTTAGGCTGCCTTTTTGCTTCTAACAACTTCATCACTAAGAGAGTTTTAAAACTTGCCGGACTTTAACATATCCCCGAAAATGTTGATTATTGTATCATTCTTTGAAGAATTGAGATGAGTAGAGGTGTTATGGGGTATATCACCATAGATGCCATCATAGTAGCTGCTAGCTGAGTATGGTCCTGAATTTTAGTCTTTTTTTCTTTGAGAAGAAGGAAAAGAGTATTTAATCTCATTATCTTTGGTCGGAGAAGGAGAGTAATAGTTATTAAGATCGATCTTAGGTGAGGCGTAAGTTGGTTAATAAGGCTTACTAGCTTTAACTGTTGCCTATTTGAAGTTATTTTAATAGCTTGGAGTCTATAACTATCTATTCGCGACCTATTGGGCCTATTTTTAGTCTCTTTTACTACTTTTGGATGAATTCTTGGAGAAAGGTCTTGGTATGGCTTATACCTTTTACTAATATCTATTTTAAGCTTATCTATGCCCAGACTAATTGAAATGACTAGGCTCATTTTAAGTTTTTTCGGTATTTGTGTTGTTATTTGGAATATCACTACTATCTTCTTTGCTCAGACTACTTGTCTGCTTTTTTTAGCTTTGCTTTGAGCTGGAAATATGGCTGATTTCTTTGATTTATTGTTGGTTATAGACTATATAGACGCTTGAGTCTCCATCAACAAAAAGGTAAATATCAGATTCTTAGAATTTGTAGAATGGATGATTAGCAATCAATCCAATCTCAAAGAAATCGCACAACTAGTTTAAAATGGCTTAGATTTCACTTTCTTGCTCTATTTGGCTTTGTGACTCTAATATAAAGCTCAAAACGTGTAAGAAAGCCTCGTCAATCTAAGGATACTGTCCAACTATTTCCTAAAACATTGCGTACTCTTCTTCGTCTTCGTTTTACATCAGTATGAAAAATTCGGAGAAATATTTCAGATATTTCTGAGATTATTAGTTTTAGAGCAGAGCTTTGTCGAAAATGATTGATTTCAGAATCTAGATGTAGTTCTTTTAATTTTAGTCATCGAACATTTCATAACAAAGCTTTAGAAGCTGGAAATAGAATCCACGGAATAGAGTGTGGGCTAAGTTGTTGCCGCTTTCGATTTTTCTGATAACTCGAGTTTCGGAGTTCAGATTATAGGTAAGAGCTTGTGGTACACTCTAGCTCTCAGGAAAGTAATCGTGAAACTATATTTGAGTAAGTCTTGGAAGAATTGGATTGTTGGCTAAATGTTGGATGACTTATTCGTAGGTTAATTCATTTTCTTACGAGACTTGGCTACTCATTCAAATATAACTATAAATCAATTTTATTTGCTTAAAGCCAATATTGGTAGAGGTGAATAACGATCCTTATAGAGCTAAAGAAACGAGCTAAATCTTCAAATATAAGCAGAAGGTTATGAAATTTAACAAGCTTTGAACATATTTTTGAGATAATTGAATAAACGTGCTATGCACTATCATTAACTCCACCGTTAGTTGGGTTGGCTTTTCAACTAAATCATAATCTTCTCCAAATCTGAGTTTAAGAACTTAGATTGTACTAAATTTCTTAATCTTAAGAAGTGACTCACCATATCGTAAATATCTACTTATTTACAGTTATCTTTCGTTAGAACCTGAGGGAAGTTAATAAAAGTGTTCTTAGATTAATTTTTGTTGTTTCCTGAAAAATTTACACTCCCAAAGAAACTTGTTATAATAGCAGAATCATTTTTAAAGAGATTAGTTTTTCCTGATTAATTCTGGGTCCCAAAGAAACTTGTTGGAGTAGCGGGATCATTTTTAAAGAAACTATTTTTACCTGGTTGTATCGAACTGATACTAAGATCAAAGGGTGCTGATTTATTACTAGCTTTCTTTGCCAGGATTTCTATATAAAATAAAAATTACTTTATCTCCTTAAGTTAAAGATAAGATCAAATACATACTTGATATTTGCGAAAGTTTCATTGCCGTTGAAAAATTGGGCATGAGCTAAAGCCGCTTAAAAACCATATTCCTTTATTATTGGTGTTTCGAAGGTAAGGTCGTTGAATCGGCATAAAATTGACTGGCCGTTCAATTATGCTTTTTTAGTAAGTGTTAAAGGGCCTGCATTTTATACTCCTTTCTGTAGCAGTTGGTTCGCCTCCATTTGAGAAATTACAAACAATTCGTTCTGTTTTATTAGCATATAATTTATTTTACAAAGTTCATTAGAAGAAATGCTGAATTGACTATTATAGAGTTGTGTGCATTTTACGAAATTGGTGCTAAACTTTAGCCTTTCGTCAAATTTAAATTTAAGTGTTGTTATGTCTTGTTTGTAAGCATTGATTTTATCAACCTAGGGCACAGGAATGAGCTTTTCATGCTGAAATTCTTGGATGTTCTATATTTGGAGCTATCTTTAAGTCTCCCTCTAGCAAATGTCAGTAAGGTTACTGCTTTTAGAGAAATAATCTTCGCCATAAATCTTCATTTTTTCAGTCAACTTCTTCACCTATTTATGATCCACAACAGCTTACTCTATTTTGGTTAAAGCTATCGTATGTAATCTATAAACTGATTCTTCAGTTAAAGCTTTGGCATACATACTCTGCAGTGAAGTATAAAAATGAGAAATTTGAGGCTCACCTGTTAAAATTGTATTATAATGATCCAAAGCTAACAAAGAGTTTGGATACAACAGCTTTCTGTTTTCGTTTAGGGCGTTTTAGCAGCACCAACTCATTAGTAACCTCACTTGTTCTTTAGTTGACTTTTCTTTCTTAAAACCAATGCATGCCAGAATCTCTACAGTTGCTTTTATGTAAAGTTGCTGATTTCGGCCAAGCATTCTTAGTCTTCCGGCGGCTTGCATCAATCTATCTTTGGTCATATTCGGAGAAAGTGACAAAACTGCTTTTACATCGCTCTTCATCTTTATATCTGCACCTCGAGTTCTTGCTTAGTCGAAAATCACAAAAGTTTCTCTTTAGGGTATGCTGGTGCCTCTTTAGATTGAAGATCGCGTATTCGCATCAAATACTTTCCAAACTCCGTTCTTGTCACAAAAAGTAATGCCTTTAAACTTCTTAGAGCTTAGGAAAAGATCATGGTTACATATCCATGGTACAACTTCTTATTCCAATGATTTTCCTGCCAAAATAGCTCCAGCATCGATAATACATGCAACTCCTTTAGCAATCAACTCCAAGGTATCTTCACAAAACCTTTGCCAAAGACTTAAGTCGCTATCTGAGATTTGTGAGACAGAAAGTGTGTGATGAAGCAACAAATGTATCATTTTGCCATCAGTACCATTTATTAAATCATTGGTAGAGGATTACCACTTTAGCCTTTCAGGAAGAAGCCAATGGTTGTCTTTAGTCCCTGAAAATCCTATAGAACGCTAGACATATGAAATATCCCAGGATGATGCACTAATAGATTGTTCGTACTGTTTTAAATCTTTGGGAAAAACGCAGTGATTGAGCCAATAAACAATCGTGTTCCTACATCTAGAAAAAACTTTGTATAACTAATCAATTTGAGCAACAGAGTCCATATTAATTTGTCTTGCAATTTTGACAGATGAGGGCAAATATTTCTTGTTTTTTATTGTGCCCAGCCATTTCTCAAAAAAGTAGTTTTGAGTACTTTATGATTTAGAAAGCAAATTGTTTAGAGACTACTAGAATTATTAACGGCTTATTCCTTTTTAGAAATACCCAATATATGAGACTAAAATGGCTAGATCTGGATGTGCATATTAGCTTCGAACTGAAGGCATATCCGCAGCTTCATAGGGTACTGCAACTCTTTTGTGATGTTTAGCGCTTGGCGCCCCAAATTCAACTCCAACCCTCAAACTCAAGCAGTGCTAAAGAATACCAAAGGCTAATAGTCCTCGCAGAGCCAAGATGTTATTCATATCCTCAGGAAGCTTGCCTTTAATCCTTTCAATATCATCTACTGAGCTATCTGTCACATACTGAACTAATATCTCTTTTTCTTTGGTATCAAGATTATCATAGAAAGCCAATTCACTCATGCGGTATTTCTTATTATAGAACAGTAGTTTTACGATTTTGCTCTTTAGCTGAATTCTTTGTTATGATGTAATTGTGGAAAGAAGCCGTAGACCTTTTGGATACTATCCTTTTGCGATTAACTTTTCACAATGACCCTATGACTATTCGGTGGCTATCATTTTTTAGGAAAAAAGCCATCCAAGCAGCTCTTCACAAAGTATTTCCATAGTCACTCTTGCCATTTCGTAGCGTATTGAATCTCCTTGAAGAGGCTAGCTAACCCCAATTGAATAAACAAAGTTTTTGGTTGGAGTCATCATAGCATCAACTTAGTCGAAAATATCAAAAATTTACGTCTCTTCAAAAAGCCACTAATCCCTTTTGATTCCAATTTATCGAATAGAGTTGTAGGTTTGTTTAAGATATTCTTCTCGAACTTTTAGTATCATCGAAAGGCAACTCTACCTGTCCAAGAGAATGATCCCTTTATTTTTTAGACACTCAAACACTTATTTGATTCGCTTTATGCTGCTTAATGTAAGATCAATTTCACGGCTGAATTTGAAGCTGAAACAAGGTATTTTGAAGGAAGTTACTGAAAAAAATCGAAAATAGTTGCGTTGGGCTTCCTAAATAAGTGAACTCAGTAAATTGATTCTCGGAATAGATTGCTTTGTTGCTTGTTTTTCGCAAATCTCTTCTAAAACTAACATCGGAATTATTACTTGAGTCTTACCTTAGCCCATATTCAGCTGAGATACACTGCCCAATCCTTTCAATTTCAGATGCTCGTATGTGTCATATTGTGACCTCCATATCCTAATTTTCATTTCTGCTTAAAAACATATCCAGCAGTTTTTCTTGTTTATTTCTTCCCTTGGGCTTTAAAGCTATCTAAACAACGCTGTTTTGTCGATTATGGGCTAATTGAGCAAGTGTAATATACGCTAGAAGCTTTCTATCTAAAGATTGAGTAAAACCCAGTATTTCATAGCATCTCTTAGTGACTTCTCATCGTTTTCACTGATATTTTCATAGAGATTTCTTATCTTTTTCTGATCATACAAGCATTCTACATAGTCCTTTTCGGTGAGACGATGCTTGACTCGAAAAATCATTTCTAAGTGCTAATCAAATTTTTTGAAAATGTTTCGAATTCTTTCACTAAGTTATCTCTTCAACCTTTAGCACTTTTGTTTGGGAGATGTAAAAAAGGTAATAAGCATTTCAATTGTTTTCCTTTATGAAAGCTCTACTTTTTCATATTTTTAGTTGTATTTCAGAAAAGAATCATAGCTGTTTTGCAAATCTTCTCTCATTTCTTTGTTCATGGTATCATTTTAGTTTACTTTGATGATATTTAGCTTATCCAACAATTTTTACTAATTAGGGTCTTCCTTTTTCTTAAAAAAGTTGAGAATCGTACGCTTCAGATGATTAGTATCTTTAATAGCTTTGTTATAGGTTGTAATGGCTGCCTCTATCCCTTTGATATGTTTTTATTCCAGCTTTATGATCAAAGATTCTGTTTTTTACCAACGAAGCTTTGCTTTCTTATTGTTGATGATTTCTATATTTTGTGGATCCAGCCCTAAAATGTATAACTAAAGCTCATTTAATTTACAAGCTTTCGTAACAGAATCATCTTCCAATTGATGAATATATTCGAAAGAACAATTTTCCATTTTTTTGGAAAAAGTTTCTGGCATTCTCCAAATCTAATAGATTGAATCCTTTTTTTTGACGATTACTCCTGATTTGCCTGGTGTTATATGCAAGAGTTGTTTGGACATTGATTAAAGGACTATAGCGCAAAGAACGAGGCGATTGTAATTTAGCCCTTCAGCCATCTGATAGACATTATTCAATCTTGAATACTCCTATTCACTTAGCTAATTGAAGCTATAGCAACTGCGTATCAAAGAAATGGCGAATTATTAGTTCGTCAGCATAAAATGCTATGAACAGATGTCTCCTTCAAAAGAGCAAACCAAAGCAGCGATATGTAATTGTGCCAACCTGCTTTTAGATCTGATATCATTGAAGGTATCATGAATTTCATAGCATATCAGCTAACTTCGGCTGGAGTATAGGGAAGGTATTTAAATGTTGCCATTTTTTTAGATTTAGTGATGAGGTATGACAAAAAAATAGTTGTGCTGAATGCTCATTCTGTAGCTATCAGTCATTTTTTTCAAAACCAGGCAATTAACTTTATCCCCTGCGCTCCAAGGTAACAACTTGTGATGTGAATATTACTCAGCTACAGCATATCCTTCGTAATTTTGAGAGACCAGTCCGAATTATTACGAAAACACGAATTTCAAGTTACTCCTTATCAGTAGGAATTCTATTTGGGTTCTTGAATGAGGCGAATAAATCTGAATGATGAATTGTGGCAGCTCTATTTTGCTAAGAATATCAATGGCTTTATTTTACCTTTAGTATTATTCTGTGATGAGCATTCTTTGGAAGAGCAAAGCATTCTTTCTGTCAAGAATGAAGGATAAAGGTTCATGAGTAAACTGCTCAGTGACTATTCTCCCTTCAACTATCTAAATATTAACTTCGGACTAGGAAGACTATTTATTACTGAGAAGGACTAATCCAATTTCTTTCATTTTGGTTAGCCCTCTTTTGCGAAAGATGAGGTTGTCAGTACTTTCTTCCAGCCAACAGTAATACTCTTATAGATATTTTTGAGGAATAAACAAGTTACAATCCTAAATTATACCAGTCTAAATTAGTAGGTAGTTCCTTTCCTGCCCAGTGCTGGCATTTTTGAAGATGGTCCTAATTCGTAAAGAAGGTAATTAAGAGCTCCCAGATTATTAATTGGCTTATTTTCCATCGAAGCTAAATTAAAAGAAGACATCAGTTTCTTTTTCTTGCGGAAACTACTTTCCAAAACTATTGCTCGTCCTAACTGCACCGTTTTTCATCAAAAATACCTCCATATCTGAGCTACCTTCAAATATACTCTCAATTGTTTCATTTTTCCTAACCTTAATCGGCAGTTGGTTTGATTCACTCCCATTTTTCAACACAACTCCATTGAAGAAATTTATCATATATTCTTATGCTCCGTCTCTTCCTACGAAAATATAATTGTAATCAGGGAGAAACATCCAAACAGTGTTGACCGAAACACTTGCATCCACTTCTCTGACGACTTCATTCAGCAAATTTATGTTTTAGCGATAATATCTGACACAATACTAGATGTTTTCAAAGACAGCTCTGTTTAGATAGTGCTCGTATTCTTTTATGAGCTTTTTAAAAGTGTTCTTTTCCTGCAAAGAATGACAGAACTTAGAATTCAAACGGATTTGAACTAGCAACCTTGCGAAAATTTGGCAAGCTTTCGCTGATTATATGCAAATATTCTCATTGAAGCATGAGATTATAGAACGTGCCAAATAAAGGTATTTGACTTTAGTACCAACGTCATCGGCATAGACTTCTTTCTTTCTTAGGAGATTATATTCGTTAAATGCTACTTAGGCAATGTCGGCTACTAATGGCGCTTAATGAATCATCACAGCTAAAAACGAAAACAAGCCTCCCAAAACTTGGAGTGAGAAAAAGTCCTAATATCTCCATTTGGATGTGTAATTTTGGAGGAGGTGTTTAATAGATTCGTAGATCATTGAATCTTCCGTGCTTTCTAATTATACGTCCTCCAGCTATTAAACAACTTACTATTAGTCCGAAGACAGCTGCTAAAACTATGTTTTTGTTGGAAAGCTTATGCGAAATGCTTTAAAGTCCCCTACAGTTGAATTTACGATATATCTAGCTATTTAATGAGACGAAAGGGTATTTATTATTATTTTTCGATTGAGAATCCCCTCACAAAGCAAAGGTAATTGTGTCAGGTTAGCTACTTTGATGCTGGCGAGGTCAACGAACATTTAGTCTCTCATTTTTTTCAATTCTTCGAAAGCACTAGTTTTTTTATCGTTGAACATTGCGTAGATTTGATGCTATCTAATATTATTCTATTTGATTGGCTTAGTAACCATCCATGAGAATAGAGTTTGCTGAAACGAAAGCTGATGATTGAATATGGAAGGAGGTGGACTGAACAGTTATAGAACAATCGGCTGATTTTTAGTGTGACCGTTATAGGAATGAGTAAGTTTTTCATAAAAGTGTGCATACTTAATAGGTTAGCTTTGATAGCAGTTGAAAAGTTTTTAATTTAAGCATTTTTTAACTTTATAATGAAAGTTAAGAGGATGATGATTTGCAGTTCTTTGCTAATGATAATGATCACAATCGTTGGGCAAGTTCTAAACCTTCTTAATAATAGGTATCTGAATTTAAAACAGCATCTTCATCACTCCACAGAGTTTCTTCTCTATTTTGAACTCACCAACGCAAATCCAAATCATCTGGTCTGCTTCGTTATCTCTCTCGAAAAGACCAGCCTCAAATTATATAAATGGCTCGTTTTGCATATCAACCACCTTTTTTTCTGCTGCCTCATAGTCCTTACAAGAAGCACATTTGTTATGGTTGTTAAAGAAGCCAATCGAACATTTACCATTGCAAAGATTCCGTGGTTGACGTAATCTATTATAATCCATACAAGCTTGCTAGTATCTTTGTTTAAATTCATCAAAAACAAACTTTATTTGCTGTAATTTTGTTTGAAAAGCTGCCCTATTCTTGTTCAATTTCTACTAGTATGTTTGATTACTTTTGAAATAGTTCTTGAAATATTCACTAAAACTGCTCTTCTTATCTAGATAGCAAAACTTGGTCTTATTTCTATTATTCTCCCAGTACTCATTCAGATAAGCCAATGCCCTTCTCATCTCATAGCTCAAACTCGTAAAATGTTCATTCAAAACCTCCAAATTGACCAAAGGAGGAGCATAAGATTCCACACTAATCGAACTTCCAATATTAATGGATTTGTACTTCTAAAAAGCAAAAGCCGCAGCTATGTACTTTACTAGATAAACATGCGAGTAGCACTGCGGCTTGAGATGCGGAGTATATGAAGCGTTTCTTTGTTACTAGGTCATCACTGCCTCATAGGTCTATACTAAGAGCTGCAAATTTGATTTTGAGTTTTGCTAGCATGAGATTTATGCATGGCTGATCGACTCAATAAATTATTCATTTTATAGGTATTTCGCGATACGTTTGAATTCTCGCTAAACTACCCATACCCAATACTGCCTCCCATAAATCAATTTTGACTCCAATGTCCCTTTCAAATTGGATAGAGAAGTAAACAAAGTGTTTCTCTAAAGTTGAACTAGACCTGTAAAGCCAATGTCTCCTTTTTTCCCGATGTATTTGTTCCTAATATTCTTGAACTAGTAGATTTCACTTATTTCTACAGCCGAGCAGTTATCCAGCTGCCCTAAAACAGATTCCTTCAGCTCTTATATCGTGACCCGATCAGATGCCACACTGTAACCAATTGCAACTATCTTCTCAATCTATCTATTGCACTTATTAAAATAGTGCTTAACCTTTTAGCTGTTCAGTTCCACCTCCTAGTTCACCAGCTGTTTGAATTCGACGAAGAGTTCTTTCAGACAATCTTTGAATCTTCTAATGTTTTACCGGTCGAAGGTTAAAGCCTTGACCACTTTTTTGATATGATATAAGAGAATTTTGGCTCTAAAGCTGAATATGGTGATCTTGGCAAGGTCTTCATTCTTGGAGATATAACCCAACAGGGCTAAACTTAGTGAATAATTGATGTTGGGATAAAATACAGTCTCGTAGTCAGGCGTGCCAGTATCGACCAGCTCTTCCGCTTTTATTCCAAACTGTTTGGATTCTTTTGTTTGATTGGAAGATGCTTTCGGAAAAATAGATACAGATGGTGCTGATTCTGCCTGCTTCTTTTGCTCCAGATAGGCTGGCAACTACATTATCAAATTTTTGATGAGAGCTGGCGATTTCTTATGCTTTTTGAGGCTCGCCAGAACAGATTATATTAGCCCTTGTATTTACTTTTTTTACTCCTGTAAACTCGCACTTGATGTCCCTTCTCCCAAATTAAAGTAGTCGAATGACTTGGCTTCCGCGTATTCAATAAGTCTGGAGCCCTGAGTCATGGTTTTGGTGCGAGTCTGCTCTAAAAACACCAAAGTCTTTTTAGAGCGAGAGAAAGGCTTGCTCCTCCACAGCACCAACACTGCCAGATAGGCTGGCTGAAACACAAACTCATACTTACCAATATCCTCAACAGCAGCCCTCACGCGATCGGCCGACAGCTACCCCAAAACCGAGTTCAAAAACTCATCCGTCCTGACATACTTGACCAGGGCCGAGAAATAGTGATCAGGTGTTTTGGCTGTACTTTCTCGATGATGCACAACAGGAAACAGCTACTCCAGAGTCAGCTAGTAACTCATCTATTCTGGTGGGTCTGCAGGCGGCACTGAAGGCTTGAGCACTGATTACATAACTATCATTACAAAAAGACGTTTGAATTAGACATCGTTTATCCGCAAAACGGGCAAATCTAGACAGATAACATTCTATGCCAAAATCAGTTAGCCGCCGATTGACCGATGTTTTGTGGTCAGCAGTCGATGATAAAGTGGTTACTATGCCAGCAATAATCCATTGTTAATATATCGAACTATACCCTAAGTATGTCAGCATGCAGCTGCTTTCTGGTCTTCAGTCTGGTCGTCACTCTGGTCAGCATCTGGGTGCTGGTCGAACTTATCAACAGCGAATAGGCCAACAAGTCCCTCGATCTCGATAGCACCCTCTGTACTAATATCTGCACCCATGGCTACGACATACCCAAAACAGCTGACCTCTGCTGCTATTTTTTGGACACGGATTACTGCAAAACCAAGGCGGAGTGCCAGCAGTAGTGGAACCAAACCTTCTAAACGTACATCCGCTACGCCAAAATAGTACTGATTGTGTGTGGGGTCTACACGACTGCCTTATTATTCTATCGATGTGCCAAAGGCTCACTGGAATTGATCCAGCGTCAGCGGCGAAGACACAACCCTGCTGCAGTTCTCCACATAAATGGTACATGATAGTTAACCCAGATCAGAATAGGCTGGTCAACGGTTCGTCTATAAGCCGGCTGCGGGAGTCGATGGTTCTGGACGATGGGCACGACGACTGTGTGATTTGCTGGTCAGGGCTGCGGGAATCGAAGGTGATTCAGTTGGATTGCGGACACATGTTTCACAGCGGATGCATCAGGACGTGGCTGTCGCAGAATACTACGTGTCCGATGTGCCGGCTGACCATCTGAGGGCGGGTTACAATTTGGGAAAGTTGGGAGGATGTGATTATATTGGCAGAGATGCATATTAGTTGATTCGGTCGGATCATTAAATTGTCAGTGGTTCCAGCTATTTGCTATGCTTGTTTATCATAGCCTACTCCTGCATAGATCATACCTATAATGCTATTGGACACTCTCGTAATGTTAATGGCATCAAGGCTCAGCACGATTGAAACAACCCTAGTTCAAACAGCAGTATTTGCTGTGATTTGGTGCTGTCATTCGATGCTGTTATTTGTGGGTTGGTGATTGACCTGGTGAGTGACGCCCTTATAATGGGGAAATAATCTCCCGAATTAATAATAAGATCGAAGGTAGGGTTGCGATGGGTTTCTGCGATTTTCTGGCGATGGTGAGCCTGATCTTCACGGCAATGAGCGTGTGGCTGCTAGTGGGGTTCACAGCCAAAGAATAAGCCAATAAAACACTGGATCTAAACAGCACTCCTTGTACCTTACTCTGCGACCAGCTGTACAGTCTGGAGACCAACTCCCTCACCTGCTGCCTCAGCACCTGGGACTGCAAAACCAAACAGACCTGCCAGCAGTAGCTCATCCGATAGTACCAAAAGAACATTCATGAGCTCATCATAATCATCGCAGTCAATTCCGCCTTCATCGTCTGCCTACTCTCCTATCGCTCCTATAGGTACTGCAGCCGCCGCAGGCAGATAGCCCGCTTCAGCAAATTCGCAGACGACGAGGTTCTGCGGCCAACCGGTAGATCCACCATTATGCAGCCCTAAATTAAGGATTAATAGCCACTCATTCCAAAGTGAATCGGCTGAGACTTTCCCACCCGATTTCTTAATAAAAGGAGAGATGCGCGATCTGTTGGTAGGGGTACGAGTGTGTCAAGGGCGTCGAGCTGGATTGCAAGCATAAGTTCCACGGGTAGTGCATCAAACTATGGATATTCCAGAAGGAAACCTGTCCAGTGTGCAGGTAGAGAGCGTGAGTGATGGTGCATACTGCTGATAGATATTGATGGGTGGTCGAAGGGATATTGTCTGGTGGTGATATAATGGTACAAATATACGGCTGCCTTACAAGTAGGGGTGTTATCACACCCTCCAAATTTACTCCAACTTAATTGTCGCAATTAATCGGCGAGCAGCCAGCAATAGGCCAGTTAAATATCAGATTATATCTATATGCAGTAGTCAATTGGGTTGGCATATTGTTGACCAATCGGACGCAATTGGCCAAATATATCCGCTCTAATTATCCATTCGATGCATATCTTATCTTATATGGCTTCGATGCATATCTGACTAA
>Ga0316217_10003418_pt1 | contig 18116 bp, 19 predicted proteins | sample 1anoAmetaG_FD_203633 | JGI IMG/M metagenome (GOLD analysis project Ga0316217, IMG submission 203633) | Freshwater microbial communities from Trout Bog Lake, Wisconsin, USA - 1anoA | ecosystem: Environmental > Aquatic > Freshwater > Lake > Hypolimnion/Profundal zone | place: USA: Wisconsin...
AAGAGAGATGCTATTGAGGCTGTCCCAGCTCGACTCGGATGAGGCAGACTGTTGTCGATGATATGCTGAAAAGGAAGTACGGCAAGCTGAATGTTATGCGTATCAATAACTGAGCCACCCCTTGGATATTGGATTGGATTGATTGTGGATTGTAGCTTTGTGAGAGATTGGAATGCAGTCATAACTTCTTAAGCAGTCATTTCGCCCCAAACATTATTCATCATGGTCATGACACTTATAGCTACTACCCCTATATGTCTGTCTTTCTCCGTTTATGTTTGGTTTTCATCGAACTGTACTTCAGCTAGGCCAATATCCGGACTGCAGAGTAGGAGGGAAACATTTGATAGTTAGGTCAATTAAAGTCAGGCATGAGTTAATTATAATTAAGATGCTATTCAGAAACATTCTGAGAGGGGCAGCCGTACTAACCACGGCCTCGCTGCCCTACTACTGCGCTGAAAAACACAAGAACTAGGTCTACATCTGGGGCAATGGAGTCTACCAGGCTCGCCCTGATGCTCTCCTGCAGTTCCAGAACTTCATACCCAAGAAGATCACCAACCTGCCCTCCAATCTCGTCTCACTCTCCTTCGGCTAATACTACGAGGGAGGCATCGATGATAAGGGAGGTCTGTGGGTGTGGCGAACGCAGCAGATCGACGCGAACAAAGATGAGATCAACGGGCAATCGGACCACGAGAGGAGATAGGTCCAACAGCTGGCGAAAGACATAGTGCAGGTCCAATTCACAACCGGATACATCTGGGCCCTCACCAAGAAGGGCAAGGTGATCCAGTACCCCATAATCAAAGAGATCACCAAGGGCGAGGTCTTGGGGGTGAAGATCGGCAAGGAGAGAGAAGTGGAGCCCTTGAGAGGGGCGTCGCAAATCGCAACAGGAGGTACTTGTGGGTTTAGCAAGTTGATCATGTGATGGCCTTGCGCGATGGAGAAGTCTGGACGATGGGCGACGACACCTATGGGCAGTGCGGCATGGACAACGAGAAGAGGTCCACCTTCCCGCCCTTCAATGAGAGGAGGGTTTCCTATCCCATCAGGGTGGTAAACAGTGGGTTATGCAGCCGTATCTGAGAAACGTCAAGAAAGTTGTGGCCGGGGGTTATCACTGCTTGGCTCTGGACGAGAGTGGGTCTCTATATGGGTGGGGGAGCAACTCTTCCATGCAGTTGTCTCACGAGTAGTAGTTTTCAAGGATGAACACCCCTCTCATCGCAAGCTTCAACCCCATGAAAATCAATAAAAACCTAGATGACTGCGAAATAATCGATATGGCAGCCGGCAATGACTTCTCAGTTGTCGTGGGTCGCAACAAACTTAATGAGTCTTATTAGGTTTTCTCATTCGGCAGCAATTTGAATGGTCAGCTAGGCATTGGAGAGATAAGGCATCTCAGAGATATCACCAAAATTGAGGGGCTTTCGAATTTTGTGCTCAAAAGGAAGGGAAAGAAGGAGAAAGTTGCAGTCAATCACATCGCCTGTGGGGCTGGCCATACAATCGCCTCACTAAACATCGGTTATGTGATGGAATGGGGAGACAACGAGTTCGGACAAATGGGCAATCGCAAAAGATCAGCAGTTTACTCCCCAATATTGGTGCGTTTATTTTCCGAAAAATAGATTTTGGGAGTCTTCGCGGGTTGGAACTCTTCGGGAGTGATCGTCAAATAGTAGGTAACTTAGCCTGCGAAATAAACTCCCAAATGATAAATATTGTTGCTGAATTCTTACGATATCAAAGTTTGAATGCTGATTGATTTCTTTGAAACAAACGACTTCCCATGGTTTTTATGCTTTGCTATCAATAACTTGCACTTGCATGCTTTCGGAATTAATAAAGTATATACTTCAACTATATGCAGGCCAATCACAAACCGACCAAACATCCCATCGAATAGAACGAATAGTAAATAGACGATGAAATTTCAAGTCAACCGTAGTAGTAGCAGGCTGAAGAATAGCTCCAAGAGCTGGAGGAGGAAGCTGAGGGCGAGTAAGATGCGAATGACGAGGTAGAGGTAGACGATCAAGGAGAGGAGGAAATGGAGGAGAATGGTGACTAGTTCAAGGAAAGACTGAACAATAAGGGAGTCTGCTACCTTTCCAGAATACCGCCATATATGAAACCAAACTACATCAGAAAACTCCTAGAAGGCTACATGGTCGAAAGGATCTACCTCCTGCCCGAAAGCGAATGGTCCAGAAAGAATAGAGTCAAAAAAGGAGGCAACAAAAAGATCTGCTTCAGGGAGGGGTGGATCGAGTTCGGAGACAAACGCATGGCCAAAATGGCCGCCCTGACCCTCAACGGCCAAAAGATGGTCAGCAAGAAGGGTAACTTCTATTCGGAGGATGTCTGGAACTTGAAATACTTGGCCAAATTCAAGTGGCATCACTTAACAGAGCGACTGGCCCACGAATAGAGGCTAAAGAAGGAGCGACTGAAAGTGGAGTTGGAGATGGAGAGAAAGGTGGACGAATTTTACTCATAGAAGATAGCCAAATCGAAGCAAATCGAGAAGATGGTGGAATCCAGGCTGAAGAAAGGCAAAAGCAGTAAGGTCTCCAGTGGTTCTAGAACGTTCCAGCAGTACAAGAAGGTAGAGGAGATAAGGGATTCGTGATTTGGGCATTGTGGTTGTTAGTTGTCAGATGTATTAGATTAGAGTGAGATATCTAGCAAACGATCGGTACACATAACTGCCAGAAAGGAATGATATGCTGCGAAACCTGCAGATCAACCACCATAGCCAACCCTTGTTGTGAACTCTACAAAAACCCAACAACCCATCGATCCAAAATATTTTGTATGACAGCCACTATAAGTACAATTGGAATGCGATGACTGAAAAATATCAGACCTGAATATTCAGTTACGTGTCAGGTTCGTACATAATGAGCTCTAAGTACAACGCCCTGGCGGCAAAGGACCCAGGGAAGGGCGTCTTTTGCAGCTGCGAGTCGTGGTTGTTCTGTTTGCGCCACTCGAGTTGCCTGTTCCCCATGTCCACGCTCATTATTAGGGTGTCTTGCTGAGTCACTCGCCAATCTTTGGAGCTCAGGATGCTTTCGCCCTCGCTCTGAAATTCGCCCTACGCCTTCGAAACGTAGAGGCGCAGAGTGTTCTTACTACCCGTGGTTTTTAGGCTTTACGGGGAGCTGTCACCGAAGTGGCACACTCCCAAAGAATAGCTACTCACTTTCTGCGAAACATACCGTATCCGTATCTAAAACCTGCCAGAGTTAGGGAAGGCCTGTTTGGAGACAATGCGCTGAGCCTTTCTCTTCTGAGCATTGAGCTTGATGTTGGCCCCATCAATGGTAAAGCTTTTCGCTTGAAAGAGGTCAGTATTCCAGGTGAGCTGCAGTTGCCTGGAGGAAGCGGTGGGATCAGCCTGCGGGGGACGGTTGTCAGATCTGTTTTCGGAAGCACAACAGCCCATTCTCGAGCAATCAATATACCATTATAACCATAAAAAGGGACAATACGTTAATCCGCATACCTACCAACAACTGCATTAATATACCTCTGCAAGTTTGGTCTCTGGTCCACCTTCCGACTATCGGAACAAGAGCTAGTTGTGAGATGAGCCGGTCGGTGTAAACTAGGCCTAGTTGATGAGGCGGCGCGTGAGATTAAATATTTATATTGTATTTTGAGACGAGGATGGAGCGAAGGGGCGATCAGGAAAGAGGAAGGGGGGAGCAACCCCAACACTTCAATTATCATCTCAGAGTCAACGCACCCTAACTACTCCATAATAACCCCGAAAATATTGTCTAGATCTCACCGCGACCCTCTTAGATCTCGATTCTGCCAGTCGAAAGTGCCCGGAAAAGCGCACTAGGCCACACAACCCGACGCGTCAATAGCGAACTCAAGTTCATCCAGCTCCGATAGGACAGATTCTCACCCCTGGCCAAAAGCCCCACATAGAAGATCGTATATCTTGCCCTACCCTAGAAAAACCTTGTGTTTCGGCCCCAACTGGAGAAGCTGATCTCCGAATAAAAGACGAGGTTGGCAGCCCTGGAGTAAACCATGATGTTCCAACGCTAGCGGAGGCTCAATAAATAGGCCTGCATAAAGAAGATGCAGCGAATGAGCACTCCCAACATCATCCAGCAAAGGGCCAGCAAAAAGTTCATGCGTTCCTAGGACAACCGCCAGGAGGGAGTGCGCAAATTCAGGAGAGGCAAGGCAACGTAGTAGTCCAGTGAATAGCAGGCCGTGCAGGCCAGGTTGGACAAGAAATTGAGAGAGGAGCGGTATTTCCACGGCCTGTCCAAGATACCATAGCACCAGGATGAGCACCACACGGAAACCGTCCCCCAGTCATCCGTCTCGTCCGAACTGCCCCTAATCTACAGCCGCGCCCTGCACTCCTCCCTGCTCGACAGCCCGCACTACAACCCTCCAGGTCAGATGACCCAGAAGTGAGCGGGTGTGGGCAGAGTGGGGTGAAAGTTGAAGTGTGATTTATGATTGCAGATAGGAAGAGTAATAATAATATTGGAGTGATGACCTTTTTCACATCGCTGATCACCTTCGTGAAGTACGGCTGGGTCTAAGCAGTGACATCATGACGTTCTACCTCCCCATCTTCTACACCTTCCGCTACCTCAGCGCCCAGGACCCGCAGAAGGTCTCCAAGATATTGAAGTTCTGGTGCATCCTCTCCATCAGCTATATCCTCCAGTACGTCTACTCACTCGTCTTGGCAGAGTACCTCACCACTAACGCAGGAACCTCGATATCATCCTCGACCTCCTCATCCACGCCGCACTCATCTACGACGACTTCAACTACAGCCAGCTCATCTACGATAGTATTGTCCGACCCTTCTACAAAAACAACGAGGACACCATCAACAACCTCTCCAAACACCTCGAGAAATACTTCGAGGAAAAGACCCAGCAAGTGCAGTCCAAGGTCAGCCAGAGCGCAACCGACAGTAATTCTGCAACCACCTAGAAATCCGAGGCTTCGTGGGCGAGATCCTGGTGGGCACGCTCAACCCCGCCAACAAGAAGAAGGAGACCCGCCAGGAGGAGAAGTCAAACGACGAGGACAACGAGAACGAAGAGGACAAGGAAGATTGATCTGTCCAAGCAATGTGATTGTCAGCAGTGCGTCTATATTGTTCAGGTGGCTGCTCTGGTGCAATACCTATGGCGTAATTTGGATGCGATTGAATGGAAATAGTTAAAGCCAATAATAACTGTTAGTGCCTCCCACCCCATCCATACATAAACCCCACAATCCAATTGCTACCACCAGCAATCCTACGAAATCTGCCTGGCCCAGTTTAATAAAATTAAACATATATAACCAATGGAGTAGCTCTCCGAACTAATAGTCGAGCGCATCTCAAGGATCCAGGAACTCAGCAAAGGCCCTATCTCTCTCTAGCGCTTCAGACTGCTCAAATAGGAGGAGAAGGGGCGTTGCGAGAAAGAGAATTTCATGCTGGCGATGATGCGGGCCAACAAACCAGCGCAGATCGTCTCCAAAAAGTACGCATACTTGGACTCCAGCTTGTACTACCGCTACAGCTACGAAATCATGCGCCGAATCAACCCCGAGTTCACTCACTCGGTCGAGCTCTAAAAACTCGAGGAAACCTTCCTCAACGACTTCGTTGGTCTGTACCGCCTGTTCTTCTACAAATACGAGTAGACCTTCCACTTCAAGCTGAAGATCCAGAACCTAATCCGCCCCACCAACGTACCATCTGGAGTATGCAGCATAACTTGGTCATCGATTTGATCCGGTATTTGGTCGATTTCACCCGGGATTACTACCAGCTCACCTTCTGCTGGTACATGAAGCAGGGCAAGGCCGAGAGGGATGGCGAGGACACCAGAGATATGCAGTAGAGTGCAGAGATCCAGAAACAGTAGAGTCAGGACAGTGTCAAGCAGTAGAGCCAAGAGGGTGACAAGCAAGTAGCTATAGTCAAAAAGATAGGCAGGGCAAGTCTCAACTAAATCGTGCTGCAAAGGTCCATCTCCAAACGACCCGATGAGAGTGACCTCTCCAGGAAGTAGGCACAGAAAAACTACGAAATACTGGATATCACAGGCCTACCCTGCATATCCTGCCAGCCCAAAGACAGCACCACCAACGTGGAGGTCTTGAAGATCAGGATAAATGAGTACTACAGGTAGATGAAGGCGAGGAATGCGCTTGCCAAGGCCAATGTCAGCAGCTACTATGGCAGGTACTTTGGAGAGGCCGAGCCCAAGCAGAGAGACTATGTCGAGCTGGAAGATGACGAACTCAACAAGGCTACGCATCCCTTCAAGTTGACCCTCAATCTCGAGAAAAACGGGTTCAACTTCATATCGGTCAGTTACTCGGAAAACAAATTCTACGTGAGGAGCAAGGACAAGAAGCTGTCGCCAATTAAAGCCAGCCAAAGGCTGATCCCAATTATCTAAAACAGATCAACCAAGCAAGATTACATGCTCAACAGTCTCAAAGTGATCCGCATCAGCGACAACTTCCTCCCGCCCATCATCAACCAAACCAACATCACTAATTCGACCATAGCCACCTCAACCATCACCACCTCAACCGCCGCCTCTAAGGCAGCCACTCCCTAGAATTTTACAAGGCTCAATCTGATCTCATCGAACTCAGCACCAAACTAGGAGTAGGCATACTAAAAAATAAAAAAGAGACACCACCATCTCAGCGAATCTGCCAACTACAGCATAGTGGCCTAGAAAATCGCCAAGGAGAAGTCCCATCGCCAGCTCAACTAAATCAAACGCAACTTCAGATCAGAAGACAAGAGGGAAGGCATCGTCCTCAAAAGCAACAACATCAATACCAACTTCTGCAACGACCCCGAGAAGAAGATCTTCGACTGGCTCGAAAAATTGAGGCAGGTCAAGTAGATCGAGAGGAGGAAGATTATGGGGCTCAGCTGACCCACTCATTTATATAGTAATTGTTTGCCCTTTATCACAGTAGCTTAACATGCGAAGGCAGCCCCGAAGTACCTATATCCCCTAACCCAGACACCCACAGTGAGTCATCGAGTTCGGAGGAAGACAAGCAGTTCAAGATAACAGCCAACCCTCCATAGCCACGCAAAGTCAGCAAGGAAGACAACTACGACTCCTCATAATAAAACATCTCATCCCTCTCCGAGTAGTCCTAAGAGCAAAGCGAACGAAAGTACAACAAGGTCTTCGCAAACAAGCAAACCATCTAGCACGGCAGCTAGTCTCACTCCTCCGGGTCGGAGAAGTCCAGCGGGATTGACATGATCGAGCAGCGAATCAGGAAGCTTTAGAACGATTTAGAGGACAAGATCGACAAGCAGAAGTATAACCAGCTTTTGAGGAAGGAGGAAAAGCCTAAGGAAACGCAGGTTATTAGAAGTTATGTCAACCCGCCTTTGCCTGCCAAGAAGGGACAACCGACCAAGCAAATTATGACCAAATAGTTGGTCAATGTCAAAACTGCAAACCCTACTTCTTCTTAAAACAGGAATAACACTAACATCTCTGCAAATAGCAGGCAAAATGAAAACAAACTAAAAGAGACAGTGAAGAGGAAAGAAGATGGCAGCTAACAAACTAAACCAAACCTGTAATCGAAATCCCCCAAAAGATAAATCACAATCAAACCAGCCGAAAGAATGCCCTCACCGCAATCACTCTAGAAATAGAGAGAACTAAGCAGAAACCATCAAAATGAGATAACCAACACCAATCTTCTGAAACAGGCCCAGCTATAGATCACATCACTACACTAGATCATCGCACAGCTGAAGTAATTAGCTCATAAGCTAGAAAATAAAATTTGCAGCTCAAAGACCAGCTCCAAAAGAAGTAACACAAAAAACGTGCCCATGAGCTTGAAGTGCTGAAAATGGGGGCGGATTCAGACGACATGAAATTGTAAAAATAGATCTAAACTTTGTAAACTGTGACTAATTTAGAAAAGCCTTGTAGTCCTTGCAGAAAAAGCTCACCAGGTCCATAAACAAGAAGCAGAAGGCCAAGTAGGCCAAAAACTTATCTAATATGCAAAGCAATGCCCGCAAAGCCTGATATTTTATACTAGATAGGTCATAGGTAATAATTGGTAAAAGGAACCTTTGCTAAGTTGAAGCTCTAAGGTTTCTAGAAACGAATCTTTTATATATATTTTCTGATATGCAGCAGACTGCCCAAGATCCCGATAACGCCAACTTGTTCACCGTCATCTAGAGAGGAGATAGGAGAATCCGATCTGCCCACAGGAAGGCCATCATCTTAGTTGGCCTCACCCGCATCGGCAAATCAACCACTTTCAACTGGATCCTAAAGAAGCCAATGAGGGGAAAAGGAAAGCTGATGTCCCACTATATAAATGCGGTTGAGGGGGATGAAACTGTAGCAAGGGTGGGCAACAGCTACTCCTCAGTAACCCTGGCCCCGAACGTCCATGTCGAATATGAGAAAGATCTGAGTTTGATAGATATGGCGGGATACTAGGACACAAGGAATTTCATCGGGGTAATCGGAGTTTCGTATTTTCTTAAGGCTCTATTCGAGCAGGTGAGATAGGCCAAATTTGTGATCGTTTTCGACTAGAACAAATTTAGTGAAGAAAACGGGTCAGGACTAATCAGGACCTTCAATGGCTTCCTCAACATGTTCCACTACAAAGATATGCCCACCGAAGTCAAAAATATGCTCAAAAGCTCCATCTCTGTAGTCATCACCAAATCAAGACGATCGCATGAACACTTCTAGTATCTGGATGAAGTTGTGGCCCAACTCAAAAATGAGAATCTGATGGCAGAGAATAGAGAGACTGTTATTGAGCTCATTTAGTATATTAGGAACTCAGCCAGGATTCATCCTTTCGAGGCTGCGAAGGACAATGGCAGTCCTGAAGAAGAGAAGTTCATACAAAACTTCAGTCAGAATAGAGGCTGGAACTATTTCAACATCGACCAAGCTGAAAAGATTATGGGCATATCGCCAATCGCTCTACCTTTCAACAGAGATTTCAACAAACTTAGCGAAGTATAGAAAGCAGCTTTCACTGCCGCCATCTAAGCCAGAGTGCAATCATACCTCGGCTTTTCTAAAATCCTCTAAACCATCACCTAAAACTTCACCTAGAACTGGTAGCACTTTTTGCACATCTGGAAAACCGAAGGCAAAGCCACTCCCAACCATTTCCAGCTCTCCAAAACCTTTGAAAAGATCAGGTAGTTTGTAGAAAGCAACGACGCCTACAATTCAAAGCAATCCATTGAAACTAAATTCAGAGTGAGCTACGAACCTATGACCCTCATCAAATCTATCAAGGAAATTCTGCAGATATACAAGCACGTCGAAAAGATAGGAGCGAATTAGGGAGACCAGGATTTCACTGAGGCTATGGAGATCTTTACCACTTAGTTTTCCACCATAGTCTAATGCATCAGAGGCTTTTCTTCCAATGATGAAGAGGAGTAACTTCTATAGAGACTCAAGTACATTCTCATCAGAGGATTCAGATAGTTCAATAAGCTTTACCAGCTTAAGTAAGACTGCATTATCGATGCCAAGCAGAAGCTTAGAGATAACTGCAATCTCGCCTTTTCTATTGACAAACAGCACTTCATCGAAAAGTTTGTGACTCAGTTTACATCCGATATGCTTGTCAAACTATTCCCAACTATGGAGTTACTGGACTAATATGAGCACTTTTTCGGTGATTATTAATAAGACTACAAACATTTGAAAACCCCCATTTTCTTCAGCCAACAAAGATGCAACATTTAGATGGCCAAAGCCGACTTGCTAGTGGCCGCAGGCGAAAAGACCAAAGCTTTACACTGCTTTATCCGAGCACTGAGGAATCTCGGCTAAATAAGCGTCTGCATAGCTTCCTAAGAAACCTACAGCGAGTAACCAGACAGAAGCCAGGAGCTGAATAATCTCTCAATGAAGAAGCTGAAACTAATCCGAAAGATCGTAGTTATCCTAAAAGGACTGAGTGAATCATAAGAGCACAATTACAAGAAATATGCACTCTGGCTGTGTCTCCATCACAAAATGGTTGATGACGCTTGTCAAATTTATCAGCTAGTTATCGATTCTCCTTTGACTGGGCTCCCTGAAAAACTGAAGATTTACAATGACTATGCGACTTACTGCTCGAAATGGGGGAGGATATAGCGCGCAATATAGATTTTGCAGAAAAAGTTGGCTCTTTAGTAGGAAAATTTTGAAGACTATAGCAAAACAGTAGCCGCCACCAAGCAGATAATCAATTCCAGGTAATAGCTTTATAAAGGATTCTATGCCGCATTGAATTAGATGAAAAGGCTGCCCGAATCCGACAAGGAGCTAAACCAGCAGCTGAAGGAGATTTAGTATTTGGTCCCCCAATGATAGAGTAAATGTTTGTCATTTGTATAAATTGAACTTAGTTATACAGTATTGATTGCAAAATTTAAATGTAAGAGCTAAACGAACTGAAAAACCTGGTCATGCAAAATTTGGAAAAGAATGGGTATCTGAGTAACATCAGGGCTCAAATCCGCTCCTCAGTTTTTAAAACCATTGACTCTCAGGAAGGCTCCTCGAAAAAGGTAACTCTTCGACTATGCAGGCCTCGCCGTTTTACACTTAAAATTTGAAAGTTCAAAAATTAGCTGAGAGCACTCAAGGGCAGAACTCTCTCCAACTCATCCAAGAACTCCTGCAGTTCTATGAAATGGAGCACTCTTTGAAGATCTTCAGCTCTGAATCTAATATGAAAAACGAGGTCAAGCGATAAAAACTGTCAACTGACAATGGAGTAAAACCAGCTAGCGACTAACCCGTGCTCTATCGCGTTTTTGCTAACTTTTTGGCCAAAACAAAGAAGTCAGCCCCAGTTCCAGCCCCCAAGAAAGACGACCGGGTTGAGAAACTGTCCCAAATGCCAGTCCAAATGAAGTAAGATGAAAGCTAAGGAGAGGTAGATTTGCTTTGACATAGGTTGAAGAAGAAATCGTCAAGAATGAGTCTAAAAAGTTCGGAGAGAGCGAGGAATTCGGACAATCCCAAGGATACGACATTTCGGTTGACTCTCTAAAGCTAGAGGAGTACGACTATTATGAAGAAATCGAATGATAATGCTGATTTGATAAGTAAGATACTTCGTTGACATTATTAATAACCAATCTATCATTTGAATCGTTGTGGAAGAAACGAGAATCACGAGGGTTCAGTGAATTTTCAAAGCTAGATTTAGTCTAAGCCAATTATTGAAAAGGAGAAAGTATATACAAGGCAAGGAAACTAGATAAGGTTTCTCAGCAAACTCTAATCTAAAAACGAATATAATCATTTTAACACAGAAGGCAGTCTCCCATTCTCGTTTCTACGTACCATATGCGACTAAGGATTCACTTTCTTGCCCTGCAACTTCTCAGCATTGGGACTTTTCTGCGGCTTCCCTGCATAGCTTTTGACCTAATTGTCACATGACAAGCAGAACCAGGGTTGCCGGGCCATGGCGGCTTCCGTCTCTTGCTCCTTGCCCTATTTCTCATAAACCTGCATTATAAAATTGTTGAGCCTAGCCTACACTCTTTTCAACCCTTTCTAGTAATCGCTTTGCTCCACCTTGCGTTTGATCAAAAGTTTGCATTACTCAATCCCAACCTCAAGTTGGTTCAAAACGACCACCATATCATTATTGGTCACTATCTTACCCTACAACTATCTTACCCCTGCTTGCAACTACATCCTCAGTTTATAAATTTTTGTTGAGAGCGCTTTCCAATCCTATTTAGTCTAGTTTGGCTTAATTACAACTGTCTTAGTGTCTCCATTGGTATTGACTCCCCATGCAAACTATTCGAAATCAAGCCTCAATTTGCTCAGATCTTTCTTAAGCATTGCAACCTATCTTTTGCTCTATCCATCATTTCGAATCGAACTCACCAGCCTATAGTTATTCAACTTGCCATTTGTTTCCTCATTGTCCCTGTTTAGAATCTGTCCAATCTAAGAAGGATCTTCGCCTTCAAGCCTACTCATAAGTTCAATATACTCCTTCTTCAATTTGTCCATCTCTTGGAAGATCTCAACCATCTTCTCCTCATAATGCTCTCTATTAGTGATCCTACTTTAGTTCAATTTGTCTCGTTTGCCTCTTTAGTGTGTGTCATTCGTTTTTTGACGGCTCCATCCTGTTGTCGTTGTCCTGTCGAAATCATATCTGAGCATTTCGTAAGAGCGCTAGATTACGTCAACTGACTTCTCAATAGTGCCGATTCTGTTTTGGTTTTCTTTATACTGGGCCTAAATTGAGCGAATCTTGTCGATGATGTTCTATTTTAAACTTTGCATCTCTTTAGTCATCTCCTTGCTGGCCACATCTAACTTGTCGTATTCGGGCGTATCAAGCAGGTTTTTGGCAGCAAACAAGTCAAAGAACTCATTCACGTTACCTTCGAAAGATCTCTCAGAACTTCTTTTCAATTCACCCTCTAAAATCTATCCTTCTTTTTTGCTTTCTTCAGTCAGACAGTTTTTAACCAAGCTTCTTTTTTTATTTGAGAAATGATTGGACGATCTTTTCTGCGAATGCTACTCTTCTCTCAATTTCTGTCTGCTTAGAATTCTACTCATTTCATCGATAGGGGCTCTATTAACCTACATCTATCTCTCCAAAGTGGCCAATCTTTCCTTCAATGAGTTTAAAGTCCTTTCAAGGCTGTTTTTGCCCACGACTTTGGAACCAGATGCTATCATACTCTTTTCAATGTTTGACATATTGCTGTCACTTAGTTTTTACTTCTTTTGCTAATAATTGAGACCATCCGGTTTTTCGGCAGCAATTTTGGAGATTGTAATTTATTTATGGCTGTCATTATTCGAATACGACTTTAGTTACTTTTCGGAAGAGGTGACTATATCAAAGCAGTCAAGCTAAAACTGGGCATTCATCTGTTAAATCCATTTAGAATGGCTACTTATTTAGTTTTATTGATTGTTAAGCCTGTTTACTATGGCCTCAATGTAGTTTTTGCTATTGCTGTGGGACTTCAGCATGGAATCTTGAGCTATGTGCAAAGTGATGAGCTGTTGATTGATATTTTTAATTGCAGAATCAATGAAGCTAAAGTTGCTCTGCAGCCGTGATTCCTGTAACGTGACTCCGATTAGATTTTGAGTGTAAATTTCCATAAATAGAATATAGAAAAGGAATTACCATAGATATTGATGTACTACTGAAGTTTAGCTTTAGCCTTCTCGGTTTTCAGCATAAGACTGCTTTTGGAAACCCAATATCCAGCTGCTTTTGCTTTTGGACCTGTGATAAATGTTCGAATTAAAGGGAGGATAGTTTTTAAAAATATAATGGCAAATATAATCAAGCTACTTACTGCCTTTCATACAACTTCTCTTTCTTAATCTGTAAAATGATATCCACAGCCTACTTGAATGTTGGCACCACCATCGTTGCAGGGTTTTAAGCGTCATTCACTTCTCCACCTGCATGCACTCCAGTTTGAGTGAGGAAAGATATCCAACCCACTTAGTTTGCACCTCTGATGTCCCCCCTTGGATTGTCTCCAAACATGAAGAAGCAGCCTTGGCCGTACCGCTCTTTCATCATGTTTCCCACATACTAAAACGCTACTTTCTATGGCTTTCCGAAGTAGAGTCTGTTTAGCTCAAATCCATGTCTCTAACAATGAGCCTATAGCATATAGTTGAAAGGTCCAAAGGCTATCCTTGGTCGGTGATAACCTCCCGCCCAAGCAATATCATTTTGGGCTGCAAAGTAAGGCGGCAAAGGAAGTTTCCTACTGGTCTTTTCTAGAAAGATATTGTGTATAATCTCAAGTGCTTTTTCGTATGGACTGACATCATTTAAAGCGAAAATCCCACTTATTTACTGTCCCCATTAGTGATAGGTATTAGGTAAGCTATTTCTCTGAAGTCTTTGCTTAATTCTTGACTTAATTTCATCGACCTTTTCGTCTTAAAGCTTAAAAGCTAAAGTTTTGTGCGGTTTCGGAAGCAAATCTGAGCTATGAAAAATACTGTAAAGCTAATCCGCAGTGACGTAGTTAGCTACTTTCATTTAGCTAACGATTTCTTCAATTTTATTGGACCCTGTTATCAATAAAAGACCCTCTTTACTATATTTGTGAATGTAGGGACGCATGGGACTATGAGCCATAAACATATGCTATCCATCAAAGAACTCTTCTCTGAAAATTTGATTCATTTTTTCTGCTTTTTTTCGCTCAAGCATTCCTCCTCCGTTCGTTAGACATGCAAATGGGATTTTCTATGATTTTAAGGAAGTAAGCGCTTCTTTTATGCCCGGAATTGGGTTATTGCCTCTGACCAAAACCCCATCGATATCTGTGACCAATAAAGGATTAAAAGTTCGCTGAGTTTGGACTACTTTTCGAATGCGGGCTAAAACTTTATCCATGAAGATTATAAAAATCAACAATCTACCATACAATTCAACTACAACAATTCCCCAAAAAGACCCACAAAAGAAGCTCATTCTCAGCGTTTTGAATAGGGTATAAAGTTGCGGGTTTTGGCGATGAAAAGAAATCACTCATTGGTAGTTCCATCTTGATTTCGTGAGCTTCTAGCTGACCAAATGGTCATTATAGATGGCTATCGGCTGATTCTGCCTGTTTTTCAAACGAATCGGACTCATGTAAGGCTCATTGCTTTTCAAACTCAGTTTGCTCACTTACTGCCTGGGCTTTTCAAGTCTTATTTGGTGATCAGGTTCAACTGTATAGTCGCTACAGCAGTTAAAAATACTAAAGATTCCGTCATCAGACTTGCGTTGCGGAGGAGTTTGTGGCTGATTCTGTTATTTGCTATTTTTGAGGCCATTCTCAGCTCTCACCACCGTTTTTTGTTGTTTGTTAATCACCTAAGATTTTGCCAGAGTATTCTCTCTGTAGTAAAGTTGGTTTTTATTTTAATTCAAAGGCTCTTCTTACTGCATTTTTATGAGTGATAATAAAATTGCAAATCACTATAGTTACCCTAAAATAAGTACAATAGTAGAAGCAATTACTTAGAATACCGTTTCATTGGAGAAAAGGCCGTTTTATTTCACTCCAAATTATTTTCCACTAAAGTATTTATGTTTTTGGCTGATTTTCGCAAACATACACTACTACTGCTTATTTAAATTACTTTATGAAAAAAGTACCATCCTATCCCAAAATCAGCAGCAAGACCCACATCACCGTGACCCAGACGCACAACATCAACATCAATTCACCTAAAGCTTTGGGAGCGCTCTCTCATAGTAATAAGCTTTTCAAGCACAAAGGCAGTATGTAAGCCGCTTAGGACTCAGAGTACAGAAGTCACCTTCCAGCCAGGCCAACCCCCAATAAACTCGTACGCAGGCAGTCCTCCGGCAATCTCAACAAAGCCAAAGCCTCCGAAGTCGCTCAGCCCACCGGCAATAAGACTGAAATACGTAAAATTTAAGAAAAGCTAAAAGAACTCGAAAAGAAGATTGATATCATAAAAGTAACGAAGAAGAAGAAAAAAGAGATTTCTTCAAATCGAAGCCATTCTAAGATAAAAGAGACTCAAGTTACGACCATAATCTAAAAGAAGTAAAGCTTTAAGAAGAAGGAAGGCTCATTGCAGAAAGCTTTGAAAAAGACCCAAAGCGACAAATACCTTCTAAAATCCCCCAATCCTCCAAAATCTTAGAACCCTCTAAACATGACTGCGAACAGTCAAAAAAAGTAAGAAGAATAAGAGCTAATCCATAAGTTTGTGACCCAAGTGAACCGTACTGAAACTACCAAGAAGCACTACACCCATGGAAATTAAAAAGTAGCCTGCTACTACATCGAAAATGCACTTGAAAGCATTCATAAAAACTATCTGCTACCATTTAGGGAACATGTCACCCAAAGTATTCAAACTTTGAAGTACCTACAAAACAACCGCAAACCCTCAGCTAAATAAATTTAAAAACACTCAGTTTCTCTGCCTCCAAACAAATGTAAATGTTTGCTAATATAGACAAGTATTCACTTGTTTTAGATTTAGATGAGACTCTCATTCACTGCAATTAAAACTTGAGTCTTCCCCATGACGTAACTCTTAAAATCAAATTCCCAACTGGAGAAAAGGTAGACGCCGGTATCAATGTTCGACCCTTCTCAAAGCAACTCCTTGAGGAGCTCTCGAAAGTTTGCGAAATTATTGTGTTTACTGCAAGCCACGAATGCTACGCCAATGTCGTTCTAAACCATCTCGACCCTAAAGGAGAATTGGTCAGCCATCGACTGTTCAGGAACCAGTGCTGGCAAACCGAAGAAGGAGTCTACATCAAAGATCTCCGAGTTCTGAAAAACCGTAAGCTATAAAATGTGTTATTAGTGGACAACGCAGCCTATTCCTACTTCTACCAGCTCTAAAACGGCATCCCTATCATTCCTTTCTATGACGACAAAGATGATGAGGAGCTACTCCATCTGATTCACTATATCAAAGATCTGCTCTAGATTAAATAACAGCAGAAAGAGAGTGTGTCTCTTCAGTAGCTGAATCATCGCTATTTTCAGCTGAGTGCCTATCGCTAGTACTAGGATTTTGAGATTCTGACCACCAAACTTTACAAAGAGACCATTATTCGCCGGAAAAAGATGATTGTTTGAAAAATTGGGAAAGTTGTTCTCTCATTAATCAGCTTATTGCTAATCGCTTGTGTTAGTTAAAGAATCTAATATAATATCTCTGAAATGTATGCCTAAGCTGAAATTTGTTCTCCGTTGAGTATGTTAAAGCCTTAAATTATCATATTTGGTTCCGCAAAATGTTCTTCAATTGCTAATGACGCTGCTCATACATTTAAAGCTAGCTCAGTTGCTTTGGCACCTCAGGAATTGTCTATCTTTCGTTTTCCTCTTCTTTTTATTCAGGCGCTTTCACAGTTGGCTTGGGCACGTTTTTGCTGTACTACAGTGCCTTCTGTCTGGGGTTCAGCTACTTTTTTTATTCCTTTTTGTCTGAGGATTTGGGAACTTTCAACCGTTATTTGTTAATTGATTTGACTTGTTCTGAAAATTCCTAAGTATTGAAACAATTACCTGTATTTTATCTGTCTTTTTTTTCTTCTCGATCCACTCATCACCCCCAATGTTCGGTCCCAAACCGCCCAACTTGCTCCATTCCTTTTAGTTCTTCTTCTTGTCCAACGACTTGTTCAAATTGGCAGTGGTAACTTTCTTGGGGTCCATGTTTCCCTTCTGAACCTCCCTTTCTCTTTATTTTTCTTTTTATTTCTCCATAAGTTCTCTTTCCTTTCTCTCTTGCTCTATCTTGACTTTATCTTCTTCATCCAAATAAAAAGGGTTCGAGATCAGGAATGGATTTTATACTTTTTTCTCTTTTGGAGCTACTGGAGGAAGCACGGCTTTTTGAAGTTATTTTTTATTAGAAACTTCGTTGTTTTGTGTGTTCTTTTTCAGTGAACTTCGTGCTTACTTTGGAGGATCTGGAATTGTTTTGGGTTTATTGAGTGAGGAAGAGGTCTGGTTTTTGTTTTGAGGATTGAAATTGTTATTGGTGTAGATGACAACGTTTTAGTTTTTACCTCCAAAAACGTTATGGACTCCTTCCTTACCAAGCACCTGAATTTTCCCTTAGAATCGTTATAAAAATTTGTTCGAACTCATTAATATTATACATCAAAAAAACAAAAAAGCCTTAGTTTTAAAGCAATCAGTCAATAAAAACAAGGTTATAACCTATTTTACTAAACCAAAATAATTTCGGCTCAAGAAATACCAAACCAAACCTAAACTATGTACCTGCTTTTACCTAAAAAAGGTCTAACAACTATTCGATTGTAAGTATTATCTATACTCTGTTTTGCTTCCACAATATGATTTTACTCACTAAATTAGACTAAACTAAGCTTGATCGCTTTGGAGTTGGTGAGAAGTTTAGAACCTGACAGAAACCTTCGATATGACAGTTGAGACCTAATATGGAATGTTTTGGTTGACTCCGATTAAAGATGATTTGAAATCTTTATATATAGGCAATCCTTCAACTTATTTTCTAGTGAAATCAAGG
>Ga0316217_10003419_pt1 | contig 18112 bp, 10 predicted proteins | sample 1anoAmetaG_FD_203633 | JGI IMG/M metagenome (GOLD analysis project Ga0316217, IMG submission 203633) | Freshwater microbial communities from Trout Bog Lake, Wisconsin, USA - 1anoA | ecosystem: Environmental > Aquatic > Freshwater > Lake > Hypolimnion/Profundal zone | place: USA: Wisconsin...
TGACCGGCTGGAGCTGGCGCGGATCGCCTTCAGTTTCAACCGCCGTGATTACGGACGGCTGCGGCAGATGATTGACGTGATCAACGCGTTTTAGCCTGCGCTGCAAGAAATTGTTAACGCAAAGGCGCCCAGGAAGGTGCTAAACCGCAAAGACTTGGAAATTCTGGTGCAACTTCTACGCTTCACCACTTGTTTCTTTGCACCGGGAGAGGTATGAAAAAAGTGTTTATAACGGTCAGGCAAGAAGCTGTGTCCTAAATCAGAACATGACTAATTTTTTTTGAGACACTATGCCTCAGGCTGGGACAGGGTGTCCCAGACGGCTGGTTGCGAGCATTGTTCAGGCTGGTGGCCACTGAATTTCCCGCATTGCGGGTTCAGTGCCAACGTGGAAACCGGTTTCATCCTGATAACCCATGGGGATTTCCATGATGCCTTTCAGGTTGGCAACGATTCCACGCAGATGCGACCAGAATGAACTGGCTTGCGGCCAGGGCCGGACCAAGGTCATCGCAGTTTGTTTGTGTGTCATACTCTCTTTATAGCATCGGCTATGCCAGATTGGACTTGAATCCAAAGATTGCGCTTCCGCGATTTCGGTCTACTTTCGGATTACGGGTTCCTGGCTGCCCCGGTAGCAGCCCAATGTTTCAAAATTTCCGCGCTGGCAGGTTGATAAGGCTTGCGTTCGCTGCCGGCTTGTGAAAAATTTCACGAACAAATTTATGGCACACGTCAAACTCCACATACCCGGACCGGTAGAAGTCAGCGAAAAAACCTTCAAGGCGTTCTGTTCGCCGATGATCGGCCATCGCGGCCAAGGCTTCAAAGATCTCTACGCCAAGATGCAACCGCAGCTTCAGGCCCTGCTGGCCACCAAGCAACTGGTTTATTTGAGCACCTCCTCCGCCTGGGGGGTGATGGAGGGCGCGGTCCGCAATCTGGTGCAGAAGAAGGTGCTGAACTGCATGTGCGGCGCGTTCTCGGACAAGTGGTTTGACGTGTCCAAGAAGTGCGGCAAGCAAGCCGACGCCTTGCAGGTGGACTGGGGTTCCCCCATTCGGGCCGAGGCGATTGATAAGAAACTTGCCACCGGTGAATATGATGCGCTCACCCTCATTCACAATGAGACCTCCACTGGGGTGATGAGCCCGGTTGGGGAAATCGCCGCGCTCAAGCAAAAATATCCCGAGGTGATGTTCATCGTGGATGCCGTCAGTTCCATGACGGCGGTGCCGCTGAAATTTGATGAACTGGGCATTGACGTGCTGCTGGCGGGCACGCAAAAGGCATTCGCCCTGCCGCCGGGAACGGCGGTGTTTGCGGTTTCGCCGGCCGCCCTGGCCAAAGCGGCCACCGCGAAGGATCGCGGCTATTATTTTGACTTTGTCGAGTTCCAGAAGAACGCCGAGCAAAGCATGACGCCCAGCACCCCGAGCATTGGCCACATCTACGCCCTGTCGTCCAAGCTGGATGAATTCTTCGCTGAAGGTCTCGAGAACCGCTACGCCCGACATCGCCAGACCAATGGGATGGTTCACGACTGGGCGGCCCGGCAAGGTTTCACCCTGTTCCCGGATAAAGGCTTCGAATCGCTCACGCTGACCTGTGTCAATAACGGCGCCAAGGCCGGCGGCCGCACCGTGGACGTGGCCAAGTTGCAGAAGCTCGTCAAGGACCGCGGCTTCCTGATTGATGGCGGCTACGGCAAGATCAAGGGCACGACCTTCCGCATCTCGAACATGGGCGACGAAACCGTGGCCAGCATGACGCCGCTGATCGCCGCCTTGGACGAGGCGATCAAGCTGGTATAAGTTGACCGGCGCTTTGAATGGAACCAGCAATTGTCGGGGCAATTGCTGGTTTCATTTTTTTGAACCAGGCCCCCCCCCGAAGCACACGAAGAATTTCCGGGCGGCGTCGTGCTTTGCGGAGGGCGGGTCTGTGACCCGCTGCAACATCCGAATTTCAAGGCACTTCTGAATTGGCGCAAACGCGTTCTGACTGGCGGCTTTGCTGCGGGTCACAGACCCGCGCTCCGTTCTGATATGAAAGCGCAATATTTTCCTTTCGTGTGTTTCGTGTATTTCGCGGTTATCATTTGAATAATGATCGGCGATTACCAGATCGTGGAGCTTGCCCATGGCGGAAAGACTTTGTTTTCCGCCAGCTACGGCGAAAAAATGCATCCCGGTCTGGGACCGGCGGCGGAAGCGGAGCTGCTGTATGTCCGCCAGCTCAGGATTTGCGAACGTTTGCAAGCCCAGCCCGGCGAATTGGTGATCTGGGATGTCGGTCTTGGGGCGGCGGCCAACGCCATTGCCGCCTTGCGCGCCACCTGCGGGATCCCCGGCCAACTGCGCCTCGTCAGTTTCGACCACACGAGTGAACCGCTCGCCTTCGCATTGAAAAACGCCGCCGCGCTGGGCTACCTGGCCGGCTACGAAGATCAAATCGGCGCTTTGCTGCGTGAACAGCGCGTGGAATTTACCAATGGGGAATCCAAGGTAAGGTGGGAATTCCACTTGGGTGATTTTCCGGCGCTGATGCAAAGTTGGAGTTCACGCTTTAGCGTGCCGGCCCAGGACAAGCTAAAGCTTGAACTCCAGCACCCGCCGCATGCGATTTTTTACGATGCGTTTTCGCCCGGCAAAAATCCTGGGATGTGGACCCTGCCGGTCATGGCCGATCTTTTTCGCGCCCTGGACCCGGCGCGTCCCTGCGCTCTGACGACCTATTCCCGGAGCACGATCATCCGGGCGACGCTGCTGCTGGCGGGGTTCTTTGTGGGCGTCGGCCACGCCACGGGCTTGAAAGACGAAACGACCATCGCGGCCAACACGCTGGATTTGATTTCCGAACCCCTGGCCGGGCGCTGGCTGGAGCGCGCCGCGCGTTCTGACAGCGCCGAGCCATTGCGCGAGGCGGTGTATTCGCGGCGGCCGATCGTGGAGGAAACGATGGGGAAGTTAAGATGCCATCCGCAATTCGGCGGGTGAAAGGGCGGATTCAAGGACCGGGGCGGGGACAGCTTGTCCCCGCCGCCAGACGCCCAAAACTGAAAAGGTCTGGTCGAGCCGTTTCCATCCCGTTTTTCGCGCATTGCTGAAATCGCTGTGGAAAGGTGATTTGTGGGTTGACAGGCGACAGGGAGTCTGCGACAACGGTGCTGCTTGCAACGGAAGTTGCAAGCAGAGTTCAGTTCAAACACGAAATTACAACTTAACCACAACCACCTATATACACATTATGCAAAATAATCTTGGCAGTTTTGGTCACTCCGCCGCTTTGGGAGCGGGAATCATGGTTGTCGCACTCATCGTGCTGGCCATTTCACTGATCCCGCTGGTCTTTTATATTTTGACACTGCAAAAAGCATTAAACAAATGCGCGCCGGAAAACCGCGCGATGCAACCCGGGATGCTCTGGCTGCTGCTGGTGCCGCTGGTAAACATTGTGTGGTCGTTTTTCGTGGTGCTCAACATGGCCAAGTCGCTGGGCGCGGAATTCCAGAAGCGGGGCATCGCGGAGGAAGTGGAGCCGGGCAAGAAACTTGGACTGATCATGTGCGTGCTAATGTGCTGCGGTATAATTCCGTTTTTGGGGGTGCTGTGCTCCCTGGGGGCGTTGGTGTGCTGGATCATGTATTGGCTGAAGATCGCCGGTTTTTCCAAGAAACTCGACTGACAGAAGATTGCTCGCCCGGCGCGGTGGTGCCGGTTGAATCAATCCAACTTGACCCCTCCGTGGTATCACCAAGTGCGGGAGCACATCACGCGCTGCGTTTGGTGCGGCGGCGATGTTGGGTCGGTGGATCAACTTAATTACCGATTTAGATGGCTTTCAGGGATGACGGAGGCGAAAGAACCGGTCTGAATTGGCCGCATTCATTTGGAGCAAAGCCTGGGTATTGGAACTGCTCCCGGCGATGTCCACCCAGTTCGTTGTCAGACCGGCAGCCAAGGTATTCGTCTGGCTTTGGAGTATCCAGCCCAGGTAGGCCGCCGGCCAGGAAATAGTAAGGAACGAGCCGGACACGGAATAACTCATATTGGTGGGATTGGCGGCCGTAACCGAGACAACCATCAAGGTGCCATTGGTAGGATGGAAGCTGTAAGCCAGGCCTGGTCCAGGCGAGCCGCTGAGGCTGGTGAAGTTGCCGGAATAACCCATGGCGCTGAACAGTTTGAACTGGTTCGTTTGGGTTAAAGCGCCGGCAAGGTTCGTTACCTGCAGCGTTCCGCCGTAAGTCACACTGGACAAGCCGGCCACTTGGTCGCAGTGGCCAGCCGCATCAATTTCAAAGGTGGTGAAGCTGCCCGGCGAGAGCACCAGATTATTGCTGACCGTCAAGGTGCCCAGCGCGACCCCGGGCGCGAGGGTGCCGCCAGTTTGGATGGTGACCGGACCGGCAATGACGCCAGTGCCGCCTAAAGCGGCGGCGGAGCCGACCGTTACCGATCCGCCAGCCAATGCCCCATTTAACCGCAACCAGCCGGCGTCCAACGTGGTCGGGCCGCTGAAGGTGCTGGCACCGGAAAGGGTCAACGTGCCTCCGCCCTGCTTGAGCAAACCACCGGCACCGGAGATGACCCCGTCAAACCAAGCGTCCGTGGCGTTGCTCAAGGTAAGGGTGGCGGAACCGAGCAGGACCTGGTTGCCCGAGCCATCCGTGGAAGACAGTCTGGACAACGTTTGGCTGTTGCCACCCAGATCCAATGTGGCGCTGTTGGCAAGGCTCACGGAGGTCGTGACCGGCAGCAGGTTGCCCAAGGCGCCAAGACCAAACCATTTGGCTTGGAGATAGACTTCATTCTGCAAACGCTGCGCGCTGCTGAGCGGAAAATCATAGAGCAGAACCTCGGCCTGGTATTGGTCGCCGGCGTGATAAACCCGGTCCTTATTGAAACTGCTGGCCGTGACTGAATTTGTGGTCAGCACCTCAACCAGGTTGAATCCATTATGTGAATTGGTCGGCATGGCATAGGTCGAGCCGTTCACCAAGGTCCCGTTGACGTAAGTGGAGCCATTGAGAATACTGCCGCTCGCGTAAGGCGAATACCAAAGCGGCGAAGTCGGATCGGTGTCCGTCGGGCGATGGAAGTTATACGCCGAAGCATCCGTCAGCAGAAAGCTGCCGCCTTTGAAGACGGAGAAGAGAGTCCGGATGCCCGCATCGGTCGTGAACCCCAGCGCCTGGCTGTTGGTGGCCGGATTGCCGCCGGTTCCGCTGGCGAAATGAAGTGCGCTTCGACCCGTGCCGGTGCCGGCATTGGCGGACAAGGTCGGATTGCCGTTGTGGCCGCCCAGCGAAACCGCCGGGGCATTGTGCCCGCTCACATCGGGCCAATTGCTGATGCTCGAACCGTCCGTCGCATTCAGTGCGGAAGCGTCGAACCAGCGGGAGGCCCCGGCGACCGGTTGCAGACCGGTCAAGCGCAGCGTGCTGCCTGCGATGGTGGTCACTCCGGTGTAAGCTTGATTGGTGGCGATAATCAGCAGACCGCCACCACTCAAGGTGAGGCCATTAGTGCCGGTGAAAGAGCCGGTCACCGCCAGCACCGAACCAGTCTGGATTTGGAATCCGCCGTTTCCCAAGACGACCTGCTGGGCACTGATGGTCGAGGTCAGACCGCCATTGACCATGGTGACATCATCGAGATACCAGCCGCCATAGTTGTGGTATTGGTCAACGCCGCTGCTGGCCAGCACCCCGCCCGCGAGCGTCAGGTGGCGCAAATGAGAAAAGGAATTGAGCGTGAGCGTGCTGCCGGCGTTGAGCGTCGTCTGCTGGACGTTGCCATACCAGTTGTAATCAGCCGGATAGTCGCCGATTACTTCATTGACCGCCAGCGTCCCGCCATTAAGCGTCACGGCGCCGAGGGCGGCGAGCGCGCCGTTCAAAACTACGGTCCCGGAGCTGATCACCACCGAATCGGTGCCGGTTGCCGGACCGGGGACGGGGCCGGGCAGCCAGTTGGTGTCGCTCCAATTGCCATTGCCCCCGCCCCAGGTGTGCTGGGGTGTCGGGGCGAAGTTGAATCGCAGATTGTCAATTAGAATTGTATTGTTGCCGCCCCGCGTGTTGCTCCCGACCAGCGCCAGAGCGTGGTCGCCCACAGCTACCGTGAACCCGGCCGTGGTGTAGTCCTGATAATTGGTCGCCGTGGATGGCGGCGCATAACTGCCAATGACCGTGTTGTCCAAGAGGACATTGAAGGTCTGCCCGGCCTGGGCAGCATTGCCGCGTTGCGCGGCCGCAAAGGTGACACTGTATTGGCCGGCATCGAAGGAAATGGTGTTCGTGCAACCGCCGTTTCCCTGGAGAAAGGCGACTTGGCCGCCTTCCGGGGCGGCAGAATTGCCTGATGTGATTCCGCTGCCGTTCGTGGCGATCCCACTGGTGGCGCTGAAGGTCCACAATCCGCCGGCGGGAGCGGATTGAAATCCGGAAACGGTGGGAGTCTCAAAACCATAAATCGGAGTGATCAGCACATGGGCAAACTGCGCGCCGGCCGCGCCGGTGATGAGACTGAAATAGCCCGGTCCAACATAGGCTGAATCGGTGCAGATTATCAGTGGCATTGTGGAATTGGTAAGATAGACAGTGAAGGTGGGCCCGTCGGTCACAAGTTTCACATGCGTGAGGTTAGTGAACGCCAGCCCAGTGTTGACCGCCGTCAGGTTGCCGGATGGCTTATACAGACAGACTTGTCCGTTAGCCCGAAAGTAGAGGAGATAACCGCTTTGGGTATGGTTGTCCGTCGGATTGGTCTTGCGCACATTGCAGCCGGCCCAATTGCTGGGGTTCCCGCCGTTGGTGAGGATTTGAAAATCGAATTCATAGGTGGCATCCGACCATTTGTCCTGCGTGACTGCCGCGTTATATCCGAACGCCGCGGTGTTGGTCTGGCAATATCCGCCCGGCTGGACGAACCAGGTTCCGCCGGTCGTGAGCCACCGGCTGCTGCCACTGGAAAAATCATCGTAGAAAGTCGAGTTGGAATAAGGCTGGGAGCCGGTGACCGTCAGTTCAATGGCGGTGTCGAGATCATTCCAGGTGTTGGTGCCTTGCAGCGTCAGCCTCACGCTGTCGTTGTTTTGCGCCAGGCTGACCGGTTGGCCGTTGGCCAGCAGGCGGGCGGAACCGAACCGCTTGCGGTCGGCCGGCGGCGGCAGGATGAGGGTATTGCCAACTGGCGGGGTAAGCACATGAATGTATTCGGATTGATTGTCAATGGACCGCGTGGCCACGCCCCATTGCAAGTTGGTGAGGGTAACGCCTGACGCCGTCACGTAAGACGTACTGGAGTAGGTGTTGGTGAGGGAAGGTCCGATGGAAGCGAGATAAGCGCCGACTGTCTGCATGGTATTTAACACGCCGGTCTCCCAGCCGCCTCCGGGATAGGGACCGGCGGCCCAGGTAGTGCCCCCGGTGGAGCCGCTGATGCCCGCTTTCAACACCGTGTAGCGGAACATGGCCGCGGGTGAATACTTGGTCGTATTCTGGCCGAGGGCCACGCTGGCCCACCAAGTGCGGCTCATCACCACGGAACTCGGCATGGCCGGAGCCGTCCAGACATCGCCATTCGTGGTGCCAAAGTTGTTGACTTCGATGTCCCCCAGATCGCAGGTGTAAATGCTGCCATAGTAGTTCTGGATCATGATGAGGTTGGTATTGGAGCCCTTGATGGTGCTGCGCAGCCGGGGGTAGTCCACATAGGCGCCATTGTTGCCGCCCTCGTCAATATACACGCCCTCGATCTCATTGCCATACCGGGAGATCAAGTCGCCGTAGAGTTCGTTGATGAAATTATTCCAGACGGTGTAGTTGAAATCCGATGGGTAATTGGTCGTGAAGTTGTGATTCGCGGGATTATTTGTCCCCCAGCCGGTGGCGAGCTGCTCGGCGGCGGTCAGATCATGGCCATCGCGCGGATGGGTGTAAAACAAAACCTTGATGCCTTTGGCCCGAACCGCCGTCAGCATATCGTTTAGGAGATCGCGCTGGGAGGTGTGCCCGGTCAGCCACTGGTTCATGGCCGGGCTGGGCCACAGGCAGTTCATGTTCGCATGCCAGGCGGTGAAGATGACGTATTCCACGCCCAGGGAAGACACGTCGTTGGCAAAACCGGTGGCGTCGAACCGGTTGGCCAGGTCATCCAGCCCCGCCGGCGCGGAGCCATTGGTGTTCACGGTCGCCCGATACGCGGTCCCGCCCCAAACATAATGAACGAAGAGTCCATACTTCATTTTTTGGAAATCCTGAATGCCCGGCTGCTGGGCGAAGACCTGCTCCGCCATCACCAAAGTGATGATGGCTGCCAGGCACCAGCGAATTGTTGGATTAGGATGCATTCTTTGCAGGTCATTCCGACACTGCGGTTGGCTTTTTGAGAACATTGCCACTGTTGGCAAAACAATGCCACATTTAAGTGCTCGGAATTGGCGCCGCTCCGCTGTTCGCGCACAATCCGCCGCCATAATTTCGCCGGAACAGGGCTTCAACAATTGCGCCGCGTTCGCCGCCAAATTCAGCGGCGATGAAAAGAGCGAGGCGCAAACGTTGCTTTTCCATTTGCTCGGCTGGGAAGTGCAGGAATTGATCGGCCAGCCGGCGCACCAGGTTATGCACCACACCAGGGTAAGTCGCGTTCCGTATCCCGTCGAAGATTGCCCGATTTATGCATAACTAGGTTTCCATAATTATTTAGGAAGGTAAATTTGGACTTGGCTGGCGGAAAGCAATTTTTGCAGCGCTCGGAGCATGGTCTCGGCCGTGAACGGTTTTTTCAAGACGAAGGCCAAATCCAATTGCTTGATTTTGGCGGTATCCAACTGTTCCTGCACGCCGGTGGTGAGGATGATCCCGACGGCTGGCTTGATTTTTCGCAGGGCTTCAGCCAGCGCCAGTCCGTCCATGCCGGGCATGGAAAAATCAGTGATCACAGCGCTGATGGGATGCTCCGGGAAGATTTTCAGGGCGGTTTTGCCGTCATACGCGGTGATGGTTTTGTAGCCGTTCATCTCCAGAATTTTGGCGAGCACTCCCACGATGGCGGGCTCGTCGTCCACCGCGAGAATCAGTTCACCGTGGCCGTTGGGCAGTTCGGTCTTGCCGACGGGGGCTGTGCCGGTGGCGGACGCGGGGAGCGCGGGCAGATAGATATTGAATTCCGAGCCCTGCCCGACCGTGCTTTTGACAGTGATAAAACCGTCGTGTTTTTCCACCACGCCAGCCACCACGGATAGTCCCAAACCGGTGCCTTTGCCAACCTCCTTGGTGCTAAAAAAGGGATCAAAAATGTGCTGCAAAACCTCCGGCGAGATCCCGCTGCCGGTATCACGAACGGTGAGCAACACATAAGGTCCGGGTTTCGCCCGCCCGGTCAGGTCGTCCAGGCGTTCATCCAGCCGGACATTTTCTGCGGTGATGGTCAACGTGCCGCCCTCCTGCATGGCGTCGCGGGCATTGACTGACAGGTTCAAAAGCACCTGATAAACTTGAGTCGGGTCGGCGTGGATGGGCCAGAGATCTTCGGGATATCGCGTATTCAGTGTCAGTTTTTTGGGGAAAGTCTCATGGATCATTTTCGCCAGGTCGCGAATTTGCTGCTCTGGTTTGATCGGCACCCGTTTTGGTTCGCCGCCACGCCCGAACAGCAACAATTGTTTCACTATGTCGGCGCCACGCTGAATACTATTCTCCATTAGGTCCAGGAACCTGCGGGTTTCGGCGGTTTTGGCTTCTTCGCGCAGGATGGGCAACCCGAGGAGGAAGGGCGCAAAAATATTGTTCAAGTCGTGGGCCACGCCGCTGGACAAATTGCCGATCGTTTGAATCCGCTCGGCGCGCAACAACTGGTCTTCCATTTGTTTATGCGCGGTGATGTCGCGCGTGATACCGATGATACCCGTGATTCGACCCTCGGGGTCGCGGAGCGGCAGGCGATCGAGCAAAACCCAATGCCAGGATCCGTCGGCGTTTTTTACGCGGGCCTCGACATTTACTTTCGGTTTGCCGGTGCGGATGACTTCTTCCTCGTCGCGCCGGTATTCGCGCGCCTGTTCCTCGGCTTCAAAATCAAAATCGGTCTTGCCCAGGATCTCGCTGTTTTGAGTCAAGCCGTGGCGCGCGAGTTTGCTTCGGTTGACGCGGAGAAAACGGCCTGCAAGGTCCTTGAAATAGACCCGGTCCGGCAGCGCATCCAGAAACGCACAAAATAATTGTTGTTCGTCGCGCAACCGCGTGGCGCTTTCGTCCGATGCTGGCAAACTGCGGTTCAATTTTTCGGCTTTGGGTTCAGCTGATATTTCATTTGTGAGTTCCGGATAGAGTTGTTGGATGCAGTCTGGACAGAGGCCATGGGTGAAGGTGATGTCGGCATGACTCATCATGTAAACTTCCAGCTTATTCCAGTAACCTTTGTCGTCGCGGATTTTCTTGCAACCACTGCAGATGGGCAGCAAACCGCTCAATACTTTTACATGGGCCACCGCTTCAGCCACCCGCTGTGTCAGTTCGCGCTCATTTGCTTTCAGTTGATATACTCTCCATCGGTACGCGCCAAACCACAGCCCCGCGACCGCGATTGCGATCAAGCCTGTAAACCAAGCGGTCTGATAAAACCGCGGCGGCAATTGGAATTTGTAACTGGCGCCGGTGGGGTTCCAGATTCCGTCGCTGTTGCAGGCCAGGACCTGAAACCGGTAACTCCCCGGTGGCAGGTTCGCATAATGGGCCACGCGACGCTGCCGGGCTTCTACCCAGTTGCGGTCGAGGCCTTCAAGGCGGTATTTGAACAAGATTTTTTCCGGAGAGGTAAAACTGGGCGCCGTGTACAGGATTTCCAGGTCGTGCTCACCGGGTTGCAATTCCGGCGGGCGATTCAGAGGCTGAATGTGGCTGTTGATCGCCACCTGCTCGATATAAACCGGCGGAGCGGAAGTGTTGGCATGGTGCGATATGGGGTTAACCACCACGAGTCCGTTCAGGGAGCCAAACAGCAGGCGTTTTTCATCGCCCTTGCAGGCATTGGGCTGCTGGCTCGCCACGATGGAGAAGGTGTTCAGCCCGTCGCGTGCGCCGAAGGATCTTGCGTTCACCCGCTTAATGCGTCCATCGGCCAGCGCTTCGAGGTCGGCTTTGCGCACCGAGCAGATGCCGTAGTTGACGCTCAACCACAAATTACTGCGGTCATCATCCAGCACGTTGGAGACGAAATTGGCCGGCAGGCCGTCCCGCTTGCCGATGGTGAAAAATTTTCCGGCTTGTAACCGGCATAATCCGCCATGCGTGGTGATCCAAAGCACATTGGTATTTTCCTTGTCCGCATAGATTGAGTAGATAAGGTTGCTCGGCAGGCCGTCCTCCATGGTATAGTTGGTGAACTTGCCATCGTGGTAGCTGCTCAAGCCGTGAATGGTGCCCACCCACAACACATCTTTCCCGCGGTCATAACAAATGGCGCGCACATGGTTGTTGACCAGTCCCTTCGGCGTGCGAATGGAACTGATCTTGCCGCTGGGCGCAACCCTTATCAGGCCGTCGCCATCGGTGCCCATCCACATGTTGGCATCGCTGTCGCTGGCGATGACTTTGATGTCAAACAGGTTGGTCCACCCGGGAATCGGCACCAGCTGTTCCCCTTGCCGCATGAACAGTTTGGGTCCGGCAGCCATCCAAATGCGCCCCTGTTCGTCTTCGCTGATGGAGGTCACACCGGGGATCGGGTGACCGTCCATCTGGGTAAAGGCCGTGAGTTTGGCGTGACTCCAAAGCGTGTACCCCGAGTAAGCGCCAATCCACACGTTGCTTTGCGTGTCGCGATAAACGCAGTTGACGCTGGTGTCGGACAAGCCGTCCGCCGCCGTAAGCGTGTGCACCGATACGCTGTGCAGGCGGGCCAGGCCGTTGGCTTCCGTGCCGAGCCAGAGGTTGCCTTCACGATCGGTAAACATGGAAAGCACCAGGCCCAGATTCGCTTGTCCCCCGGGAGTGGCTAGCGTCTGGAAAATTCCGTTGCGATAACGCACCAGACCTTCACGAGAGCCGACCCAGATCGTTCCTTCCTTGTCCACGTGGATGGTGCCCGGCCGGCTGATATTATGCTTGTCCTTGCGGTAAATGGTCAGCTTGCCCTCTTTCCAGCGCTTGATTCGGGAATTTTCGAACGTCATCCAAATGGCGCCGTCTTGACCGGAACAGATGCCGGCGAGACGGCCGTCGTCCGATTCCAGCGCATTGGTGATGGTTTCAAAATGGTCCTTGGTAAAATGGTGCAATCGGTTGCCGGCTACCACAAAGACACCTTGGGAGGAGTTGGCGCACAAGCCGCTTATAAAATTACCCCGCAAGCCGTTGCTGGCGGCGAACGTGGTGAAGGTGCCGTGCGAATAGCGCGCAAGGCCATGCACCGTGGCGATCCAAAGGTCCCCAGCCTGGTCTTTGTCCACTTTCCGGATCGAATCGTCCGGCAAACCATCGGTCCTCATAAATTGGGTGAATTCTCCCCCTAGATAGCGGATCAGACCGCCGCCGTAAGTGCCGATCCAAAGCGCCCCATCATTATCCTCCACCAGGCTGCTGATTTCATTGTCGCTAAGGTTGCGAAACTGGTTGTCAAAGGTCTTGAAATTGACTCCATCAAATCGCACCAAACCACTGGCCGTGGCCAGCCAGATGAAACCGTCGCGCGTTTGGGTGATGTCCCGGATGCGAATCGGAGGAGAACTTTCTGTGCTGCTTACGGTATCAATCCCATATTGCCAGAGTGGCAAATGCTGCTCCGGATTGGCCAGGGATATGGTCGGCAACCAGAACCAGAACCACAGGTGCAACGCAACCTTGGCAAGCTCAAGCACTGGCTTCTTTATCGTCATTGTGGCTATTTTAAAGGTCAAACCATAGGTGGTACAATGAAAAAGGCCAGGCGCTTCCCGGCTTCTTGGTGAGACAGCCAGGTCCAAATGGCAATTTACGGTGAGTCTTTGCCAAGGAATGTGTTTAAAAACAGGCATCAAATATGATTAATTTAAGGCACTCAAAGAACCAATTATTATGAATGCAAGCGTGGCCAAACCGCACAAGAAGCGCATGCAAGCCCTGCTGGATCATGCCAGCGGCGACAAGCGTTTCAAGATCCTGGAAGTCCACATGAAGAAGCATCAGTTTCGTCAGGACGCCCTGATCGAGGTGCTGCACAAGGCCCAGGAATTGTTTGGTTATCTGGAAGACGACCTGTTGCTGTTTGTCTCCACCAAACTCAAATTGCCGCCCAGCCGCGTTTATGGCGTGGCGACCTTTTACCATTTCTTCCAGCTCAAACCGCAGGGTCGGCATGCGTGCGTGGTCTGCATGGGCACGGCCTGTTACGTGAAGGGCGCCGACAAGATCATTGACGCCATCACTCAGAAGCACAAGGTGCGAGCCGGGGAAACCACGGCGGATAACCAGCTTTCCCTGCTGACCGCCCGCTGCATCGGCGCGTGCGGTATCGCGCCGGCAGTGGTTTATGACGGTACGGTCACGCCGCGCGCCACGCCGGAGACGGCGCTCGCACAAATCAACCAGTGGCTGACCCCGTGACGGCCTGACGAATGACCAAGGACCAGTGACGGATGACAACAAGCAATCGTTATCGGCCGCGCGCCACCTAAAATTATGATTCTCAACGACCTGATACAAATCAAGGAAAAGGAAATGGCGGCGCGGAAGCCCATCGTGCTGCGCTGCTGCATGGCCGCCGGCTGCATGTCCTCAGACTCCAAAGGTGTCAAGGAGCAGTTGGAAAAAGCCGTGGCGGATGCCGGCTTGCAAAACGAAGTCGAGGTGCGCGGGGTTGGCTGCATGAAACTGTGTTGCGAAGGGCCGCTGGTGGCCGCCGACCCGCAAGACGCGCTGTACGTCCGAGTCACGGCGGCCAATGCCCCGTCCATCATCGCCGCGCTCGAGGGCGGCCGGGCGGAGGTGGCGCAAACCGACCCGAACGCGCCATTTTTTGCGAAGCAGTTCTCCATTGTGCTGGCGAATAGCGGCGTGGTGGATCCGGAACGCATCGAAAGCTACATCGCGGCGGACGGCTACCTGGCGTTGCACGAGGTGCTGAACGAGATGACGCCCAAGGAAGTTGTCGAGGCCATGGTCAAGTGCGGCTTGCGCGGCCGCGGCGGTGCGGGATTCCCCACCGGACTCAAATGGGGCACCGTGGCCAAGTCGCCCGGCGCAAAAAAATACGTCATCTGCAACGCGGACGAAGGGGATCCCGGCGCGTTCATGGACCGCAGCGTGCTGGAGAGCGATCCGCACAGCGTGCTGGAGGGCATGGCCATCGCGGCTTACGCGGTTGGCGCGGATCAAGGCTTCATTTACGTGCGCGCGGAATATCCACTGGCCATCGCGCGCCTGCAAATCGCCATCAAACAAGCCAAGCAGATGAGTTTGCTCGGCGCGGGTATATTTGAATCCCCGTTCAGTTTCAACGTGGATTTGCGCATCGGCGCGGGCGCGTTTGTCTGCGGGGAAGAGACGGCGCTGATGTCCTCGGTGGAAGGCAAGCGCGGCACGCCTCGCCCCCGTCCGCCGTTTCCGGCGGAAAGCGGCTTGTTCGGCTGTCCGACGCTGCTCAACAACGTCGAGACCTTCGCCAACGTCCCCACGATTTACCGCAAGGGGGCCGACTGGTTTGCCGCCATCGGCACCGAAAAGAGCAAAGGCACCAAGGTGTTTGCGCTGGCCGGCAAGATCAAGAATACCGGCCTGCTCGAAGTGCCCATGGGCACGCCCATGCGCAAGATCGTGGAAGAAATGGGCGGCGGCGCGCCCGACGGCGGCGCCATCAAGGCGGTGCAAACCGGCGGCCCCTCCGGGGGGTGCATTCCGGCGCAGCATCTCGACACGCCGGTGGATTATGAATCGCTGGGCAAGCTCGGCTCCATCATGGGTTCGGGCGGCATGATCGTGATGGATGACTCGACGAACATGGTCGAGATCGCCCGCTTTTTCATGGAGTTTTGCATGGACGAATCGTGCGGCAAGTGCATTCCGTGCCGCGCGGGCACCGTGCAGATGCACCATTTGCTGGACAAGATCGCCAACCGCCAGGCCACCGCCCGCGATTTGAAAAAACTGGAGGAGCTTTGCGACCTTGTGCGCAACACGAGCCTCTGCGGACTGGGCCAGACGGCGCCGAATCCCACCTTGAGCACGTTGCGGTTTTTCCGCAACGAATACGAGGCGCTGTTGCAACCCGACTTGTACGGCTCGCATGGCAACGGCGAGGCCAAGCCACCAACTGCCACCACCTGAAGATGAACATTTCTGCTGGATTAATGGATTGCTGGATTATTGGATTCGTGGGGAAGCATCGCCACGCCAACCGCCATCCGTCATTTCATTTATCCACCAATCCACCAATCCACCAATCCATTTTTTAGCTTATGGCTGCCAAAACATTGACCATTGACGGCAAGCACATCAGCGCCGAGGAAGGCGCCACGGTGCTGCAGGCCGCGACCGAGGCGGGCATCAACATCCCGACGCTCTGCCATCTCGAAGGCGTCTATGATGTCGGCGCTTGCCGCCTGTGCCTGGTGGAAGTGACCGGCGTGCCGAAGTTGCTGCCGGCCTGCACCACCAAAGTGGCCGAAGGCATGGAAGTGAGGACCGATGGCGAACGGCTGCGCAACTATCGCCGCATGATCCTGGAGCTGCTGTTCGCGGAGCGGAACCATGTCTGCGCCGTGTGCGTGTCCAACGGCCATTGCGAATTGCAGACGCTGGCGTATGCGCAGGGTCTGGACCATGTCCGTTACGACTACACCTTTCCGAAATGGCCGCTGGACATCACGCACCGGTTGTTCGGCATGGATCACAATCGCTGCGTGCTGTGCGGCCGCTGCGTGCGGGTATGCTGGCACATTGAGGGCGCGGGCACCAAGAACGTCTCCGGCCGCGGCGCCACGTCCCGCATCATCACCGACCTCAACCAGCGGTGGGGCGAAGCTGATTCCTGCACCGAGTGTGGCAAATGCGTCCAAGCTTGTCCGACCGGCGCGCTGTTCCACAAAGGCTCGACCGTGGGCGAGATGGAACGCGACCGCGGCAAGCTGGAATTCATCGTCAATGCCCGCGAGAAGAAGCAGTGGATTGCCGAATAGGAATGACAACTATGAAAATACGTTTGGCCACAGTTTGGTTGGGCGGCTGCGCCGGCTGCCACATGTCGTTCCTCGATCTCGACGAGTTTCTGATTGACCTCGCCGACGCGGTGGAACTGGTATTCAGTCCGGTCGTGGACGTGAAGGAGTATCCCGAAAACGTGGATTTGTGCCTCATCGAAGGCGCGGTCTGCAATGTGGATAATCTGGAAATTCTCCATAAAGTCCGCGCGCGCACCAAGGTGCTCGTGGCCTTTGGCGATTGTGCGGTCACCGGCAACGTGCCGGCGATGCGCAATCAGTTGGGCTTGGGCAACGCGGAAAACGTCCTCCAGCGCGCCTACATAGAGAGCGTGCAGAATAATCCGGGTCTGCCCCAGGGCAACGGCATCGTGCCGGCGCTGCTTCCGCGCGTCGTGCCGGTGCAGGAAGTGGTTCAAATTGAGTATTTCCTGCCCGGCTGCCCGCCGCCCGCCAGCCGGATCAAGGCGCTGGTGGCGCAATTACTAGCTGGACAGGAGCCAAAACTGGAAGGGGTTGATTTGAAGTTTGGATGAAATGAAGCCCGAAGCGCGAAATTCGAAACCCGAGAGAAGTCCGAAGCCCGCAATCCTAATCAGGCCAGCGAGTGACGGGAGAGTTCGGATTTCGGGTTGCGGCATTCGGATTTCTTTCGGCATTCAGCATTCGGCATTCGGATTTTAACAATTATGTCAAAACGCATTGTCATTGACCCGGTGACCCGCATCGAAGGGCACGCCAAGATCAGCATTTTCCTGGATGACGCCGGAAATGTTGCTGACGCGGAGTTTCACGTGGTGGAGTTTCGCGGTTTTGAGAAATTTTGCGAAGGCCGGCCCTACACGGAAATGCCCGGCATTACCCAGCGTATTTGCGGCATCTGTCCCGTGAGCCACACCTTGGCGTCGGCCAAGGCCGGGGATGCCTTGATGGCCGTCAACATTCCGCCGGCGGCCGACAAATTGCGCCGCCTGCTGAACCTGGGCCAATTTATCCAGTCGCACGCGTTGAGTTTTTTTCATTTGAGCGCGCCGGATTTTCTCCTCGGTTGGGACACGCCGCAGGCGCAGCGCAATGTCTTTGGCCTGATCGCCGCGAACCGGGATCTGGCCCGCGCCGGCATCCGCCTGCGCCAGTTCGGCCAGGAAATCATTGAAATCCTGGGCGAAAAGAAGATTCATCCCGCTTGGGCGGTGCCCGGCGGCGTGCGGAGTTCGTTGCCCCCCGAAGGCCGCGCGAAAATCAAGGCTTGGTTGCCAGAGGCGTTTGGCACCACCCGGGTTGCCTTGGACCTGTTCAAAAAAACGCTCAAAACCCATGGTCACGAGGTGCAAATCTTCGGAAATTTTCCCTCGCTGTTTATGGGCCTCGTGACGCCCGATGGTGCGTGGGAACATCACGGCGGCAAACTGCGCTTCACGGACAGCAGCGGCAGCATCATCGCCGACCAGGTTGACGCGGCCAATTACCAGGACTATCTCGGCGAGTCCGTGCAGACGGCTTCCTATCTCAAGTCGCCGTACTATCTGCCGCTCGGTTTTCCCGACGGCATGTACCGCGTCGGCCCCCTGGCCCGGCTTAACGTCGCCGAGCGCATGGGCGTGCCGCAGGCGGACGAGGAACTCAAGAAATTCAAGAAGCTGGGGCGGGGCGCGGTCACCTCATCGTTCTTCTATCACTATGCGCGGCTGATTGAAATGCTGGCCGCCATCGAATTTGTGGAGCTCTATATGGCGGACGCGGAATTGTCGGGCGATAATTTGCGCGCCGACGCCGGCATCAACCAGTTGCGCGGCGTGGGGGTGAGCGAGGCTCCGCGCGGCACGCTGTTCCATGACTATACCGTGGACCGCAACGGCCTGCTGCAAAAGGTCAACCTGATCGTCGCCACCGGCCAGAATAACCTGGCCATGAACCAGACCGTCGCGCAAAT
>Ga0316217_10003420_pt1 | contig 18107 bp, 10 predicted proteins | sample 1anoAmetaG_FD_203633 | JGI IMG/M metagenome (GOLD analysis project Ga0316217, IMG submission 203633) | Freshwater microbial communities from Trout Bog Lake, Wisconsin, USA - 1anoA | ecosystem: Environmental > Aquatic > Freshwater > Lake > Hypolimnion/Profundal zone | place: USA: Wisconsin...
ATGGTCGTGAACTTCGTGTAAGCGAAGCTAAACCAAGAGAAGAAAGACCAAGTTCTGGCTCTGGCGGCGGTGGCTACAGAGGTGGTAATGGCGGTGGCGGTTATCAAAAAAATAATCGTTGGTAGTCTGATCTACAACTTATTAAAGAAAGGAGCATATTTATTTATGCTCCTTTTTTTATGCCTATACCATACAAAACATTGCATTCATTAAGTTAAATAATTATTATTTTGAAAATAAATACTTCCATGTCATAATAAAGCTCTATTCTTGCATTGTTAATTTGAGTTCTAAAGCATTTTGTATCGATATATCTCTGCTACGCATCACTGCTAATAGTTTTTTAAGCTACTCTGCTCAGCCTCAAGTATTTTTTATTTATTTATTTTTTTTTACATGAACATTTATGTTTCAAATTTAAGCTTCTCTGTTCAAGACGAAGACTTAAGAGATTATTTTTCTGAGTACGGAGAGGTTTCTTCTGCTAAAGTTATTATCGACAAACTTACTAACCGTAGCAAAGGCTTTGCTTTTGTTGAAATGTCTGACGACGCAGCTGCTGCTAAAGCAATTGCTGAGTTGAACGGTGCAATGGTAGATGGTCGTGCTCTTCGTGTAAGCGAAGCTAAACCAAGAGAAGAAAGAACTGGCGGCGGATCTGGTGGCGGTGGCTACAGAGGCGGAAACGGCGGCGGTGGTAACAGCGGCGGCGGTTATCAGAAAAATAACCGTTGGTAGTCTTAACCAACAACTTATTGAAAGGAGCGTATTAATTTACGCTCCTTTTTTTGTGCCCTTTATTCATGTAGCTTCACATTATTTATAACGTACCGGTTATATTTATTCTGCTATATATCCTTGCTGTATATATTCTTCTGCTTTAGTCCGCATATCTTTTGAAACTGCAGAACAGAAAATTCTGTGCTGTTCTAAATGGTGTGATATGGTCTTCGGTGATGCACCGTATTTTCTGAAATCCTTTTTGTAGTTCGGCCGTTAGTTTTTCTTCACTGTATTGTTTTATTTCCAGGCCACTGCATTTTTCGGGGCCCTTGTCGGAGAATGTACCTATGGTCAGAAATCCCGATACGGCATTGCGGGTAATATCCAGATACTTTTCTACCTGTTTTCCGGTGGTCAGAAAATGAAATGTTGCCCTGTCGTGCCAGATATCGAAGGTTGTAGCAGGTACAAATTCGGTAATGTCGGATACTATCCATTTTATTTTAGCAGCCCTGCTGCCCAGTCTTTGTTTTGCCTTGTCCAGTGCTTTTTCCGAAATGTCCAGAACAGTTATATTTTCGAACCCTTCGTTCAGCAGGTAGTCGGCCAGTTTGCTGTCGCCGCCACCAATGTCTATAATCCTTGCCTTTTTATTTAAACCGAAGGAATGAATAAAGTCCAGCGATGTTTTGGGGATATCCTGAGTCCAGCTAACCTGTTCAGATGTTTTAGTTGTATAAACGGTATCCCAGTGATGTTGTACAGACTTATTCATGGCAAGCTTGTTATTTATATGACTGATGATTAATTGCAGTCAAATGTATAGTTATGCTATCAACATTATAGCCACTGCGTAAAAATAAAAGCTTGAATTATTCATATAGTTCAAAGGCAATTAAAATATTTATTTTTTTAAATTGATAATATATCCAGAATAACAGCTATACCTTTGTCATGGTTCTTTTAAAATTGGTTGAAGCATGGTTGATGATAATCTACATGGTGCTCAGTCTATAATTGATAGAAAACCCGATGTTTCCATCCAAACTAAATGTCGCTCAGGCAGCGCTAAGTCCGATAGTCAAACTTCCAGATATTTTAATAAGCATTCTGCTAAAACAAATTCTTTCAATAAATTGAATGATGAGGTAAAAGCATCTGTTTTTCCTTTTTCTGCTATTGAAAAGTGGAATTGGGTAAACATTTTTCGTTTTCAAAAAACGAAAGATGGACATAATTTTAAAAATATAGGGTTAAGAAAAGCCGATGATGGTATAAATTTAAACAAAAATCGGTTTCCAAAACCTACGGATTGGCATATTCTAAACTTTCTACGGGTTGGAAAGTTTACAGATGGCATAAAAATAAACTTTCATCGGGTTAGAAAATTTACAGATGGGCATAATGTAAAAAATATACGGTTTTGGAAATCTACGGATACTATAAATCTATATAATTATGGCATCATAATACCTATGAAAACGAATATTTTTAGGGTGGAACCATTTTTAACATCCGTGTCATACTTAATTAAACACAGGGGCGCCGTTTTTTAGAATTAATATCCATACATTTTTAATGTAGTGAAGAATGGTATTTTTTATTTGAGTTTAATTATTAAAATTTTTGTTATGGGAATAAACAGGCATTTGCCAGGTTCAAGTGAAAGTATTTATATGGCTTTAGATAAAGCCAAGGGAACCAAGGACAATCCACCTTCTTATGGAAATATTCTGAGTACAGCAACCTCTACAAGGTTGGATGCAATTTTTATTACGTATGGATTGGGTAGAAAAACATTATTTAATTGTCAGGGTAAAAGTACTGAGGCAACAACTGCCAAAGATGAGATTGAGTTAGTATTAAGGTTTCTGAATAGTCACTATATTCAGGTATTGAATTTCATGATCCGTGATGGTGTATTCCCTGCCGAATACAGGGCTTTTTTCAATATACCTGTTACCAGTGCAACGGTACCTGATCAGGCTTCGGAAAAAGCTGTGGAAATGTTGTCACAGTACATTATTGATGGAGAACCATTGATGATTACTGCCGGCGGAAAAGCAGTGCCATATCCTTTATCGAAGGATATTTCGGATGGACTGGCTTTATTGAAAGCAAAACAGCAGGCTCAGGCCAATGCACTGGTGGATACCAAGACTGCCATGAGTGACCTGAAAACCCTGGGTGTAGAAGCCTCGGCGGTGACTAAAAAAGTTTGGGATGAAGTGGAAACACACTTCAATGAAGAACCTATTGAGAGTATGAGAAACGACAGCCGCATCTGGGGACTGGTGTATGTCAGTACCGGAACTCCGCTGGTGATTTCGGCTCATATTGTACAGATTGCCGGAGGTATAGCCGTGGATGTATCGGGGGTGGAAGCCATGATAGTAGAAACCGATGAAACAACTTTGTCGGCTATTGGAGGTTTACTGTCGCTGAATACCCATGCTACAGGAAAAGTGACACTCCGTTTAACTAAAACCGGTTTGGTAGAAAAGGATATAGCAGTAGATATGTCTGCCGGTACCAATCTCGATCTTGGTATAATAGTGATGGCAGCGATATAGATTATTATTATTAACTGATGGCTGTCGGCTAATTGCTGACAGCCATTTTTTATTAATAGGATACGGAATAAATAATTTTATTATTCTTAATTGTTTAAAGTCTATAAAACAATTTAATATTTGTGAAGTAAATAAATTGATTTACCATCGGATTAAATACCTTAACAATAGATAATAATGATCATGAACATAAAGAAAATACTTGTATCAGCTTATATTTTAATGAGCGTATCAGTTTTCGGACAAGATGATAAAAAGATGGAGAGTTTTATAAATGATTTTACAAAAGCATTAGATAAAACATTTTCCGAAAAACAACTCAATAAAATGTTTGAGGATTATTCAGATATAATAACACCCGGCGACGATCTTTCACAAATAAAATATCTTCCGAAAGGGAAAGAGAATATAGCTTATCCTCTATATAATTTTAAAGAAAATAAACTTTATAAAGATAACATAGCATTATTATTAAATTCAAAAAACGATTACCAAAGAATTCTGGCTTATCTGGTAATAGGTTCATCTTTTGATACATCAAAAGAAAATATACTTTTAAAAAAAATAGTTTCTGAAAAAATAAAAGGCAACCTGATTTGGGCAGGAACTTCCTTACTTCATCTTGATACAAGGCATACCGACGAAATATTTGACTTTCTGGTAAAGTATGAAGATTTCGGAGATGCACATATGTTGCCTTTGTTTATTCAACTTAATAAAGATTCTTTGTTACAGACAGCTTATAGAAGAATAAACAAAGATGATATTAAAACAAGAATCTTAGCGGCACAAATTTTATCAGTAACTAAACTTAATGCTAAAACTGAAGAAGTATTAAAACAAGCTATTGAAACATGGGATATAGATACTAAAGGCTATGCTATATATTCTGTGAGGGAATTAAGAATTGGTAATTTGCTGGAAGCGTTTAAACCACTATTAAATAATCAGAAAACACGTGCTATTTCCTTGCAGGCTCTTGCAAATAGTCCAACAAAAACCGATAGAGACTATTTGTTTGATATAGCCAATCAGCAAGACACCCTTCAAAGTGATATTTTAGACTGTTTCTACGAATCTAAAAGTATTGAAAATATAAGATTCTGGCTCAATCTGCTTTATACAAAAAATATAGTAAGAGATTATTATTTTTCGGGTTTTAAACAACCAATAATCAAATCATATTCAATGTTACCTGATCTGCAAATAGCTTTGGTAAAAGTAAAAGACAAAAAAATATTAAGAGAATTAGTAAGAGCATTGGAAAATAAAACAGATGACAAAACTGTTGAAATAATTATATCGTTGCTTAAACACCCAAGTCCATCTGTCAGATACTGGACAGCCAAAACTGTAGAAGAAAATAAATCAGAAAAATTTAAGGGTACTGAAATCAGCAGCCTTATCAAAAAAGGATTAGAAGATGGTAACACGCCTGATGAATAAGATGCTTTCAATACCTTCTTTAATTATTTGAATTAAAGAAGGTATTGATCCTGAAATAATTTAAAATAATGATAAGATGAAAAATTGGGCAATCATAGAAAATGATAAAGAATTAAAAGAAGCTTCCATCAGATTCAAAAAAATCAGGATGGCTAAAAAGGGTGAAGCTGACTATAAAGAAAAGATGTTGCTTCTGTTGCTGATTAGTGAGTATGAAGAACAGAAATCTACCTTGCCTGATGTGGATCCGATTGAGTTTATTAAAATAAGAATGGAAGATTTCGGGTATAAACAATCTACCCTTGCAGAAGAATATGGCGATAAAGGAACTATCAGCAAGGTAATGAATTATAAACAACCCCTTACACTGTCGATGATCCGGAAATTCAGTAAGCTGTTGCGAATACCAGCCGATATTTTAATAAAAAATTTCATAATTCTTAATTCATAATTACTTATCCTTCTGTACACTCAACTTCACCCTTCTGTTCAGCTTCCTTCCCTCAGGATTATCCTTTCCGTCCTTTGTTTCATTAGGAGCCACCGGATTCGACTTACCATAATACGTTGGCACCAGTCTTGTCGAGTCTATTGCGTGTTCAGCCAGGTATTTCAGACAGCTTTCCGATCTGTTCTTCGATAATACCAGGTTATACTCCTTACTACCCTTTCCATCCGTATATCCTTCCAGCGACATCTTCCAGCTTGCGTTGGATTTCAACAACATCACTACACTATCCAGTATATTATCAGCTGTTGCTGTCAGACTACTGCTGTCAAAGTCAAAGTACACCATATAATCCTTCACCACTTCCGGCACAGGGCGCAGATAAAAGTCTGCATGGTACACACTGTCATCCATTGTCTCAAATATATGTTTCAGTCTTTCAGTACTGTCATAGTATTTCGGGTTATATACCGTTACATCATAGATAGCTGTGTCCGGAACTACTATTTCATATTCTCCTCTGTCATTCGCCATAATAGTCTTCTGTCCAACCCCTGTCTTCCATTCCAGATTCGCATTCGGTATGGCTACTTTGGTGGTTTCATTTCTAACTGTTCCGATAATATGATTAATCGGTGCAGGTAATCTCTGTATACTGAACAGTTCCAGACAACAGGTAGATACTCTATCCGAGCTGATATAAGCATCTCTCAGCATATCACTTACATTATCCTTACTGAAGAAATAGATATCATCCTTAGCCGAGTTCGCCGGTACGCCAAGATTCACTGCTTCTGCAAACATTCCTCCCGATTTCTTACTTGAGTATAAATCAAATCCTCCCATTCCCGCTCTTCCGTTCGAAGAGAATACCAGTGTCTGATTGGTCGTATTAAAATAAGGAGATTTCTCGTCCTCCCTTGTATTCACCGTATTGTCAAGGTTGGTAACGCTTATTGGTTCATAGTTAGCTTTCAGCTCTGCTACCCATATATCATACTTACCCAATCCCCCCGGTCTGTTCGATGCAAAGAACAGATACTTTCCATCGGTACTGATAAAAGGTTGCTGCGATGAATAACCGGTCTTGTTAATCGTGCTGTCCATCTTCACCGCTGCAGTCCAGTTACTGTCAGTCTTGGTACTCATATAAATAGCACCAACACTCTGACCATTTAGTGTTGTCCATTGTGTCAGGAATACGGTCTTTCCATCCGCACTGAAGGCCGCTGCTCCCTGCTGTATATTCTTATCCTGTTGGAATGAAACCTTTGCAGGATTTCCTCCGCTTAATGATGTACTGAATATGTGATGCTGATAAGGAGTAATCTTTGTAGATGCCAGTGTGGTATCTTCTCTTGTGGAAGAAAAGTACAGATTGTTATTCATCACAAATGGTGCATAGTTCGATGCCTGTCCATTCACCGGTTCTTTCATCTTCCCGAAGATAATCTTCCTTCTTACTTTCTTTGCAGCTTCCTTAGCAGCAAAGTCTATATCGGCCAGTTCTTTCTTGGCAGCATGATAATAAGGGTCTTTCTCATCATGGTTGCTGATGTAGTATTGAAAAGCTGTCCTCGCAGCAGGTGTCTTACCGTTTGCTCTCAGGCATACTGCCTTCCAGTATCCTATCGATGGATATTGCTCTGCTCCCTTCATCCCTGCAGCCGAGTCATACCAGCTTTCTGCATTACCATAATCATTGATCTTTCTGTAGCACTCCGCCATATGAAAGGCTGCCATTGTCTTAGGGTTCTCCATCACCTCTGTTTTCTTTGCAGTGGGTTTGGATAAATATCCCGTAAAGCTATTGATATTCTTATTCGGTGATTTACCTGTTATATAATCATTATAATACGCTATCGCTGAATAATAATCTCCTGCCTTATACAGCTTCTCTGCTTTCTTTAATCCTTCACTCTGTGCATTCACCTTTACAATAACCATTAATATAAAAGCTATTGTCAGTATTGTTTTTGTAAATCGTTGAAACATATCTTAACTGATTATCTTAATGAATAATATTTATTTAGAATCTTGGGCATTTAAAGAAACGTGTTTCTGTCTTCGTATTCTTCAGCATGATATACGACAGAGACAGTTCAAAACTGTTCACCGGTTTGCTGATATCACTCAACCCTGTTGTATTGATATCATAACTCAATCCGAATGCATAGTTCTTATAATAGAATCCTGCAAAAGCATTTACTGCATCCTGAATACGGTAGTTTACACCTAATAAGAAAGAGGTATTCTCATTTGCCTTCATCTCTGCATGTACTCCCGGCACTGCTTCGTAAGCATTCCCTTGTAACATGTATATTACATTTGGATAAAACATCAGTGTTGGCGAAGCTATGATCCTTGCTCCTGCATGCACTGTATAACGGATAGGTAGTTTGCCACCATCCGCTGTGAACTTATCCTTAGGCTGATTGATATGTGCAAAGGATACTCCTCCGTAGAAGTTTACTTTTCTGTCAGGAGTAGCATCAAAATAAGCTGCTCCTGCTCCCACATCAAACATGGCTTGCGAAAGACTGGTAATACTGCTGAAAGCTGAGCTCTGCTGATTGGGATTGAACCCCAGTAATGATGAATACTGATCTCCGAACTGCAGTTTGTTTCTGTCGAAGTATTTATCTATCAGTCCCAGTTGCAATCCAAGACTGATATGCTGTGTTCCGCCTCTTCCGAAACGGATATTATTATTGGCCACACTCACATGAACATCGGTATTGTTGTATCCGCCGCCACCTGCAGTCTGATTCAGTAAGTTAACTCCAATTCCCCAGTTGTTCTCTAACAGCATATCTCCTGATACACCAACTGTTGAGAATGGTGTGGCGATATTGCTCCACTGATTTCTGTAAATCGCTGTTCCTCTTACATCTCCGTCACTGATCACTCCTGTCAATGCAGGATTCAGAAACAATGGATACATATAATACTGTGTAAAGTGAGGATCTACCTGTGCCTTTGCAGGTTGCAGTATAACAAACCAGCATGCTGCTATAATTAGTATTTTCTTCATATCGTTTTCAGTTTATCCGGTGAATTATCGTATTAAGTTTATAGAACCTGATCTGGTTTCTGTCTTACCATTCAGATAAGTTATCTTAGCCACATATACATATACTCCTGTTGGCTGTGGTTTACCATCAAATGTGCCATCCCAGCCGGTGTTGATCGGATCATCCAGTTCTTTGATCAGTTGTCCCCACTGATTATAGATTCTCAGTATAGCACTCTTAATCGTTTTACCATATATCTTTATTGAACTGGCATCTGAATTTGCAGGACCCGATGGTGCCAGTGCATTTGGTATATATACAACAGTAGAAGGACTTATATATACTGTAGAGGAATCAGTTGCCAGACAACCATCCTGTGAAGTAGCCGTCACTATCACTGTGAATGTATTGGCAGTGTCAGCTATTACAACTTTCTGAGATGAAAGATTATTTACAAACATATTAGATGGTTCCCATACACTGCTGCTAATAGTAGAAGTAGATGTTATCTGTGCATTCAGCGATGTTCCTGTAGCCAGTGGACTAGCTATAGTAGAACCCGGTGATACCTGCAGATTAAATGTAAAATCTTCCACCGTTAAATTCAAAGTAGCAGCACTGTCACATCCTGCAGCATTTTGCAGATGTACTATATAAGCTCCTGTTGTATTATAGTTATTGCCATTCCAGGTATATGGCAACAGATTGGAACATACCGTTGCATTGGTTGCAGAAGTACTCGTTGCTTTTACTGACAGTATTAATGTAGCTGCACTGTCACAATTCACAGCGTTATTCAAATGAACTATATAAGTCCCTGCTGAATTATAGTTATTACCATTCCAGCTATAAGGTAATGCTGATGAACATACACTTGCAGTAGTAGTTGATACACTTGGTTGTTTAACTGACAGTATCAGTGTAGCTGCACTATCGCAATTCACCGCATTATTCAGATGAACGGTATACGTTCCTCCTGCATTATATTGATTGCCATTCCATGTATATGGAAGTGCCGCAGCACAAACACTTGCATTTGTTGTTGATACACTTGGTTGTTTAACAGCTAATACTAATGTAGCAGCACTATCGCAATTCACAGCATTGTTCAGATGTACTGTATACGTTCCTCCTGTATTATACTGATTGCCATTCCATGTATATGGAAGTGCAGAAGCACATATACTTGTATTTGTAGTCGATACACTCGGTTGTTTAATGAATAATACCAGATTGGCTGCACTATCACAGTTCACAGCATTAGTCAAATGAACAGTATAAGTACCTCCTGTATTGTATTGATTACCATTCCAGGTATATGGAAGAGCAGCAGCACAAATACTTGTATTGGTAGTAGATGTACTGGTTTGTTTGATAGAAAGAACTAAAGTAGCAGCGCTATCACAATTCACTGCATTAGTAAGATGCACTAAATAAGTACCACCATTATTATATGTATTGTTATTCCAGGTAAATGGTAATGCTGATGAACATATGCTTACAGGTGTATTTGAACTTGATGGGCTTTTAATATTTACAGTTGTAAAAACAGAATCAGTACATCCTGCCCCATTAGTAACAATATACCTGATTGTATCTGTTCCTGCAGTTATCCCTGTTAGTTTACCTGTATTATCTACAGAGGCTACTGTAGTATTTGTGTTAGTCCATGAGCCCCCTGAAGTAGTTTCAGATAATTGTGTATTGTTACCAATACACACATTGTTGTTTCCGCCAATCGCATTTATTGATGGTAAAGCATTTACAGTATATAATGCTGAAACAGAATCAATACAGCCTGCTCCATTATTTACAATATATCTTATAGTCGTTGTACCAGCAGAAACAGTTTGAACATTACCTGTACTATTGATGGTTGCAACAGCAGTATTGGTACTCACCCAGGAACCACCTGTAGTTGTTTCTGTCAATGTATTATTCTTTCCAAAACAAGCACTTGGTGTTCCACCAATTGGAGCGATTAAAGGCAATGCATTTACAGTAACAGGTGTAGAAACAGAGTCTGTACAATTATTACTATTTGTAACAATATAACGTATAGTTGCATTCCCTGAAATATTGCCAGTTACCAATCCGGTATTGTCAACCGAAGCTACTGAAGTATTTGTACTCACCCATGTACCTCCATTTGTACCATCAGTCAGTTGAGTAGTTTTACCAAGACAAATTGTATTTATTCCAGTTATATTACTAATATTCGGTAAAGCATTTACAGTAACTGGTATTGAAACTGAATCCGTACAACCTTTACCATTTGTAACTATTAAACGAATAGTATCAGTTCCAGAACTAAGTCCAGTAATTTTACCTGTATTATCAACTGTAGCAATTGTGGTATTAGTACTTTCCCAAGAACCTCCTACTGTAGTATCAGACAATTGACTTGTTTTACCAAAACATAGAGTATTATTCCCAGAGATTAATCCAATTACAGGTAAAGGATTCACAATAATTTTACTGGAAACAGAATCCACACAACCATTACTGTTGGTAACGATATAACGAACTGTATCGGTACCGGCATTGTTACCATTCACTTTACCTGTATTATCCACAGAAGCTATTGAATTGTTTGTACTTACCCAGATTCCATTATTAGTAGAATTATTCAGTTGAGTTGTTTTACCTATACATAAAGCATTATTACCTCCAATTGCATTTACAATTGGTAAAGCATTTACTGTTATAGATGTTGCTACTGAGTCGGAACATCCATTACTATTAGTAACAATATAACGGATAGTAATAGAACCTGCCTTTTTACCTGTTACATATCCTGCAGTATCAATAGTTGCAATAGAAGTATCAATGCTTAGCCATACTCCGCCTGAAGTAGTGTCTGTTAATTTAATAATCTTCCCTGCACAAACCTGATTAGTAATACTATTAATAGCTCCAATTACCGGTAGTGGATTTACTTTAACTAAAGCAGATACAGAATCCACACAACCGAAGCCTGTAGTAACTGTATATCTTATTGTATCCAGCCCGGCAGTTAATCCACTGATTAATCCTGAATTACTGTTGATAGTTGCGATAGAGGTATTAATACTTGTCCATATACCATTTAAAGTGTCATTACTAACTAAGGTAGTATGTGTGGCACAAACTACTTTTATTCCTGAAATAGTATCAATTACAGGTATTGGTCTAACTGAAACCAATGCAGAAACAGAATCTATACAGTTATAAATATTGGTTACAAAATATTTTACAGTTGTTGTATCAACTATAAATCCACTAACAAGACCATTATTAGATATTGTCCCTATTAATGGGTTAACACTCAACCAGGTACCCCCGGCAGAATCATTGGTTAGTTGAGATGTTTTATTAATACAAACATTTGTATTTCCCAGAATAGGGTTTAAATGTGGATAAGGATTAACTGTAACAATTACACTATCAATAGTAGAACAAGTGGTAGCACTATCATATGCTGTTGATACATAATATTTTTGGGTAATTGGTGATAATGTATTATTGGTTAATGTAACAGTAGGGTCTGAAATACTTGCAGAGCTTAATCCAGTTGATGGTGTCCATTTATAAACAAAAGATGTATCTGAAACTACTCCTAATGGTGCAGTTTTACCATGACATATTGTTTGAGCCGGGCCAGCATTAGAAGGAGGAATATCCGACCTTATAATTACATTTCTAATGGAATGATTATCGTAATTAGAACCTGTTCCGGCGGTAAAACCAAGATATCCCGTAAACAAAGGTTGTTGAGCAACTGGAATTGTATCTGAAGTATACAATTTTCCATTTAAATAAACACTTATCAATCCTCTATCATACTTAATTGTTGCATGATTATAATTATCGGATCTGATAAAACTTAAGCTGCCGTTATAATTATAAAGCGTTGGATAACCAACTGCATTACACTCCCCATTTCCAACAACTGTAGAATCCCAGCAGGTAGCACCGCTACCTGATGAATTCTGAACTGTGTAACCTACACCCCATCTTATTTCTAATTTAGGCATCTCGTAGGCACCATTGCACTGGCAGTTATTCCAGGTATCGAAACATACTTTTAAGCCATTGGCATTTTGAGGTATTCCTAATCCCTGACCTATAACAAATCCGGTAGGTGGTTTATCAAGAAAGCAGAAAGTTAAACCATCTGCTGAATTACCATCAAATATTCTAAAATCAAAGTCAGCAACCCATCGGCTACATTTAGCTAAGTTAATTGGCTGGTTGTAAAATATACCTCCACTGGTAAACGTAGTAGTATTACAAACCAATACCTCACTCGAATCTGTATATTTTATCTTTGCTACTTTAGCCTGACCTACCAAGTTCCATCCTGTAGTATTTACCGGTGCTCCGATTAAGGTAGCAAAAGTATCTATCTGAGCATTGAGCCCTTGGATAGCAAAACAGAATAGTAATAAAAAGAGAAGTTTAATTTTTTTCATATAATCGATCGATTTACGCACCATTTATAATGTCTGTTTTCAGACCTTAGAATAATTTTAACAGCAAAATTGTGTAAAATATACACAATAAAAAAATTTAGTTAATTATATATCTATCTTATTATTAATACCCAACCAGAAAGCGTATAAATGTTATTCAGTTTTATAATATAATAATATGTTCCAATGGGTAAAGGATATCCGCCCGAAGTACCATTCCAGGAATTATCATAGTTATAATTTGTATATACTATCTGTCCATTTCTGTCAAAGACTTTTACCTCAGTTATATTGCTGATTGTAGTATTTCCAAATACCCAGTAATCATGATTTCCATCACCATTTGGAGAAAACACATTCGGTATTTCCGGAATATTAATCACATTCACTTTGCAGCTGGCTGTTGCAGTACAACCATTGCTATCCGAGACATTTACTGTATAACTTGTAGTTGCCAATGGACTACAGACAGGATTGAGAACAGTATCGCTGGAAAGATATGTATATGGCTGCCATATAATACTCTTTAAACTTTCATAAGTCTGAGCATTATACTGAAATGTAGCTCCTGAAAAGACTGTAGTATCGTGCAGGTTTTCTATTACAGGCTCAGGAAGTACATTAACCAGCATTTTTACAGGAGCACTGTTACAGCCATTGACATCCGTTACAGTCATCGCAATATTATAGAAGCCAAACTTAGGATAAGTATAATCAAGATTTATATTTGAATAGACTGCCCCATTACCCATATTCCAGTTTGCAGAAACAATATTATTAATGGAACTTGTATAAGTAGACGTCACCGGACTTCCAAGACATATTACCGGTGGCACTAAAACAGAAACAACCGGATCGGGGTTTACAACAATATTTACTGTCTGATATACACTATCACAACCCTGTATACTCTTTAGCGTCTGACTCAACACAGTAGAACTGGTATATACTGTACCATTATATGTAACACTGTTACAACTACTTACTGTAGTTGTTTTTGTAACAGGAACTATTGGTGTTACAATAATATTGGCCACCAGATAAACACTGTCGCAGCCCTGTACACTTTTCAGTGTCTGGGTTAAAACGGTAGAACTGGTATATGTAATGCCATTGAAAACAACACTATTACAGCCAGTAAAATTAGTTGCCTGTGTAACCGCCACTATCGGTGTAACATTTATATTTGTTACAAGATAAACACTGTCGCAGCCCTGAACACTTTTCAGTGTCTGGTTCAATACAGTGGAACTGTTGTAAGTAGTTCCGTTATAGGTAACGCTGTTACAGCCACTGAAAGTAGAAGTCTGCGTTACCGGAACTATTGGTGTAACCACAATATTCACTACCTTATAAATACTATCGCAGCCCTGATAACTTTTAATGGTTTGATTCAATACAGTAGAACTGGTATAGTTTGTACCATTATACATCACATTGTTACAGCCAGATAAACTGGTTGTTTGAGTAACCGGAACTATTGGTGTAACCACTATATTCACTACTACATACACACTATCACAACCCTGATAGCTTTTCAAGGTTTTATTCAGCACAGTTGAAGTTGTAAAACTGATGCCATTGTATGTAACACTGTTGCAACCACTAAAATTAAAAGTCTGCGTAACCGGCACTATAGGATTCACAGCTATATTGATGATATTATAAACACTATCGCAGCCCTGATAACTTTTCACCGTATCTCTTAAAGTAACTGAAGCATTATAAGTAGTTCCATTATACACTACATTATTGCAACCGCTTAGGTTGGTATTGTTGGTGGTGACTACAATTTTATTAACTGTTATAGTTGCTATATTATAAACACTATCGCAGCCCTGATAACTCTTTACTGTATCTCTTACCACAGCTGATGCATTATAGGTAACTCCCTTATATGTTACAGCATTGCATCCACTCTGACTGGTATTGTTTGTTGTAACTATTATAGTATTCACATTAATGTTTGCAACATCATAAACACTATCGCAACCCTGATAACTTTTTGCTGTATCCCTTACCACAGCAGAAACATTGTAGGTTATTCCTTTGTACACTACACTATTACATCCGCTAAGGTTGATGGTATTAGTAGAAACGGTTATTTTGTTTACAGTAATGTTTGTTACATTATAAATACTATCGCAACCCTGATAACTTTTCACTGTATCGCGTAGCGTAGCAGATGCATAGTATTTGACACCTTTATTCGTTAAACTATCGCAACCACTCAGATTAATATTGTTGGTTACAACCGTTAATTTATTGACTGCTATATTGGCAACATTATAGATACTGTCGCATCCCTGATAGCTCTTCACTGTATCGCGCACTATAGCCGCTGAAGTATACGTAATCCCTTTGTAGATAACGCTTACACAGCCATTCAGATTAATATTGTTAGTTGTTACAACTATTTTATTGACTATAATATTGGCCACATTATATATGCTATCGCAACCCTGATAACTTTTCACCGTATCTCTTACTATTGTAGAAGCGTTATAGGTAATTCCTTTATACACCACACTATTGCAACCACTTACATTGTTAGTATTGGTAGTAGTTGTTATCTTATTTACATTGATACTGGTTATATTATAAATACTATCACATCCCTGATAGCTTTTCACAGTATCTCTTAAGATGGTAGAAGCATTGTAAGTAATCCCTTTATATACTACACTATTACATCCACTTACAGTAATGTTGTTGTTGGCAGGAATTATTTTATTCACCACTATATTGGTAACATTATAAATACTATCGCAGCCCTGATAACTTTTTACAGTATCGCGAATCGTTGTTGTAGTTGTATATGTAATAGTTTTATATACCACACTATTGCAACCGGTAACATTGGTTGTATTAGTAATTGGGTTGATAGGTGTAACATTGATATCCACCGTTAAATAAACACTATCACAACCTTGCTTGTTTTTAATCGTCTGATTCAAAACAGTGGATGTATTGTATGTTACTCCATTATACACTGTCTGGCCATTGCAGCCGTTTACTTTTATGGTATCTTTTACAGGAGTAGTAATGGTAACGGTAATAGTATCTGTTACTGAGGCTGCTCCATCGGTAATCCTGAACCAGTATTTAGTAGTCACCAGTGGATGAACATTGATACTGATAGTAGTATCGCCAGTTGACCATAAGCAGGATATTTTTCTTTTTTCAAATTCTATTACCGAAGGTGAATTGAATGCATTGGGTTTATCATTCCAGCCAACACTATCATACCACATTTGTCCATAGTTTTCCGGGCCAGAACCGCCTTGTTGATTATTAGGTTCCCCGGTTAACCATTTGGTATAAGTTAATGGCTGTCCGGTTACATTACTCCAGCCACCTGCTTCTTCAAAGAAAAAAGGACTTAAAGTATCCTGATACAGACCAAACCATTCATAGTTTGACGATAAAGTGCTTACTCCTGTAGATACTATAATACTTCTAACGAAACTATCCTCCTGAGCATTATTGATTACAGCCAGGTGGCCACCGTTTTGCAAAATAGTTGCATTGGTATTTACATTGGTATTTGCCTGAGTCCATGAAGTAGAAGCAACAGAAGCAAAATAAGTATGGCCACTGCCTGCCGTATTTACATACGGACCTGTATATCCAGCCAGTGTAGTAGGTATATAAGAACTGATGATACCCGAAGTATCTACACTTAATGTAATGGGGGCTGCGCTACAGATGGTAGTATCGTGCTGATACATTTTTGCCTTTAGCATGCTTACATAATGGCTCTTTTCGCCTACACATCCATTAACGTCCGTTACCAGCGACCTGTACCAGCCAAACTGCCGGTTTACCGTATAATTTTCTGTATTTACCTGAAATAAATTGGCAGTACCAGCCGACCAGTTGTAGGTAGAATACCCAGCCCCTGCATCCAACGTATAGGTAGCAGGCACTCCATTTATACCAATGGTGTCGGCTGTATAGTTAAACCCTGCTATCGGACAATTTCTTTCGTATAAATTAAATACAAAATTATTTCCCTGGCTCTGACTTGGATCTTGCATCCAGAATGCCACGGTAGCCGAACTACTGTTTAAAGGAATCCAGAAATCGTAGGTAGGCGGAAAGAATGTATTGTATAAAGCTTCGGTTGGATAAGGCTGGCAAACGCCATTCAATGTCCATCTTCCTTCACAACCGCCGTTGCCGGTGGAATTAGGATTCTGTGACAAAAGTACCGGAGGGTTAAGGGTTGTTCCATTGGTATTAAACTCCCATGCAGCATCTCTTTCCCAGGCATTATTATTGGAAGTTGGTTTGTATTGACCGCTTACTTTTAACACATAAGCTTTATTTGGATTTAATCCGGAAAAAGTATAACTCCAGTTAGCGCCCCATGTAGGTGTATATGTTTGAAGCTGTGCACCAGATTTCAGTACAAAAAATAAACAAAGCAAGCCAAGGCAAATTCGGTTAATATTCATATAGCAATAAATAATCGTTTTTATTTAAATCAGATCACCTTTTATTCCTTTATTATTTATTCTAAACGAAAAAATGCCATCAGATAAGTGAACTACACAATGTAACGCTACAAATATGTGTATTATTTACACATTAATTAACCTTTTGTGAAAATTTAATTTTAAATTATATATACATACCATTTTGATATGTAAGCTATAGCCTAAATATAAATTTTTAGGTTACTCTTTTTAATTATTTTATAGATTCAGAAGCCATTGATAAACAATAAAAATTTCACTTAACCGTTATCATTATATACTATCCATTAAGTTTATTTTAAACTGAATGAGAAATATATAAACGATATTTGTCAGACACTAATACCTGGTATATCAATGAAAGTAAAGCTGTTGATTCTTATTATTTCATGCTGTTGTGTACATAAAATTTGTGCGCAACGCTTTGAGATTCCGGTTCCTCAGAAATCCGATAAGTTCACCAAAGCTTTTATTACCGCCCTGAACAATGCTCCTGGTATGTTTATTAAACTAAAAGGCCCTCTTTTAGCACGGTACGATTCTATTCATAAACAATCAAAGGTTTATCAGTGTACACTAAAGTTACCTGATGCCTCTGCTGCAAGGTATATAGAAGACAGCACGTATTATCTGGAATATTTCTTTGGTGAATATACCAACATGGACGAAGCTGTAAATGCTATGAATGCACTCACTTCCCGACTCAGGGCTTCGCTGAACGGCAGAGCCGTGCTGCTGGAATACAAGACTGGATGGGATAAAATTATCCGCGAAAACAAACTGGGTTATGTGTATCAGAATGGTTTTTTTCACTACAATGTAGCTGTACAGCTGACCACTATCAGCAATTCAAGCAATATCAGACTGGTGTTGCAGATTTTTCATGGCAGGCCGGTGTATTACAACTGGATAACACCTAATCTGCCAATGGGTGGCTTCAATTTTATAAATGCGGTAAAGAATACGTA
>Ga0316217_10003421_pt1 | contig 18102 bp, 19 predicted proteins | sample 1anoAmetaG_FD_203633 | JGI IMG/M metagenome (GOLD analysis project Ga0316217, IMG submission 203633) | Freshwater microbial communities from Trout Bog Lake, Wisconsin, USA - 1anoA | ecosystem: Environmental > Aquatic > Freshwater > Lake > Hypolimnion/Profundal zone | place: USA: Wisconsin...
CTTTGCGGTGGATCGCGATACGCTACCCACAAACGCGGTTGAAACCCATGTTTCGCTGTTTGACGGCACCAACTGCGGCATCGCGCTTACCGATAAACCCGCTTTCTCCGTCCAACACCACCCCGAAGCCTCCCCCGGCCCGCGCGACAGCCATTATCTGTTTGATCGGTTTGTCGATATGATGAAGGATGGGAAGCCTAAGGCAGGTGAGAGTTTCAGGTAAATTTTCTTATATTGACTTTTTGTCCTATTGTGATAAGATGTCAAAAATTTCGCTCTAAATTATTTTAATTCGAATTTTGACAACCAACCGCTGAAATTGGTCAAATAATTTACAGCGGACTCTTTAACTATTGGAGTTATTGACAACGGCGTCTTGCGTTGGTAAAAAGTCCAACATGGTAGCGAAACTGGTTGAGGATGATCGGCTCTATCTGGACGATGGTTCCTTCGTTGAAATAACAATCTGGAAAGTCCCGCAACCTGTGCGGGGAAGTATTCATAGTTACAAATACAGGTTGGCATTCGTTTACAAGGACAAATGCGTCATCCGCTATGACAATGAAGCGGGCAAAGGCGACCACAGACATATTGGTGATCAGGAACTTCCAATCCAGTTTGTTGATTTGGAATTACTACGAAAAGACTTCTATGCTGATGTAAGACGATGGAGGGCGAAACGATGAAAATAGTTACAATCGGTGTAAGCTCGCTAGAAGAACTGGAAGCGCGCACAAAAGCTGCATTTGAAGGGAAATTCCAAGGTTCCCGTATTTCCTTCATCTCCATGGAGCTCATGTGGAAAATGCTCTCCCCCAAACGCTTGGAAATCATCCGCGCCATGACGGGTGCTGGCCCGCTCGCCATCCGCGAAGTTGCCCGCCGCGTGGGCCGCGATGTCAAAGCGGTGCATGGGGACGTGACGGCGCTGATCAAAGCGGGCTTAATCGATAAAACCGAGACAGGAAAAGTCGAGTTTCCCTATGACCGCGTGCATGTCGATTTTGAGATCAAGGCGGCGTAAAATATGTGATCAACCTCGCCCAAACGTAAAAAATCGATGCGCCAGAAAGTTAAACACCAGCACCACGCCATAGGTCAAAACCCGCGCCACCATCGGTACGACCCCTAACCCATCGACAAAAAGGCGCATCGCACTACCGGTGAGCAAAAACCCGCCCGCCATCACCACCATAAACCGCACCACCGCCGAGTGATGGGCGCGCTCGGATTTAAAAACATGCTTTCGGGTTAAGCCATAAGAAACACCCCCACCCACGGCGTAACCTGCCAGCGCTGCAACGGTTGGATCGAGCCTGAATAGGAACAAAAAAGCCAAAAAAACGGCATAATCAACCGCCGTCGCAACCGCACCAACACCGATAAAAGCGGTTATCTGGCGAAAGAGGCGGGAAAAGGAGCTCGTTGTCATCGTCAACCCATAGCGACTTTTCTGGAAAAGGTCACGCTTTGGCTTAGGAAAACTCAGCCTTTGCCTTCCCTAGGTCATGATTCTGGGCTAGAAGACACAATGATAAGGATATGAGAGGTAAAATTTTAATCGCTTATACCCAAATCTGTCCGGCAAGGACGCGCTCTGGCCCTCCCATCGGCCAAAAAGCGCGGCCTTTTTTTATGTGCTGACATTCAGTTACGCGGCACAGCAATTGTTGAAGGCGAGTGAACGAGCATCATGCCAAAGCGCACCGATATTTCCTCGATTCTCATCATCGGCGCAGGCCCGATCGTCATCGGACAGGCTTGCGAATTTGATTATTCCGGCACCCAAGCCGTCAAAGCGCTGAAGGAAGAGGGCTACCGGGTCATCCTCGTCAACTCGAACCCCGCGACCATCATGACCGACCCGGACATGGCGCACCGCACCTATGTCGAGCCGATCACACCGGAAATCGTCGCCAAAATCATCGAAAAAGAGCGCCCCGACGCTCTTCTGCCCACCATGGGCGGCCAAACAGCCTTAAACTGCGCGTTGTCGCTCAAAAAAATGGGCGTACTCGAAAAATACAAGGTCGAGATGATTGGCGCCACCGCTGAAGCCATCGACAAGGCCGAAGACCGCGAGCTCTTCCGCAACGCGATGACCAAAATCGGGCTCGACACCCCCCGTTCGCACCACATCAAAACCCTACCCCAAGCGCTCGAAGCCCTTGCTGATATCGGCTTGCCGGCCATTATCCGCCCCTCCTTCACCATGGGCGGCACCGGCGGCGGTATTGCCTATAACAAAGGGGAATTTATCGAAATTATCGAGCGCGGGATTGACGCCTCCCCCACCAATGAGGTGCTGGTCGAAGAAAGCGTTCTGGGCTGGAAAGAATACGAGATGGAAGTCGTCCGCGACAAAGCGGATAACTGCATCATCATCTGCTCGATCGAAAATATCGACCCCATGGGCGTCCACACGGGTGACTCGATTACCGTCGCCCCCGCCCTCACTTTGACCGATAAAGAATACCAGATCATGCGCGACGCCTCGCTCGCCGTATTGCGCGAGATCGGTGTGGAGACGGGCGGCTCAAACGTTCAATTCGCGGTTAATCCCGAAAATGGCCGTATGATCGTCATCGAAATGAATCCGCGTGTGTCGCGTTCATCCGCTTTGGCCTCCAAGGCCACCGGCTTCCCCATCGCCCGCGTCGCTGCCAAGCTTGCGGTTGGCTACACGCTCGATGAGATCGACAACGACATTACAGGTGGCGCAACGCCGGCTTCGTTTGAGCCGAGCATCGATTATGTCGTCACCAAAATTCCCCGCTTTGCTTTTGAGAAATTCCAAGGTGCCGAGAAGACGCTCACCACATCCATGAAATCCGTCGGTGAGGCCATGGCGATTGGCAGCACCTTCCAAGAATCCCTGCAAAAAGCCCTGCGTTCCCTTGAAACGGGGCTTGCGGGATTGGACGATATCGAAATCGAAGGCTTGGGCCTCGGCGATGACCGCAACGCGATTAAAGCCGCCCTTGGCACACCCACTCCCGACCGTATCCTGCAAGTGGCACAAGCCTTCCGCTTTGGTTTTACAATCCAAGAAGTTCACGAATCCTGCAAAATCGATCCATGGTTTTTAGAGCAGATCAAAGACATTATCGATACAGAAAGCAAAATCCGCGAGTTCGGTGTGCCAAAAACGCCCGAAGCGCTTCGTCGTCTCAAAAGCATGGGCTTCTCGGATCAACGCATGGCCATGCTGACGGGTAGTCACGAGGCTGATATATCAAAAGCACGGCGGGCGTTGAATATCCATCCTGTCTATAAACGGATCGATACCTGCGCCGCCGAGTTCGCCTCACCAACGGCCTATATGTATTCGACCTATGTGGCCCCCTTTAACGGCGTTCCGGCCAACGAAGCCAAGCCCTCCAGCCGCAAGAAAATCGCTATTTTAGGTGGCGGCCCCAATCGGATCGGCCAAGGCATCGAGTTTGATTATTGCTGCTGCCATGCCTGTTTCGCGCTGGCCGAAGCAGGCTTTGAAACCATCATGATCAATTGTAATCCGGAAACGGTTTCAACGGATTATGACACATCGGATCGGCTTTATTTCGAGCCACTTACCGTTGAAGATGTCGTCGAAATTCTAAAGCTTGAGCAATCCAATGGCGAGCTATTGGGCGCTATCGTCCAATTCGGCGGGCAAACACCCTTGAAGCTCGCCCACGCCCTTGAACAAGCCAACATACCAATCCTCGGTACCTCCCCCGACATGATCGATCTTGCCGAAGATCGTGATCGGTTTAAACGGCTGCTCGATAAGCTCGGTCTCAAACAACCGCAAAACGGCATTGCCTATTCCGTTGAACAATCCCGTCTCGTCCTGCAAGAGCTTGGCCTGCCTCTTGTCGTACGTCCTTCCTATGTGTTGGGCGGCCGCGCGATGGAAATCTTACGCGATGAGCAAGCCTTTGACCGTTATCTTTTGGGAACCCTGCCCGAACTCGTGCCAAACGACATCAAAGCGCGCTATCCGAACGATAAAACAGGCCAAATCAATACGCTTCTGGGCAAAAACCCGCTCTTGTTTGATCGCTATTTGACCGACGCTATTGAAGTTGATGTCGATTGCGTCTCGGATGGCAAAGACGTCTTTATCGCAGGCATCATGGAGCACATTGAGGAAGCGGGTATTCATTCAGGCGACTCCGCCTGCTCCTTGCCGCCCCATTCCTTAAAACCGCCCATGCTGGCGGAATTGGAGCGGCAAACGAAGGAGCTTGCTCTGGCCTTAAACGTCGTGGGCCTCATGAACGTGCAATACGCCCTTAAGGACGACACCATCTTCGTGCTGGAAGTAAACCCTCGCGCCTCGCGGACCGTTCCGTTTGTGGCAAAAGTCGTCGGCAAACCCATCGCCAAAATCGCCTCCCGCGTCATGGCCGGACAAAGCCTCGCCTCCTTTGCCTTGAAATCGGAACCTTACGATCATATCGCCGTCAAAGAGGCGGTCTTTCCCTTCGCCCGCTTCCCCGGTGTTGACGTTGTGCTAGGTCCCGAAATGCGTTCAACGGGCGAAGTGATTGGTCTGGATCGTTCCTTCGGCGTGGCGTTCGCCAAAAGCCAACTGGGTTCAGGTACGGTTGTACCCAAAAAAGGCACCGTCTTTGTCTCCGTGCGTGATGCGGACAAAGAACGCATCGTGCCAACCATGAAAATGTTATCAGACCTAGGCTTCGAGATCATCGCCACCGTCGGCACATTGCAATATCTCGAAACCCATGGCGTGAAAGGCAAAGCGATCAACAAAGTGCTCGAAGGCCGCCCCCATATCGTCGACGCCATCAAAAATGGCGGCGTTCAACTTGTCTTCAACACGACAGAAGGTAAACAGGCTTTGGCCGATTCCCGCTCCTTACGTCGAACCGCCCTCTTGCATAAAGTGCCATATTATACGACCCTTTCAGGGGCCATCGCCGCCGCCGAAGGTATTAAGGCGTATCGGGCTGGTGATCTTGAAGTAAAGGCTTTGCAGGATTATTTCGAGGATAAAGCGCTACGAGCCCCCTCTTAATCTAATCTAACCATGGGCCATACGATACGGCCTAACCTTGTCATAGAGTGAATAACCACGAACGGATTTCGTTATGGATAAAATACCGATGACCACCAATGGCTTCAAAGCGCTCGAAGAAGAGTTGCGCCAGCGGCAGCAGGTTGATCGCCCAAGAATCATTCAAGCCATTGCGGAAGCGCGCGCGCATGGTGATTTATCGGAAAATGCCGAATATCATTCAGCAAAAGAACAGCAATCGTTAAACGAGGGCCGTATTGCGGAACTCGAAGACAAGATTGGTCGCGCTGAAGTAATTGATGTCTCCAAATTATCGGGATCAACCATTAAATTTGGCGCTACCGTCAAATTGATTGATGACGATACGGAAGAGGAAAAAATCTATCAGATCGTAGGCGATAGCGAAGCCGATGTTCGCGATGGAAAAGTATCCATCAGTTCTCCCATTGCCCGCGCTTTGATCGGCAAAAAGACGGGTGACTCCATTGAGGTCAACACACCGGGCGGAGGAAAAAGCTATGAAATCATTGATGTTCTCTACCGATAACCGCGGCAATTTTCTTTCAAAAATCGCGATACTGAGCCTCTGCACGCTTTTTATCGCAGCCTGCAATACCGTTGCTACCAACCGCGTATCGTCTGGGCCAATCTATTCGGCAATAAATGTCGATGTCGAACCCGTTAGGGCCAAAAATATTGGCGAATATGCCGACAAAATCGGAGCCTATGTCAAACAAGGTCTAGCAAAAACCTATATAGGTGCCATTGACACTAAAAATAAATCGCTTCCAACCCTAACGGTTGAGATTCACTCGATCTATTTTGGCGTAGCCGCGTCGGATTTTTCCATGGGCATGAACCAGCCGATCATGCCGCATTTTAGCTCATCGAATGATACACTCGATGGCTATCTCGTTATCCGAAAAGGCGGAAAAGAAATTAGCCGCACCAATCTATACGTGACCAATGAACGGCGCGGCCATAATCCGATCAGCTCCATCGATGATGAAGAGCGATTGGCTGAATTAACGCAACGCTATGCCAACGAAGTGCGTCGAGAACTGGGCGATTAAAACCGTGAATCCGGACGCCCATTTAAAACCGACAATCTGGGCGCTTTTGCTACCCGAAGCAGGCTTTCGTAGCCAAGTTTTAGGTCTAGCCGAAGCCATCGGGGGCAATCTCGTTGAAAAGAACATTGATTTACGCGCACCTTGGTCGCTGCTGCCCTCAAACCTATGTCCCTTTCCGTTTTTAGGGCTTGATGCGTCGCTTGATCAGCTTAACCCGCCATGGCCTGATATTGTTATCGGTTGTGGTCGCCGTACCATTCCAATTGCCCTTGAAATTAAGCGCCGATCAGCGGGTAAAACCAAGGCGATTTATATCCAAAATCCGAAAGCCTCGACGCCTGATTTTGACCTTGTGATTTCCATGAAACATGACGAGCAATCAGGCCCAAACGTCATGGTAATCGACACCGCCCTTCACCGCGTTACCCGCGCGAAATTGGATAGCGCAGCCCAAGAATGGAAAACGCGTTTCAGCGCATATCCGCGACCGCTCATCGGCGTTATTCTTGGCGGTAGAAATCGTTCCTTCCGCTTTACCGAGGCTGTCGTTGATCGCGCCATCTCTGACCTGACGAGCTTGGCAACAACGACTGGTGCGAGTTTTATCATAACCCCGTCCCGTCGTACCGATTTGCATGTCGTAGAGCGCTTTAAAACCTTTGCGCAGAGCTTGCCCCATGTCATCCTATGGGATGGAGCAGGTGATAATCCTTATTTCGGTATGCTGGCTTTATGCGATGGTCTGATCGTGACAGAAGACTCTGTTTCCATGGTTTCTGAAGCGATAGCATCAAAAAAGCCCGTGGCGACGATACCCCTTGAAGGCCATGCCCCTCGGCATATCACCTTTATTGAAAACCTGTTAGAAAAAGGTGCCATTAGGCGATTTAACGGCCAACTTCCTGTATTATCGGAAATCACACTGCCCGATTACACACAATTAGCTGCCGAGCAGGTTAAACGCCTACTCGTGTCAAAACCATAAACAGCAATTATCCCGCTGAAACAGGCTGATCCGGAAACGCCAATTGCTCGCGCGCGCGCCATTCTGGGGTGACATAATTTAAGATCAATGACTGACGAACACCGGGAATTTCACGCGGCTCAAAGCCATGCCATGTATTATCCGCCGGCACGAAAATCATCGCCCCATTCGCCCTAAAAGGCGATGTGGCCACATGCGTATCTTTATCGCTGTAAATGTCAGTACCTAATTTTTCATGTCCAGCGGCTGAGGATAAATAAATCAGCATGGTAAACTTTTTCACGCCCAAATCGGTATGAGGTTCAAGCCAAAAACCATTGGTATCTTGCGCATATTCCAACCGCAAATAATTACCGGTTAGATCAATGTCGCAAGCTTTATTAAACAAAGCGATGGTTGAAGGGCTTTGCAAAAAATCCGCAATCTCGCCGCAAACCTCATATTTCGTTCGATTGTCGACATCAAAATACTGGCGTGTGGCATTGTGCACTTCCCGCTTACCGGAAATTCCACCAAGTTCAGGCACAGGAAACGGCAACACCGTTAGCGCCTTGGCTGCCGCTTTTGGAAAAACGTCCGAAACAATCCAATGCCGATAGGGCGTTTCAGAGCGAATAGCCGACGAAAGGCTTTTTTCAAGTGTTTCGAAATAAACGGCTTGGGAAATGGTCATGGAACGAACCCGTTATTAAGCGCGAGATGATAATCGACAATGTCCTGTGGGGCATAGCCCGAAGCACCCCAAGCTACAAGAAAAAAGCATCATTTAGCCCCACAAAGACCCGTTTACCCATGCAAAATTGATGTGTCCAGTCATTAGTTCCAGTTGCATTCTGCATATCTAACGCTACATCATAGGGCATCGAAAGATTGAGGAAGCATCATGGTATCGCGGCACGAAAAACTCATCATCGTAGGGTCAGGCCCCGCCGGATACACAGCAGCCATCTATGCCGCTCGCGCTATGCTAAGTCCCGTTCTGATCAGCGGATTACAGCCCGGCGGGCAACTGACGATTACCACGGACGTCGAAAACTATCCCGGATTTGCCGATCCCATCCAAGGTCCATGGCTCGTCGAGCAAATGCGCGCCCAAGCCGAACATGTCGGCACAAGAATGATCTCAGACCTCATCGTTTCGGCCGATTTATCGGTTCGGCCTTTCCGTTTAGTGGCCGATGGCGGCGATATTTACACCTGCGATAGCTTAATCATCGCCACAGGCGCGCAAGCCAAATGGCTCGGTATCCCGTCGGAAGAAAAATATATGGGCTATGGCGTTTCCGCCTGCGCCACCTGTGACGGGTTTTTCTTCCGCGGTAAAAACGTCATCGTCGTCGGCGGCGGCAATTCAGCGGTTGAGGAAGCGCTTTATCTGGCAGGCCTCGCCGCGAAAGTCACTGTCATCCATCGCAGAGACTCGTTTAGAGCCGAAAAAATCCTGCAAGATCGCCTGTTTGCCCATCCAAAAATCGACGTCATCTGGAACCATACCGTCGAAGAAATTATCGGATCAGGTATGCCAATTTCTGTAACAGGAGCCGACATCAAGGACACAAAAACAGGCAAAGTCACCCGTCTTGAAGCGGACGGCGTTTTCGTCGCCATTGGCCATAGCCCAGCAAGTTCGATCTTCTCAAGCCAACTTAAAATGAAACAAGGCGACTATATTTGGACCGCGCCAGACTCAACCGCAACATCGATTGAAGGCGTCTATGCCGCAGGCGACGTGACCGATGACGTATTTCGGCAGGCCGTTACCGCCGCGGGCATGGGTTGCATGGCAGCCCTTGAAGCCGAGCGCTGGTTGGCATCCCAAGAAACTCATTTAAAGGCAGCGGAATGATGGCCACGACCACAAATTTTGCTCCGCCATCGGATATTGATTGGGATAAAGTCAGAATATTTTATGTCGCGGCCGATGCAGGTAGCTTTACCCATGCGGGCGATGCGCTTTCAATCAGTCAATCCGCTGTCAGCCGCCAAGTCAGCGCGCTGGAGCGTGATCTAGGTGTACCGCTCTTTCATCGCCACGCGCGCGGACTTATTTTAACCGAACAAGGCGAGCATCTTTTCCGTACCGCCAAGGAAATGATGTTGAAGCTTGAAGCGGCACGGATAAGGCTAACGGATAGCCGTGAAAAGCCCAATGGCGATCTGAGGGTCACCACCACCTTAGGGTTAGGCACCAATTGGCTCACCCCCCGCGTTGGCGAATTTTTAGATCTTTATTCCGATATCCGTCTGCAATTGCTCCTCACCGATGAAGAGCTTGATCTCGCCATGCGCGAAGCCGATGTCGCCATTTGGCTACGGCAGCCAACGCAAGGCGATCTCATCCAACGCAAACTCTTCACCGTCCATTTCCATGCCTATGCGTCACAAGATTATATCAAAAAGCGCGGCGCACCGAAATCAATCAGCGATCTTGAAGACCATCGCATTCTTACCTTCGGCGGGCCTACCCCGTCCCACCTTCTTGACGTGCATTGGCTAACCACCATGGGCCGCGAAAGCCGCAACCCTCGCCCGGCAGCACTAACCGTAAACAATATTACGGCACTAACCCACGCCGTAACCCGGGGCGCAGGCATCGCCGTATTACCCGATTATCTCGTCGAAAAAGACGCCGGACTCGTCCAAGTGCTCAATGATATGGAGGCCCCTTCGCTGGAGAGCTATCTCGTCTATGCCGAAGAGCTAAAAAATGTCGCCCGGGTACAGGTTTTTAGAGATTTTCTAGTGAGCAAAGCACAGCGCTGGGCACATTGAAAAACTCTATAGATTATTAGGCATTTAAGTGATTAACGTCCGTCTATTGTGGTCTTCGCGTTAATAAAAAATCCGGATCCTATGCAAACGATAACTCTACCTTATCAATTAAATCTGAATGGGCTTGAAGTTCTTCAAAGGCAAATGGCGATCTTAAATTCAGATCGAATTGGCTCAGCGGTTTGTATTGATTATTCGGATTTGATATTTATCCGACCGACTGGGATGGTATTTCTCGGTAACTTAATCAGCGATTTGAAGCGCAAAGGATATTCGGTCAGTCTTAATCTAGGCGACGCTAGGCGTGATTGTATTCGCTATCTTGATGATTCCAACTTTTCCTAGCGCACCATCAAGGCAAATTATCTGATGAATCTTCTCGACGAACCACAACGATTCCCTACCAGCAACTTGAAAATCAATATAGCCATGCTTGGGTCAGCGGACATCTGATGCCTTGGTTTGTTAACCAATTTTCATGCTCGCGTAACCAACTCGCCCCATTAGAAGTTTGTCTTAAAGAATTGATCAACAATATTCATGACCACGCAGATTTAGATGAAGCCGGAATTTCAGCACAATATTATCCCAAAAATCATCGAATCGAGGCGTGCGTTGGCGATTTCGGGATTGGAATTCCATCGACTGTCCGACAAGTCCTTCCCCACCTGATGGATGACGGCCAAGCCATCATCAAAGCCGTCGAACTTGGTTTTACAAGTCAATCCAAACCAGCCAACCGCGGCGCCGGGCTTGCATACCTTATGCAGCAAATCGTCGAGCAAAATGGCGGCGAGATGACAATTCTTTCTGGAAATGGCAAAGTTACATTTAGAAATAAGACTGGTATGATTGACGTGAATACCGAAGAAACAGAACTTTTCCACCAAAGCACATTGGTAAGGCTTATTATTCGGACCGATATGCTTTGGTCGGCAGATGAAGAAGAGGAGGATTTACATTGGTAATTATTGTAAAAGATCTCGTGTCCGGCTGTAATACAAATGCCGAAGGAGAACGTCTTTACAAAGAAATTTTGAATGCCTTAGCCCTTTCGGCCAAGGTCGAAATTTCTTTTTCGCAAATATCAGCGGTTACGACATCCTTCGTAAACTCGGCATTTCTTGACCTGCTCGACCTTATGACATTCGAGGATATCAAGAAACGAATTCATATTTCTCATTCCTCGCGCCAAATTAATCAGCTTATCAAAGACAGTTTAACACGAGTCGCCGCGAACACATCACGAGCCGCCTGAACATCCATCATTGCAACGAACGATTTTTTACCGCAGGCTTCCCGTAAACCGTTGAATCTTCTGGCAAGCCTCTTCCAGCAACTGGTTTGAAGTAGCATAGGAGATACGGAAATTCGGGCCAAGCCCAAAAGCGCTGCCATGAACGGCGGCTACGCCTTCTGCTTCAAGCAACTCGGTCACAAAATCCTCGTCGGTTTTGATCACTTTTCCTGACGGCGTCGTCTTGCCAATCGCGCGGGCGCAGCTTGGATAGACATAGAACGCCCCTTCCGGCATTGGGCAATCAAGCAGGCTCGCTTGATTGAGCATCGAGACCACCAAATCACGCCGACCTTCAAACGCCTTGCGGCTTACTTGAATGAAATCCTGCGGGCCGTTCAGCGCTTCAACCGCCGCCCATTGCGAAATCGAGCACGCCCCGGAAGTCTGCTGGCCTTGCACCATATCCATCGCCTTCATGAGCTTGTCGGGACCAGCCGCATAGCCAATACGCCAACCAGTCATCGCATAGGCCTTTGATACGCCGTTCATGGTCAAGGTCCGGTCCATGAGATTAGGCTCAATCTGTGCGGGCGTCGTGAAGACAAAATCACCAAAGGTCAGGTGCTCATACATGTCATCGGTCAAAACCCAGACATGCGGATGGCGCAATAGCACTTCCGTGATGGCCTTCAGCTCGTCACGCGTATAGGCAGCGCCCGATGGGTTGGAAGGCGAGTTAAGAATGATCCACTTGGTCTGCGGCGTGATCGCACGGTCCAGATCTTCCGCCTGAAGCTTAAAGCCCTTCGCTAAAGTAGTCGGCACAAATACCGGTTCTCCGCCGCAAAGCAGCACCATATCGGGATAAGAAACCCAATAAGGCGCGGGAATGATCACCTCGTCGCCCTTGTTCAAGGTCGCAACAAACGCGTTGTAAAGCACCTGCTTGCCGCCGGTGCAAACAATGGTTTGACTGGCCTTGTAATCAAGACCATTCTCACGCTTGAATTTTTTAACGATGGCTTCCCGCAATGGCGCGATGCCGGAAACCGGCGTATATTTGGTCTCACCGCGATTAATCGCGTCAATGGCTGCCTTTTTGATGTTATCGGGCGTATCAAAATCCGGCTCGCCGACAGAAAGTGAGATAATATCCCGGCCCTGGGCTTTCAACTCGCGGGCTTTCTGCGTCACGGCAATCGTGGCGGAAGGCTGTACGCGGGACAAGGCGTCGGCAAGAAAACCCATGATCAAACTCCGAAAATAAAAAGCAGCATAGAATGAAGGCGGCTGGACCCTAATCTTGGCCCTTATTAAGGGCAAGTCCGTATCCGCTATTTTGCCTGAAAAATAAATCCGGCACCCGCTGCAATCAGAAGGAATCCGACGCCATGCCGCCATGTCAGCGTTTCGCCAAGGAAAAGCATTGAAAAACCAGCAAATACCACCAAAGTAATGATTTCCTGAATCGTCTTTAACTCTGCCGCAGTATAAGCCCCGTAACCGATTCGGTTGGCAGGGACTGCGAAGCAATATTCAAAAAACGCGATACCCCAACTCGCTACGATGGCGACTGGCATCGTGATTTCTTTAAATTTGAGATGGCCATACCAAGCCATCGTCATAAAGAGGTTGGAGAAACAAAGCAGTATGATCGGTGCTAATCGTGGCGACTGCAAAAAGGCGGGGATATAGGATAAAAAATTCATTTATAACCTGTTCTATTCTTTCAAATTTTAAAGTTGGAAAAACCGAAGTGCAAATGGCAAATGAGCAATTATTAATCTCGCGTTCATCACCATGACAGAAACGTAATGGAGCGTCCATCCGGTCTCAAGATGCTTAGTGTTAGCACTCATTTTAAGCCATCTTACGTGTGGCCCTAGTTTTCATTGTTAAGGAGCCTCTCATGATCCGTCACATCGCTACCGGCCTCATCATTGCCGGCATCGCCCTTTCCCCTGTCGCGGCATTTGCCAAGACCTATAAATCCGAGAAAACCTGCGTAAAGCACCACATGATGTGGAAAGACGGCAAGTGCATGAAGGGCTGATTGCCCCCGTGAACAAAGCTTGCTGATAGCCAAACCTTTAAGCCCGGAGCAATCCGGGCTTTTTATATGAGAAACTTGAAAACGATGTTGAGAAACCCTGCGCCCTGCCCCTTGCCCTAACGCCTGACTCGGCCCATTTTGGCACTATGGCTAAATCTCCAAAATCCGCGTCCAAATCGGCCGGTAAAGCGTCGAAACCTGAACTTCTGCCGCTGGATGAGCATTTGGCGGCGTTGCTCAACCCTGCTTTGACGCAAGAGCGGCAGGCGCAATCGAATGCGCGCGCGCAAATCGAGAGTGGCCGCTCGGAAGGGTTCGGCGAAGCACCCCAAGCGGCCTATAGCGCCGATACCAGCCAACCGATCTCGATTACCATGGCCGATATCGCGCTGAAAAAGGCGCTTCGCATTGCCGAAGCCACGCCCGAAGGTCCGCGTCGGGGGGATCGTATCCGCGACAAGGACATTTCCCGCGATGCCATGTTACAAGAAGCCCCGCGCCGCGTGCGGCAAGGCAATGTGAAAAAGGATAAAGAGGAGCTCGATGACGAAACCGTCACCGGCTCCGGTGCCACACTCACCGCGCTCAAGGAACTGCTCGAAGGCGGCGATCCGCGCTTTCGCGACAAGGTTGAATGGACACCGCATCGCCCGGCCCGGCCCGAAAAATCGGAAGGTGGTTATCGCTTCGAGATCGTGTCAGACTATCAACCGGCGGGCGACCAGCCCACCGCCATCAAAGCCTTGGTCGAAGGCATTGCCGAGCATGAGCGCGATCAGGTTCTGCTCGGCGTTACGGGGTCTGGCAAAACCTTCACCATGGCGCAAGTGATCGAGAAGACGCAGCGCCCCGCGCTCATTCTTGCGCCGAATAAGACACTGGCGGCGCAGCTCTATGGCGAGTTCAAGAGTTTCTTCCCGAACAATGCGGTGGAATATTTCGTTTCCTATTACGATTACTACCAGCCCGAAGCCTATGTGCCGCGCACCGATACCTTCATCGAAAAAGAATCGACTATCAATGAGCAAATCGACCGAATGCGCCACGCCGCAACCCGTGCTTTGCTCGAACGCGATGACGTCATCATCGTGGCTTCTGTCTCCTGCATTTACGGTATCGGCTCGGTTGAAACCTACACCGCTATGACCTTTGCGGTGAAGGTGGGTGAAGTGGTCGAACAACGCCAACTCATCGCCGATCTCGTGGCGCTGCAATATAAACGTTCAGGCGGCGATTTTATCCGTGGTTCCTTCCGCGTGCGCGGCGACATCATCGAAGTTTTTCCCGCCCATTATGAAGACCGCGCCTGGCGTATTTCGATGTTCGGTGACGAGGTGGAATCGATTGTCGAATTTGATCCGTTGACGGGAAATAAAACCGCCGATCTCGAAGCCGTCAAAGTCTACGCCAATTCGCATTATGTCACACCGCGCCCGACTTTGTTGCAATCGATCAAAGGCATCAAAGAAGAGCTGAAGCATCGGCTCGACGACCTCAACCGTTCAGGTCGCCTGCTGGAAGCGCAACGGCTGGAGCAACGCACGTTGTTCGATCTTGAAATGCTGGAAGCGACCGGCGTGTGCCAGGGCATCGAGAATTATTCGCGATACCTCACAGGTCGCAAGCCGGGTGAGCCGCCGCCGACTTTGTTTGAATATCTCCCCGACAATGCACTCGTTTTCACCGATGAGAGCCACGTCACCGTGCCGCAAATCGGCAGTATGTATCGCGGCGACTTCAAGCGCAAGGCCACGCTCGCCGAATATGGCTTCCGCCTACCCTCCTGCCTCGATAACCGCCCGCTGCGGTTCGAGGAATGGAACGCCATGCGCCCACAAACCGTGCATGTCTCGGCGACGCCCGGCGAATGGGAAATGGAGCAGACCGGTGGCGTGTTCGTCGAGCAAGTCATTCGCCCAACCGGCCTGATCGATCCCGAAGTCATCATCCGTCCCGCCCGCGCGCAAGTGGATGATCTTTTGGGTGAAGTGCGCGAAGTCTCCGCCCAAGGCTTTCGTACCTTGGTCACCGTGCTCACCAAACGCATGGCCGAAGACCTCACCGAATATCTGCACGAAAACGGCGTCCGCGTCCGCTATATGCATTCAGATATCGACACGATCGAGCGCATCGAAATCATCCGCGATTTACGCCTTGGCACGTTTGACGTGCTGGTCGGCATCAACCTCTTGCGCGAAGGCCTCGATATTCCCGAATGCGCCTTGGTTGCGATCCTCGATGCGGATAAAGAAGGTTTCCTACGCTCAGAAACCTCGCTGATTCAGACCATCGGCCGCGCGGCGCGTAACGTCGAAGGCAGGGTCGTGCTCTACGCCGATAAAATCACCGGCTCGATGGAACGCGCAATCGCCGAAACCAATCGCCGTCGCGAGAAGCAGAAGGCCTATAATCTCGAACACGGCATTACGCCGGAATCGATCAAGCGCGGGATTTCGGATATTTTAGACAGCGTCTATGAGCGCGACCATGTGCAGGTCGATATCGGCATGGCCAATGCCCCCGGCGCTGGCCACAACATGAAAGCCACACTCGCCGATCTCGAAAAACGAATGCGCGAGGCCGCGGCGAATCTGGAGTTTGAAACAGCAGCCCGCCTGCGCGACGAAATCAAACGGCTGGAAGCCACCGAATTGGCCATCGCCAATGATCCGCTGGCAAGACAATCCGATGTCGAACGCGAAGCCGGAAAGTTCAAGGGCGAGCGTATCTATGGCTCCGCCGCGAACTTACCGCCAACACGAGCGCACAAGCCAACGGATGCCGATATGGGGCCGCATAATTGGGGTGGCGGGGAGGCTAAGCCGAGGCGGAGGAAGAGGTAGGTGGTGGTTGATATCCTCATTGCGAGCGGGAGCGAAGCAAACCAGTAGATGGTGGTATATTAAGCAGTCGGGATCACCTGCACCCTAGCTTGAACAATCAGCTGGATTGCTTCGCTCTCGCTCGCAAGGAGGGAAAATAGACGGGCGCACAAGCCGACGGACGAGGATATGGGGCCGCATAATTGGGGCGGTGGGGAAGCGAAGCCACAAGGAAGGAAGAGGTAGTGTCAAACAAGTTAAAATGAAATATCACTATCATCCTCACCTAAAAATACATTTAACGCTTTAAAATTTTTTGAAGGCACAGATTTTGTATAGTCTTTAAGGATGCCATTTGTCTCAATCCAATTCCATCCAAGTTCCGAAATTCCATAAGATCGGTATTTATCTCCGTCAAAGTTAGTTAAAAAGTCCGAATTTACAAAATTTCTTTTTATTAGTTTTGCGATAGCAAAATTAAAACCTAATCGGCTGTATCCAATCTTCTCCATTCTATTTGCAATTTTAAAACCTTCTATTATTTCATCGTGACCAAGTATTTCGTTGGCAATCGAAAATAAAAGCGCTATCTCGAAATCATTTATATCATTTTGACTTGAACCCTGAAGACTAAATCCTAAAATTGCTGCCTTACTTTCTTTTTCAATAGCACTTCGCAATGAAGCAGTTATTCGTTCTTGTAAAAAAGAAAAATCACTTTGACTTTCAGATTTGTATATAATTACTTGCCTATGTTGCATATCAAACGGCAACTTATCTCGACGTTTTTCATCACAAACTATAACCATTTCTTTATTTAACGCGTGGGCAAGACCGAATTCCAACCAAACATTAGGATTATCTTCGCTAATTTCTACAAAGAACACCGCTGCCTCGCGAATTTCTTCCTCAATTTTTATTATCGGAATACTTGCAGACGGATCCTTGTCGACTCGATAAGGCTTCAGTCCAGCAGCTTCTATCGCTTTCACAAACGTATCTTGATAACGCTTTTCATAAATCGACGAATTGAAAGGCTGTGCAACGAAGCAAGTTTTCATTTTCTCTCACAATTATATCTCAAAGAAATTGTAGCGTAATCTTGCCAAATTTTTGGTCAACCTGCTCCTTTAATTTTCCCCTAGATTTATTGATTTTTAGCCTCAATCAACGCAATTTTCGACTAGATCAAACCCGCCATCAAAGGCTCAACGGATATTGCACGATGACCAAAAATAGCTATCTCAGTTCAGCATGTGAGATACGACTGGAAGAGGAAGGCATCCGTGACGAGGTAACCAACGCAGCTTTAATTGGTCTGAGCCGCTCCATTCCTCAACCTCGTTCCTCTCTACCGCCACGCATCGCTCCAGCTTTGTATCAATCATTACTCACCCTCAAATACCATAAAACCTACCTCGCTCGGCCTTCTCCATATATCCGGCGGCAAGAGCGGCGGAGCCGATCATAGGCGTATGCCCTCCCGCTTGATGTTTACGATCAGCGCCGGACGGTTGAAGCGCTCGGGTTCGTGGAATTCTTTTTCCCAAAAAGGCATAGCGTGAACAAGGATACCCGTCTCCATCATGACGTCGAAGCCGATGCCGCCAAGATCACGAACAATTTTGTAGCGGTCGCCCTTTTCACCTTTGAGAATAAGCGCAAGATCAGCGTCGCTTTCAGGCGTGTGGTCTCCACGCGCACGGCTACCATAGAGGAACGCGTCGATAATGGGATAGTCCCCCTCAAGTCGCTTAAGGAAAGCACGCGCAGCGCGTTCGCTATCAGCATCGATGCGCTTGATCCGCCCTGCCGCGACGGCCCCTTTGAGCACCACCGCCATAACGGTCGGCTTTGTGATCGTCATCCGTTCGATCTCAGACATGAAAGGCACTCCGGCGAGGATCTTCGTTCGCTCTATTTATCATCCTTATGATGATAGGCGAGTTTATTTTATTTCCTTTTTTCCAAACAGATGAATCGCTTTCCGATTCAAAATGCCTCGTGAATCTCAATTCCTCCTGCTGCTCCTACTTGTATCTGGACATTACCCTGATTGTGTTTTTGAATTTGGGTGTGTGGATGGGGATGGCCATCCCCATCCACACGGCGGCATTGGCGCCCGAACCTT
>Ga0316217_10003422_pt1 | contig 18084 bp, 13 predicted proteins | sample 1anoAmetaG_FD_203633 | JGI IMG/M metagenome (GOLD analysis project Ga0316217, IMG submission 203633) | Freshwater microbial communities from Trout Bog Lake, Wisconsin, USA - 1anoA | ecosystem: Environmental > Aquatic > Freshwater > Lake > Hypolimnion/Profundal zone | place: USA: Wisconsin...
CGCGCCGGTCAATTGGCCTGCAGGAGAAACGCCCGGGCGGATTTTTCGCGCAAGGCCGATTCCGCTTGCAGCAGCTTGCCATAGTCGGCCGGCGCCACAATGGCCGGCGCGGTGTCGAGTTCCTGCGCGATGTCGAACTTGCCGTTCTTGGCCGTTACGGTCACCCGCGCGGTGCCGGCGTTGGCGGCCTGTAATTTCTCCGCCACGGGCGCGATGACCAGCTTTTGGAATCCGGGCGGCAGCGTGATTTCCGTGCGGAGCCGGTCGTGGTCGGCTTCATTGATGAGCAATGGCAGTTGGCGCGTGTCCGCCCCCAGCGGGAACCAGGTGGGGATGAAGGGCAGGTCGAAATAGTAGTTGTTCCGGTCCACCACCGCGAAATGATCCACCGTGACGCTGTATTCCTCGGTGCCCGGATAGCAGTCGAATTTGGTGGCCAGATCGCCGGCGGGCCGCGCACCCTGGGCCACTGCGGACACCACTTGCTGGAAATACCGCCGCCGCTCTTCCGGCGGCAGTTCCGAGAAATAATGATTCTTGGCGTTGTATTCGTTGCCGAAATAATACCGGGTGACGCCGATTTGCGCCTGGCCGCCCGCGGCCAGCATCACGGTATAGACGGTGTCGGAATGATCCTCACAGTTTTTTGCGGGTTTGATTTCCGCGATCGAGCGGCTGGCCAGCACCATCCCCAGGCGCCCCGCGTGGGCGGTGGTTCCGGGCTGTGAATATTGGTCCGTATCATTCAAGTAATACGGCTGACCATTGATCGTCACCCGCACCAGCGGATACTGAAAATTCTGGGGCAGGGGAAAGTGTTTTGCCTTGGCGACAATGGCGGCCACCGGCGGCAAGTCGGACGCCAGCACAAATTCCGGCTGGAACCCGGCCGCCGCGAGCATGGCGTGGAACAGGATGGCGCGGTCCGCCAGATGTCCATAGCCGTCGGCCAGCGTGGTGTCCGCAGCGGACAAATTGGTCAAGGGCAGCTCGGTGAAGCTGGGGCCGGCCAGCCGGATGGAGGTGGCTACGAAATCGCGAATGAGGCGGAGCGCCTCGAGGCGGTTGGTCGCCATGCTGGTCAACTGCCGGGCCTGCGCCCTGGCGTTCGTGCCCTGGCTGGCGCGGTCCAGCAGCGTGCGCTGCAGCTCGCGATAATAGTCCCGGGCGTCGCCCACAAAAAAGCTCACGCCGGCGTGATAAATCCAGTCCGGCGGCAATTGGCTTTCAGAAGGGAGCGCCGCCACCTTTTGGGCTGTCCACGTCAACACCTGCCGTTGGTCCGCCCGCGTGTCCGCTTCCTTGACGCCGCCGGCGGGACCGCTCAGGAGCTTCTGGATTTTCAGGCCGGCGGGCGCGGTCAAGGTCACCGTCTTGGATTCCAGCGCATCGGGAAATTGCAGCGCCTCGAAGCCGGCGAGATAAGGGCGGTTGGTGGAAGCGACTTCATATTCCACCTCGATGGTCGAGCCGATTTCCACATTGGGCAGGTTGGCCACGAGAATCTTGCCGCCCGGATAGCGCTTGGCGGAGGCGTTCCAGCCGGCATCCATGACGTTGATTTCCCCCGGTGAAATTTCCGTGCGCACGCCCGCCGGGGAGATGGTGGCCGCGTGAATCAACTTGGCGTTTTGACCCGCGGTATTGAAATCCACTTTGAGCTCCGCCTCGCGCTTTTTGCCTTCGTAGCTTAGAATGCGCTTGGAATATTTCACGTGATAAACGCACGTGTGGGCGTCGGTCACGTCGAGCTCCTTGTGGACATCCAAAATGATCGCGTCTGACTGCACGGGGGCCGGCGTGGCGGGCGCGGCCGCGGCCGCCGGGGGGGCAAGGAGATCAAACGCCAGCGCCAGCACCGGGGTTTTGCGGGCATCATAATCCAGTTGCTTCAGGGTGTCTTTCAAGGTGACGTATTGCGTCGGGGAAAACTCCACGACCTTGAGCTTCAGTTCGCGCGTGGCTGTCAGGGTTTTGCCCTTCATGGCGAAGTCCTCGCGGGTGCTGAGGCAATTGTCCTCCACCGGCGGGCAATCCGGCAGCGACACCACATGGTCAAAGCCTTCGTCCAGCTGGAGGGTCACCGTCTCATCGAGGCCGCAGGTGGTGCCGGTTTGCATGGGGTATTTTCGCTTTTCCAGACCGGCGTCGCGGAGGATGAAATTCAAGATGCCCACGCTTTTGCCAATCCACGGCAGGGTGACCATGGCCTCGCCATGGCCGCTGGCGGTCATGCCGGCGGCGGTGAAATCCAAGGCCACGTGCAGATTCTTATCCATGTCCAGCAGGTTTTCAGGCGTGACGGTGAGGTGGAGTAGCTTGGCTCCCGGCAGGACCTGTTTGAGGTCGCGCTCAAAAAAGCGGCGCACATCGTCGGGCTTCATGGTCACGAACGCGTTGCGGTAGTCGTCGTCGTTGACGCCGGCAAAGGATAATTCCGTATGCGCGGCCAGCGTGCCCGCCGCGCTCAAGGTGCCGGTGGTGCGCACCAGCATCATGTTCTGCTCGGGCGGCTTGACTGGGCTGGTGAGCAGGGTTTCGCCCTCGGGCCGGCAGATGAGGTAGCTCTGGTCGCAATCGTAGGAGGGCAGGAGATCGCGCGTATTTTCGTCGGTGGGGTCCATCAGCAGGTAGCTGCCTTTGCCCGTTTCCACGCCGACGATGGCATGGTTGAAGTCGCAGTCGGGCACCACCGGATCGCGTTTGGTGCCCACGTTGATGAGCACGGGATAGGCCGGCAGGCCGGCCTGGCGTAGCAGGGCCACCAGCAGCGCGGCCTTGTCGCGGCAGACGCCGTATTCCTTGCTAAAGGTCAAACACACATCGTGGGGCTCGAATCCGGGCCGGTCCTTCTCCGGCGTCAAGCCCATGTAGCGGATGGTTTTGGAAACGTAGTAAAACAGCGCCTTGATTTTGTCCAGGTCCGTCTGCGCGCCGGCGGTGAGCTTGGAGACCTCCGCCAGCATTTCCGGCGAGGTGGCGTCCAGATGCGGCTTGCTCAAGTCCCAGTACCACTTGGAGACGGCCTGCCAGTCGGGCAGGGTGCTGACGTAGAGGCGCTGCAAGACCATGTCGTAGGGTGGCATGCCCGGTTCGTCATACATGCGCGGCACGTTGGTGATGGTCCACAGATGGGTGACCGAGCTGTCGGCATTGGTTTGGGCGGAATAAGTGACCGTGCCGGGCACTTCGTCGCGCAAGGCCAGGTGCTGCAAGGGCCGGTCCGCCGGGGCGAACACCTCGTACGTCTCGTGCCGGATCAGGCTGTTGTACTCCAGCAAATTCTCGTCGGCGAACTGCCCCGGAATGTATGGGCGCTCGGTGGTGGTGCGGGTGACGGAATGCACCATGTCCCCCAGTTCCAACTTGGGAATATTGACCTGCAACACGCGGTTGTTGGGGTCGTAGATGTTTTCGGCCATCTGGCTGTCATCAATCGTCTCTTTGGAATTGGCCGCCACGTCCACCGGTTCCACGGCGCCATCCGGTTTGATGATTTCCAGGCGCGCGACTTCGGGCGTGGAATAGGGCAGGGTGAAACTCAAAGACAGGGTGCGATTGGCGCGCCGGCCCTTTTCCGTGAGCACTTTCGTGTAGGTTTCGTCCTGTGCCTCGCCGGTGCCGTCCGCGCGATAAACCCGCACGGAGCGCTGTTCCACCGTGGCCATATCGCAATTGGGATACGCCGAAGTGGAAATGGCGGCGGCGGCGGTGAGGACTTTGGCCTCATCCACCAGCGCCCAGCGGCTGCCGGTGTAATCATTGGTGCCGCCCCGGGCCGGCATCAGTCCCAGCGGGCCCAACGCCAGCAGGCCGACGGCTAAAATCACGGACGAAAACAGTCTGGTCATATAATGAACTTGATACAAATGTGCTTGATCGAATTCCGCCCATTGTGCCGGAGACGGGCTTGGGCTGTCAAACCTGGTGACGGAAATGGTTCGGGCGCGTTTGGGCCGCGACGAGTCCCTTTTGGTGAATAATCTTCGCCGTCCCAAGCGGCGTCTGATAAAGTCGGTCATCTTGATATGAGACTGAATGCTGCCGTTCTTTTGGTGTGGCTGGGGTGTGCCGGTGGCGCCGCCATCGCTGCGCTCCCGCAGGATTTTTCCGGGGGCACGCCGCTGGAATGGTCCCGGCGCATGGCCGACTCCGAGATGGCGTTGAAGGGCGATTCACTGGTCTGGAAGCCTGAAGGCAAGGCCAAGTGGGATTATTCCGCCGGTTTGTTCATGCTGTCGCTGCTCAAGCTCAACGAGGTGGCGCCTGATCCGCGCTACCGCCACTTCACCGACCAGGCGCTGGGCTCGTTTATCGCCGATGACGGAACCATCCGCACCTATAAGCGTGACGAGTACCAACTGGACGCCATCAATCCGGGCCGGACGCTCTTGGCCCTGCAGAAGATCGCTCCGCAGCGACGGTATGCCCTGGCCGTGGACACGTTGCTGGCGCAATTCCGCACCCAGCCGCGCACGCCGGAAGGCGGGTTCTGGCACAAGCAGCGATACACCAATCAAATGTGGCTCGACGGCATCTACATGGCCGAACCGTTTTATGCGGAATGCCTCAAACGGGACCCGGCGCCGAGTGACGGCCAGGGCCACTGGCCGGGCGGATATGATGACATCGCCCGGCAGTTTCGCTTGATTGACGAACACACCTATGATGCCGCCACCGGTTTGAATTATCACGGTTGGGACTCGGCCCACCTTCAGTCGTGGGCCAATCCCGTGACGGGTTGTTCCTCCAATTTCTGGGGCCGGGCCGAAGGCTGGTATGCGATGGCATTGGTGGATGTGCTGGATGCTTTCCCCACCAACCATCCGGCGCGCGGACAACTCGTCGCGGCGCTGCAAAAGACCGCGCGCGGCATCGTGAAATGGCAGGACGCCCAAACCGGTCTGTGGTGGCAGGTGCTGGATCAGGGCGGCCGGCCGGGCAATTATCTGGAAGCGACGGCTTCGGCCATGTTTGTCTATGCGCTGGCCAAGGGGGTGAATCAGGGTTATTTGCCGCGGGATTACGAGCCGGCGATCAAGCGCGGCTACGCGGGTATTATCAAAAACTTCATAACGCCGCAGGGCGACGGGCGCTGGGCGCTGACGCATTGCTGCTCCGTGGCCGGGTTGGGCGGTTCACCCTCCGACGGCAAGATGCGCGATGGCAGTTTCAATTACTATGTGGGTGAACCGGTGGTGACCAATGATCTGAAGGGCGTGGGGCCATTCATTCTGGACGGCATCGAGATGGAGGCGCTGCTAAATCCGCATCGCCAGTAATGTTGATTGCGGGTGGGAAGCAGTGTGCGAGAATGCATCCGAATGATTTCCCATCCACCATTGCGTCCCCGGCGTTCGCGCCGGACGGCCATGGCCCTGTGGCTTGGCGCGGTTGGCCTTTGCCTGGCCATTCCGCGCGCCCGCGCTGAGTTCCCCACCGATTGGATTGACCAAGATACCGGTCATCGCGTGGTCCGCATTTCCACCGAGCCGGGCAGCGAGAGCCTTTACTTCAACCTGAATCCGTTCACGCCCGACGGCAAAAAGATGGTCATCACCTCGCACACGGGCATCTCCGTGGTGGATTTGGAAACGCGCGCGCTGGAACCCATCGTTCGCGGCCGCGTGCATATCATCATGGTGGGCCGCAAAACTGGGAAGATCTACTACGGCGAGGCCAGGGTGGAGGACGGCCGCACCAACCACTATATCCGTGCGGTGGACCCGCAAACCAAGGATGTCACCCCGATCCTGAAGCTGGCGCGCGGCCAGCAGGTGGACACGGTCAATGCCGACGAAACCCTGCTCGCCGGCACGGTGCTCCGGCGCACCGACGGGGGCACCAACGACCTTTTTGACGGCGCCAACCGCACGAACGACATGGCCACGGACGATGCGTATCGCGGCAAGAAGGGGAAGATGATGGAAGACCGGCTGGCGCGGCACTATCCCATGGCCCTGTTTTTTTACAATCTGAAGACCGGCCGGACCCGGGAGGTGAATCATTCCACCGACTGGCTGAATCATCTGCAGTTTTCGCCTACGGACCCGAACCTGCTCCTGTTTTGCCACGAGGGACCGTGGCAAAAGGTGGACCGCATCTGGACCATTCGCGCCGACGGCACCGGCCTGCGGCTCATCCATCAGCGCACCATGGCCATGGAAATTGCCGGGCACGAGTTTTGGAGCGCCGACGGGCGGACGATCTGGTACGACCTGCAAACGCCGCGCGGGGAGGATTTCTGGGTGGGCGGCTATGAAGTGGCCACCGGCGCGCGGACTTGGTATCACCTCCAGCGCGACGAATGGTCGGTGCATTTCAATGTGTCGCCGGATGGCCGGTGGTTCTGCGGCGACGGCGGCGATGACAAGATGGTGGCGCACGCCGAGAACGGCAAATGGCTGTATCTGTTCCAGCCGGAATTGATCGAAGACCAGTCGGGCGGACTGGCGGAGGACGTACGAAAGTTGGTACATCCCGGCGTATTTCACTCGGAGAAGCTGGTGAACATGGCCCGGCACGATTACGCGCTGGAGCCCAACGCGATGTTCACGCCGGACATGAAATGGCTGATTTTCCGGAGCAATATGAGCGGCGAGAACCAGGTCTATGCGGTGGAACTGGCCAAGGCGGCGATGCCCGCCAGCCCGGCAGCCCATTGAGGCAGATCGAGGCAAAGTCTGGCAGCCGGAAAAAGCTGTGTGAACCTGCACCAATCTGCGGAGGTAATCCGGCCATCAAACCCAGGGCCAACGTTTTTTTAACCACAGATTTACACAGAGGAACACAGATTCAAAGCACCGAGATCCCGAAATCCGAGGCCAACGGATTAGATTTGCAGGTCCGGCGCCCACACCAAGCGCGTCTTCTACGGGCTGCCAGGCCAAGGCGGCCAACCGCGAATGAGCGCCCCCTCTGGCGGAGCGCGACTGTGTCGGAGACCAGTCGCAGACGCGTGGCCAGCCAGAAGATCGTTCGAACGGCTCAAACCCATTTAATGGCGGACGTTGTTGCAGCTGGCTTCCAGCGCAGCCGTGCTCCGGCGTCGCGGTCCGCCGAAACTTCGCCGAACCGCGGATTGACATTAGCGCCCCGGCCATTAGCATAAAGGGCTGGCTGGCGTGCTCGTCTAGCGGTTAGGACACGGCCCTCTCAAGGCTGAAAGACGGGTTCGATTCCCGTGCGCGCTACCACTCAATAGGATCAAGGCTTTCGTGAGTTTTTGGAAGATTTAAAAAACGTCCAGCGCTAGAGCCTGGTGCTAAAAAGTCTTTCCATTTCGGCTATGTTTTCCAATGTCTTGCAAGCTGCTTTTCCCGTACGTCAACTGCCTAACCCTATTCTGCCGCCCGCCATTCCGGGCGCGTTCGCGGGCGTGATTGCCGGGCGCGGCTGGCGCGGATTGAAACCATTATTGCCGGGACAAGGCGACGGGCGCGGATGCGTCCGCCCGGCAGATGTTCGCCGCGCGTTGCGGCTTCACGCCATTGCTGGTTCCAGCGTGGCCAGCGGTTCAACGTCATGTTCAATGATGCGCGCCTTTTCCAGCCGGGCCAACCGCAAATCGTAATCGGACTGCAAGCCCGTCCACAGTTCCGCGCTGGTGCCAAAATACCGCGCCAGCCGCAGGGCGGTGTCCGGCTTTGGGTTGGAGGTGAGTAGTGCCGGGCAGGGACTTGGAACGCGCCAGCGGCCTGCCAGGGTGTCCCGGCGGCGTCTTGGTCGGCGTTTGGTTGCCGAGCTTGGTTCTCCGAATCAATAAGTTTGAATTCTCTCGACGTTTCAGACAACTTGGCCCAACCTTATGAAAAATCCGGTCAACATCATTCGATGAAATGCAGTTGGATCTGAATGAATCCCAGACACCCTCCTTGCAGCTCATCCCGCAGCCCGTGGCGATTGGCGGGGACGAATCGGCAAGCGATGTTGGTTTTTATGTTGTTGTCAATAAGTAACTTGTGAAGAAGTTTTAAAAAAGACGCTTGCCAGACTTAACTTTTAAGTAAAGTATACCGATGAAGACGCTGGTCATACGAAAGGGTGAGAGGCTCACGATCCGAGCCATTTCCACCTCCACGGATGATAGCGGACGTGACCGATGTGCGACTTTGGCCTTTTTTCAGGAACATGCGCATTTGCGGCCAAAACAGTTTGAAAAGTTAGCAGCGTTATTAACTGAGACAGCAAATTATGGACCACCAGCCGATGATAACAAATTTAAAGATTTGCCGGGCACGGATGATCTCCATGAATTCAAAACATCTGGCGGACTGCGCCTGATCTGTTTCAAGGACGACGGCGCTTTGATTATATGCACGCACGGCTACCTTAAAGATGGCCAGAAAGCACCAAAACGCGAAATAAAACGCGCGGAGAACTTAAAACGCGATTACTTTGCCTGCAAACAACAAGGAACACTCACCCATGCGCGAACAAAATAACCAGCCCTATGGAAGCTTTGACAGCTTTGAACAGTTCTTTGAACGTGCCGAACAACGGCCTGGATATTGGATTGAACTGGCCAAGCTGGATTTTACCCGGGAAATTTTAGGCCGGATGAAGCAGCTTGGTGTCACCAAAAGCCAGCTTGCCGCGAAATTGGAGGCCCAACCGGCACTCGTGACCCGGCTGTTGAGCGGCAAGAACAATTTTGAACTGGCCACGATGGTCAGAATTGCGCGGGCACTGGACTGCGAGTTCCGCAGCCATCTGCAACCAAATGGCACTCAAGCCATGTGGATTGATTTCCTGCATGCTGAACCGGAACGCGCGGCGGTGCAGGCTTGGAATCCTGAAGAGTTTAAGACGAAAAAGGTGAAATTTGATCGGCAGATTTTGAACGATGAATCCCTCCCCGTTACAGCTTGAACGGCACTTTTTTACGAAGGTGCAAATTGATAGTAACCCTGCCGGAAAGGTTGGGGCCGCCAATCATGTTAATTGTGCGGTTGAGATCGGACAAGCGGCTGATGACCCCAAACGGTATCAGGTCACTCTCCGGCTGAAACTACTGTCTTCACCCCAAAACGATGCCTGTTACACTGGTGAGGTTCATGCCGTGGGATTGTTTCATGTGGTTGACGAATGGCCATCTGAAAAACTTCCGCTCTTGGTTCAAGCTAACGGAGCAGCTTTGCTGTACGGGGCAATTCGAGAATTGTTGCTAAACCTGACGGCGCGCGGGCCGTGGCCTCAGATTGCGTTAACAAGCGTCACTTTTGTTCAGCGAAAAAACATGCCTCAGGTTGAGGCAGGCCATGAATTGCCGCCGGCCCCTGCGAAAGTGGCGTAGGGCGGAGGAAACAACATCATACGGGGTCCAGCGCCGCGCCAGCCTTCCCTGGCTTGCCGGGGTTGCTCCCGTGGCATCGGCGGGGACTGCCCAGCGCGCGCTGAAGCGGGGTTTTACACTTTCTGGCTGAATCGTCGAAGCTTGCTCTCCGAGATCAGAACCTTGTGAATGTCCCGCACGGGCCGCAGGCGGCGCTGGCGGATCAGTTGCCATCCAGCGCAGCCGAGGACAAATGGCAGGTGCAGCTTGCACCCGGTTGCCGGTCGCCTTGTATGTCCGCAACAACAACCGCGCCGCCCGCCTCGTGAAACTGGTTGCCACTTGCGGCCCCCTCGACCAAGGGGCAGAATGGCGGCAGCGTTCCCGCATTGCCGGACTATGCCGCCCGCCGCCGCCAAATCTTTGGTGACAAGGTTCTCCCCAACATGGTGCTGGTGTCCCGCTCCGAAGAACGCTGGTGAAGACCTACGCCGACACCAGCCTGTTGTTCTCGCTCTACTCGACGGACGCCAATTCGCCGAAAGCCGACGCTTGGCGCACGGCCAACCCGGACCCTTTGCCCTTCACCGCGTTTCACCGCCTCGAATTGCGGAACGCGCTGAATCTGGCCGTGTTTCAGAAACGGCTGACATTTCAACGCGCGTTTCGCGCCTCGTGAGTTTACACCGAGTTTGAGGCAAAGTTCTTCTGCCGGGTCCAAAGCTTGAATGAGCGCCTCCTCTGGCGAAGCGCGACTGTGTCGGAGACCAGTCGCAGCAACGTGGCTTGCCATAAGATCTGTCGAACGGATCAAGTCCATTGATGACGAACTTTGCCGCGGCTGGCTTTTCAGCACAGTCCTCTGAGCCTTCCCGTCAAGGGTTTTAAACGAACGTACAAATTGCCAGCCCTCGCCGTCCGTTTTCCACCCCCCACCATTGCGTGGTTCGGTGCCGCCCGCCTCGTCAGGCATTTCGACGGCCCCTATGAACTCGTGGGCGGCACGCCGGAGGAACGCGCCGACGCCGCTGAATGGTGCGCGCTGTTCGCGCCGGACGTGGTTTTCTCCGGCACGCGCCGGCAGAATGTAGTCAGCGCATTTGCCACTTGAATTTTCCGGCTTGCGCCCGTGTGCCGATGGCGCAAAACTGCTGCCGGGATATGCCTCAGTTTTTCACCAACAGCAGACCGGGCTTGTGGCTGCGCCACCATCAACCCAGCCCCGGCACCACCACCACCGCCACCGCCTCATAAATCCGATGTTTGAACAAGCCTTTAAAAATATAGACGACGTGTTGTGGAAAGAGGCCGGGTGTACGACGGAACTGGATTACACCGAGCAGTCGTCCTGGCTCCTGTTCCTCAAATACCTGGACGCGCTGGAACAGGACAAGGCCACCGAGGCGGAACTGGACGGCAAGAAATATGCCTTCATCCTGGACAAACCGTACCGCTGGGAAAGCTGGGCCGCGCCCAAGGGCAGGGACGGTCAGCTTGACCACAACCGGGCCTTGACCGGCGACGACCTGACCGCCTTCGTCAACGGCAAGCTGTTCCCGTACCTGCACGGGTTCAAGACCAAGGCCACCGGGCCGAACACCATCGAATACAAGATCGGGGAGATTTTCGGGGAGATCAAAAACCGCATCCAAAGCGGGTACAACCTGCGGGAAATCATTGACCACATTGATGAACTGCGGTTCCGGTCGCAGACCGAGAAGCACGAACTGTCCCACCTGTACGAAGCCAAGATCAAGAACATGGGCAACGCCGGGCGCAACGGCGGGGAGTATTACACCCCGCGCCCGCTCATCCGGGCCATCGTGCGGGTGGTGCAGCCCAAGATCGGGGACCGCATCTATGACGGTGCCGTGGGGTCGGCGGGCTTCTTGTGCGAGGCGTTTGAGTACCTGAAAGCGGGCAAGAACCTCACGACCAAGGACATGACCACGCTCCAAACCCGCACCTTTTACGGCAAGGAAAAGAAGTCGCTGGCCTACGTCATTGCCATCATGAACATGATCCTGCACGGCATCGAGGCCCCGAACATTATCCACACCAACACGCTGACGGAGAACCTGGCCGACATTCAGGAAAAAGACCGCTACGACGTGGTGCTGGCCAATCCGCCGTTTGGCGGCAAGGAGCGCCCGGAGGTGCAGCAGAATTTCCCCATCCGCACCGGGGAGACGGCGTTTCTGTTCCTGCAACACTTCATCAAGATGCTCAAGGCGGGCGGGCGCGGCGGCGTGGTCATCAAGAACACGTTTCTGTCCAACACCGACAACGCCTCGGTGAGCCTGCGGAAGCTGCTGCTGGAAAGCTGCAACCTGCATACCGTGCTGGACTGCCCCGGCGGCACGTTTCAGGGCGCGGGCGTGAAAACCGTGGTGCTGTTCTTTGAAAAAGGCAGTCCCACGCGCAAGGTGTGGTACTACCAGCTTGAACCCGGACGCAACCTGGGCAAGACCAACCCGCTAAATGACGACGACCTGGCCGAGTTCATCAGGCTGCAAAAAACCTGTGCCACGTCACCCAAGTCATGGAGCGTGGATGTCCGGGCCCTGAGCGAAGCCGAAGGGTTTGACCTGTCCGTGAAGAACCCGGACGGCGGCGAGGAAATCACGCACCGCAGCCCCAAGAAGATCATGGAAGAAATCGCCGCGCTGGACGCCGAAAGCGTGGAAGTACTGGGGAACATCAAGGCGTTGCTATGAAGAAGGGGTGGCAGACAAAGAAGCTGGGCGAACTTTGTGAAATCGAGTTGGGGAGAACCCCATCACGGGCGAACAGTGCATTGTGGGATGAAAAGCGCGAAACAAGTAACGTCTGGCTTTCGATTGCTGACCTTTTGAATGCCAACGACAACGTCGTCGTTGATAGCAAAGAATACGTGTCTGACAAGGGAGGGGAAATCTGCAAGCTCGTTCCAAAAGGTACGTTGCTGGTTAGTTTCAAACTTACACTGGGCCGGTTGGCTTTTGCTGGCCGGGATCTTTTCACAAATGAAGCTATTGCTGCACTGACAATCGTTAACGAACGCGAATTGTTGAAGGAATTTTTGTTTTACTTCCTTCACTTCTTCGACTGGGTTAAGGCTGCTGAAAACGATGTGAAATTGAAGGGAATGACTCTCAATAAGGCAAAGTTGAAGGAAATGGATGTTCATTTTCCGAAGTCGCTGCCAGACCAGCGGCGTATCGTCGGACTGTTGGACGAGGCGTTTGCGGGCATTGCCACGGCCAAGGCCAACGCCGAAAAGAACCTCCAAAACGCCCGCGCCCTGTTTGAAAGCCACCTGCAATCCGTTTTCACTCAGCGTGGCAGGGGGTGGGTGGAATCAACAATAGGAGAAACTTGCACATTGAAGAGCGGAACGACAGTGTCACCGAATCTCGAAAGGCGAGTTGGCGAAATACCTTATTTGAAAGTTGCGGACATGACGTTCAATGGCAATGAGAATGAGATTAAAACATCCAGCAGATTTCTGTTGGAAGCGGACGCGAAGGAAATTGCAATAATACCAAAGGGTGCGACCATTTTCCCAAAGAGAGGTGGGGCAATCCTCACAAATAAGAAGCGTATCACTTTGGTGCCCATCTGTGCGGACTTGAATATCATGGCGGTGATTCCGTCATCAAGAATTGATGCCCGATTGTTGTATTTTTATTTTCTAAACGTTGACATGAGGAAGTTAGGCACCGGTTCGTCAATTCCACAGATTAACAATTACGACATTGCGCCATTGAAAATCAGTTTTCCGGAGTCGGTTAATGAACAGCATAAAATAATGGACAAACTTGAATTATTACGTGAAGAAACCCAACGCCTGGCCAGGCTCTACGAGCGCAAACTGGCCGCGCTGGAGGCGCTGAAAAAATCGCTGCTGCACCAAGCCTTTGCCGGGGAACTGTAGAAATGCCATGAGCAAAGAAAAAAAACTCCAAATCCGCAACAGCACCGCCGAGTTTTTGATTTTCACCCGGCAGGCCGGCGAGGACGGCATCGAAGTCCGAGTGGCCGACGAAACCGTCTGGTTGACGCAGAAGTTGATCAGTGTGCTGTTTGACAAGGGCCGCAGCACCATCACGGAGCATCTGAAAAACATTTTCGACACCGGCGAGCTGGAGGAAAAAGCAGTGTGTCGGGATTTCCGACATACTGCCGAGGACGGCAACTACTCGGGATTTCCGAACAATTCAAAAGGCGGGAGGGAACAGCCATGAAAACCACCGCACCTCACCGATTCGAAGATCAGTCGGTGCCACCGCGTCACCGACTGAAATCCGGCTGCCGTTTCACCATTCAGTCGGTTACAAATTGTAACCAACTGAATACCATCCGCCTCTCCAATCCCCAACTGCTTACAAATTGCAGCCGGTTGAAAACACCACCAAACACACGCAAACTCATCCCCTCGCCATGAAAAAGGACCTCGCGGTTTTTGAAGGACACGAAATCCGCCGGATTTACGACGAATCGGCCGAGGCATGGTGGTTTTCGGTCGTGGACATCATCCGGGTGTTGACGCAACAGCCGAATTACCAAGCCGCGCGAAACTACTGGAAAGTGTTGAAACACCGCTTGAAAAAGGAGGGGAGTCAGTCGGTTACAAATTGTAACCAACTGAAAATGCCCGCCGCCGACGGCAAAATTTATCTGACCGACGTGGCCACTGCCGACACCCTCCTCCGCCTCGTCCAAAGCGTTCCCAGCCCCAAGGCCGAACCGATCAAGGTCTGGCTGGCCAAGGTTGGCTACGAGCGGATGCAGGAAATGGCCGATCCCGCTCGTTCGCTGGCCCGCGCCCGCGAGACGTGGCAGCAGCAAGGCCGTAGCGCCAAATGGATCGAGCAGCGCATGACCGGTCAGGAAACGCGCAATAAGCTCACGGATTACTGGGCCGGGCATGACATCAAAAAGGGCGATGAATTTGCCATCCTCACAAACATCATCCATCAGGAATGGTCCGGAGTGGGCGTGCAGGCGCACAAGAATCTCAAGGGACTAAAGACGGAAAACCTGCGGGACCACATGAGTGAGGCGGAATTGATTTTCACAGCGCTGGCGGAGCTGTCCACCCGCCAGATTGCCGAAAGCGTGACGGCCACGGGCATGGGGGAAAACAAAGCCGCCGCCAAGACTGGCGGGCGCATCGCCAAGAAGGCGCGGCTGGACTTGGAAGCCAAAACCGGACGGAAAGTGGTCACAAACGAAAATTTTCTGCCCCCGACGACGCCCACCAAAACGATCACATGAACGAGGCCGAAACCAGAGCCGAGCTTATTGACCCCGCGTTGACGGCGGCGGGCTGGGGCGTGGTCGAGGGCAGCCGCATCCGGCGCGAGTACCCGATTTCGCCCGGACGCATCGAGGGCCACGGCAAGCGCGGCAAGGCGTTGACGGCGGATTACGTCTTGGAATATCGCAACACCAAGCTGGCGGTGAACGAGGCCAAGGCCGAGGATGAGGAAGTGACCGAGGGCGTGGGGCAGGCCAAGAACTACGCGGGCAAACTGGCGGTGCGGTACGCCTACGCCACCAACGGCAGAGGCATCTACGCCATTGACATGGAGACGGGCATGGAGGGGGAAATCGCCAAGTACCCCACGCCGGATGAACTGTGGGCCATGACGTTTCCCAAGCCGGACCCGTGGCGGGATCGTTTCGCGGCCATTCCGTTTGAGGACAAGGGCGGTTCTCACCCCAGCCGCTACTATCAGGATACCGCCGTTGACCAGGTGATGCGGAAGATTGCCTGCGGGGTCATGCGTATCCTGTTGACGTTGGCCACCGGCACGGGCAAGACGTTCATCGCGTTTCAGATTGCGTGGAAGCTGTTTTACAGCCGGTGGAACTTGAGCGGGGAGCCGACACGCCGCCCGCGCATCCTGTTTCTGGCTGACCGGAACATCCTGGCGGACCAGGCTTACAACGCGTTTTCCGCCTTTCCCGAAGATGCGCTGGTGCGGATAGCGCCGGAGGACATCCGCAAGAAAGGCAAGGTGCCCAAGAACGGGAGCCTGTTCTTCACCATCTTCCAGACGTTCATGAGCGGGCCGCCCAAGGATGGCAAGCCGTCCTCGTACTTCGGGGAATACCCGCCGGACTTCTTTGATTTCATCGTTATTGACGAGTGCCATCGTGGCGGCGCGAACGATGAAAGCAACTGGCGCGGCATACTGGATTATTTCGCGCCCGCCGTGCAACTGGGCTTGACGGCCACGCCCAAGCGCAAGGACAACGTGGACACCTACCGCTATTTCGGTGAGCCGGTGTTCATCTATTCGCTCAAGGAGGGCATCAATGACGGTTTCCTGACGCCGTTCCGGGTGAAGCAGATTCAAACCACGCTGGACTACTACGTTTTCACCCCGGATGATCAGGTGGTGGAGGGCGAGATTGAGGCCGGGAAACTGTACGACGAGCCGGATTTCAACAAGAGCATCGAAATCCGCGAGCGGGAAAAGAAACGGGTGGAAATCTTCCTGTCCCAGATCAACCCGACTGAGAAAACGCTGGTGTTCTGCGCCAATCAGGCGCACGCGCTCCTGGTGCGCGACATCATCAACCAACTCAAGGCCAGCAAAGACCCGAACTACTGCCAGCGGGTCACGGCGGACGACGGGGAACTTGGGGAGCAGCATTTGCGGGACTTTCAGGACAACGAGAAGTCCATCCCGACGATCCTGACCACCTCCCAAAAGCTGTCCACGGGCGTTGATGCCCGGAACATCCGCAACATCGTCTTGATGCGGCCCATCAATTCCATGATCGAGTTCAAGCAGATCATCGGGCGCGGCACGCGGCTGTTTGACGGGAAGGACTATTTCACGATTTATGATTTCGTGAAGGCGCATCTGCATTTTCAAGACCCGGAGTGGGACGGGGAGCCGGTGGAGGAAGCGCCGTGCCCGAAATGCGGTGCGCGCCCGTGCGTGTGTGAAGCGACGCCCCCGGCCCCGTGCCCGGTGTGCGGCAAGTCGCCGTGTGAATGTCCGAAGGAGCCGTGCCCAGTGTGTGGCCAGGTTCATTGCATCTGCGGGAAAAGGAAAAAGATCAAGGTGAAGCTGGCGGACGGCAAGGAACGCCACATCCAGCACATGATGGCCACGACGTTCTGGCACCCGGACGGCACGCCCATGTCGGCGCAGCAGTTCATGGAGTTGCTGTTCGGCAAACTGCCGGACTTCTTCCAGAGCGAAGCTGAATTGCGCCGGTTGTGGAGCGCGCCGGACACGCGGGCCAAGTTGCTGCAAGGGCTGGCGGAAAAGGGTTTTGGCCACGATCAACTGGCGGAAATGCAGAAGATCATTGAGGCGGAAAAGAGCGACCTGTTCGACGTGCTGGCCAACGTGGCCTACGCGCTGCCGCCGGTCACGCGGGCGGCGCGGGCCGACCTGGCGCGGGTGCATATCAACTCCCACTTCAACGTCAAACAGCAGGCGTTTCTGGATTTCGTGCTGTCCCATTACGTCACCGTGGGCGTGGAGGAACTGGATCAGACCAAGCTGACGCCGTTGCTGCGGCTCAAATACCACGATTCCATTGCGGACGCCGTGGCCGACCTGGGCAAGCCGGATGAAATCGGCAAGGTGTTTTCGGGCTTCCAGAGGTATTTGTATGCGGGCAAGGGGTGACGGCCCAGCGCTAAGCCTGTGGCCAGACCGATGGGGTAGTGTCATAATTTGAAATCAAAACTCAATATAACTTCAGCCAATACAAAGGTAACGGTTTAGCTCCTTGGGCCAGCCACTTTGGACCTGCCTATTTCAGCACCGTAGTGGTGGCGCGGGTTTTTCCGGAAGGGAATTGCGTTAGAAGTCGGCCCGCGCCCGTTTGGCGCTGGGCCGCTTTGCCGGCCCCATCAGCGCGGATCAGCGCAGATTAGCGGTTTATTTTTTGTGTTCCTTGTGCCCTTTTGTGGCTAATCGGTCTTCAGCCTTTCGGCCTTTCCGCTTTTGAATCGGCCTCCTGCCTGCCGGGCATAGCTTCGAAGCGAAGCCCGGTGGTTCAGCTCGGAAGCGGCGACGACGACCACACGGGGCTGGCCGGACAGTAATGTAAAAGGACATTTTTTGTTTGACAGGTCGCTCCACTTGACGTAATGTGAAAGTACATAACGCGCCATGACGCGCCAAAACTAAATGAGACCGGCGGCCCGCCGCGGCGGGCTTGCAGCCCGGCAAACCCAGAAAATCCCGCCTGATGCGGGCTGATAGCGCCAACCACCCCACCACCATGAACCCCTCCATTGCCCCTATACACCCACCTGCTGGCGCCTGCCGACAGGCAGCATGGAATACAAATGGGCAGCAGCAAAAAGGCACAAAATGTCCAGCGGAAGCGCAATTCTTCCCCCTCTTTCGTGCCCTTTGGCCTTTGGTGGCCAAAAAAGGGGTCATCCAATTCCGACTTCGCCGAGGCGCAAACGATGCTGGCCGGAATAGCGGCCGAGGTGGAGGATTTGGCGCTCGCCGCCAAGGGCTCCACCACCGATGTCGCCGCCGGCTGGCTCACCACTCTCCATTCTCAATTCTGCCCTCGGCTTATCCGACCATATCCGACCATATAAAGGTTTATCAAACCATAGAAATTATAAATGAAGCCCCCACAGGCAAACCAGATTGCTACGAATAGGCGCGCGTGGCGCCTTGACAGGCGACTTGCGCATGACGCTTCACGGTTTGACCTTCAATTTTTCGGCGGCGGCGAGTTGGCGCTGGTTGGCGTCGAACGTGAGGAATTCCCGCGCGCCCAAGTGCAACGCCGTGGCGACGTGCAGCACGTCCATGGCCCGGTGGCCGCCG
>Ga0316217_10003423_pt1 | contig 18076 bp, 14 predicted proteins | sample 1anoAmetaG_FD_203633 | JGI IMG/M metagenome (GOLD analysis project Ga0316217, IMG submission 203633) | Freshwater microbial communities from Trout Bog Lake, Wisconsin, USA - 1anoA | ecosystem: Environmental > Aquatic > Freshwater > Lake > Hypolimnion/Profundal zone | place: USA: Wisconsin...
AACGACCTGGAGTTTATGATTTAATGCTTGAAGGTGTAGTTGCCTTATTTAATCCCCTCCTGCTGCAGCTTTAGCTGGATGGTGGCCACCATCATATCAATAGCCACCTGGTTTTCGCCGCCTTGCGGTATAATAATATCGGCAAAGCGTTTAGTGGGCTCAATAAACTGAATGTGCATACTCTTAACAATTTCATACCGGTCTAAAACATCTTGTACGGCCCGGCCTCTTTCCTTCGTGTCGCGTTGTATAATGCGTATTACCCGCTCATCAGGTTCGGCATCCACAAAGGCTTTAATGTTACAAAGACCGCGCAAACGTGCATCGGTAAAAAGCAGTATCCCCTCAACAATTATTACGTGTTTGGGTTCGGTATGTACGGTTTCCTTTTTGCGGGTGCAGGTAATAAAATCGTAGGTGGGCTGTTCAATGGCCTCTCCGCTTTTAAGGGCTAAAAGATCCTTATACAACAAATCAAACTCAATCGAATCAGGATGGTCAAAATTAATTTTTGCCCTATCCTCCATGCTCAGGTTGGAGTTATCTTTGTAATAGCTATCCATATGCACAATAGCCACCTGGTTAGCAGGAAATTGCTTTAAAATCTTCTTCACCACCGTAGTTTTACCTGAGCCCGAGCCACCTGCAATACCTATAATCAGCATCCTTTAATTTTTGCGCAATATAATCATCCACAGGCAGCAATAAAAAGGGCCGGCAAAATAGCCGGCCCTGTTGCTTTCGTGTCAAAAGCAGAAATTAGTTCACTTTGTAACCGACCCAGCTGGTCTCTACGCAACCCAGATAACAAGGATCAAGCGCCCTGGTTCCTGATACTATATTTGATTGCCAGAGCTGAACAAATACCTTATCTCCTGCATTAAGTTGCACTAATCCTGAATAAGTACTTACTCCATAGCCAAGTTCGGTTGCTGCGGGGATTAAGGTATACTGATTATCCGCAACATAGGAATTTACCACAATCGATATCTGAGTAAGAAAATCTGTTCCGGATGAACTACCGTTCCAGGTCAGTTTTACATCAAAGTGGTAAACCCCAGAAGACCGAGCTTCATAAGTAGTGATTGCGGGGCTAAAACCGCCGGCATCATCCCAGTTAATGTTATTGAACTGAAGGTTAATAGTATTTCCACTCTGCACCCCCTGACCATAATTACCAACCACCGAAAAGGATGGATTAACAACACTGGGGTTAGTCCAGGATGCTACTCCATTATTATCGCAAGTAAGCACGTTACCGTAACTTTGAGAGCCATCATTAATGGTTACCTTACCAGCCACAACCAGTTTTGAAGAAGGAGTTGTGGTGCCGATACCGATGTTACCGTTTTTAAGTATGGTAAAAGCATCGTAGGTCTGGTACGGGCTTGAACCGGTTCCTACATCAAATATGCGGTCGGTTCCCACCCAGATTGAATCGCTTGCATATTGATAACTCGAATTGTTTACACCGATAGCCACTTCGCCAAACGAGGGGGCCACCACATTATTTCCGAAAGCAGTGCTGTTTATCCCCGTATTATTATCATCCCACTCATTACTTAATGCTGAACCGGCCCTGAATGAGGCTTTGGCCGGATACCACATCATACGGTTTCCACCACCGGTGGCAGGTATAGGGCCACTGCCGGTGGCCAGTATTCCATTACCATTAACGGTTAGCGAGGCTGTTGGCGTAGTTGTGCCGATACCCATATAACCCGTAGTTGAGGGATTAAAAATGAAATTACCGGAAGTTGAATTAAAAGTAAGTGTATCTGAACCCATGTTAACGGTACGGTTACCGGTAAGGCTGCCGTCAGTATTATAAATATTCGGTGTTGCAAGGCCCGCAGGATTTACCCAGGTGCCGTTGCCGTACCGGTCGCTTTGCAGCAGGTAGCCATTTTGGGCGCCGTAGGAAATCTGAATATACTTGGTAATCGTACCTCCGTTTACATCCAGGTTATCGCCCGGCGTGGTAGTATTAATGCCCACTTTTCCCGACCCGGTACCGGTTACTACCATGGCGGGGTTTAAACCTCGGTTAACTGTACTATCCGGAAAGAAAGCAATAAGGCCGTGGTTAGCGCCAATCCTCATCCAGTTACCATTGGTTTCCGATGCTATCATCATGTCTGATGTAGCTGACGTTTGGCCAACAAAACCTTTAAGAGTTGTGCCGGAATTTGTATAAAAATCTATGCTGTTACCATTCCAGATTCCCTCACCACCGTTTACAGTTAATGTATTGCCTGGAAATATAGTTCCAATGCCTACATTTCCACCGGGTGTAAATACCACTTTAGGCGAAAGGCCACCGGTTGCCGTATTATCAGGAAAGAAAGCAATGTTGCCATTATTAGCGCCAATCCGCATCCAGTTAGCACCACCGGTTGAAGCAATCGAAAAATCAGAACCGCTGGCATAGTTGCCCACAAAACCTTTTTGTGTGATTCCGTTATCTGCATAAAAATTAATCTCGTTGCTGTTCCATATACCACCTGTGCCATTTACAGTTAAAGTATCTCCCGGGGTATTAGTACCTATACCCAATTTGGTGCCGCTGTTGTTATAAAGGTTGGCTCCGCTCAAAGTCCAGTAACCCGCAGCTGAGGGGCTAACCCAGCTACCGTTTCCGTTACTGTCGCTTTGCAAAAGGTAACCGTAAGTAGCACCATTCGTCATTTGAAAGTTTACCGTTTGGGTGTTCCCATTTACGGTAAGCAGCGAACCAGGAGTAAGATTACCAATGCCTACATTTCCGCCGGGTGTAAATACAACCTTAGGCGAAAGGCCACCGGCTGCCGTATTATCAGGAAAGAAAGCAATATCACCATTATTGGATCCTATACGCATCCAGTTAGTGCCACCGGTTGAAGCAATCGAAAAATCAGAACCGCTGGCATAGTTACCCACAAAACCTTTTTGTGTGATTCCGTTATCAGCATAAAAATTAACCTTGTTGTTATTCCATATTCCGCCTGAACCATTTACAGTTAAGGTATCACCCGGAGAAGCGGTACCAATACCAACTGCGTTGCCATTATCATAAATAATGGAGTTGCCGCCTGTAATGCCATTGGGCGTAAACTTAACAACGTAATTAAGCGTACCGTTTAATCCTCCGGCACCGGTCGGGCCCTGTAATCCGGTGGCGCCTGTAACGCCATTTATTCCATTTTGTCCTGTTGCACCTGTTATACCCTGTGCGCCGGTTGGTCCGGCAATACCTTGCACACCTTGAATACCGGTAGCACCGGTAACTCCGTTTAGCCCGCTTGGTCCTGCAACTCCCTGCAATCCTTGTAAACCTGTTGGGCCTGCAATGCCTTGCGCACCTTGCAAACCTGTGGCACCGGTGGCGCCATTAGCACCGTCCTGCCCGCTTGGTCCTGCAACTCCCTGCAATCCTTGTAAACCTGTTGCACCGGTAGCGCCATTAGCACCATCCTGCCCGCTTGGCCCGGCAACACCCTGCACTCCCTGTAAACCTGTCGGTCCTGCAATGCCTTGCGCACCCTGCAAACCTGTAGCACCGGTAGCGCCATTAGCGCCGTCCTGCCCGCTTGGTCCTGCAACTCCCTGTATTCCTTGTAAACCTGTTGGGCCTGCAATGCCTTGCGCACCCTGTAAACCTGTGGCCCCGGTAGCGCCATTAGCACCGTCCTGCCCGCTTGGTCCTGCAACTCCCTGTATTCCTTGTAAACCTGTTGGGCCTGCAATGCCTTGCGTACCTTGCAAACCTGTGGCACCGGTGGCGCCATTAGCACCGTCCTGCCCGCCTGGTCCTGCAACTCCCTGTATTCCTTGTAAACCTGTTGGGCCTGCAATGCCTTGCGCACCCTGTAAACCTGTGGCCCCGGTAGCGCCATTAGCACCGTCCTGTCCGCTTGGTCCTGTTACACCAGGTGCTCCCTGAGGGCCTGTGGCACCCGCAGTACCCTGCAACCCTTGAATTCCGGTAGCACCAGCAGCGCCGTCAACACCCGCCAGCCCGGTCGGGCCAGCTACACCCGGCAATCCCTGTAAACCTGTCGGGCCTGCAATACCTTGCGCACCCTGCAAACCAGTTGCACCGGCAACACCTTGCATACCTTGAACGCCAGCAGCACCAGTGGCGCCGTTAACACCGGTTGGGCCTGCAACGCCTTGTATCCCCTGAATTCCCTGTTGCCCTGTTGCGCCGGTAACACCCGTGGCCCCGTTTGTCCCGTTAATACCCGGAAGACCGGTGGCGCCTGTTGCTCCCATAGTGCCGGTACTGTTACCGGCAAATAATGCATAAGGCACACTCAGCAGCTGCGAAGTACCCATATCTGAAAAGTTTGAGCCTCCTGCGGGGTCAATCAATACCTGCAGGTATTTGGCTCCGCTGGCCCAGTTAACTGCCCCCAAATTGCCTATCGCGCCAATTCCCAGTGTTATTAAACCAAACTGGTTTGTGGTAGCCATGGTAGTTTCAGTAAATACTACATTGCCCGACTGGCTGCCGTCATGAATCTGGAACTTTACCGATACCACGGTGCCTGAGGGCAGAGGTGCTCCCTGCGCATCGCGCACTACAGCCTGGTAATTCATGTTCTGCGGAGCCTGGGCATGGCCAAATTGCAATAGGGCGGTTAAAACGGTAAGCAGTAAATACTTTTTCATACACTGATTGGTTAAGTGGTTTAATGTTTCTGAACGGCTATGTGGGTGCAATAAAAAACAAAAGAAGGAGGGAGGTTATAAATATATTTTTTCATAAATACAAGATTAAAACAACCGTAAATCAGGTTTTTACATCTTAGCAGAATGCTCCATACTATACTCAATCGTCTTTATTTTATAATTAAAATACCAATACGTTCCCCAGGCTAAAAGCCCAAACAGAAGCAGCAAAGCCACCAGTTTTAAAGTGCCGGACGAAACAGACATAACTCCCAAAATTTATTGCAGGGCAAAAATGGACCGGCAAGCACCCATTGTCAAATTATGGTGGGGGACAAAAAAGGGGACAGGATATAACTACTTAAAAATAAATTGTTTATAGTGCCGGTTATGGCCTCAGATTTCGGCCACAACCTCCTCAAGACCGCCATCTTCAGGCAGATTTATTTTTTTGCGCAGCCTTTGACGGGCCTTTTTTATGCTTTCAGATGAGATGCCCAACATGGCTGCCATTTCTTTACCCGAAAGATTGAGTTTGGTAAGGGCCATCAGCCTGATTTCGGCCTGTGTTAGGTCCGGGTATTTTTCTTTCAGTTTTATAAAAAAGCCTTTGTGTGCTTTATCAAACAACTGTTTAAAAGCAAGCCAGTCGTCTTCAGTTAAAATATTGCTGGCCTGAAGTTTTTGCAATGTTTCAATCCGCTCTGTTTGCACCACCCCACCCGGCGCTGATCGAAGGTGATCCAGTTCGGCCTCAAACTGTTCAATGATATTGTTTTTGGCCAGTATACTTTCCAGGTAGGCTTTTAACTGAGATTGCGCGTACAACAATTCTTCTTCGGTACGCTGCTTTTCACTCTGCCAGAGTTCCGCTTGTTTTTTATGAAGTTCTTTTTCCTTTTCCCGCTTTAACTTTTGGCTGTAATAAACCTGTACGACTATAATGCACAGCAGAAAAATTCCGGCAAGCGAATAGTTCCGTTTCATTATTTCGCTTTTCCTTTCAGCATCCAGCAGCTTTAATGCAGCCATGTGTTTTTCGGCCTCTATCTGTTGCTGTATCTTCATATAATTATCTGCATTGTTGCGCCGGTATAAACTATCAGCTGCCTGGTTAGCCTGTTGCTGATAATAATAAGCCCGGTTAAAATCCTTCTTCACAGCATATGCCTTTGCCAGGGTATTATACAAATATACCTGCCGGCCAAAATTCCAGCATAACACTGGCATAAGCCATTTTTCGGCCTGTTTTAAAGTATCAATGGCCTCATCAGGTTTATTTTCTGCCACGTATATTTCACCCAGGCAGGTCAATGCGCCGGCTACACCTTCAGGATGTTTTGTGGCCATATCATACCGGTAATCAGTTTCGCAAAAGGGCTTTGCCTTTTCAAATTCATGTTGACGTAAATAAACCGAGCCAATATTACCGGTGGCAATGCCCAGCCAAACGGTATCCTTATCTTTTTCGGCTATTTGAACCAGGGATTGAAAATATACCAGGGCGCTGTCATAAGCACCAGTGTTACGGAAACACAAGGCAAGGTTATTAAGCACATGCCTTTGCATATCGGGATTAGTATTTAACAACGTAAGCGCCTGACGGTAGTATTGTAAAGATGTTTTATAATCGCCAAGGTCGTAATAAAGTAAGCCCAGTTCATGTATATAAACGCAGCAGTTGGTAATATTTTTGAACCCATGCTGTTTCATTCTTTCGTATGCCCTTAACAGGTACTCAAGTGCTGACTGGTAATTACCATGGTGGTAATAAATGGCCCCCAGGTGATTAATGCAAACATCACCGGCTATATCCAGCTTATTTGTTTCAGCCACTTCAATGGCCTTTAGCTCCAACGAAACCGAGGCTGGCCAGTATTGCAGTTTGCCGTCAGTATAACCAGCCATCAAATCATAGGCTGCTACTACATCTATGGTTTGCCGATGTTGCTTTCCCTGCTCAACCAGCTGATTCAATAGCCTAAACTCGGTTGTTGAATCAAGGTTTAGTATGCCCGCATAATACCGCTCAATCAGGGTGTCAAATCTTGCGGTGCCATGTATGGTGCTCAAATCACCAAAATCTTTATTTGCAGCCACGCCACAAACAGGCGCTAACAATAAAATCAGGAAGGCACAGGCTGCTTTGAGCATTCGTCAAAATAAAGACGAATTAAACTATTTGCAAAATAAATATACGTTTTAACGGAATATGGCTTTCGGGTCACTTCTTCTTTACCCTGTTCAAAATGTACTTAAAATCCAGGGTCAGGTAATTGTTATACTCACCATTAACCCGTGTGCCAGGTAATGCATCGCGTACCTTTACCATCGAGTACGAAAATTTACCTCCAATAGCGTAATGCTGTTTAATTACAACATACATACTTGCAAACCCGCTCATACCAAATTTACGCGGTTGGCCCAGGCGGTTGGGTTGGTTGGTTATATTAAAACCATCATAATCAAACTCGCGGTAGCGGGTTAAATAACCGGGGGCAATGCCAAGGCTGGTAATTAAAAGGTCTTTGTAATGTGCATTTACTGCAACCGGTGCTTCTATATAATCCAGTTGCACCTGGTAGGCCTCCAAGTTGGTAGATGAAGGCGTTAAACGCGCACGGGCCCCCAGCATATTGTAGTTAAGCTCAAGGCTTACTGAAAATATTTTGTGAAAACGTGCCAATGCACCAATGCCCCCCTCAAACCCGAAATATTTATAACCATATTCGTTATCGCCGTCAATTTGCGCTGCATTAAACCCGGCATGAAAAAGGCCCGAAAAAACCCCATCGCGCTTATAATCGTACGGCCTGTCGCTGCCAAGTGGTTTTAGTTTGGGCAACGCTTCTGTTTGCTTTCTCGCCCTCGGCTTTTTTACAACTGCCGTGTCTACGGTTTCTTCCACCGGCTCCTGCCAGCTGCTCGAATCGGCCTGCTTTTTCTTCTTATTAAAATCGAAGGTGATGGTGCCGTTCTTTACATCCTGCGCCATCGTTACAGCGGGCGCAAAAAACAACAACCCAAGCAATAATCTTTTCATGGGGGCAAGTTCGCTATTAAATGGTAAACACCGAAATTAAGGCCTGTAAACCGCACCGGCTACCGAATCCTTTTTGGCGCCGGTAACACTTTTCAGCACATTCACTTCGTTGCGCAGGCGCAATACGCCCATCAGGGCAATTACTATGGCCTCTTTAAATTTAACCAGCTCTTCGGCTGGCACTATTACCTCAATATCTGCCAGCTGCTGCATGCGCTCAATCAAAAAGGTATTGAAGGCACCGCCACCGGTTGCCAGCATTTTTTCGGCGGAGCCAAAATTTAAGCTCTCTTTAACGGCAATGGCTTTTATATGTGCGGCTATCTGCGCGGCAATGTGTTCGGTATAAGTACGCAGCTTATCGTTGATAGAAATATCAAACGTTTCAATCAGTGGCAAAATAAGTTCACGGCTGTAACCATTATCTAACGACTTGGGATAATCATATCTGTAAAAATCAAGTTCGTTTAGTTTTTGCAAAAGGCCGGTATGCACGGTGCCTTGTGCTGCAAGTTTTCCGCCATCATCATACTCCTTACCCAAACGGTTGGCTAACGAATTCAGTACCTGGTTGGCTGCGCAGATATCAAAAGCTACAATGCCTCTTGGTTCGCCGGTTTTGCAGCTTATGTTGGCAATACCGCCTATATTCAAACAAAACCGGTAGTCTGCAAACAGTAACCGGTCGCCAATGGGCACAATGGGCGTTCCCTGCCCGCCATCAGCAATATCGCCCGAGCGGAAATCGCAAACAACAGGCAGGTCGGTAACCGCAGCAATAGCTGAGCCATCACCTATCTGTGTAGTCATTTTTTTATCGGGAAAATGAAAGATTGTATGCCCGTGCGAGGCCACCAGGTCAACCTTACCCTGTAAACTGTGCCGTGCAATAAATGCATTTACCTGTGCTGCAAAATAATGGCCCAATGCCGTATGGCTTTGCCAAAGCGACATAGCCGATGATACCGGCAAGCCTTTTATTTCCTGTATCCATTCATCAGGATACACTACTACGTCGGTATCAATTACATTAAAACTCCATTGCCCGTTTTCAATACTGAATTCGCAGTAAGCAATATCCAATCCATCCAACGAGCTACCGCTCATTAAACCTATGGCTTTATATCTTTCCATCTACTTTTTTAAATGTAAAACAAAATCAGCCACCGCCGAAATTTCCTTGCTGGTAAGCTTATCGCCAAACGAAGGCATCTTACCTCCGCCATTAAAAATAGCTTCTGTAAGCTCCGGTTTGCCGTAGTCTATTTTTGTCAGGTCGGGCCCCCGTTCGCCGGTGCCGTTTGCGCCGTGGCAACGGGCACAATTTTCCCTGTAAAGAGCCCCGCCATCTATTGCTGCAGTTTTGGTTGGCACCGATTTTTTAGTGCACGAGGCCACCACAAACAATACCATTACCATTACAAAACCCGCTTGCCGCATAAAATATGTTTTGTGCTAAACTACTATAAGCCGCGAAAAAAGAAACAGGCGTAAACATAAATTACAAAATACAGCCGCTATTTTTTAATTCATACCGGTTCACGCAAGGTGCGTAAAGGTTTTGGTGTCTTTTGCGCAAACCGGTGTTGATCTTGCTTTTCAAAAAGCAGCCAGATACTCTGCAAAGTTACGCATGCCTGTGCGCCGGTGGCACCGGTGGTTCGCCATTCCAGGGGTTCCAGACACCCAGGTTTTCCTGGTCCATAATATCGGCACGGGTTACCATTTTACTGTTGCGGTATTTTTTGCGCAGATAATCCATTTGCTGATATAGCTGTATCAACTCAACCGAGTCTTCCAGCAAATTGATCTGGTGCCCGCCACCTACCAGGTGGCTGCATTTCATACCAATGGTGCGTATCAGTTGCCGGCGCTCAAACAGGCGTTCAAAAATGGTCAGGGCTTTTTCAATAATCGTATGGTCGCAACTGGTGTAGGGTATGCGCTCCTGCCGGCTGTGGTTTTCCATATCAGCATACCGAACCTTTACCGAAATGCAGGCCGTTAATTTATTGCCCAGCCGTAGCTGATATGCCAGTCCTTCAGCCATAGCCCGTAAAATGCTTTTTAGTTTTTTTACATCAATCGTGTCGCGGTCAAAAGTGCGTTCCATCGATAATGAATCGCGTTCGTAATAGGGTTTAATAGGTGTATTGTCTATACCCTGTGCGCGCAGCCAAAGTGTTTCGCCATTTTTACCCAGCACCTTTTCCATAGCAGGCTTGGGCATTTGCTGCAGGGTAGAAATAGTTTTAATGCCCAACTCGTGCAGCGTTTTATAAGTTTCAGCGCCTACCATCGGCAGCTTTCTGACAGATAATGGTGCCAGAAAGATCTTCTCCCCGCCCCGCTCTATGATCAGTTTGCCCCGTGGTTTCGATTCGCCCGTTGCTACTTTCGAAACCGTTTTATTTTCTGACAGGCCCATTGATATCGGCAGCCCGGTTTGGTCCATGATCCGCTCGCGTACCTCGGTTGAGTATTTAATGATTCCAAACACCTGATCCATACCTGTCATATCCATATAAAATTCATCCACCGAGGCCTTTTCAACGATGGGCATTTTTTCGCGGATAATCTCTGTAACCATGTTTGAGTACTTGCTGTACTTACCCGAATCTCCCTTTACTACCACTCCCTGCGGGCACAGGCGCCGTGCAATTTTCATAGACATGCCCGAGTATATGCCAAACTTCCGCGCCTCATAGCTGCATGATGCCACCACCCCGCGGTCAGATACACCACCCACCATCACAATTTTATTATTCAGGCTTGTGTCCAGTAATCGTTCTACCGATACAAAAAATGTATCCAGGTCAAAATGTAAAATGCTTCTGCCGGCCGTTATCATAAATTTTTCTCTTTTTACTTGACAGCATTACTGTCAATATTTGGATTATAATTTAAACAATTTTAAATTCGAATCTCCAAATAATTAACATGGAAATTTTTTTCGGCAACAACCTCAAAATATTAAGGGCACGCAAACACCGATCGCAGCAGGAACTGGCCGGATTTGTTGGCATAAAACGCTCTATGCTCAACAACTACGAAAACCAGATATCAAACCCCTCTATCGAAAGCCTGCTTAAAGTGTCAGAGTATTTCAATATCTCTATCAACACCCTGCTTACGGTAGATTTCAGCAAACTGTCGGGCAGCCAGTTATCTGAGCTGGAAAGAGGGCTGGATATATACGTAAAAGGCTCAAAAATGCGCGTGCTGGCAACTACCGTAAATGAAAAAAATGAGGATAACGTTGAGTTGGTATCGGTAAAAGCCAAAGCAGGTTATACCGCAGGCTACGGCGATCCTGAATTTATAGGCAAACTGCCGGCCTATCAGTTTCCTTTTCTGCCAAAAGATAAAAAGCATCGTGCCTTCCAGGTAAGCGGCGATTCTATGTGGCCCATCCGCGACCGCTCATGGATAGCCTGCCACTATATCGATAACTGGAACGATATAAAAGATGGCCAGGGCTACGTAATTGTTATGCGCGAAGAAGGCATCGTTTTTAAACGGGTATACAAACAGATAAAAGACAGGCAAAGCCTTTTGCTGGTATCTACTAATCCCCTTTTTAAGCCTTACGAAGTGCCCGTTAAAGAAATACTTGAAGTATGGAAATTTGTGCTGCACTTCAGCGATGATGTAGCTTAAAGCAACAGCGGGAAGGCCCACTTAAAAGGACCTTCCCGCTGCATAAAGTCTTGATTCTTAAATCCTGTTACCGGGTTCTAAATTTCCTGTAAATGTTCTGTTTTGTAGCTGTGCTCCATAATAATGCGCACCGAGGTGTTGCTTGGGCTCATCATTTTGCTGTTTAAAACACGTTTGCTTTTAATGGCTGCTATCAACTCTTCGTGTAATGCGGGGTCATTGATAAGCGCTGCGGCTAGTACCTCTTTTTGTGCTGCGGTAGTTTCGCCGTAAGCATGCAATAAAAGGAGGTTTGGTGTAGATGTTTGAATCATGCGTTGTGGTTTTCTGATTTTTAATTTTTCGACAACATTAAAACGCCACCTCAAAGATTTATTGTGCGTTCCTGCAAAAAAACTTTTCATCAAACCAATCTGCATATTGAACGCACACAGCGGCCCGAAATTTTACGGAAAAACAAAAAATATGTTATCGAAGCTAATACCGGCACATAGCGGAAATATCGCTTAAAGCACTCCGCTACTTGGGCGGCTGGTTAATGATCATCCAATACAGGCCAAGCTCAGAAACCGCCTTGGCAAACGAATCAAACACCACAGGTTTTACCACATAGCTGTTTACGCCCAGCTTGTAGCAGGTTTTAATATCCGGGTCCTCTTTTGAAGAGGTAAGCACTACCACAGGAATAGATTTGGTCCTCTCATCACTCTTTATTTCCTGCAAAACCTCTATACCATTCACCTTGGGCATTTTAAGGTCCAGCAGTATCACTTTGGGGCAGTTTTCAATATTGCGTTCGCTATACTTGCCCCGGCAAAATATATAGTCCAGGCCCTCTTCCCCGTCTTTAAGGTGTAAAACATGGTTGGCCAGGTTGCTTTTACGCAATGCCCTGATGGTCATTTCGGCATCGGTAATATTATCTTCAATAATCAGTATCTCTATGTTTTCGTTGGTCATATCAGGTGTTTTAGCCTTATTATATCAGGCGGGTAATGAAAAATAGAAGGTAGCTCCCTGGTCGCGCACTGCTTCGGCCCATATCTCACCACCGTGTTTATTTATAATTCGTTGCACTATGGCAAGCCCTACGCCTGTGCCTTCAAACTCGCTGGCTGAGTGCAACCGCTGAAACACACCAAACAATTTATTGGCATATTTCATATCAAAGCCGGCACCATTGTCTTTGATAATATAAATCACTTTGCCCGCCTCTGTTTTTGAGTCCATTTCTATAATGGCATGCGGTTTATGTCTTGTATATTTCAGGGCGTTGGAAATAAGGTTGGTCAAAACCTGTTTAATGGCGGCACTATCGGCCATTGCCGGGGCAAGCTGCCCTATACGCCACTCAATATTACGCTCCCCTTCGGCCGGCATTAATTCATGGCGCACTACTGTTACTCCATCGTGCATAGAATATGGCACTTTAATCAACTCCTTCCTGCCAAGGCGCGAAAACTCAAGCAGGTCATCAATCAAAACACCCATTCTGGCCGCATTATCTATAATCGTTTTTATTACCCTATGGGCCTCCTCGTCCAGCCGTGTTCCGTAATCTTCCATCAGTATCTGGCTGTAGCCCGATACTGCACGCAGCGGTGCCCGAAGGTCGTGCGAAACAGAATAGGAAAATGACTCCAGCTCGTTATTGATATCTAATAAATTGGCATTTAATTGCTTAATGGCCTCTTCATGCTTTTTCCGCTCATTTATTTCCTCCAGCAGCTTTTTGTTTATTTCCTGTATCTCGGCCGATCTCTTATAAATTTCAATTTCTGTTTCCTGCAAGCGGCTGTATAATCCTTCAGCCACCTTGTTGCTTTTCGCTTCTTCCTCTTTCAGCCTTATAAAGGCAGTTACATCTTCAACCCGGTGAATAATATATACTACCTCACCAGCAGCGTTTATAACCGGGGTATTGAGCGGACTCCAGTAACGCACCTCAAAAGTGCCATCGGGCCTGCGGATGTCGTATTTCTGCACGGCCATGGTATGCGCAGCCTTATGTTGCAGCACGTAATTAAGAGACGCGCTCAGGTTTGAAACACCATCTGCATTTTTATCACAAGGATTATCCGGAAAAACCTCAAACAAACCTCTGCCAATAATTTCTTCGCGAATGGTCATGGTTGCTTTGGCGTAGGCATTACTCACCGCAACTATGGTAAGATCGGGCAATAACACCAGGTATAAACCCGGTGCCGATTCAAAAAGAGTTTTAAATCCTGCCGCAGAGACTAATTCCTTTTCCATCAGACCAATGTTTAAATCATTACTTTACAAGAACCGGCTCTGTCTGATATGCATACCGGTGTCTTACAAATGTAAAAGTTAATCAACTCCGCTCAAAAATATTTATACTTTTTTTTGCATTTAATATGTTTTCATCTTGTTATTTTAAACAGCTGATTATCAGCATATTACATTTGCCTATTTTTAATTGTTGCAACAGCGTTTTATGTGTTGCAACATGCTATTCCATTTGCTTTGTCAGCAATTACAACACGCCTCTAAAGCATTACTACATCAAGTTATATTAAAACAAAAAACCCACCCCGGAAACGACTCGGAGTGGGTTCTGTAAAACAACAACAATCTTTATTAATATCTGAACACTACATTATTCTGCTCCATTAATTTGCGCAGGTTAATCAATGCATATCGCATACGGCCTAAACAGGTATTAATAGGCGAGTTGGTATATTCCGAAACCTCTTTAAAGCTGAAGTTAAAGAAGTGGCGCAGTATCACTACCTCTTTTTGTTCTTCAGGCAACTGCTCAATCAGTTCTTTCAGCTTGCCTTCAAACTTTTCCAGTTGTATATGTTCTTCAACCGGGGTTTCTTCAAACTTCATGTATTTGAATATGTCATCACCTTCGCTGGTAACAATACCGGGCACTCTTTTCAGTTTTCTGAAATGGTCTATGCAAAGGTTGTAGGCAATACGGGCAACCCAGGGCGCAAACTTGCCTTCTTCGTTGTATTTGCCGGCGCGTAGCGTGTCAATAGCTTTGATGAATGTCTCCTGGAAGATATCTTCCGCCAGATACTCGTCCTTTACCATCAGATAGATAGAGGTAAAGATCTTGTCTTTGTGGCGGGTAATCAATCTTTCAAGGGCAAGTTCGTTGCCTGCGAGGTATTGGTCAACCAACTCCTGATCGCTCATTAATTGAGTGCGCATAACGTTACGTTTTAGGTGATGAAAAAAACGTAGAATGTTGGCGATAGGCTGAAACTTTTTGGTTTAATTACTGTTTAAAAACCGATTTTAAATACTTCAAGTTGTCTTAGGCCAAAGGCTAAGGATATTTGTTCTCAGTCTTGTCATTGCTATTCCCATTTATTTCGGGGAAGAAGCAATTCAAAATTTCCGATTGCCTCGTGCCTTAACAGCGGCAGCTTGCAATGACAGGACCGATAAGTAAATTTTTTACCAATACTTGTTACTAAAATTACGTTGAAATGAGCCTTAAAAACTAAATTTGCGAATCTAAAAAATCAGAGTAGATGTAAGATTGCTATAGGCTCTTGCGGTTTTTGTGTATACCAAAGATAAATAAACTAAATTGAAAGTACCAAATAAATTTTCTGTCGACGAAAAAAAAATCTTTATCAAGGGCGCCCGCGTTCATAATCTAAAGAACGTTGATGTTGAACTTCCCAAAAACCGGTTTATAGTTATTACCGGTGTTTCAGGTTCGGGCAAATCATCCTTAACCATCGATACGCTTTATGCTGAAGGCCAGAGGCGCTATGTTGAATCCTTATCCAGCTACGCCCGTCAGTTCCTTACCCGGCTCGATAAACCTGATGTAGATTACATCAAAGGTTTATGCCCTGCCATTGCTATCGAACAAAAAGTATCTACAAGAACAACGCGCTCCTCGGTAGGCTCGCTAACTGAAATATACGATTATCTGCGCCTTTTGTTCGCCCGGGTAGGCAAAACGCACTCTCCGGTAACCGGCGACCTGGTCATAAAACATGAGGTAAAAGACGTTATCGACTTCATTTTCAAACTAAAAGACGACGAAAAGGTATTTATTTACTTTGAAGATAAAATACACAAAAGCCTTGCCGACGACCTGAAATTGTTACTGCAAAAGGGCTTTACCCGGGTAAAGTTTAAGGGTGAGGTAGCTAAAATTGAAGAGTTACTCGAAAATAAAGACGCACTTAAAACCAAATTGACTTCGCTCCAGATACTGGTTGACCGTTTAGTGGTTAAGCAGGATGAGGACCTGAAAAGCCGCGCCGCCGACTCTGTACAAACAGCATTCAGCGAAGGCCACGGCGAATGCATTGTTACATACGGCGATAATAAGACCAAAACCTTCTCGAACAAGTTTGAGGCCGATGGCATAACATTCGAAGAACCTAATCCTAACTTTTTCAATTTCAATAACCCTTACGGTGCCTGCAAAACCTGCGAAGGCTTTGGTTCGGTAATGGGTATTGATGAAGACCTGGTAATTCCTGATAAGGAGCTGTCTATATACGAAGGAGCCGTGGCTCCCTGGCGCGGAGAAAAAATGAGCGAGTGGGTAGAGCCTTTAATTAAAAAAGGCGTAATGTTTGATTTCCCCATCCATCGTGCCTACAAAGACCTGAACGCTAAAGAAAAGAAACTGGTATGGGAAGGCAACAACTACTTTAACGGGTTAAATGCCTTTTTCAAATATCTTGAAGAGAAGAGTTATAAAATTCAGTACCGTGTTATGGCCAGCCGTTACCGGGGCAAAACTACCTGCCCCGATTGTAAAGGCTCGCGCGTAAGGCCCGATGCACAATACGTAAAAATAAACGGCAAAAATATTTCTGAAATGCTGCTGATGCCAATTAAAGAGATGTATATGCTCTTTAAAAATCTTGAGCTTTCAGCATCTGACAGCAAAGTGGCCGAGCGCATTCTGGTTGAAGTAAAAAACCGCCTGCAAACCATGATGGATGTGGGCCTGGGCTACTTAACGCTTATCCGTTTATCCAACACTTTATCGGGCGGCGAAACACAGCGTATCAACCTTACCCGCTCAATAGGCAGTAACCTTACATCATCACTTTATATTTTAGATGAGCCCAGTATAGGCCTGCACCAGCGCGATACCGAAAGGCTCATCAAGGTATTAAAGAACCTGCGCGACCTCGGCAACACCGTTGTTATTGTTGAGCACGATGAGGATATTATGTTACAAAGCGACCACATAGTTGATATGGGGCCCGAAGCCGGCGTTTACGGAGGCAAGGTAATGTATAACGGCGGGGCCAAAGATCTGCTTAAAGCTGATACGCTTACTGCCAAGTACTTAAATGGCGAAATGGAGATAAAATACAATCCTAAAAGAAGAAACCCTTCAAACTGGATTGAAATAACCGGTGCAAGTCAGCACAATCTTAAAAATATTGATGTTAAGATTCCGCTGAATGCCTTAACGGTGGTAAGTGGAGTAAGTGGCTCGGGTAAAACCACGCTTATCAAAAAAATATTTTACCCTGCCATGATGCGCTTGTTTGACGGCACCGGTGAAAAACCCGGCCAGTTTAAGGAGTTGCGGGGCGATATGCGTAGCATTACGGCTATTGAAATGATAGACCAGAATCCACTCGGCCGCAGCTCACGCTCTAACCCGGTTACCTACGTAAAGGCTTATGATGGAATCCGCGATTTGTTCTCAAAACAGCAGTTATCAAAAATACGGGGCTATCAACCCAAAGACTTTTCATTTAACGTTGAAGGCGGTCGCTGCGAGGTTTGCAAAGGCGAAGGTGAAGTAGTGGTAGAGATGCAGTTTCTGGCCGATGTACATTTAAAATGCGAAGCCTGCAATGGCCGCAAATTCAAAGAGGAAGTACTGGAGGTTCAATACAAAGGCAAAAACATTTACGAAATTCTGGAACTCAGTGTTGATGAGGCCATCGATTTCTTTAGTGAGAACAATGACATAATCCTTAAACTTTCGCCATTACGCAATGTGGGTCTGGGTTATGTAAAACTGGGCCAAAGCAGTTCAACATTAAGCGGTGGCGAGGCGCAACGTGTTAAGCTGGCATCCTTTTTAACCCGCGGCTCAGCACCCGACCCTATCCTGTTCATTTTTGATGAGCCTACTACAGGCCTTCACTTCCACGACATCAATAAACTCATCTCTTCCTTCAATCAACTGATTGAGGCTGGGCACTCTGTATTGGTTATTGAACACAATATGGACGTTATAAAATGCGCCGATTGGCTGATAGACCTGGGGCCCGATGGAGGTGACGAGGGAGGCGAACTTGTCTACCAGGGTATACCCGAGGGTATTTTTAGTGCAAAAAACTCATATACGGCTACCTATTTGCGGCCTAAATTGCGCCGTAGCTAAATACAAGACTCAGCAATTGTAAAAGGTTTCGACTCAAAAAAAGCTCTTTTTGACACTTTGGGGCCGAATTTGTGTTGCAACATATAACCTTTTGCTCCCCTTCTACGTATTTAGCACAACGTAAACGCTGTGAAACTAAAACTACCCTTTTTGTGGTTAGCTATATTGTTCTGCTCTCAACTTTGGGGTCAGGACTTTACCGGTTTTGTAAAAAGGGATGACAGTGTTGGCACTCCCCTCTACCAGGCTAAAGTGGATGTTTTTCTGAATGGGCAAAAAACCGGCACTACCAAAACCTATTTTGATGGTTCGTTCAAATTCACCGCCACAAAAAACAACACTTATACTTTCAA
>Ga0316217_10003425_pt1 | contig 18068 bp, 19 predicted proteins | sample 1anoAmetaG_FD_203633 | JGI IMG/M metagenome (GOLD analysis project Ga0316217, IMG submission 203633) | Freshwater microbial communities from Trout Bog Lake, Wisconsin, USA - 1anoA | ecosystem: Environmental > Aquatic > Freshwater > Lake > Hypolimnion/Profundal zone | place: USA: Wisconsin...
CAAAACAAGTCAAGAGTTTGTTCCGTATGGTGACACCACACTTGTCTTTGAAAGATATTCCAATGATTGTAGTGAATCACACTTACATGGAAATTGGTATGTTCCCTAAAGCAATCGTTGGTGGTGGTACAGGTTCATACTACTCTGCTGATAACATCTTTATTCTTGGTCGCCAGCAAGAAAAAGAGGGAACCGAAATCACTGGTTACAACTTCATTATCAATGTAGAAAAGTCCCGTTATGTCAAAGAAAAATCTAAAATCCCTGTTTCAGTATCTTTTGACGGTGGCATTAGCAAGTGGAGCGGCCTATTGGATATCGCTCTCGAATCCAAACATGTGGTAAAACCAAGTAATGGTTGGTACAGCAAAGTAAATTCTGAAACTGGTGAAGTTGAAGAAAAGAAATACCGTGAGAAAGACACTAACACATCCGAGTTCTGGACTTCAATCTTGGCAGACCAAACATTCCAAGAATATGTGTCAAACAAATATGGTGTTGCTACTGGTAGCATCATGCAGGAAGAAGAATGATAGAAGGTGTGGATTACTGTTTCATTTACCCTAAAGGTGATGAGACTATAACCCACATCAAACTACTTAACGGTAGTTACAAAGATGTGGTGTTCAAATATGGTAAAGTTAAAATAACGGAAGAAGTTGATGGGCCCCATTTACATTTCGCTTTTGATGTGTTAGAATCACCAATCGTGAAGCCTAAAAAACTTATGGTTGATGCCAAATTCAAAACTTATCTTGGTGATATGTTGGTTGAATTGATGAGTGACAATGTTGATGGGGATATTATAGATGAAACTAGAACAAACGATACTGAAGAACCTGATTTACTCAGATGAATACCTGAGAAAAGTTCTTCCTTTTTTAAAGAGTGAATACTTCACCGACCGAGCAGAAAGACTAATTTATGATGAAATTAAATCATTCACGGAAACTTACAATAATGCACCATCGCCTGAAGCGCTTGTATTGGCCGTCCAAGAAAGGCGAAATCTCACAGATGCAGAAGTGGAAAAGTGTCAAACTACTATCCAAGAAATTGAGAAAACTAAAGGAGAGAAATCCCAAATTCAATGGCTTACTGACAAAACCGAACAATTCTGTCAAGAAAAGGCCATCTATCAGGCAGTATTGGGGAGCATTTCTATTCTTGAAGGAAAAGACAAAACGCACGACAAAGGTCAGATTCCCAAAATACTATCAGACGCTTTAGCCGTAACTTTTGATACCTCAGTTGGCCACGATTATTTGGAGAACAGTGATGAACGATATGAATTCTACCACAGACACGAAGAACGAATCCCGTTTGACTTGGACTACTTTAACAAGATTACAAAAGGTGGATTACCTGGTAAAACTCTTAACATTGCTCTGGCTGGTACTGGTGTGGGTAAATCTCTTTTTATGTGTCACGTTGCCGCTGGTGCTATGTCACAAGGTCGTAATGTTCTTTACATCACAATGGAGATGGCTGAAGAAAAGATTGCCGAACGTATTGATGCAAATCTCCTTAATGTTACGTTGGATGATTTAACAAGTCTTCCAAAGGACATGTATGACAAGAAGGTTGCAAAACTGAAAGCAAAGACTACAGGCAAATTGATTATCAAAGAGTATCCAACCGCATCGGCATCCGCAACACATTTTAGATCCTTATTGAATGAACTCAATCTCAAAAAATCATTTCGTCCTGACATTATCTTTATTGATTATCTTAATATATGCTGTAGCTCTCGCATTAAAGCCGGAGCAAACATCAACTCCTACACCTACGTTAAGTCAATTGCAGAAGAACTGCGTGGCCTTGCCGTTGAGTACGGAGTACCAATTGTTTCTGCTACACAAACAACACGTTCAGGCTTTACCAGTTCCGATCCAGGACTCGAAGACACAAGTGAGTCTTTTGGTTTGCCCGCTACCGCTGACTTGATGTTTGCTTTGATTACGTCCGAAGACCTACAAGAACTTGGACAAATCATGGTAAAACAATTGAAGAATCGTTACAATGATCCTACAATGTACAAACGATTCACAGTTGGTGTTGACCGTGCTAAGATGAAACTGTATGATGTTGAACAATCTGGCCAAGATGGTCTTGTTGACGCTGGAGTGGTTGAAGCCGCAACAAATGTAAAGAAGCCTGGTAAGAAATCTTTTGATGGGTTTAAGATATAAATATTCTCATTTAAGGTGAACTATGGCCGATAATACCACTTTAGCCGAATCTGCACAGGCACTTTTTTGTGCTTTTGCAGACTATGCTGTTTCCAACAATGTTAAATTGGATGATATTTTAGACACCAAAGAATATTCAACTTATAAAGTATTCAGACTGGCTTGGAACGGAAAGTTTAAAAATAATGGCGTAGATTCTATTTTTAAAAAACATATTGAAACTCCTTCTGTTACTTTAAAAATGCTAGAGGACTTTTTAAATGAAAATCCTGATTGGTACGTTTCTTCTGTATTGATAGCAAAAAAGTTAATTGAAGATATTGATACAATTGTCAAAAATTTCAATGGTATCAAACGTCCAAAATCAACTGAGGTTTGGTTTGTGCGTGGTGATAAACCAATTATGAAAAACATTGAAGAATTATTTAAGGTTGCAAACGACACCAGCAGAAGAATGAATACTGTTGAAGGTGCCAAAAAGAGTGTTATATTTGGTGATATTAACAAGTGGTCTCCTGCCGATATTTACTTTGCTTCCGATAAAGCTAGAAACCTTATAGAAGAACAGGTCAGCAGTAATAACGGATCAAATAAAAAAGGTTTCAGTTTTTTGGACTTGAATGTCATCATAAGTGATTTGATTGAAACTGGCCAACTATTACCACTGTCGTTAAAAAAACAAACCAAAGCCGTTATCTTACAAAAGGTTAATTTCAGTAGAACCGATGAACTAAAAACAATCAAGAAATATCATTATGGTGGTCACAGTGATTGGAAAATTTATAAGACAACTGCACCACAAACCAGAGACTTAAAAGTTTATTTTACGGACAATAAAGCAGACCATATCAAAATTCGGCACGATGCATCCTCAGCAGCATTTAAAGCGGAGTATCAAGGTGCAAATGCCGAAGCACGGGGTGGTTCTATAGGGTCAGCCGGTATTTTTGCAGACCTAATTGAATTAGTTGATGTCAGTTATGCAAAAAAATTTAAAGCGTCTTACGAAAAAGCAAATAAAGAATATCGAGAAAAAATAAAAAGTCTTGGTACAAAACCAACAAACCCAAAAGATAAAAAAGCATATGATGAAATTCGTGGTCAATATAGTGCTATGTTGGTGACTAATGTGGTTTTCCCACCGTTAATTAAGTGGTTAGATTCGGATAAACAAAGGTCTGATAAATTCATTCGTTTAATCTATCAATATATAACCTCAAGAACAGAAGAATCTAGTAAATTTGTTATTGCAAAATAAAACAGGAATTATATTATGACAGCAACAGTGATTATACCAACAACGGGCCCGCCTGACCTTAAGAAGGCAATCGAAAGTGTTCTTTCTCAAACATACATGACAACTTGTTATGTTGTGTGTGACGGTGAACAACACCGTGGTAAAGTTAAAGTTATCACCGAAGAATATGGTGACAAAGTTAAAGTTGCTAATCTTCCAATCAATGTGGGTGCAAATGGTTTCTATGGCCATCGTGTCTATGCCGCATTTACACACCTAGTCAACACCGATTATGTTCTATATTTGGATCAAGATTGTTACTTAGACCAAAACCATGTATTCACGCAAGTTGAAAATATCAAAAAGAAAAAACTAGATTGGTCTTACTCTCTAAGGAAGATTGTAGATAAAGATGGTAATTATCTTTGCAATGATGATTGTGAATCTTTAGGAAAGTGGAAATGTTTTCAGGATTACCACCACATCGATACAAATTGCTATTGCCTTAAGACAGATATTGCGATAAGATTGGCTAGTGTTTGGCATGGTGGATGGGGACAAGACAGGATATTTTTAAATGCACTGTCTACTCATTTTAAAAACTACGATTGCACAGGTGAATACACATTGAACTATAAACTTGCCGGTAATGAAGGCTCTGTTAAGCCAGAATTCTTTTTATATGGCAATAAAGTGATGAATGAACATTATAAAGGAAAGTTACCGTGGAGAAAATAATTAATAAGCATGACTGGTATAAGATATCACAAGATTTTTTGAATGCGGAACCATTTAATCATGCTGTGATTGATAACTTTTTTACAGAAGAAACTGCCCGTAGCATTTTTGATGGCATGCCAGGTTATGATGAAAATACTGATGCAAAGTATGACAACGCAATTGAAAAGAAACGCACCATACAAAATTGGACTAAGTTTTCAAAAAATGTATACAAGGCAATGTCTTGCCTAGTTACTGAACCTTTTGTAGGCAAACTTGCATATTTAACAAATGATTTTGGTTTAATACCAGATTACGGGTTACATGGTGGCGGTATTCACATGCATCAAGCCGGTGATTACTTAAATGTTCATCTCGACTATGACATTCATCCTAAAATGGACATGAGGCGTAAGTTGAATCTTATCGTTTACCTAAATCCGAACTGGAAGAAATCTTGGGGTGGTAACATAGGTCTTTGGTCGCATGATGAAGAAACACAACAACCAAAGAAATTAGTCAAGTCTATTTGGCCAAAATTTAACCGTGCAGTATTGTTTGATACAACACAAAACTCTTGGCACGGTGTAACTGAAGGTATTACTGCACCTGAAGGACAGTATAGAAAAAGTTTAGCAATCTATTATCTCGTTCCAACAGAAGATATAGATAATAAGAGACAGAAGGCTTTGTTTGTTCCTCGTGAAGAACAAAAAGGTGATGATGGTGTTATGGATTTGATTAAAACTAGGTCAGGATATTGAAATGAAAAATTTAATTATTGGTGGTTATACAAACTATGGTATCAACGAATTGAAGCCATGGGTTTTATCTGCAAAAGAAGTTGTTGATGAAAATACTGATGTTGTACTGGTTGCAGGTAGTACAACACAAGAAACCGTTGATTGGTTGCAAGAACAAGGTGTCATTGTAATACCAATGATTATGATCCAAGGAATTGCGCCGCATGTGTTGCGTTTTCTTTCTATTTACGAATTTCTGCGCCAAAACTATACTGATTATGAATATGTTGTAACCACAGATGTCAAAGATGTTTACTTTCAACTTAATCCATTGAATGCTATTGAAATTGCGGCAGAACATGGTCACAAATTGGTTATTGCGTCTGAAGGATTAAAATATAAGGACGAGCCATGGGGTGATGATAACCTTAAACAAGCATATGGCCCTTATGTCTATGAACAATTTAAAAACAATGAAATCTTTAACGTTGGAACGTTCGGTGGTACATCCGAATATGTAAAAGATATGGTCTTCAACATTTTCACTAATGCAACCAATAGGGCCATTCCTGTATGTGACCAGGCAGTATTCAATGTTCTAATTAATACACAACCACTCAAGGACTCCGTTCTCAAAACATATGCTTGGGCATGTGAGGCAGGTACTGTTGTTGATCCATCTAAAATCAATTCTTTTAGACCAAATTTGACATGTGATGAACCAACAGTAAAAGATGGTTTGGTCTATTATCGTGATGAGTTGTTTGCAATCGTACACCAATATGACCGTGTACCTGAATGGAAGAAGTTTGTTCAAGAAAAATATGGACAAGAAGATAAATCACAATATTTTAATTATAGGACCGCATGATGAGTGATACAATTACTTTTAATACAGAAACACAAGCTTTCGGAGTACAAAGAATGTTTAAATGTTCAGGCTATGGCCTTGGTGAATTGATTAAAGATATGCCAAAGGTCAAAGGCTTAGAAATTGGTTGTGACATTGGTGACACCACAGAATTCCTTTTAAATATCAATAGTAACTTGGAATTAACATCAGTTGATCCATATGAAAACTACGTGGATTGGAATGGCAGACCATTGAATGAACGTCAGCATGTTTTTGAGACAATGACTTCTCGTATGGAAAAATTTGGTCCAAGGTTTGATATATTACGCAAAACATCCGATGATGCTGTTCAATTTTTTAATGATGAAGAATTCGATTTTATCTTTATTGATGGTCTGCATACTTATGACCAGTTGACCAAAGATTGTGCAAACTATTATTCTAAATTGAAACCTGGCGGCATCTTTGCAGGTCATGATTTCACTGCAATTGAAGGTGTCAATAAGGCCGCCAAAGAGTTTGGGGCAAAAATTGGTAAAGAAATCTTAACAACCGAATGTGATGTGTGGTATTGGATCAAATGAGAAATTGTATAGTAATATCCGGTCAATACAGAACTTTTGACAAAACGTGGGAGGACATTAAGACATTCATTGACGCAAATGAAATGGATGTCTATTGTCACTTATGGTCAACCGATGAACAAGAAATAAAGAATGTTCAAGAGAGACTTAAGCCAACAAAGTTTTTGGCTGAAGATTTTTCGGAATATGAAAAAGCATTCTTGGATGTCGAAAAGAGGGCTCATGCCGCAAATCCAAAACCAAACTCTAATGACAGCATTTCTAAAAATGCTTCAATGAATTATGGTAGATTTAAAGCATATGGCTTGATTGATGATATTGAATATGATACACTAACATATTGCAGGTATGATATAGCACTTGATCCTCCATTCAAATTCAACCAAGTTGATTTGGTGATTACTCCATTAGAAGAATCGTATAATTTGATTTCAGATATCTTTGCCATCATGCCATTTAAAATGGCCAATGCTTACTTCTTATACAACAATTATGAACATTTACATTCAACACAATTTGAACCAGAATTTGAAGACTGGCTTAGAAATGTGAAAAGATATCCCGAACATGATATCACAACACACAAAGAACGTAGATATTGTCCACATATGATGTTGCTAAGAAATTTGTTTCTTAAGAATGCACCATTTGATATCATTAACATTCCTGTAACTATTCAAAGATGAAAATAGCATTATGTTTTACTGGCCAAGCCAGGTCATTTCAAAAAGGTTTTGAATACTACAAGAAGAACCTATTGGATCATTTCGATGTTGATGTTTATATTCATACTTGGAAATTTGACGGTGAGGAAGAACTTGAAAATTTGTATAAACCTGTACGAATGTTGACAGAAGAAACTTTGGTGGTTGATGCAGACACAAAATACACAAACACACCAAACCCACAAAAATATCCACCAAGATTCACATACTCAGCACTATATTCCATTAATGAATGTCGTATGTTGATGATGAGCACCGAAATCGAATATGATTGGGTTATCAAAACAAGAACAGATTATGCATTGAATGTTCAGATTCCTTTTGAACAACTTGATAATGCCAAGTTATACATTCCAAATTGTAGAATGGTTCCAGAAAGAGATTTTGGTAACGACCAGTTTGCTTTTAGTTCACAAAGCAACATGGAAAAATACATGTCTACATTCCAGAACATGGATAAGTATTATGAAGCTGGTGCACAGTATATTGGTGAAAATATGATGCAGGCCAACTTACATGAGCATAACTTACACGGTGAAAACCTTGTGTATGTTAATATGAATAATCCATTTCCGCCTGGTGCACACAATGGCACATGGCACTCTTTGATTCGTGATGATTATGACAACTGGACCAAGAATAGTTAAGAAGTTAAGTGGCCATTCAGGTAGTGAAATCTACCTGATGGAAAATTCTAATGGTCTATTTGTAAGAAAAATTGGTAACACAGAAAGAAACAGGAAAAGACTAATACCCTTGAAAGCTGTTGGCTTTCCTGTTCCTAAAATATACAATGTTGATGGTGATTCTTTTGACATGGAATACTTCCATGGTTTAGACATGAAGAATTATTTGGTGTCACATAACACCAATCAATTAGAAGAATTCTTATTTAACACACTAATAAAATTAAAAAGTATCTGTGTGGAAGAAGCAAAAGACTTCACAGAAATCTATCACCAAAAACTTTCTTGGATGGATGCTTCAACCGAGGCATTTCCTTTTACCAAACAACAATTGATTGATAAGTTACCTAAGATTTTACCACACACATCTTACCTCGGCGACTTAACATTAGAGAACATAATCTATACGATGGATGGTTTCAAGCTGATTGATCCTGTGACCATTGAATATGAATCCTATGTGTTTGATATAGCAAAGCTTAGACAAGACTTGGATTGTCGCTGGTTTCTCAGGAAAGAGACAACCAAACTTGGTGCAAAGTTGCACACAATTCAAAACAAACTGTTTGAAGATTTCCCAGAAGCAAACAATGATTACCTTTTGATTTTGATGTTGTTGAGGGTATACCTACATACAACAAAAGGTGATTTAGAATACAACTTTATAATGGATGAAATAAGAAGATTATGGAAATAATTGTACCAGCCGCAGGACTTTCTAGTCGTTTCCCCAACATGAAACCTAAGTATCTGCTATTTGACTACGAACATAAAATGATGTTGGAAAAAGCAGTTGCAGATTATCCCGATTGCAACATTACAGTTGGTATTCTTAGTGAACATAATGCAGCATTTGATGCAGAAAAGTTTATCGACCACCAATTTGGCCATAGAGTTAAAGTTGTTATCATTAAAGAATTAACAAAAGGTCCGGCCGACACGGTCTATCAAATCTTACAGTCTGCTGGAATCTCAGATGATGCTGAGTTCTTGGTAAAAGACTGTGATAGTTTCTTTACACACACAAAGACACCAGGTAACTATATCTGCGTTTCAGATATTGCTGAACATGAAGTTCTCAACCGTCTTAAAGCAAAAAGTTTTGTTGTATCCAACGAGCAAGGTATTATAACTGATATTATTGAGAAACGTGTTGTCTCTAATAAATTCTGTGTTGGTGGATATAAGTTTGAATCGGTTGGTGAATACAAAAAAGCATTCGAGTCCATTTCAACCGAAAGTGAAATCTTTGTATCTGATGTAATCTCAGTCATGTTACATGATGGAAAGATTTTTACCGAGAAACTCATTTCAAATTATGTTGATGTTGGTACCGCACAAGAATGGTTCAAGTATAACGACAAACCTGTAATCTTCTGTGATATCGATGGTACAATCATCAAAGCACAAAGACGAGTTGGTGTTGATTCGTATGACGCCGAACCTGAAGTATTGACAAAGAATGTTGAAAGACTATTGGAATATGAACGTAACGGTTCATTGATTATCTTTACAACAGCCAGAGAAAAGAGCCAAGAATGGGTCACTAGAGCAATGTTGGCTAGATTGGGATTCAAATCAAATCAATTGATTATTGGTCTACCCAATGCTAGACGCATACTTATCAATGATTTTGATAACAGCAATCCTCATCCTAGAGCCGAAGCAGTTAACCTCTATCGCAACACAGATACATTGGACCATTACCTATGAGTTTTATACCAGACAAAAACCTTTTTCTTGTAACTTCAGCAATCAAAAGCTTAAACACAAGGTTTTGGAGTCACGAACAACGTTTTCAACAAACGGTATTGACTGTTGAATCTATTCGTAAACAAGTTCCAGATGCAATTATTGTATTAGCTGACGCTTCTCTTACACCATTAACGGACGAAGAACATAAACAACTTCAGCCTTATGTGAACGCTTTTATGGATATGAACCAAGTTCCGGATGTTAATAGGTTCTCAAGTTCGGGTCATCAAGCCTTGGCGGAAAGTGTTTTGTTATTAAACACCTTATATGCACTAAAACAACAGACATGGTTCAAGGATATTAAACGCATATTCAAGTTTTCTGGTCGTTCTATACTGGAACCAGAGTTTAATCTCAGTGATTATGATAACCTATTCGGTAAATATGTATTCAAAAAACGTATTCCTACTTGGATGACGCAAGTTACACATGGTGCAACAGACTTATTGATTACCCGGATGTTCTCTTTTTGTCCTTCTTTAATCGATAATTACATGGAAGTAACGCAAAAAAACATACCTTTGTTACAGTTTATGGACTTTGAACATGCACATTTTGTAAACATTCCAAAAGAGTATTTGGTGGAATTTGATAAAATTCATTGCTACGGATGGTTGGCTGGTAACGGCCAAGTCGAATATTATTGACTATGTATCGGAACCAAACTCTCCATGGTTTGAACCATTGAGCCGAAAAGTTATATAAATAACTCCATGGCAATCATAGTGTATTGCAATTCTAATGGAGTTTAAATGTCTTCTATACAAAACCAAATTTATTTGAAAAGAGCTGGTCTCCTTTCAGAATCTTCTTTGGGTGAAAAAGATTCAGACCAAGAAAAAAAGATCCGTGACTATATTGAATATTTAAAACAGCATGACGGAGAAGAACCAGATGAATATGGTGATGACTATGAACACGACAAAGAAGAAGAAAAAGAACTTTCCGAAGCTGTAAAAAAAGAAAAAAAAGAAAGTGAATATACCTCTAACGACAAGGGTATTTTACACGAACTCTTAGTTGGTCACTACCTGAATGGTGGAAAACACATGGATAAGCATCCCGACAAAGACGGTGATACTCCAGAGCAAGCCCACGATAAAATTAAACAAAAACTATTTGACAAACACGGCAATCACGATGAATATAACCGTTTGAATGAAAAGGCCAAAAGTGCAGCGGCCGATTTAAGAAAACAAATTGAAGTGGATGGTAGAAAAATTCATACAGTCCACTGGACTTCAAAACCAGGTGACATTAAAAGATCCACAGGAATTGAATCCTCACAGAAACAAGATGCATCAGATATCATGGTTCACACTAAAAAAGCAGGTGATCCAAAAACCAAATTCCATGGTGTTAGTCTGAAAGTAACTGACGGAACAGACAAAAACATTACCGCATCAAATCCTGGCATGGAAGCAACCCGTGGTGCACAGCACATGGTTGATGAACATAGAGCAAAAGTGCTCAAAAAATATCCAGAATTACTGAACACAAATGCAAAACAAAGAAAAGATATAATGGAAAAAAATCCAGAAATGAAGGCACATGTTTTGCATGAGAATCGTTTACTCTGTGCCAAAATGGCAGAACACATTGCAAAACACCTAAATCGTTCACCTAGTCATGAAATGGCAGAACACATTAGGACGCATGTTTTGCAATGCAATAAAACTCCATTACAAGAAAACGGACACGAACACATTAGACATACAACATTCCAAGGTACTAAAAAATCCGGTGGACAAACACAACATCACAGTATTGATCCAAGTAAAAAATGGAATCATATACTAGACAATCACCACAACATTGTTGCTCATGCCGAAGGTGGAACAGTGCACTTCTGGCATAAAGGAAAGCTTTTTGCTACACATAGAATGCGAGTAGCGTCCAGTAGTGATCCTTTACCTAGCTTTAAAGGTGATGGAAAGGCATATGGAGATTAAATGAGAACTTTCAAATCATTACTTAAAGAAGAAGCTGATGAATCAAAGCTAAAACACATCACACATGTGGAAGACCATGCTATCCATGGTGGTGCAGAAGGCTTTGACCATGCAGTTGGAGTATTAAATCAAGTGAAAAAACACATCAAAGCAGGCAAAAATGATCCTACTTTGACAATGAAACACGATGGTTCACCAAGTATTGTTTATGGTCATCATCCAGAAACTGGTAAATTCTTTGTTGCTTCCAAATCAGCATTCAATGTGAATCCAAAAGTCAATTATTCCGATAAAGACATTGAAGCAAACCACGGTCATGCACCTGGTCTTGTAGCTAAACTAAAAGATGCATTACACCACTTACCTAAAGTTGCACCAAAATCAGGTGTATTTCAAGGCGATATGATGTTTGGCCATGGCGATAAAACTGAACATGATGGCAGAGTTCATTTCAAACCAAACACAATCAACTATTCTGCACCTAAAGAATCAGAAGAAGGTAAGAAAATTCGTAAAGCTAAGATTGGTGTTTATACACATACACAATACCATGGTAAAACATTGGCTGATATGAAAGCGGATTTTCATCCAGATTTATCAGGTTTCAAGCAACATGCCGATGTATATCATAGAGAACCAGGACATGACACATCTAAGGTTATTATGTCTAAACATGATGAAGACCAATTTCATCACCACTTAGCATCAGCACAAGCACTACATGACCTACATGGTAAACAAATGTATGCTGCAACAGAACCACATCGTAATGCTGGTGGACCAATTGAATCTCACATCAATCAAACAGTTCGAACTGGTGAAAAACCAAGCGTTGGTGGCCTTAGAAAATCTATTGAAACAAAATATGATAAAGACATTGCAAAGGTTAAAACACCGGCCGCAATTGCTAGAAAAGAAGCAGAAAAGAAGGCACATATTGAACACATAGATAATAACACACAACATTATGAGAATTTCTTTAAAATGCACAATCATTTACAAAAAGCCAAAGATTCTTTGGTTCATGTATTGGCTAGACATACTGGTGGATTAGAACATACAGTTGGTGATGCATCAGTTAAACCAGAAGGTTTTGTTGCAACACACAAAGGTAAAGTTTCTAAACTAAACGATAGACAAGAATTCAACAGACTTAACTTTTTGGCAAGACCACGATGAAATCATTTAGACAGTTAGTAGAAGAAAAAAATAAACCAATTGTCATGGCAATTGGTCGTATGAATCCGCCCACAAAAGGACATGAAGAAAATGTCAAAGGGATTCAAGACTTGGCTAAAAGAAATCATGCAGACCATATTATTGTGGCTTCACATGCACATGATGCTAAAAAGAATCCACTTGATATCAAAACAAAAATGAAGCACATCAAACGTGCTTTTCCCGATGCAAATATTGTTCCCGCAACAAAAGAAGCACCAGGACTATTGCACCATGCGGCCGAAATGCATAAAAAAGGTTACACACACGCAATTATTGCTTCTGGTGAAGATGCTGCCGCAAATTATCATTTATTGAAAAAGTATAATGGTGTTGAAGGTCGCCATGGATATTTTAAGTTTGACCATATTGAACAACAATCAACAGGTGAGCGTCAACCAGGTATTTCTGGTACAGATATGCGTAACCATGTTAAAAATGGTAATTTCCATGATTTTGCAAAAAATCTACCTTCAAATATAAGAAAAAATCCACAACATGCAACAGAATTGTTCCATGATGTGACTAAAGGTATGGGCTTGCATGAATCTACCAATCGTGGATACGGCAAGGCTATTTTTGTTACTGGTGGTCCAGGTTCCGGTAAAGATGTTGTTATTCGTGAAGGTATCGCAGAACAAAACATCGTTGAATTGAACTTCCAACAAGTTATGGATATTATGAATGACAAGCACAAGTTGGCTATGCGTTCTATGAATCCTAAGATGGAAGCAATTCGTCAACGTGGTCCACTTATCATCAATGGTCCTGCTGATGACTATGAAAAGATTTCACAAATCAAAGAAGAACTGGAAGAATTGGGTTACAAAACCATGATGGTATTTGTTGACACAACAGATAAAGTGAGCCAAGAAAGAAACACTTTATTGTCTAGAATGATGGTAGAATCAATTCGTCATACCCGTTGGGCAGAAGCACAGAAGAACATTACACATTTCTCTGAACTTTTTGAAAGTTTCTCTCGTTTTGACAACACTGGAGACCTAGAAGAAAAAGTTAGTGATATCTCTGAACTGTTTACAGAAACAACAAAATTCTTAGACAATGGTTCTATTCACTATTCAAGTTCAAATAAATTCATGCAAATATATGAAGGTGCTAAGTCTATTCAAAAGTCAAACCTAAAAGACAAAGGTTTGAATGTATTGAAAGATAATAATAGTCCTGTTATGCAATTTGCCGCTAAGTTAGGCAAAAGAGATGACGTTAGAGATGGTGACATCAAACCTAACGGAGGCTATACTCCTAAAATTGGTGGTGGTAGTACATATACAGAACAAGCACCAAAACTAATCAAAATGCCAGAACCAAAAGTTGCAAATTTTAATAAAGATGCAGATACAATTAAGAAAAGCAAAATGGGTTTAAGGACATTGAATGCTGCTAGAGCAAGCACACCAGATGGTGTTACCTCAACATTTGACACTAGAGGTGGTTCTGCGGCCGCAGGTGCCGGCTTAGGTGATACTACATACCGTGAGGAGAGAGAATTTAGTAACGATGATGTTGCAAATTTTGCAGGTCAAACTAAAGGTCCTCAACCAAATCCATTAGCAGAAAAAAATAAGAAACTAAAAAAGTTTAAGGAATCAATCTTTGATTTTGGTCAAGGAGATTCTGGTGTCGGTGGCACTCTTGGTGGTGCAAGTAATAAAGAAGACATGGTTACGCCAGCACAAAAGTATGGCCAATCAGGTATAACAATTAAAAAAAAGAAAGCAGGAGTAAAATAAATGTTTACTAAATCTCTAGTACCACAATCCTTGGTTGACGCAACTAAAGCAATCATGGAAGCAGATGATAAGAAAAAAATGCTTTTGGAACCAGAACTAGATGAAACTGGTTTCCATAAAGCTGCTCATGCTGCTAAAAGAGCAAATCAATCTCACTTTGAATTTCAAGGCAAAAGATATCCTGTGACAGCAAAACACCACTCTGAAGGAATGGAACCTCCAGAAAAAATTGGTGGTAGAGTATTGAAAAAACATGATGACAAAGCTGCCGCAAAAGGTCATTCTGCTGATGTTCGTCCTGTTGAAGAAGAAGATGAAAAGAAATCTTCTAATCCTTTTGACGTTCTAAAAGGTAAATACATGAGCCAATTGCCTAAGAAAAAAGGCGAATTGACTGGCCATGAACACAAGAAAACTTCTACTGGTGATGTGTTCACTAAAAAAGCAGTCAAAGAAGAATCTCATCCTGATGAGAAAGAAGATAAAGCACTTGTCAAAAAAATGGTTAAACCTTCTGCTTTGAAGAAAGAAGAAGGAAAAGAAACACACTTGTCTGCTCACAAAATGACAGAAGAAGGTGATTGCGTAACTGAACCACAAGCAAAGAAAATTGCTCACAAAGAAGTTGGCAAACATGAAAAAGAAATGCACAAAGAAGAACGTCACATGACTTCTGGTGAAAAAGAAAAACGTGAAAAGATTGTTAAATCTATGAAAAAAGGTTTGGCCGGTTTCAAAGACCGTTATGGTGAACGTGCTAAAAATGTAATGTATGCTACTGCAACAAAACAAGCCATGAAACATGAAAACATTGGTGGCATCAGCACAATGAGTGAAGAAGACGGTGTTCGTATTGATCCATCAGAAAACATGAAAACCAAAACTGTTGATACTCTAAAAGGTCGAGAAAAAGTTCCTGCTGATTATCACAACAAACCACTTTCTTACAAAGTTAAATTGAATGTTGAAGAAGAATCAAAAACTTCACCAATGGAAGTTGCAAAAGAGTTGGCTCGTAAATCTTTCAAAAAGATTAGACAAGAAACTATAATGGGTAAAATGGGTACATCTGAGGAAAAGAAAAATGACTAAAATTAAGGATGTGGTGAAAGGTGTTGCAAAACAATCTGCACCACCATCTAAAGGAAATGTGGATCCTAGCGATCCATGGTCTGCTACCGGTGCAGGTGGTGGACTTCAAATTCCAGAAAATGTAACCTCACGCCGTGCAGACTTATTATCTAAGTTCTACAAGGCCAAAGGTTACAACATCAATTATGTCAGCAAAAACCAACGGGTTGGCCAAGCTAAAACAGGCGAATTTGAAAAATGGAAACAAGACCATGGAATTTATGAAGATGGAGAAGTTGTAAATGAAATCAGTGATACAACTGCTAAGAACTACATGAAAGGTGCTTTGCACGACACAATTACTGGTAAAAAAGACCGTAATTCTGGTTTGTCAAAAGCAATTTCTAGACTTGCCGGCAATAATAAACCTCTTATTGAGCCACCTAAGAAAGAAGATGTGGGAGATCCAATGTCAGCAACACAATCACCTGCTGATGGTGCTAATGGTGGTGATGAAGTTGCACCTAAAAAATCTAAAGCAGCAAAAATGGTCAAAGAAATCTATGCAAAACATAGACTTAAAGAAGATATGTATGACCATGAAAAGGATGACAAAGGTCCTGGCACCAACGTTAAAGAGCCAAAAGTCATTAAAAAACAAGAGGTTAATGATGATAATGAAAAGGGAACCAATGCTCGTATGGTCCTGAAAGGTGGAACCACTCTTACTGGAGAGAAAAGAGATACGATTGAAATTGATCCAATGTTGAAGAATCGTAAAAATTCTCCGGACTATATTGCCACGAATACAGGCAAAAAAACAAATCAATAAATAGGTAGATTACCCTTCAAGGAGATAAACATGTCAGCATGGACAAATACAGACGCAAACAGTAGCCAAGGCAAACCAAAAATGGATGTTGTAAGAGGCACAAGAGAAAATGTGCAACTTACTGTTACCACTGGTAATACCACAGGCAATACTGTTATCACAGTTTCATATTATGATGGTGGTTTAAACAACGTAGCGAATATTGGTATTACCGCAGGTCAATATGTATACTTTTGGGTTAACGGTTTTGGTACACCAGGCGGTACAGCAGGCAATGGTATTCCTGGTTTCTTTGCTTCAAATACTACAGTTGCTTCCACAAGTGGTAACACAATCACATTGTCTACAGCATTGTTTAATACTGTAAGCGCAGGTTTTGGTGTTGAATTTGACAAAGCTATTGCTTACAACACAAACAAAACAATGACCAAAACATATGGCGCAGATACAGTTTTGGTTACACCAACTCGTTTAGCGAACAACACTGTTGCTTTAGGTGATGTTGTTCCAGGATGGGTACACATTCAAAAGAAAACCAACAATGATGGTACAGTTCGCTATATCAAAGAAACATTAGTTGCTTTGGCTAGCCCAACTGCTGCAAACACAAACTCAGCTAATACAAGCTGGGGTCAAGCATTTACTGGTCTATAAAAAAAGGGGCTTCGGCCCCTATACACAATGTTTGATGAATTGAATGAAGATAATTTTACGATGTATGCGGCAAAATGTTATACATCTCCAAACTGCCTTATGTCAGAGTTTGAAGGAGACTTGAAAAGAACCAAGTATCTTAAAAGACTATTTCGTAGATATAAGATTACGAAAAGTCTCAAAGAAAGACTGATTCTTAATCATATTATTCTATTGAACAATGTTTTTGGGCCAGAAGCCACAGCAAGAATATTGTTCTTTAGAACCGATGAAAAAGACTATGATGTATTGAAAACATTTTTATTGTATTTGAATATATTACCAGAAAGTGTTATGGGTATTAGAGGTAGGAATATAAAAACAGATATTATTCCTGTGGACATGAAAGTAGCAGACATACTGAGGAAGATATGAAAAACTTTAAGGAACTAAGAGAAAAAGTTAAAAAACCAACAGGTGGACTTAAAGATGCTTGCTGGACTGGCTACACCGCCGTTGGTATGAAAATGAAGGGTGGTCGTAAGGTTCCAAATTGTGTACCAGAAGAAGTCAGTGAAGCTAAAGACCACGAATATTCTGACCCACATATGGCTGTTAATCAATTAAGAACTATCATGCACAATGCAGAAGAAATGTGCGAAATGCTTGGTAATAGCACAGACTTGCCTGAATGGGTTGAATCTAAAATTACATTGGCAGAAGACTACATCATGACTGTTGCTAATTACATGCGTAGTGAACTCAAAGAAGAAGTTGTGGCGGAAGGCTCGGGAAAGAATGTAGTCAAGTCAGTCAAGGTAGGAAACTTTAGACACGATTTGGTCAATACTGGAATGGGTTGGCAGGTTCGTATCCATAACGGTGATAAACTTTATGATACTGGGTTGAGCAAGAACTCAGAAGAAAAAGGTTTAGCCGCATTGGATAACTCAGTGGCATACACTAAAAAGCAACTAAACATTAAAGAGCAAGGTGTGGCGGAAGAAGTTGAATCAATGTTTGATATTGTTGAAGAACTTGTGATGGAGATTGCAGAAACTCACAACATTGATCCTGAACAAATTTGGGAAGACCTTGCTGACGTATCAGATG
>Ga0316217_10003426_pt1 | contig 18065 bp, 14 predicted proteins | sample 1anoAmetaG_FD_203633 | JGI IMG/M metagenome (GOLD analysis project Ga0316217, IMG submission 203633) | Freshwater microbial communities from Trout Bog Lake, Wisconsin, USA - 1anoA | ecosystem: Environmental > Aquatic > Freshwater > Lake > Hypolimnion/Profundal zone | place: USA: Wisconsin...
GAAAAGCTCTTGGCAGTATCGCTGCGATTTTCGCCATTAATCTCCTGCCCGTGGTCGTGAATGTAATCTGCGAAGGCCCAGTAGGCATCGTTGCTCTGCGAACCCAGGCAGTTGGCGTCTACGGCAGCGTGCATGGCCCAAGGGTGAATTTCAACCAGCGGGAAATCCTTGTAAATGAAGCGCACCTTGTCCTTATACCGCTCCAGAGTCGCCGGGAAGAGCGTTCGGTGCATCTGGCTGCAGTATGGGCACTCCAAATCGTCATAGCTGATTACCGTGACACTGGCAGCGGGATTGCCTCGTACAGGACGGCTGGCCACCTTGAAGAGCGGATAGTCGGTCAAGCTATAGGTGTCCAGACGAGCCAGTGTGTTGCTGTCGGTCGAAATCAGGAAATCAACCACAGTCTGCGAGGCCCCGCGTGAGATTGTGATCGGCAGCGAATCGTATCCGGGAACCTGGCTGGGTTTGCGTGCGCCCTGGCTAATGACGTAATCCAGTGGAATGTTGTATTGGGCGCGGACCATGATCTCAATGCGGCGGTTGAGGGTCAGTTCCCGGGATGCCTGCGGGGTGGGTTGGGCTTTGCAGCCTACGGCCATAGCCAAGGCTAGCAAACCGGTCAGAAAGTGGGTTCGTGACAAAATGAATTCCTCTCAGAAAAGGATACCCCACGGGGCGGGCAATGCGCGCAACTGCGGCACTACTGATTTAGACGCAGCCGGATGGAAACGCAATCCGCGAAGGCGCAGCCGGAAACTTCCTGGAGCGTGTTTCAAAAATGGCTACGATTTTTCGTTTGCACTCCCTCAGGGATTAAAACCCATTGTTTTTCAGGCCTATTTCGGCACGACTGAAGCCGCCCCATCGACGCAGACCTGTCGAAGGGGACCCCGGCGAAGTCGTGCCCTGACACAAAGCGGGTTTATGAAACACGCTCTAGTAAGCGGGCGGCAGGCTGGGGTCGCGGAAGGCCGTGTTGGTGCGGCGGATGTCGCCGACCGATCCGAAGTTGGCCAGAGTAAAGCTATACAGCCATTGGGTTTCGTTACGCAGCGTGCCAAGATCAAAGCGCCGGTAACCGAAGCTCAAACCGCAGCAATCCCAGTTGTAAACGGCTTGCACTCCCGCGTACTGCAATGCGCCGAGGGAAAAGTCGTAGCCTCCGTGGGCGGCAACATTGAGGCCTTTGCCGGAGGGCTTGCCAATGGAGAAAAAGGGCTGAACCTGCTGGCTTTTGATGCTTGCGGTGCCGGGGCCGGTGGTGCTGTATTCGATGTCATTGAGCATGGCATGGCCAACTCCGACAGTAGTGCGGCCCCTGCTGTAGCCGGCATAAAGGTTGTTGGCGCCAAATTGCCCAGCCTTGGGATCGTAGTCCATATCCCACTCGACCCGCAGGTTGTCGATGACTTCAAAGCGCAGCCGCGAGGTGATCGGAGCGAGGTTGCGGGGCGAGGTGAGGAATGCGACGGCGCTCAGATCGAGAGTGGTATCGAAAACATTGCGGCGACCGGATATGAGCGCTCCCCCAAAGTTGGGATCGATGAAAAACTTTTGCGCAATTTGCCAACTGGCCCACTCGTGAGCCTGCGTCTGTGCTGAGCAATCCTTTGCGGCATTTTCGCCGGCGTCGCTGGCGCAGGGCTTCCTGTTGATGGGGCGCAGATAGAAGCGCTGCGTGAAGGAATAGCCCAATTCGCTGGTGTTGGTGGCGATGTCGGTGGAGTCAATCAGCAGAACATTTTGGGCCTGCGCGCCGATGCCGGTCACATAGCGATAGGTAATTTCCGGTTCTATCACGTGGCGCAGCTCGCGATTCCAGCGAGAGAGCATGAAATCCCTCTCGACAGCGGGCGCGCGCAGATCCACACTGGCCTCAAAATCGCTGCGGCTGAGCGGATCGTGGCTGATGGCGGGCGTGCGGTTGTGGGATCCTGTCAGGTTGGGAGTCTGGCTGATGGTATAAGCAGTTTCTCGCACCGCGGCCTCTGCCGAACCGCTCCATCCTCCGGCTGAAAAAGGCAGAAAGAGATGCGGATAGAAGTCTCCGCGCCCGACGTTGCGGGCAGCAAAGCGGTGTTCCGTGCGGCCCAAGAAGCCGAGCGAGGAACCCATTCCCCAGTAGAGTCCCGAGGCGCCCAGCGGGTGGTCCAGCACGTCGAAGCGCAGGCTGGGCAGGTGAAGTATCCTGGCCTGGTTATCGTTGACAGTCGTTTCGGTGCTGTCGGTGTTGCCGGCAAAGCTTTGAAAGCGATCCAGAGAAATCGATGGAACATAGCTGTTATGGACATGGGTGAGCGAGATGTTGCTCTTCACCTCGGAACTAACCGCCAGCCAGTAGTTGTCATTGAAGACCAGGCGGTAGGTATAGTTCGACAAATATTCCACATTGGCGGCCAGACGGGTTTTTGGACTAAAATCCCTGCGGCCCAGGGCGGTTATGTCCAGGCCTCCCTGATTGGTGAGCACCAGGGTGGATGACCCCGTACTGACCGGCAACTCAACGCCGCGGTCGAGCAGGGCATTCCAGCGCAGGTTCAGGTAATCGAGACCGCGGCCTTTATAGCGAAAGTCGCCGTTGGGCGCCCAGCCGCGCTTGCTGTAATACTCGGAGCCGACAATCATGTCCATGCTGCGGTTGATTACCCAGTAAACCTGTTCGCCAAAGGTGTAGCCCCGGATTGATGAGCCGGTGCTGATAACCGGAATCAGAAACCCGGTTTCGCGGCCAGTGTCGTCCACCGGATGGCGTAAGTAGGGAAGATAAAAGAGAGGCACGCCGAGAAATTTGAACAACGCGTTGGTGGTGGAGGCTTTGCCGTCGGATAAATCGATAGACCGGGAGATCAATTGCCAGTCGGGGCGGGGAAGACGGCAGTTGGTCATCGTGCCATCGACGATTTTGTAATGGCCTTCGCTGGTTTCCAAAACCACCCTGCCGGTAAAGAAAAATGGATTGGTTGTGGAATAGACATTGGTGCGGCCGAGGCGGCGGACCCCTTGCGAGCCGTGCACGGCGAAATAGCGCGCAGTGTGCATATTCAACCGCATATCGCCGCGCGAGGCGTAAATCAGCACATCATTGGGCCCGCCGGAAACCTGCAGATTGCCTTCTGCCTCCAGCTCTGAGGTGGACTGGTGATAGACAATCCTGTCGGCGCGTATAACGTAGTCGCGATAGTGAGCTACCACATCGCCGGTAAGGGTCAAAGTATCGCCAACCCGGCTTTGATCCCTGGCCTCCCACAGCACCGGAATGCCGCCGGCCGGCTCCGGTTCAGGCTGGGCGGTGGGCAAAAGCTCCTGGCCGGGATCATCCGGAAGTTCGGCGCCGCTGCCGATCCTGCCGGGGCTATCTGCGGCTTTTGCGCCCTCTTGTCCGGGGTTGAGCGCGGCTGTAGGTGCCGCAGTGGTCAACGCCTGTCCCCCAAGTTGCAGGTGACAGAGGGCCAGTATCGTGATAAACACTATATAGCGAAGGCGCATTCCGGGACCAAGGTCAGCATAGCAAAACTGGCTGCCTTGGTAAGCGGTAATCGTCGCGCAGCTCTGGCAACAGGAAAATTTCGGAATCGTTTTTCTCCGCGCCCGGCTCTCTTGAACCGGACGATCCCTGTCTTTCCGCGATACATCTCTCCTTTCTTGAATTCAACGTCCGTTTGCCCGGTTTGTTTCGAGCTATATGGACATGAACCTGCCGGCATGGGCGCTCTTGATTTGCCCAGCCGGCGCGTCAGAAGGGAACAGTGACTTGAGTACATCCAGCCAACCAAACTTTGCACCCATCTGGAGGCAGGAAGTAAGCCGCCGCGTAGCCGCGCACCGCAGCCGAAGAGGCTTGTCCATGGTGAAGCCTCCCGAGCCAGTCCGGAGTTGGGCGGAAACCGGCAGCCGCGCCGCCCAGGCAGCGGCACGTGTGGCCGCACGGTATGCTCAAGCCCCCAGTTACCGCCAGATTCTGGCAGAAGCTCAGACTGCCCCTCCGGCCGTCCAGGCTGCCCTGTCAGGCATTCTGCCGGCTTCTTCCATTCCTCTGAGATGGGAACCGGAGACCGAGCCTGCCTCGACGGCGGTGCAGCCTCCTGCATTGGAATTGAAGCCAATCATGGTGCCTGTTCAGCCCGCTGCACCTGCCTCGCTTGAGGCCTGGGAGAGCGAATACTCCCGCAACTGCTGGGAGCCGGATATTGCTTTGCGTCCTCCCGAACCGCTTCCATCCCGCGTGCCATTAGGGATGGAAGCCTATGCGTTCCCAGCGGAAGAAAGCATTTGGCGGCCAATCCCGGTCGAAGCACTAACGAGCACGCCTGCCGTTTCGCCGGCCGAACCGGTTCAGCCCATCCCCGCCAATCTCATTGAGTTTCCGCGCGAGCTTGTCGCCCCGCGCAAGCGGCGTCCTCGCCGGGCCGAGGGACCCCTGGCGACGGATGAGAGGCAGTTGAACATTTTCGAAGTAGACCCCGGCGCATTTTCTTCCCAGCAGGAAGCGGCAGACGCCGCGCCAGCCTGGGCCAGCCATGAGTGGCCGCGGATTGAGCTGGAAGCCCAGCCTCTGGACGAAACCGAGGCACAGCCAGCGCCGGCATCGCTGCCGGAACTGGAACAGGCGCCTCTGAGCCGCAGGATGCTGGCAGCCGTTGTGGATGGCGCGCTGATAACCGGCGCATTTCTGGGCTCCGTGGTTGTGGCTTCGGCCAACATTGACCATCCCCCATCCGTAAAAGCCGCAATGTACTGCGCAGTTGGCGCGCTCCTGCTCACCGGGCTGCTCTACCAGGCGCTCTTCCTTATCCTGGTCAAGGCCACACCGGGCATGATGTGGGCCCGCATCTCGCTGTGCACCATCGACGGACAAATCCCCGCCAGGGCGCAATTACGGCGCCGCCTGGGCGCGTTGCTGCTCTCAGTGATTCCGGTGGGACTGGGAATCGCCTGGAGTCTTTTCGACGACGACCGCATTTGCTGGCACGACAGGTTGTCGAAAACTTATCTGCGTATGTGCTGAGAATCCGCCGGGTGCGAAAATATCAGCAATGATCGGCGGCTCGGCCCGCAGACCACTCCGCGGAGAAATACAGAAAGAAGCTCTCGATGGCAAAGGCGCGACGCGATGGCCTGATTTTGCTGCTGATCGGCTGCATCGTTTTTATTTTGATGGGCGTCTCCCTGGAGAGCGCCTCTACGGCTCCGGCGCAAGATTATGGAACGGTATATTTTCCCGCGCGCTGCCTCATTCATCACAGCGATCCCTACAACGAAAGCGAAGTATTGAGGGTAAATCGAGCAGAGGCTGCCGCTCGACCTTTGTATACCGAGAAAATGCTCGAGTATGTGAAGCGGAATATTTATCTGCCCACCGCATTTCCCGTTACCGTGCCATTCGCTTTATTGTCCTGGGAATCAGGGCACATCGTATGGCTGGCGTTCACCATGGGAAGCCTCATCCTTGCTGCGTTTCTGATGTGGGATCTTATCGCGGATTATGCGCCAATTGCCGCCGGCGCACTGCTTGGATTTCTTCTTGCCGATAGCCAAATGATTGTGGTTCTCTGCAATCCGGCTGGAATCGCCGTGGGCCTTTGCGCAATAGCTGTTTGGTGCTTTTTTCGCAATCGCCTTATCCCGCTTGGCATCCTGTGTTTTGCGGTCAGCCTTGCCCTCAAGCCGCATGATGCAGGCCTGGTATGGCTCTATTTTTTAGTGGCCGGAGGGGTTTATCGCAAACGCGCGCTGCAAACCCTTCTCGCGACGGTTGCCCTGGGGCTGCCCGCAATTCTGTGGGTTTGGCGGGTTGCGCCAAACTGGATGCAGGAATGGCAATCCAATGTATTCTCGTTTTCCGCGCGCGGAGGCATCAATGACCCCGGTCTCGCTTCATCGATCGCCCATGGGCGGGCCATGGTGATAAGCCTGCAATCGCTGGCAGGCGCATTCCGGGATGATCCGCGCATTTACAATCCCGCCGGTTATCTGGTTTCGGCGCTGCTCCTGCTCATATGGGTGTTCGTCACGCTGCGAGCTCGGCCTTCGCCGCAAAAAGACTGGCTGGCGCTGGCGGCCATTGCGGCTCTTTCCTTGCTGCCGGTCTGCCATCATCTCTACGACGCCAGGCTGCTGCTGCTGACGGCGCCCGCCTGCGCCATGCTCTGGGTCGAGGGAGGATGGACCGGGTGGTTTGCACTTGTCCTGAACGCCGCGGGATTCGCGTTAACCGGAGATCTTTCCTGGGAGATTCTCTCCGGCCTCATCAGCAAATTACATCTGCACGCGATCGGGCAGTTCAGGCAGATAGAGGCGGTAGGGCAAGTTATTCCGGTCCCGCTTGTCCTGCTCATCCTGGGTATTTTCTATCTTTGGGTGTATGCTCGGCGCTGTTCCTGCCACGATGCACTCCCTTCCTCTGAAAGGCTATAGCCAAACAAGCGGGGAGAGGTAATCGCTCCTGGCGCGCATGCAATTTCGCGGTCCCCGGCGCGGCTATGAGTGGGCGGCGCGCAGCGCTGCCTGCCGAACAGGAGCGCTGTTGCCGGTGAGTTTTGCGCCAGCCTGGCGGTCAGCCTCCAAACGGAACTGGCGAATCATGCCGTCCAGTTCTCCCGCCAGCGATGCCAGGCTCTTGAGGGCCTCCACGGCTTCCTCAGCGCCCTGCGCATTCTCTACCGATAGCTGAGAGATTTGGCCGACGGACTCGGAGATTTCTCCTGCCGCCGAAGTCTGCTCCGTGGCCGCGGTGGCAATCAGGTGTATCTGGTTCTCCACCTCGCGCGAGGATTCGATGATGGCCTCCAGGCTCTTGCGGGCGTGGGCGGTTTCTCCCATTCCGGTTTCTACCGCGGCGCGGCTGTCCTGCATCACTTGCAGGGTTTCGCGCGATTCTTCCTGGATGCTGCGAATGGTCCCGGCAATCTCCTCAGTGGCGCTTTTGGTGCGCTCGGCCAGGCGGCGAACCTCGCCGGCCACTACAGCGAATCCGCGGCCATGTTCCCCGGCCCGGGCCGCTTCAATGGCCGCATTCAGCGCCAGCAGGTTGGTTTGCTCGCTGATCTCCTGAATCACGTTGACCACTTTGCCAATCTCTTCAGAGCGGTGAGCCAGCGAGGTCATCTTCTCTGAAACGGTGCTGGTGGCAGCGGCAATCTTTTCCATGGTCACGGCCGCGGCCTGCATCACCGCGCCGCCCTGGTTGGCGGTTTCGGCGGAGACGCGGCTGGCGCTGGCGGCGCTCTCGGCGTTGTGGCTGATTTCGCCGATGGTGGCCGTCATCTCCTGCGCCGCGGCGGCGATCTGGTTGGTCTTGCTGGACTGCGCATTGGCATTGCCGGCGCTCTGCACGGCGCGCGCGCTCATCTGCGTCGTGGCGCTTGAAAGCGTTTCGGCTCCGTGGGCCACAGACTGCAGAACACTGCGCATGGAGGTTACGCTGGTGTTCAGCGCGGCTGCCAGACGGCCAATCTCATCGTGCCCGGATTCAGCTACGCTTACCGTCAGATTCTTCTCGGCGACTTGCTCCAGTGCGGCGGTGGCCGCCTGAAGCGATGGGGCAATTAACCTGGTGAGAACGAATCCAGTCACCCCGCAAAGCAGCACAATCAAGAGCGTAAAGCCGGAGGTGATCCAGATGGCAAGGCTGGCGGCGTTGGTGGCGTCTTTGGAGGCGGACGCGCCCAAATGTGCGTGGAGTTGAAACCCGGAGTCGGCCGCGGCCAGTGCGTCGGCCAGCGCCTTCATCGTGGCGTCTGAGGAAAGGAGATCGAGTGCATCCCCGGTTTTGCCGCTCTTCAAAAGATTGACGCTGCGGTCGCTGGCGTCCTGGTAATTTCTGATCGCGGTCATAAATTTTTGATACTGGGGAACCTCATCGGGAATGACCACGGGCTCCATAGCTTTTGTGGCGCTCAGGTATTCAGAGATGGCGCTCTGCCGCTTGGCGCTGTGGTCGGCTGAACAAGCTACAGTCTGGCAAAGCATCAACTCGAGGTCTTCTCTCCGCTCGGCATTGACGCTGTTGCGGATGTCTCCAATGTAGATCAGGGAAGGGAAGTGGGTTTCACTGACTACGGCGCATCGCGTGGCGATTCCCCGGAAGGTGAGGAAGGCAAAAGCGCCCAGTATGATGCAGAGACCGCAAACGACGCCAAATGCAATGACGAACTTACGGGAAACAGAGAGATTGCGCAGCCATGCCATGCCAGTAGCCCTTTCTCAGGTGACTTGGATTGCATCGGCAGAATTTGGCCGGGCATCAGTACTTTCGTTCCGAAAGAGGATAGACAGGCGTTGCGCCGGAACGGCTTCGGCAGGACCAGAACAATTTGTGCGGTACGCAGGCTACCGAGGAGAGCGAGTGATAGATAAACACAACCTCCTATTGAAATGGGGACAGCAATTGTGTCAAAGTTCCAATATGAACAAGGGTTCTGTCATCGATACGCTGCGCCGGCACGAACCGGAATTAAGGGCTGCCGGTATCGTCCATCTTCGCCTATTTGGTTCTGTAGCGCGCGGAGAGGAATCTGCTCAGTCGGATGTCGATCTCATGGCCGATTTCGACCGCTCGAAGTGTCTCACCTTGTTTGACATGGCTCGGCTGGAAGGCCGCCTCAGCGACTTACTGGGTGGGAAGGTGGATCTTTCTCCCGCCGGATCGATGAAAGAGCGAGTCCGGGAGCGTGCTTTGCGGGAGGCTGTTCTTGCCTTTTGAGAAATCCCTTAATTTAAGTTGATGCTTTGAAAGGGCACGACTTTAGTCGTGCCGCAAGTTCCGCAAAATGAAGAGGGCTTTAGCCCCTGAGGGCGTCTTTCTCTCTCTGAACATGCATAGAATTTGCCTATTCAATACCATAACGTCGAAGAATGGCTTTTCCCCCGTCTGATTTAGGACTGAGGCTCGCTCCTCTTGCGTGTTGTTTGCCGTAGATAACTAAATCGTCGGTGCTTTTAGTGCCGCGAATGCCCCATTCTGTTGTCTGACGAGTAACAATTACTGTTCGTCTGCCTGCCTCCGCGTCATGTGCAAGAGAATTTCGCGCGAAATCTATTGCCTGTTTGACGGATGGAAGATACTTGGTGAGAGTGTGAGCGCGAAACGAGGATGAATGATAAGGAACTAACTCTACGCAAGCCAGCCTTTTTGATAAGAATTGCAATGCTTTGAAATAGTTTTTCCCGAATTTATTATTAGCAATCTTGATGATTACTTCGTGGAGCTTTTTCTCCCACCATCTGAAACCGGTGTGCCAGCAGAATTGAGGGTCGAGCGCCCAGAATGGGAAGTCGGCTCCCTTTAGTGACTGATGGAGATTCTCTTCCAGCCGCTTCCTAAATGCCGGCATTTTAGTTTCAGCCCAATAATCAGTGTAATCAAGCCCTGGATTGAGAGACAGGATTACGATCTCGGCATTCCTGAGATCGCCTACATATGGGACCGGTAACAATGAGAGATTCAGTTTGTCGTCAAAGGGGCCGAATCTTTTTTGGGAGATCAAAGTATCGACATCTGGCATCGAAAAGTCGAATAATTTGCCATCTTTTGGCTTTAATGCCGTATGGTCGTTAGGGTGGATGAAGGGTGGCGCTGACAATTTATATTTTCGCCAGAATTTGATTAGTTCCTTGGGCATGTTCTGCTTCCTTCCTTCCGAGACCTAATGTGGAATAGTTGTCGAAAAGCAACCGCAGGTCCTTCGACTCCGTTTGGCGCAAAGAACGCGCCAAACTCCGCTCAGGATGACAGCGTTGTGATGGTACGAAATTATTGAGCCGGAACAAGTATATGTCCGTTTGACTGCCCCGCGCCCGCGCCGTAGGCTCATAGCATGGACTTCAAAATCAGCGAACTGGAACGGGAGCCGATTGATTTTGACCTGGAATTGGCTCCGGGAGCGGTGGATTTAGGCGAAGAAGCGGCCCAGAAGGGGCCGCTGGCTGCCTCCGGCCATGTCGAAGTGCTGCACGAGCACCGCGGCCCAAGGGACATCGTTGCCGACATCCGGCTCAAGGGCCGATTTGACGGCAAATTTCAGGTTCCCTGCGCCCGCTGCGTGGAGCCGGTCGAAATTCCCCTCCAGGCCGATTTTGACCTGATTTTCCGTCCCGCGGCCGCCGATGCCGACCCCACAGAACGCTCCATTACTGCGCCGGAGACCGAAATCGGTTATTATCAAGAAGACAGCCTTGTGCTTGAAGATGTGCTGCGCGAGCAGGTACTTTTGTCCCTGCCGGTCAGAACGCTGTGCAAGCCGGACTGCAAAGGACTTTGCCCGCGCTGCGGTGCAGACCGCAACAGCCAGCCTTGTTCCTGCGATGCGGGTCCCAGCGACCCCCGCTGGGAGGCGCTGGCCGGTCTTCGCAGCAGGATTGAGTCAAAATAAGCAATCCCCAGAGTAAATCTGGAACAATTGAGGGTGTTCGCCCCTGCCGCAAGGCAGCCAGGAATTTGATTGGCCTTGAGCCGGAAACTACCGGCCTGGGCGCCTGAAACGGGCCGAGACACGAAAGGAATTATAGTCATGCCTAATCCGAAAAGGCGCCACTCGACGCGCCGCACCGCAATACGCCGCTCTCACGACTTTCTGACCGCTACAGGGGTTTCCGAATGCCCCGCCTGCCACGAGAAAAAGCTGCCCCATCGCGCCTGCCCCAAGTGCGGCGAGTACAAGGGCCGCGCCGTGGTTGATGTCAAGGAAGCCGAAAAGTAAGCAGCGGCACTTATGCTCATCGATATCGCGCTAGACGCCGTAGGCACCGATAAAGCTCCAGAGGCGGAGATTCGCGGGGCGATTCTCGCCTGTAAAGCTTTGCCTGTTCGGGTCCACCTGGTTGGGCCGGAGCCGGAGTTGCGCGATCTTCTCGACGAGCATCTTGAAAATGAAGACCTGCCCATCGTCATCCACCATGCCTCGGAACGCATCGGCATGGAAGAAAAAGCTGCGCACGCCGTCCGCACCAAGAAGGACAGCTCGATTCGCGTGGGTCTCAAACTGGTGCGCGAGGGCACGGCCGCCGGTTTTGTCACCGCCGGCAACACCGGCGCGGCCATGGCCACGGCCAAGATGGTGCTGGGCGCGCTGCCTGGCGTTGACCGTCCCGCGCTGGCCACTCCCATGCCCAGCGCGACCGGCAGTCCCTGCGTCCTGCTTGACGTGGGCGCCAACGTGGATTGCAAGGCGACGAACCTGGCGCAATTTGCCGTGATGGGCGAAATCTATGCCCGCAGCGTCCTCAAAATTGACTCGCCGCGCGTCGGCCTGCTCTCCATCGGAGAAGAAGAAACCAAGGGTAACGAACTGACACACGAGGCTTTTCCGCTGCTCAAAGCGCTGCCCTTGCGTTTTATCGGCAACGTCGAGGGTCGCGACATCTTCAGCGGACAGGCGGACGTAATTGTCTGCGACGGCTTCGTGGGCAATGTGGCTCTGAAGACCAGCGAAGGCGTTGGCCGATTTGTGCGCGAGGTACTGCGCGAGTCGCTCAAGCGTACCGTTACTGCCCAGGTGGGCGCGCTGCTTTCCCGCCGCGCCTTCAACGAATTCCGTCACCGCCTGGATTACCGCGAATACGGCGGAGCGCCGCTGCTCGGCGTGCGCGGCGTCTGTATCATCGGCCACGGCTCCTCCAATGACCGCGCAATTTTCAACGGCATTCGCGTGGCCTACGAATCTGCCAAGGCAGGCACGATTCAGAAGATCGAAGCCGAGTTTGCCAGCCGCCCCAAAATCACTGCCCATGGCTCAGGCTCACCGGCCGGCAAGCGTGATTCCGCCAATCCCGAAACGTCGGTCCAGTAAGGCTCCCATGCCTGCCGATTCCCAAGACCCTCCCGCGCTCGATTCTTCCATGGTCGCCCAACTGGCCTGCCCTGCCTGCCTCGGCGCTTTGCGCCTCGAAGAGGCGCAACTCATTTGCGCCGCCTGCGGCCGCGCCTACCCAGTTGTGGATGGAATTCCTGTTCTGATTGCCGGACGGGAAAATCTTCAGAATTGACCAGCTATCGCCGATGGTAGAAAGGCAGCACAATCAGAAGAGCAAAGCCGATGGCGGCTGCCAGCGCCAGCGCCAGCAGTCCATAAAGCAGCTTGAGGCTTGGTCCTTGAGCCGGCGGTTCTTCTTCGGATTGCGGATATTCAGGCTTGTTCATCCATCATCTCGCAACGCTTCCACCGGGTCCAACTGCGCGGCGCGCGTGGCCGGCACCGTTCCAAAGAAGACGCCCACCGACATTGCAGCTACAAGCGCAATCAAGACCGACCAGGCTGAGATCGGCAGGACATAGTCGGTGAAGACGCGAACCGACAGTGGCAGAGCAAGCCCCACCACAATGCCGACTAAGCCGCCGATAAGCGAAATGATGACCGCTTCAGCCAGAAACTGCAGCTTGATCTCCCGGTACGTTGCGCCCAGCGCCTTCCGGATGCCGATTTCGCGGGTGCGCGCGCGCACGTTGGCCAGCATGATGTTCATGATGCCCACGCCGCCCACCATCAATGTAACCGCGGAGACCAGGAACAGCACGGCGGTCAAAATGTCGGCGACTTTGGCGGCCGTCGTCAAAACTTCCTTCAGGGTCTGGGTCGAATAAACCGATCCCGGCCGGTGCCGCGATTGAACGACGCGCTTGATCTCGCTGGCGGCTTCGGTCACCTCGTCCATGCTGCGCATGGAAAAGTAAATCTGCTTCACGTTTTCGGTGCCGGTAAAATAGCGCTCGACCGAGTAGGGAATCAGGATGGTCTGATCCTGAATCTCTGACATTCCCATATCGTCCACGCTTTGCTTGAAGACGCCGATAACCGTAAACGGAATGCCGCTGATCAAGAAGTTTTGTCCCACGGCGGAATCGTTGCCTCCGAACCTGTCGTGGGCGAATTTCTCGGTGATGACGGCGCACTTGATGTGCTCGGAGTCGTCCGTTTCGTCCAGAAATCTCCCGGCGGGCATGACCAGGTTGCGGATCTGCATGTATTGCGGGCTAACCCCCAGCACCAGTGTGTCTTTGACCACGCCTCTGCCAAAGCTGATGGGCGCGTGCATCTCCATCACCGGCGAGGAGTAGATTACGCCGGGCAACTGCGCCAGCACCGCCTTTTCGTCGTCGCGGGTAAGGTAGTCGTTGAAAACGGTGCGCTCGGAGCCCATGGCCCCGCCGCCGTTGTACTCCAGCTCCACCGAGTTGGTCTCCAGTTTTTGCAGTTCCTGGAGGATGAACTGCTTGCCCGTTAACCCGATGGTCACCACCAGAATCACCGAAGCAGTGCCGATGACCATGCCCAGAGCGGTCAACGCAAAGCGGACCTTGCTGGAGCGGAAGCTGTCCACGGCCAGCTTGAGAATCTCGCTCAGCACCATCGTGCGGCGCGCGCTCAGCAGCGTCTCCTCAAAAGATTCAAGACGGGTATGTTCGGTCGGATTCATATCTACAGCTTACAGGGAACAGGGACATGGGGACCAGAAGCTATCTCACAAACAGGTTTTGAAAGGGCGCGGTTTTTACCGCGCCGCCATCCCATCCGCAATAGTTCAAAATCAATCCGTCACCTGTAAATGAATGCCGGGCATCCCCGGTCTCGCAATCGAGACCGGGGATGCCCACCCATTCTCTAAATCTCTTCCACCGCCTCTTCTTCTCCTTTCCACTCCGGCTCCGCCGCCCAACGCTCTGCCATGCTCGGCCCGCGCCGCTTCTTCACCGGCTCCGGTTTCGGCTTCTTGCGCTCCGCATACCCAACCAGCGTTTTTGTGCTTGCCAGGTCTCCTTCGAGCGCCTTCTGTGTCAGCAGATCGGCCAGCTTCTCCGAGTTTTGCCCCACCCGCCTGTCTGCCGCTTCATGCAGCAGTTCAGCGCCATCTTTGCCTGCCCACTTCCTGACCGTCCCTTCACGCGTGTTGTTCTTGGTTGTTCTTCCTGTTTTCTTGTTTGCATCGCATGTTCTCAACTTCGGTTTTGCCAAGGCCATCTTTCCGCCATTCCCGGCCAACGCTCCACGAACCTTCACGTCCGCAGAAAACGAGCATCTGCGGCAACTCCGCGCCGGAGTTGCCGCAAAACACATTGTCAGGATTTTCTCTTTCAACTTCAAAAATCCAGTGCCCTTCGTCTCCCCTGCGTACGCGCGCCGCGGAGATGGCCTGATGAAGTTCAGGAAGGCTATCTCCTGCCTCCCGTTCAGCTTCTATCTCAATTCGATTGGTTTGCTCCCAGCGTACCGCAAAGCCGCATAATTCTCTGCAAGTTGATTTCGTCGCGCAATAACCCGTCAAAGGACTCCTCTTGAGCCGGCCTTGAGCCGGATTGCGTTTTCGCTTTGCCATCTTTCCTGCCCCTTTGCTCTACACTCGAAGGGATGGCATTTTGCCGCTTGAATTCACTCTGAGGTGTCACTCCCTTGAAAAGACTTGCCTTCCTCTCCCCGCTTGTTGCCGCGGTTTTGATTTCTGGTTTTGCTTCTATCGCGCGGGCGCAGAAATTGGTTGCTACGCAGGCTCCGCCTGCCACGGTGGAGGACAACCGCAAGGCTCTCCAGGCGATCTTTGACGAGTACTGGGAGGCGGCCATGGAGCAGTCTCCGGAGTACGCCTCGACGCTGGGCGACAACCGCTTCAACGACCGTATCGACGACTACAGCGTGAAGGCGATCAATGCCTGGCTGGAGCGCGAAGAAGGATTCATGATGCGGCTGGCGGCGATTGATCCGGCGGGGTTGACCGAGCAGGAGAAGATCAGCCGCGATCTGCTGCTGAGGGAGTTTGCCGACGACCAGGAGGAAGCGCAGTTCAAGGAGTGGGAGATGCCGCTGAATCAGTTGGGCGGAATTTATACCAATTATCCGCAACTGGCCGGGGATCTGAGCTTCTCGACGGTGAAGGATTACGACGACTGGATTGCGCGCCTTCATGCGATTCCGCGAGCCTTCGACCAGGTGACGGCGAATATGTCTATCGGCATGGACGACCATCGCGTGCCGCCTAAATATTTATTGGAACAGGCGCTGGCGCAGGTCAAGGAACTGGCGAATCAGAAACCGGAAGACTCGCCGCTGGCCTTGCCGTTGAAGAAGTTTCCCGCCTCCATCAAGCCCGCCGAGCAGGAACGCATTAAAACTGAAATGCTGGACGCGATTGGCAAGGAAGTGCTGCCGGCTTACATGCGTTTTGCGCGCTTTCTTGAAGTGAGCTACGTTCCCGCCGGACGCAAGGAGCCGGGAGTTTGGGCGTTGCCGGACGGGGAGAAATATTACCAGTTCTGTATACGCCGCTCGACAACAACGAATCTGACGGCGGAGCAGATTCACCAGATTGGCCTTGACGAAGTGAAGCGCGACGAGGCGGAGATGCTGGTGATTGCGCAGAAGCTGGGCTATACGGATTTGAAAAGCTTCCGCGCGAGTTTGAAGGCTAATCCAAAGTTGAAGGCTGCATCAGGCGATGCGCTGCTGGCGGCATACAGCGGATACGTAAAGCAGATGCAGGCCAGGCTGCCGCAGCTTTTTGGGCGGCTGCCCAAGGCTCCGCTGGAGGTGGCCTTTGTTCCCGAGTATTTGCAGAAGGTGATGTATCCGGCCTACTACGAGCCGGGCACGCCGGATGGCAGCAGGCCGGGGCGTCTGCGCGTGAATCCTTACAACGCCACCGATCGCAATCTCTATTCGGTGGAGGCGATTGCCTATCACGAGGGAGTGCCCGGCCACCACTTGCAGATTTCGATTGCCCAGGAACTGGACAACGTGCCCGCCTTCCGCAAGCACGAGAGCTACACGGCATTCGAGGAGGGATGGGCGCTCTACAGCGAGCGGCTGGGCAAAGAGGTTGGATTCTACCAGGATCCACACTCCGACTACGGTCGCCTTGAAGCCGATACCTGGCGCGCGATCCGCCTGGTGGTAGACACCGGCGTCCATAGCCAGCACTGGACTCGCCAGCAGATGGTGGATTACTTCCACGATCACTCGGCGATGGACGAGACGACGATACAGACCGAGGTGGACCGTTACATCGGCTGGCCGGGACAGGCTCTGGCTTACAAGATTGGGCAAATGAAGATTCTGGAGCTGCGCGAGCGGGCAAAAACAGCCTTGGGCAACAAATTCGATTTGCGCGCGTTTCATGATGAAGTGATTGGCGCCGGAGCGCTGCCCCTCGATGTGCTGAGCGACCGCATCGACAGGTGGATTGCCAGCCAAAAATAGGCGACTCCGAACGTGATAGCCTGTAATGTCCCATTTCAGCAGCACTTATTGCTCAATTTGCTGCGATTTCGGGCTATTGCTCAATTGGAGATGGTTATGAAACGCGCGCTGACATTTGTTTTGGTTTTGGGATTTTCCTGCTGCCTGCAGGCGCAGGCGGTGGACGCAACTGTTTGCCAGATTCTGGACAATCCGCAGTCATTCAACGGCAAGATGGTTCGCATCAAGGGCACCGTGGTTGCTGGTTTCGATCAGTTTGTGGTGAAGGGCGCCGATTGCGGCATTAACATCAACAAAAATATCTGGCTTGCCTATCCGGAAGGATCGAAGGCCAAGGCGGGTCCGGCGGTGCAGGTGCATGTTCAACCGGCGCACAATTTTACAGGCGATGTTCCTGCGGCAGAGCGGACGCCGGTGACGCTGGACAAAAACAGCAAGGATTTCAAGCAATTTGATTCCCTGCTGGCTACGCCGTTCAAAAAGGGCGGAATGTGCCTGGGGTGCAACCGGTATGAAGTGACGGCCACGCTGGTGGGGCGGCTGGACGCCGTGAAGAACGCGAAGGTGACCCGCGACAGCGCGGGCAAGATCACCGGCTTTGGCGGCTTTGGGCACATGAACGCTTATCCGGCGCGGCTGGTTCTGCAATCGGTTTCCGACGTAGTTTCAAAGGAGATTGACTACTCGGCGACACTGGCCGTTACAAAGGACGAAAACATTTCTGAAAAGCTTGGTCCTGATCCTTTGGAATCCGCGCGCACGCTGGCCGCATCGTTCCCGGCGGGAGACCCTGCGGGAGCGCAGTTGCAGCGAGCTGTGGGAGCGTTCGGCAAGAAGGGCGACAAGAATACCGGCGTGATCATTGCGCATGGAACAGGCAACGAAGCCGATGCAAAGCTGGAGGGCAAGAGCGCGGTTGATTCTCCCGACGGCCTGCAGTTTACCTGCACCATCAACTCGAATCGCGCATTTGGCGATGCCGAGAGCCGTGCTTTATTTTTTTGCGGCGAGAATATTGCCAACCTGCATTACCCCTCGACGGAGGATGTTGGCGCGGGAATTTTTGATCTGGAGTCCCATGCCTTGGTGGTGACCACTTTAAGCGCCGTTCGCAGCGCGCAAAAGACGTTGACGTTGCCGGGAGGGTATCTAATATGGAACATCACCTGGCCGCATGAAGGCATCGCCGATAAGGTTGACGCGGTAATTAGCGACTTTCTGACCAAAGAAGAACTCCTTCACCAGTAAATGAGGCCTGGTCTTCCGGTTGAACAATCCCACCCTGGCCGCAAGAACAAAGGCGCGGCGAGGGTGGGGCGCCCGAATATCAGTAAATTGCAACAATCCAAAAGGAACAGGAGAGGGAAAAAGATGGCGGAGATCGCAGTAGAGGCCACCGAAGTACCCGCGCAATTGCCACAGGTGCGGGTGGCTGTTTTGGGCGCCGGCAAGATGGGAGGCATCCTGTTGCAGGCGTTTTTGAAGGAGAATCTTTTTGCGCCCGGCCAGATTCGCGCCACCGTGGGCCATGCCGAGCGCGCGCTGGCGCTGAGCACGCAGTGGGGCGTGAATGTAAGCACCAACAACCTGGAAGCTGTGCGGCAATCGGATTTAATTCTGGTAGGCGTCAAGCCGTTCCAGGTTCCTGATTTGATTGCGGAGATTCTGCCCGCGTTAACGCCGGCCAAGACGATTGTCTCGTTTGCGGCCTCGGTGAAGACGCGATCGATTGAAGAGGCGGCGGGCATGGAGATAGGCGTGATTCGCGCCATGCCCAACACGCCTTCCGCGCTGGGAGCGGGGGCGGCGGGGTTATGCAAGGGACGCTTTGTAACCGCCCAGCAGATGGAGTTGGCGCATCGCATCTTTGAGACCGTTGGA
>Ga0316217_10003427_pt1 | contig 18057 bp, 11 predicted proteins | sample 1anoAmetaG_FD_203633 | JGI IMG/M metagenome (GOLD analysis project Ga0316217, IMG submission 203633) | Freshwater microbial communities from Trout Bog Lake, Wisconsin, USA - 1anoA | ecosystem: Environmental > Aquatic > Freshwater > Lake > Hypolimnion/Profundal zone | place: USA: Wisconsin...
TAAAAAATACAAAACTATGTTAACAATTTACTTAAACAAAATGTCGCAATCTTCAGAAAGCAAGCAATCATTGAAGCATTCTTCCAAAAAACAGCTTTCGCTGATCGATTAGCTCATCAAAAACTTATAAAAAATGAAAAATAAAAGGAAGGGACTAAAACGCTCAACTAGTGAAGACAAGCGAGCATCCATCTTAGGCATCTCTGCCTAAAGAGAGCTTAACTTCTAAGAGAGGATAAAATCACTTCGCAATCAAAGGATTCTGAAAAAAACCGATAGCTTAAGGCACTGAAATCACCTTAAAGATGCCTTTGAATAAAAAGACCAATGCGAAGACAAAGTTCAAGGGTTTTGAGGAATAGTAATTAGCAATCAGCTGACAAAGGTAAAAAAAAGCTTACCGAGGAGAATAGTCTATAAATTGTTGGTATTTATTTATATTAGGGTTATTTAGATTACCATAAAAAATGTAAATTCCAAGTGCTGAATGCCACTAAAACTAGCAGCCAAAGGGTATTTATGTCTAAAGCTAATCAGTGCAACATAGTGAAAGATACATCAATGCTCAATACACTCATAGGACTGTCAATCTCAACCCCTGCCCAAACGGAGTCAAAACTGTCAAAGTCAACAGTATAAACTATCATTTCCAAACAAACAAAAAGATTGGAAAGGTAGGACTGATGATGGTGGGAATCGGAGGCAATAATGGAACCACGGTCCTAGGAGGCATAATCGCCAACAGATAAAAAATAACTTGGAATACCAAAAGAGGACTCCACCATGCTAATATGCTTGGCTCAATGACCCAATGCTCAACCATGAAGGTAGCGGATTCTATCGATGGAGAAGTTTTCATGAAGCTTAAAGATATCATTCCTATGGTCAATCCTGAAAACCTCTATGTTACTGGATGGGATATAAGCTCTATGGACCTGGCAGCTGCAATGAAGAGAGCTCAAGTGTTTGAGTACTAACTTCAATAAAAGTTGAAGCCTTTCCTCCAAGATTATAAACCTTTAAAGTCTATCTACTATCGTGATTTTATTGCCTAAAATCAAGAATCAAGAGTTGATAATTTGATCTAGGGAAACTAAAAATACAAACACCTGGAGGCCATCCGCAAGGACATTGCTACCTTTCGGAGAATAAACAACCTAAACACAGTCATTGTGCTTTGGACTGCTAACACTTAGAGGTGCGTAGTTTAACAACCTGGAGTTCATGATACTTATTAGAATATTATTAAAGCCGTCAAAAAAAATCATCCCTAGATCGCACCTTCAACCATTTTTGCCTTGGCCTCTCTCCAATAAAATTGTGTGTTCATCAATGGCTCTCCACAGAATACGTTTGTTAGAGGCTTAAAAGAGGCCCCCCTGCCTGGGCTGTTGATAGGAAACGACTTTAAGACAGGTCAGACCAAGTTTAAAACTTCTTTCTTGGATTTCTTAATAAATTCAGGAATAAAGCCTAAGTCTGTAGTTTCCTACAACCACCTCGGTAACAACGACGGCAAAAACTTGATCTCCTAAAAGCAGTTCAAGTCCAAATAAGCCTCCAAGTCAGCATGCATCAAGGACCTCATCAAAAACTCTATGCTATATGATTCCAAACAAACTGAGTAGGAATATCCTGACCAGGTTGTTGTCATCAAGTATGTGCCTCAGGCAGGAGACTCCAAAAAAGCAATTGATGAATATGTTAGTGAAATCTTCATGAGTGGAGTTCACACTTTTGTCAGCTACAATGTTTGTGAAGACAGCCTTTTGGCGGCAGGAGTTATCATAGATCTTATCGTTTTAAGCGAACTAATGACCAGAATCTCATACAAAAGAAACGGCGGAGATTGGCAAAAACTGGAAGGAGTTGTAAGTTTCCTCGGATATCTAACCAAGGCTCCTGAAACATAGGGACCCATCATTAACTCACTAACCAGGCAAAGAATGTGCATTGAAAACCTGATAAGAGTCTTAGTTGGCCTGCCCTTGGAAGATCATCTGTTACTTTAGTACAGACTATGATATTTACATCATACGGAATTCGCTCTTTAATATCCCTCTATTTTTTGCAGTCTCTTAGAGAAATTGTGATATTAATATTTAGATTTATATTAGCTCCAAAAAATGAGGAGCAGCAGAAATTCCTCAGACTACTCAAGGAGTTCAGGCGATGATTATAATCACGAGAAGAAAGTTAGATACAGATATTGCTGTAGAAAATGTAAACACACTTAGAATGGCAAAAAATCTTGTGTTTGTGTAGTACCTATGAACCAACGTCGCACTTAAATTGGGCAAAAGGGCTGCCAAACTTGCGGCTGCAAAGGCTGCTCCATTGAGGACTTTATAAGTCGAGGATAAGACCCTGAGTATAAGCCAAAACTTAAAGACATGGGTGATCGCGGTTCTTATGAGAAAGATGAAAAATTTGACCCAAAAAATGGTTGTTGCCGAAAATGCATGAAAGCTTTTTCAAAAACCGGCAAATCCTGCCTTTGTCAAGTGCCCAAATAAGTGAGAATGACAAAACTATCGACTTAGGGCTGTAAGATATGCGGGTGTACAGGCTGCAACCCCCGAGACTATTCATCGTCTGCCTCAAATAGGTCAATCAGCCCCTTAAAATCCAAATCCGTAGAAAGCAGGGATTAGAGAATCAATCTAAAATAATATAACCTTGAAAATATAGACAACTCTGTTTTTGGCAAAATCATCATAGTGGAATATGGCCTATTCCCTGGGATGCTAGGCTTGGGAATACCTCAACGCACTCCTAATTACATCCTTGGCAGACCTCTTTGATCCTCAATTCAATCGTAAGCTTTGATTTATTCATTTTTACCTAACTTACAAATACTCTATGATTCATAAAGTAGCATAAGCTGCAATCGTCCTTTCAAGCGCAATGGCCAAAAAAGATCTTACCAAATAAAAAAGTGCCTAGAGTGACTTTTTATTCATCAGTGTAAAGTTTTTAATATCTTTATTTAGTTGCAACCTTCAATTAAATTTATCACCTTGGTTTTAGTAGTTATTATATTCGATAGTGTCGATCTAATCTGACATGAAACCGAAGAAGAAAACAACAGTGCCGACCAAGAAAGCTTCAAAAAAGGTAAACATACAAAAACCATTACTACTTCTTGATAAGACTCTAGTGACAACCAAAGTAAGAACAAATAATACTACCTAAGAGCCCCTCTAAATCAAGGACATGCGTGCTCCAATACGCACTCATAGAGATCATTTCAATCGGTTCACTTGTCACGAGAAACTTTAAGAGTACAATTTTTCACCGTTTTCCAGCCCTGGAGGCACATCAATTAGTCCTCGCTGCACAAGGGTCAGCCCATCAGCGAAATAAGAGAAATAAAAAAAACGGCAAAAGTAAAAGCCTCTTCTACAGTCTGATAACGTGGGGTAGAAAAGGAAATTCTAATAATAAAAAAGATAAATAAAAGTACCATCTAATACAGCAAAAGAGTAATGCAACTTAACATACCAAAACTTCGTTCTTAAAAAATTGGGATAGAAAAAAATCACTGAGCTGAGCTAAGAATCTTAGAATTCAACAAGTAGATTCTATAAAGGAAGCACTAGCATACAGCCATTAAAAGAAAAGGAATCAAAGGGCCCTAAAAGTAAAATTTTGAAGATGAAATAACTAAAAGATAAGATCTTAGAAAAGTACAAAAGAGAATTTCCTTCTTTGAAAAGATACGAATTGAATTTCTACTGCTCAATCGTTCTTATTCAAAGATTATGGCGTCAAAAAAGGATCAGAAGCTTTATAAGTTAATTCATCTCTCCAAGATCAAACCCTTAGTGTAACATCACCGTTGAAATACAGAGAGAAAGCAACCTTTCCAAGCTGGAAACAACAGGAATAACAAGTCAAGAGAGAACTTCTTAGCTAATCAGAAAATATCACAATATCAGCTCAATTTTCTAGAAAAAAGACATAGTTGTTTCAAGAGAAATTGAGTCAACAGAAATGAAGATTTGCCTTCAAAAACCTAATTAGGCTAGCTTAAAAGATCTTGAACTTTCAGCATAGCTGCTATCTCCTTAAAAGGAAAAAAAGTTTATTAGGTTTGTAGAGTGTGTGAGGGATATTGCTTTTATGAAGCCCTCCTAGCCTAAAAAGAAATACAAGATGAATGTCTTTAATCTTTAGGAGTCTTGGTCTTAAAAGTGCTTAATACACTCTTTTTATTCCAAAATATTCAAGAATTCTCCCACCAAAACCAATAACTTCTAAATTTTGACCCTTAAAAAGTAGCAAAAACAACTATAGAGGTCAATTTAGTTAATAAATAACATCAAAAGCCCAAATAAACCCTAAATACAAATACTAGAAGTATAGGAAATATATTAAACTTAGATGCGCTCAGAAGAGGCAGTAGTTGAACTACCCATAGATAAAAATATAGTATAAAAGGTATAAACTGGAGTAGATACAAACGGTATAGAAGAATACAGATAGAAATAAAGCAGATCATTGAAGGAAATCAATGTTTTGGCAGAAGAAATCATTTTTTTCGTTTTAGCCTAGTTTTGTGAGTAATTTCATGCTTTTACTACCAAAAGCATTCTGCGGAAGAAGAAAAAGAATAGCTTGCCAGGCTTGAAAGTTACTCCAGACACAATCAAGTAATACTTGACAGGCCTTACTGAATATATGATGAAAAACTACGAAGATGAAGTCATTCGAAGATTTAGCCTGATTAATCCGTTAAATTTTCTCAAAATACACCACTAATATGATGACTAGGACGATTACATCTCAGAAGATTAGGATTAAATGAACATGCCCATCATACCTAATACTCTTTTTTATTAATACCAGCTTTTGTATGAGTCCTAGAAGTTTATCGTCAAGGAAGAAGACAGAAAGTTCAGCAACTTCTTATAATCGCTCATAAAGATACATAATCTGCTGCTATCTAACTGCCTTTCTGAGGTTTTAGAAAAGAAAAGAGTAGAAAGAATGATCTTGCCCTGGGACAATAAGTTCAATCCAAACAGGCACAAAAATACTCAGATTTCCAGGAAAGGCTTCTAAAGTGAATTGTCCCAGATGGTCGATGCCCTTTGCAAAAGTGCTTTTCTGAGACTGGGACAATTCTACAAAAGACTTGATGATTTAGCTGAATAGTAAAAGCTGCTGGACAGCATAAGTTTATAGTACAAATAAGAGGGAAATGAATGGTCTGCACAGTATTAGTTCCTTGAGCTGCGCATGGATATAACAAACCATGTATAATAGATGATCCTTGAATAGCTGATGCAAGACATCATGATATTTTTCTGATATCATTAATAATGACTTTTGATAACTTACCAAGCCTAAGTTATGATCAACATTGAAGGTGTAAGTCTGAGTAAAACAGTTGGGAGCTATTGGCAATTGTAGTTTTTCAAAAATCGTGTTGATAGCTTAGATATTATGCTACTTAGCATAGATTAATAAAAAGAAGTAATAATAACCATTAATGCCAAAATATAGAGCAAATAGCTTTCTGCTTTCTGCTTACTGTTTAAGTTTATTTAATGAAAAATATTTTAGCTTTCATTTTGAATGAAATTACATTTTAATTACTTCATCATAAAACTAAATTTTTGCTGTTTTAAGTATTGAAGCAAAGAGAAACTCTAAGCAAGGCCTCTGTTTTCAAAAAATAGGTCAGTGCTAAACTTTAAATTGTTTAATAATTATACTTTTTTGATATAATCTTTGTTATTTAGCAAAAAAATGTCAACTCTGTATGACCGTTTAGGTGGTTCGAATACAATGGATGCCATAGTTGAGACCTACTTTGAAAAAGTTATGGCAGATCCAACTCTAAAACATTTTTTCTCCAAAACAAACATGTAAACCCTAAAAATCAAATATAAAATGTATTTGACTTCACTGATGGGAGGAAAGTAGAATTATCCAGGCTAAAATGTGAAAACTGCCCTTCATCAATACCATATTTAAAAGCATAATTTTGACGATACTTGGACACACATGTAATAGGCTTTGAACTAGCATAAAATTGCAGAAAAACTTATCAAAGAAATGAAAAAGGTCTTTTTTGCTCAAGAGAAAGAAGTTGTAAACGTTTAGTATGAAAAGTAAAAGAGCTTATTTGCTAGACTTGGAGGTTAGCCCATTATAAACGTCGTTGTTGAGAAGTTCTACGATTTAATCTTGAAAGACCCTCTAATCAGCCATTTTTTTGCAAACACTGACATGAAAAAGCAGGCGCATAGACAAAAACAGTTTATGGCAATGATCACAGGAGGTCCCAACAAATACGAAGGAGCAGACGTAAGAACTGCACACAAGAAGATGAAAATTGGGAAGAAGGAATTCGATTAATTCTGGCACCATCTTGAAAAAGCCCTGAGTTTGTACAAAGTGAACCAGGCTGAAATAAAGGAGTTCAGAAACATTATCTACTCCATGTAAGAAGAGGTTGTTTACGAATGATCTAGTTTTTAGGCTATTGAGATTACAATATTCAGTACTACTCATAGATTATTGATTGAGTGACAATTTAAACAAACAAAAGAAGAATCAACTAAGCTTTTCTTTGAATTTGGCTTATGATTAATGAATAGATTAGTCTTGTAAGTATTTATACTAATCAAAATCTGCTTTTCTTAGCTGGATTCGGTATAACTAGTTTTTGAATATCTTTTTTATTTTGAGTTGAAGTTGAGCGCGACAAGGATTTGATGTCAGGTAGCAATTTGTTTTTATCTAAGTAATTTGGCTTTTGCAGAATCGCTGTAGTCTTGGTTTCAAGCAAACTCCCTTTTTTAGGTTTTTCCCTCAGTTCTTTGGAGTCCCTAGAAATGAGCTTTTCTGTTTTGATGTGCTTTTTGATTTCGGCCTGGACCTGCTCCAAAATAATCTCTTTGCTGTAAATTTCCTTATTTCTTAACATTCTTTCAGCAATAAGATCAAAATCTTTGTCATTCTACTTCATCATTTCGAAGGTAACTCGTGCAGAGTTAGCCAGCTCTTTGTCTTTATCTTAAGTAAACCTTGTAATCACTTCTTTGATGAATATTTTTTCTTGAATGTTGTTGGGATCTAGATAAGAGCTTGATAGATACAAAGATACTAAGCATTATAAAATTCGTCTGTGAACTCCATTTTGATCAGCACATTCTTCTCATTCACTATGTTTTTGTAGACCAAAGGCGTAATTGCCTTATTGAGCTAGTAAGACGCATTAATCTTAAAGTAAGTGTACATTTTGATGAAATTCCTCCTCAGCATCCAATTCTTAGAGCCCAAGCACTTCTACCTAATCTTGATGTAAACATCCATATTTTTGCGGTCAACCAGAACAAGTTGCAAAATGACCTGATGCACCTTCTAAAGCAAGAAATAAGGACAATTCACATACAGTTTCAAGATGTTGACGATCATCTTTTAAAGATGAGATTGGTAGAATTTGATTTCTGGGATTCTGTCCAGAAAAGCTACTACATTTTTCCACTTAGAAAAGTCAATTTGCTTGCCCATCATCAAAATGAACATGTTGATGTCTTCTATTTCTGATAAATCGAATACATCGATTGCGTTAGAGATATCTTGAGGGGTTAAGTTCAAATAAAACTAGTGGTATCTCAATCCTTTCAGGATCTATTTCTTTATCTATTCACGAAATTATATGTGACTGGTCAAACTATGCAAGTTTGCGAGATTTCTCATCACATTTACACTTTCAAGGTCAAACTTACTCAACTAAATCTCTTTAATAAGCAATGACTAAGGCAAAGACTAAGATAGAATACTAAAGCACTCTATTACTACTTATAGATTTGCATCCATATTCTAAACTAGAAGCCGATTCAAAAACGAAAAGGTCTTCAGTTGGTACATAGATTAGGATTTCAGCTACTTTTCAAACTTAGTAAGAGATTATTTACCGTTTTTAACAGCCTAGGAGAATACTTGATGACTATTTTATGGGCCTAGGCTTCCTCAACATCGAATTAGTCAAAGATGTGGGCTGCATGAGGTCCGTAATATATCGTACTCATTATCTAAAAAGCTTTATCCTTGATGTAAGTGGACTTATCCTTATAATAGTAATCCGAAACGCACTTCCAGATTTCTGGAATACTTTCCTTGGCTAGAATCTTTTCGATGATATTGCAGATGACCTTTCTCGTGGATGGGTTCAAGTCACTGTTAAAAAACAACACTTTACTCTGAGCTTGGCTTGAAATTTATTAAGACTACTGGCTTAGTTATCAACCAAGTTACCTAAAGCAAAGCATTTATCATTTAGAGTGCGGTTTTGCGTCTCTAGGGCAGTGTGTTCATCAGAAAAGATCCGTTTATAAACTCCTTCATCTCTGATAGTTTGCTCTTTTTTTCATTTGCAGTTTCGTTTGCTGCCGAGAACTTGAAGTAGATACCCAAAACAACCATCCAATCGCAAAGCAACTAACTTCCTTGGAATTTAGGACTGGTCAATGTCCGAAACATAATCCTGTAAACAGAGTCATAGCATCTTTTGTTGATCAGCTGCGGCTAGTTTTCACACTTTTATAGGTACTTACAGATTCCTTCACCCATAATATTTATGAATTCTTCGTACTCTACGTAATTTTTCTATGATGTTATGTGTATCTACTTATATGAGGTTGAAAATGGTCTAAGCAGCCTGCACGTTGATGATGTACAGAGGCAGATTTTAAAAAAGTGACCACTTTTGTATCTTTTAGCCGTTCGCAAAGATATGCAGGAATTTGTCAATTTTGGAGAGATTCTCATTTACGCACAATATGTTGATCTCTAATTAAGACTGCTTAGACAGATAAATACCAAAATATTGCGAGAGTAGTCGATTTTATCGCCTGTTATTAGGTTGATTCCCTCTAAAAATTTTTAGTCGTCCTTTACCATCGCTCCTCTTTATTTCAAACTTTTCATCATCTATTCTAATATATCATTATAAAGCAGCACGCGAACCAACATACCATCCTCAATGTGCTTAGCTTTAAAAGCATTTGTATGATTTATCTGCTTTTGTTGGGACAGTTTGGCTTACTTTTGAAAGTTTTGATTAGGGAAGAATAAATTTGGCTAATGTTTCATTTTTACGAAAGAAACTTTTAAAGAGAATCGTTTTTAGGCTTTAAATTAAATAAGTATGATTGAGAAAAAATCTTAAACTTCAAAACTAACTTAGTACACAAAATTAAGCCTGAAATAAACTTTTTAAGGCAAATCGTTATGAAATAAATAAACCCTAAAAAATCATGCTTTCGCTATGAGTTTATGAACTTTATTGATAACTTTTCTAAAGATATCTTCAGCCTTGCAATTTTAATTGAGCTATCTAATACTTTCAACTATTCTAGCTTTTTATTTGCTAAGTATTGACGAACTTTGGTTTCCGTACTTTTAGAGCTGAGCTAGTAGGCTAAAAAGTTACTCAAATTCACGACTTTTGATTTTTTCACAAACCGCCTTAATCCTTACCAAACTTTACTTTTTGTACTTGTCTGAGTAGGGACTATAGAGCTCGGGCTCCTATTTTCGCCTCCTTTCGCAGATAACCGTATGCGCTTCTGGATGATCATTATGTATGCTATCACAAAGCTAGCAGAATTCATACTCCAAGATCTCTTACTTCTCGAAATGAAAAGACTACCCTTTGCCCTTGCCAAACTGGAATTCCAAAAGTTCGTCATAGCCGATATTCTAATCTTACTATTCGTCAATAAACTAGGCAATTTGGTTTTTGGCCATGATTTTCTTAGTAGCAGTAACCTTGGAGAGTTTTGTGTATTTAGTGTAAACCTCTTCCAGCTTATCCTCGTATTATAATCGGGCAAGTTGATTAATGTATTTGTATTTCTGCAAGATTTTCCTTTTTTGCTAGGCTGTAGTCATGTGCTTGCTGAAAGCAACTGAACTGCTATTCTTTATGGTCTGCAATTTTTTACCTATGTTTTTATTAATCACATGCTACTCTTCATCCTTTTCGCTTCCTGAGCTATCGTTTTTAGGCTTGTAAATGTTATTAAGCTAGGGACTAATCTCACTTTAAAAGGCCTTGCTGGAGGCAGGCATAACTTTGGAATTGTTGATTTCGTAACGTTTGTGAAGCGAGTTTCTCATTATAATTATAAACGGAATTAACTCATTTATATCTGTAAAATCATCTTTTGTCTCCTGTCTTGGAGGGTAATTTGTAGCCATTCTTGGCAAACAACTTGAGAGCATAGGCATTCTCGTAATAGTATTTGTTCCTCTAAGCTATTCGTAAAGGTTCAATGAAACTTTATTTTAAGATCGCGAACATTTTCTTCCATCTTAGCTTACCTGGAGTATAGCCAACTACTTTGATTTCTTGTTTTTTCATAACATGAGTCAAACCACAGACCCAGGCTTACAGTTCTTCATAGTTTTTGCAGTAAAAGTCAAGAGTTCTTTTCTGGAACAATAAGCTAAAGCATTTGGAATAATTGAGCATCTTATTGCACTGCTAGTTCAGGTTTGGAGACACTCTACCATAGATAATACTTTGAATATCTTTGAGAGGGTAAATCTGGCAATTTGTCTCAATTTTTTCAGGATCTTTACCCCATTTGATGAATGAATTCGTGATTTTGACGAATTTGAACTCTCCCCCCTCACTATTAAAGTTTCTTTTGTTAAGAAAACAGCCATATTCGCACACTTTTACCATCTAAATTAAAGAATGCATACTTTAAGAATCTTTTTGTGATAGGCCTGAATATGCTGCTCTTCGAAAATTTTTCTTCTTGAATGCTACTTGTCTTTGCTTATTTTCGAAGACTTTATTGAAACTATAGAAATACCCATTTGAGGACAATTTTCTTTCTGCTACTTTGAGAACTATTTCAAAGGAATAAGACTTTTACTCCTATCTTTTTTCAACCGAGACTTTTCTTTGATTTAGTTAGAATTTATCAAAGATTTATCAAGAATTATAGTTGATTGCAATGGAATCTTCTTCATTTAGTCCAACCCTGTCTGATAAAAGGTTCTAATTTGATTTTTAAAGAGTTTGGAGATATTTCTGAAAGTGTTTTGAGTCTTTTCATAATATTTCAAAAAGTATGAATTCTTCAGCATACTTCTAATCACTAAAGGATTCTTTTAAAACTTCATTTTTGCCATAATCGCAATTAGAGCCCTTTTACTTTCATTTTCCATATCTTTTGAACGATTCAGTTCTTTGATTAATGCCGGAATAGTAAACTTCCATTCGATTATAATCTAACCATCAGAAGATTATTGAAGCCTAGAGTGTTTCAGTTGAGTTTCTTTCATTTCTTCTTTGCTGATCTCCTCTAAAATTTTGTTTCTGTAAGCGATAAACTGTTCGATTATAGCTTGAATTATTTGGTAAGGTTAATAATTGGTGAAATCAATGTTTTGGCTGAAATAGCCTCTCATTATTAGCTTCGCAAGCTCCTTTTAGTATTGTTACTTATTTACTAAGTTCTTTGTGAAGTATATCAAAGAGCGCAGAGAGAATAGGGCTAAATCGAATCTGTTATGCAATAAGAATGATTAATAGCAGAGTTTTTGTATCTTTTACTGATTCTACAATTTGCAAACTTCATTGTTAAATGCCATTAAACTAACTGCATATAGCTCCTACAGTCTTAGACCTTTCATATCGCAGTTTTCAATGAACTCTGAGATATCTTCCAAATCCTTTACTCTAAAAAACAAATAAGTGGTGAATTCCAAAAGTTGCTTTTTGAACTGTAAATGCTCCTATTTTTGAATGATTTCCATAATGTTTTCGAAATAGTCCAAAGCCTTTGTGTATTTTTATTGAAAAATGCTGATTAAAGCCAGATTGGCAAACAATCTAAGCATTACAATACAATTTTGGTTTTTCTTGTTAGCTGAAGAGGCCAAACTAACTAACTCTAACGCTTTGTCTTGATTGCCTAAACTCTGCTATAATACGGCAATTGTGCATTTAATGTTTGCTTTTAGATCATCAGCGAAAGTGTCTTTAAGCGCTTTTTGGTATTCCTGAAGTGCTGACTCTATTTTTCCAGCTTACAAATGCTCGTAGGCATTGTTGAGAGCCATGTTACTAAGCATCATTGAGTTGTTCATTATTTTAAATACTATTTAACTGCTAATAATGAAAAAACAATAACTGAGCCTCAAGTGTCCATATTTAATAAAAATCCTCCTTTAATACAAGATAGCACCTTAATGTATTTTAGAAGGAAGTAAGATGAATTGGGCTGAAAGATGCCGTTCTCCGGTCCTTATCTGTGAAAATTATTGCGTGCTGCAATCATTATATAGTTTACTATAATTAAAATTCATGGATAATCCGGACTAGAATCGCTAACCTACAAGCAACAACAATCGAAAAATCATTTTCATCGTTCTCTTATATCTTTTCCTCATCATGACTTCCAAATATACTCCTGACAACTATCGGGTCAAAACAGATGTTATCAAAAACAAAATGTTTCAAAACAACTCGATTATTACGCTTATTGATGCTTTAAGTATTATCGAAGAGCAGGTGATTTACGAGGGAAGTTGGAAAAAACAATAAAAACCGGTTTCAGATATAGACAGAACTCTTTTAACATAAAATGAAGGCATTTTTAAAATTTTCGTTCATCGTTAGTCCAATTTCAATCCGAGTACCAACTACAGGATAGATTTTCAGATATTAGATGGAGAATATATCGATAAAGGCAGTCTATACTATGACGTTTTGCTAGAGAGCGACAAATTTGCCTTTTAGAAGAATTCTGACAAAAAAGGCACCACTTTTTACAACACAAGCTTAGAAACACTCACTGCAACCTTCAGAAAGGACAAAATCTTGTTTACTGAAGAGTAGGGAAGCGTTAACATAACTTAGCTAATGTTTAAATATACTCTAGTAGACGGTAAAGACGAAGAAGTAGACGTCAAATTCGCAATAAATACCTAGCAGCTGAATCTATAATTTTCGATAGTTAAACCATAAAACAAATCGAATCAAATCATTTTATTTGCGATAATAATGCTCTTCTGCTCCTACGTACCATTCAAAGCCATCTTGAGCATCCTCAAATCCATCTATGAGCTTCAGGATAACACCAGGAAGTACTCACTCATCACGATTATGTTTACGAACATGTGGGATACTGTGCTTTGTATCGTATGCTTTATCTTCTCGTTCAGAGACCAAGTAATTTGTAGCTTAGTTAGTAATCTTTGATGTTATTCATAATCCCTGCCTTTCTCCTTTGCCTGCTGTTCACCAACCTACAGCCAAGGTTTCTGATCGCAATCTATCAAAACCTCGCAGACAACAACTTCAACATCCGCCAGATCCTTTGCAGATTCAATTTGATGCACTACGGCAGTCTATTCCTCATCTATCCGATCATCCTCCTCACCAATTTCAACTGGGTCTTCTTCATATCTTTGAGTTGCATCATTTTCCCACAGATCTTTACCAACGGATTCGTTAACATCCGGCCCGAAATCTCATCAGTTTACTATTCCCAATACCTCCTCAGTAGATTTCTGTTGATTGTACTTTTTTTGGGATTTAGTTCTATCTGAAGTGTTTCCCCTATAACATCTTCGGATTCAAGCCAGATTATGTCCTAAGCTCAATCTGCCTAATCCTCATCCTTATACAGGTAAATCCTAGCTTATTTTAGTATGCCCTGCTCTATACACAAAAGTTGTATGGCTCAAAGAAAATCCTACCGAGCTTTCTTCTGGAGCCAGTCTACGACTATAAGCTCTAAGAATAGCTAAACGTCTAGATAGGTTTAGATAGCCAATAATGCTCCATTTGCCTCACCTCCCTTCATACAGATCCCCCGCAATAGCCAAATGAAGTCTAGCACTATCCCAAGTTTAAATTGATGAAGACTCCGTGCAACCATTCGTATCATAGTCGATGCTTGATAGTTTGGATGAAAATTAAGATGTAATGTCCTCAGTGTCGCTACAAACTTCCCCCTTATTAATGATTCAAGTATTCAAGTATTTTACTGACCCTATTAACAAATAACTATGCAGATTCAATAATTTCCATTCATACCCAGATAGGCTTTTCTATATTTTCCTCAAGACGATGAAATCTACCAAATGCGCAATGGCCAACCCTTTAGAGTGATCTTTGAAGGCGGAGTCGGTTTCAAAACTTAGGAGTTGGCTAAACTCAACGATCTTCGCAGTTATATCAGGCTTTGCAAGTAAAATGAGGATTTAGGCGAAATAAAGGAATCTATTTTGCTTCGTTTCTTACAGGCAGCAAAGTTCGACTTCGAAAACTGTGTTGATTAGCTTAAAAGATACAAATTATACTAAGATTCATTTCTCCCTTTTAGCGCTAAACCAGACATAGAGACACTACTTGTAAAAATTGTAGAATTTAGGCAAAAGGATACTTTTATCTAACAGGCAGAGATGTAAAATTCCGACCTATCATTGTGATTGATGCCCTGAAGATGTTGAATGCCGATTTGGGTGGAAAAACATTCTACGAGATCATCGGCTATTTCTTTCAATTCATCGTTTAGAACTGCTTGATCTAAGGTCATGTTTAAAATTGGATAACTATTGTCGATTTAGGGAAGCTTGGTATCCTTTCTTTAACAGGAAGCATTCTAGATAGCATTAAATCGATCTCTAATCTTTTCAAGTGTAGACTTCATAAAAGCTATCTTGTTAATTGTCCTGGTAGCATGACTTTCTTCTATGGAATCTTAAAAAGGCTTATGACTGAAGAACAAGCTAACAAAATTGGTCTTACTGAGGAAACTTATTTACCCATATAAGCTTTTAAAGAGATATCTTAAGATGAAGTTGAGTAAAAATATGGAGGAAAAAAGAAGGATATCGTTTCTTTTTGGCCTCCTTAGAGTAAGACTGCATAAATTAACCCTCAATACAAAGTAAGACTGGTCTCTATAGAGGAATACGGACTTAAATACTAAAAAGGCTTGCTAAATAAATCCAAAGTAAATAAAGATCTTTTGCTATAATATCAAAGTTTAAAAAATAAAAGATAGATAAAGAAGTCATAAAAGTAGCTTATTCGTGGAAAAATGTAGGTAGCCTGCAAAAAATCAAGCTAACCTTCTAAAAAAGAAAGTTCATAAGCCTCAGATGAAGATGAACCTCCTGAAATTCATGTAATACCTCGACCATTTTAAATGAAGAATCTCTTTCAATTTGATGCTCCTATCTGATATTAAATTGGTTTCTAATGAAGTTTATCAATAATTAAAACAGACCATTTCATTTTCTGATCTTTATTGTCTTCTTTACATTCTTTTCTTTGGCTGATTCAAAACATGGTGTATCTAAGTCTTTGAATCTAAGCAATGTATCGTGACCCTCAGTATCGATTTTTAGTGATTTTTTCTTCACTGGCTGGAATTTTTAGTCTATTTTTTAATTTTTCAGAAAAGAACTCACTGAAGGACTATCTTTGTTAAAGCTGTTATCCAAGCTGATGCTTTGGTAGGTCTGACACTGCTTTTTTGATGACTTTACAGTAGTTTTTTCGCAAAAAGAAGTATTTCCGCTTTTATTTTCCTCACTTTTGCCCTCAATCTATTTAATTTTGTTAAGTAACATTTTAGTTGACTTATTATACTATCTCTATTTCTTTTTTGAGACCTAGATTTGATTTTTGAGGTACTTTTGATGCTACTACAAGTTTTTACATACAGAAATTGTCCTAGACTTCTATTTCTAAACTTCCTTCACTTTGCAATTCTCTAACTTTTCGCATTGCTTTTTAGTATTTTCTAGCTCTTGCTCCAATTTGTTCTTTTTTCTTTCTTATTTGTTAAGTTTTTACTAAAGCTCACAAAGATTGAGCTTTTACTTTTTAAGGGCTTCTTGAAATTCCTAGTTTTCTTTTTTCAGTCTGTCAATTTCGCTTTGAAAAATCTTCATTTTTACTATTTTCTTTTGCTCTTCCTGCTTGAAAGTAATCGTTAATTTGCTTAGCTACTCCTCCAAGATATGCTTTTAAACAAGTGCAAGTTCTACTTTCTTCTTATAGATTTCAAGAGAGTTTTCTTTCGAAAAGAGTTCTTGCTAATGTCTATCTTTCAACTCTTATATTTTCGACATATACTTCTCTATTATTTCCTTCTCTCTCTAGTTATAGTCCCTTTCCAGCTTTTCAAACTTCGTCGAGTAATCTTCATCTATTCTCTTCAGCTTAGCCTAGTTCTGACTAAGCTTTTCCAAAATGACCATATTATCGTTTTAAAGCTGCTATTTATCGAGTGTCAATTTCCTCACCCATTTGTTCAATTAGGTCACAGAGCCATATTATTTCTAAAGGCAAGCCGCCATCTACTTGATCTCTTCATTTGCTTTCTTAATCTTCATTTATTTATAGTTACTTCTCGACGTAGCATTTTCTAGGTGTCGGCTGCAATCTCTCGAATCACGTTGATTTCTTACTGATGTAATCTTGCCAAACATTTCTTTTATTCCTCATTACGCTGCAAAGTTATGAGGTTATTCAAATCAGACATCCGCCTCAGTTGCTACTTTAGTTACTTGTTCTCTTCCTACAAAAATACTAAAGTATTATTCAAGTAATCCATTCAAATAATAACGCTTTTTGGTAAATCTCAGATATATACACAAAATTAACAAAATCTATCCCTAAAAAGTACCATACATTGCCTAAATTTTAAGCACTTTTCAGCAATCAAAAGACATACTCAATTCTCAGTCCCTTCAAAATAAGTGATTTAGGATCTAAATAATGTTCAAACCATAATTTTCATAATTGAAATGACTAAAGTTGTATTATTCTCTAACAAAATCATTGTTTGACTTTTTTGTTTGATGTTTCGTCTTCTTAATCTTCTTAGTATTATTCTTAATCTTATTATTCTTACTCTTCCTATTCTTCGATGTCTTCAACTGCTCCTAAAAAGTACTACAGACTATAAGGAACTACTTCGTTGATGATTTCACCAACTGTTGGGAAAATATTCAAAATTTACTCAGGATTCAAATCATCTCTCAAAATCGTTGCAAGAGTGCCTTCAGGACGCTTTTTAAGCCACTTAACCTGAGTTCCTTCGATTTTACTAGGGCTTCCATCTTTCAAAATAAAGGCTTTGACGTATTTGCCTGCACCCAACCAAGGATTATTGGCAATTTCAAAAACAAGCTCTAACCTTTCCTCAGTGACATTTGTTGCAATATCTAGTATGGAAGTTGCTATTTATTTGTCAGCCGGCGAGAGATCTTCATGGAAGTAGTTCAAAAATACGGTCAGCCAATATGCTTAAATGCCTTTGTTTGCTTTAATTAGACCTTCAACTTTGCTGAGCTCATCTTTGGAGAAGTACTTTTACTTATTTTCTAAGTCTTTTACAGTTATCGTTGCACCCTTAATGATTCTGCTCGCCTGCATAAGTCAAATATTACTTTGGTCTACACTTCTTTGAATGCTCCCATGAATGACTAATGAACTTTTTGAATCTCTTTTCCTTCTTGCTGCTCAATTTCTCTTATTTGGTCGAAGACATATTTCAAAGCCACTGCTATTGTCCTTTAGGCTAAAGGGAGCTCCAAAAATTGTTGCTTATCGCCCGCTTAAGTCATTAATTAATATAATATCTAAAATATCTTTGAAATTGCCTAAACGCCAAAAGCATCAAATAAAAATAACTTAATCGGCAAGTCGATGAGTTATAATATTTAATGAAAAGCCCCACAGCAAAGCAAGTCAAATAAAAAATAAGCCGATCCGGGAACTCAGAGTTTACCAGGGCCAAATTATAGCATTAGTACAACCCTACCGTCAGATTCTTCAAGCATAACCTAATGTCAATCAATTAAATTCAGGAGAAAGATCGACATTAGTATGTAGCAAGATAGTAAGTACAAATATGCGATCGGGCATTGAGCGAGGTCAGGAAAGGAGTAAGGATTACACTAGATTGGAGCACAAGAACCAATTTTAGAACTACCAAGTCATTACTGCCAAAAGTCAAAACTGAACCCATCTAACCCCTCAGCGAAAAACTCAAT
>Ga0316217_10003428_pt1 | contig 18057 bp, 14 predicted proteins | sample 1anoAmetaG_FD_203633 | JGI IMG/M metagenome (GOLD analysis project Ga0316217, IMG submission 203633) | Freshwater microbial communities from Trout Bog Lake, Wisconsin, USA - 1anoA | ecosystem: Environmental > Aquatic > Freshwater > Lake > Hypolimnion/Profundal zone | place: USA: Wisconsin...
CCATCGAAGGCGTCCCGGTGTACAGCCGGGCGCAACTGATCGAATTGATCAGCAAACGGGCCGACAAATTGACCCAGATTAAATTGTTGCGCGCCGGGACGGTTGTGGAGTTGGCGGTCACACCGGTCACGGAGCCCCAGGAAAAAGTCGCGCGCATCGGGGTCGAACTCACCGAGCAAATCGTGCGCCCCGGCCCGAAGCCGTGGGAACAATTCGAGGACGTGCTTGAAATGCTCCACGACAGCGTCTACGCCGTCATTCATCACAAGCAAACCGGCGTCAGCGTCAAAAGCTTTGCCGGCCCGGTCGGGATTCTGGGCGGCTGGTGGAATGAGTTCGCCAGCGGGGGAATGCGGCGCGGCTTGTGGCTGGCCGTCGTCCTCAACATCAACCTCGCCATTTTCAACCTGCTCCCCTTGCCGGTGCTTGACGGCGGCCACATCGTGTTTGCGCTCATCGAAGCCGTCCGCCGCAAGCCGGTCAACGCGCGCTTCGTCCACGTGGTGACGACGGGGTTTGCGGCGTTGCTGATCGGGTTCATGCTCTACATCACGTTTAACGACGTCCAAAAATTCCTGCCACACCGGGCCCCGGCGGTCAGCGTGCCCGGCAGCAACGAGCCGCCACCGGCAACCACCACCACGCCGTGAACTACTGCGCCAATTCATTTCAGTGGCAACGGCGCGTGACCCGCGAGGTCAAAGTCGGGAACATCGGCGTCGGCGGCGACAACCCGATCCGCATCCAGACGATGCTGATCTCCGACACGATGAACACGGCCGCCTGCGTCACCGAGGCCCTGCCGATCATCGCCGCCGGTTGCGAAATCCTGCGCATCACCGCGCCGAGCATCAATGATGCGAAGAATTTAAAGAACATCGTGGCCGAGTTGCGGCGGCGCGGCCTCACCACGCCCATCGTGGCCGATATCCATTTTGTCCCTATCGCCGCCATGGAGGCGGCCGAGTGGGTTGAAAAAGTCCGCATCAACCCCGGCAATTACGCCGACCGGAAGAAGTTCGCGACGCGCGAGTACAGCGACGACCAATACGCCGACGAATTGGCGCGGCTGGAGACAGCGTTCACGCCGCTCGTGCTCAAATGCAAACAACTCGGCCGCGCGATGCGGATCGGCACCAACCACGGCTCGCTCTCCGACCGGATTCTGAACCGGTACGGCGACACGCCGCTCGGCATGGTCGAAAGCGCGCTGGAGTTTGCCCGCATCTGCCGCACGCACGGCTACCACGAATTAATTTTCTCGATGAAAGCCAGCAACCCCAAGGTGATGATCGCCGCCTACCGGTTGCTGGTCGCCCGGTTGGCCGCCGAAGGGCCGGATTGGAATTACCCGTTGCACCTCGGCGTCACCGAGGCCGGGGCCGGCGAAGACGGCCGCATCAAGAGCGCCATCGGCATCGGGGCGTTGCTCGAAGACGGCATCGGCGACACGGTGCGCGTCTCGCTGACGGAAGACAGTGTCCACGAAATCCCGGTCTGCCAGGAGCTGGTGCAAAAATACAACGCGCTCTGGGAGCAACAGCGCCGCGGCGCCCGGCCGGTCGTCACGCTCCCGGTGACTGAGCAGCGCAATCCGTTCAGCTATTGCCGGCGCGCGCTACCGGAGCTCCGCATTGGCAAACTGCAGTTGCGGCTGGGGGCCGAGTTTCCGCCGCGCGTCGAATTACCAGTCCCGCTCGATATCACCGTCGCGCAGGTGCAACGCCTGACGACGGCGGAGCCGGATACGTTTGCGGAGATTCTCCAGTTCCCAGTGCAGACAATGGCCGACATCGGCAAGATCGCCAAGCTGCTGCCGCAGCTGCGCGCCCGCCACATTGAAACACCGATCGCCGTCAAACTCGACAGCGCGGAACTCACGTTGCCGGTGGCGGACGTGGCCGAGAAGATCAACGTGCCGTTTAATGGCCGGGAAGACGTGACCGCCTTGCTCAACAATGCCGGCCAACTGACCATCCAGTTTGATGTCACCGGCAACACCCCGCAGGAGTTTGTCGCAAATTGCCAGCAATTGGCCGCGGTGTTGCAGCCGTACCGGAACCAGTCGGTGCTGCTGGCGGTTGGTCAGGCCACCGGGTTGGACGTTATCGCCGCGTACCGGATTTTAGCGGCAACGGCGGCGGCGCACACACCGATTCTATTGCGGGACCGCAGTGGCGCGTTGCTGACCGCGAGCACCAACATCGGCGCCTTGTTGTGCGACGGGATTGGGGATGCCGTCGAGCTGGCCGGGACCGGGGATCGGCTCCCGTCGGTTAAACTGGCGTATAACATTTTGCAGGCGGCCGGCGCGCGTTCCTGCAAGACTGACTATGTGGCGTGTCCGAGCTGTGGCCGCACGTTGTTCGATTTACAGACGGTCACAGCCCGGATCAAGGCGCGCACGGCGCACTTGAAAGGTGTGAAGATCGCGGTCATGGGTTGTATCGTCAATGGCCCCGGTGAAATGGCCGACGCCCATTTTGGGTACGTCGGGACCGCGCCCGGCAAAATTTCGTTGTGGGTCGGCAAGACGCAAGTTAAACAACACATTCCGGAAGCGCAGGCAGTGGACGAACTTATCGCGCTGATCAAAGAACACGGCCGGTGGATTGAGCCACCGGTGAACCAGGAGCAACCATGAAACTGATCATCACCAGCCTCACCATTTGCCTGCTCGCCGCGGGCGCGTGGGCGCAGGACATTGATTGGCAGAAGAACTACGACACCGCGCTGGAACAGGCCAAGAAAGGCAAGAAGCTGGTGATGGTGGACATTTACACCGACTGGTGCGGCTGGTGCAAGAAGCTCGACCGCGACACCTACAGCGACAAAGACGTCCAAGCCAAACTCGCCAAGGATTTCATCGCGGTCAAGGTCAACCCGGAAAAGAGCGCGGCGGGCCAGAAACTCCAGCAACAATTCGGCGCGCGCGGCTATCCGTTCATCGTGATCGTGGACGCCGACGGAAAAAAGATCTCGCAGATCGTGGGCTACCGACCGGCTGCCGCCTTGCTGCAAGAACTCGCGCAAGTCGCCAAACCCACCAGCGCGAAGTGATTCACCCCTGGGAAATTAAAAGTTCCCGGCGCGTGCTCGACTGCCGCATCTTTCAGGTGCGCCACGACGTCACCGTCAACCCGCGCACGGGCCAGCCGCATGACATGTACGTGTTGGAGCAGCCCAACTGGGTCAACGTCATCCCGCTGACGCCGGATGACCACGTCGTCATGGTCGAGCAATGGCGGCACGGCACGCGCACCGTTGAACTCGAAACGCCGGGTGGCCTGATGGATCCTGGCGAGTTACCGGTGGAATGCGCCCGCCGCGAATTGCTCGAAGAGACCGGCTACGCGCCAGCCACAGTGGAACTGCTCGGCACAGTGCATCCGAACCCGGCCATCCAAAACAACCGGCAACACTACGTCCTCGCCTGCGACTGCCGGAAAGTGGCGGAGTTGAAACTCGACCACGCCGAGGACATTGCGGTGCGCCTGGTGCCGTTGGCGGAAATCCCGACGTTGATTCGCACCGGCAAAATTACGCACGGCATTGTCATCGGCGGTTTCTACTGGTTGAACGATTACCGGGCGGCCCGGTAACTACCGGCGGTTCGGACTTGCGCCGGAGGCGCGGCTGCATGACATTGTCGCAGATGAAATTCGCCTCGGCCCTTTCAACGCAGACGGATCTGCTCGACTTGGTGCAAGACCTGGCCCGGCAGGTTCGCGCCGACTTGGGCGCGGAAAAGATTGACCTGGTTCTGTTGTTCGCCCACCCGGATATGCTCCGCGCGCACGCGGGCTTGGGCGAAACCGTGCGGCGGGCCCTCGGCGCCCGGCATCTGGTCGGCTGTAGCGGGGCCGGCATCCTCGGCAACCGGCAGGAGTGCGAATCGCAACCGGCGGTGTCGGTTCTGGCCGCGCAGTTACCGGGCGTGGCAGTGGCGCCCTTTTCGATCACGGCGGAGACACTGGCGGAAGCGGCCGGCCCGGCGTTCTGGCAATTCCAACTGGAAGTGACCCCGGCAATGCGGCCCAACCTGCTGTTATTTCTCGATCCGTTCAGCATCCCGGCCGCGACATTGGTGGACGCGCTGGGCGAAGCCTATCCGGCCGCGCCGCTCATTGGCGGGCTGGCCAGTGGCGGCCGGCAACCGGGCGAATGCCGGCTGTTTTGCGACGCCACAACGCTGGAGGCCGGCGCGGTCGGCGTGGCGTTGACCGGCAACATCGAATTGCGGACACTGATTTCGCAAGGCTGCCGGCCGATCGGCCAGCCGTTGACGATCACCCGCGCGGACAAGAATGTGATTTTTGAACTCGGCGGCCGGCCGCCGCTGGCGGTGTTGCAGGAATTGCTGCCGCAGCTGCCGGCCGGTGACCAGAAGCTGGCCCAGTCCGCGGTATTGCTGGGCCGGGTGATCAACGAATATCAGGAAGATTTTGGCCGGGGCGATTTTCTGGTGCGCAACCTGATCGGCCACGACCCGGCTTCCGGTGCGATGGCCATCGGCGATTGGGTGCGGACCGGACAGACGGTCCAGTTTCAATTGCGCGACGGCGCAACCGCCGCTGCGGATTTGGAATCGCTGTTGCGCCGGGAACACGCGCAGGCCGGCCAGCCGCCGGTCTGCGGCGCGTTGTTGGTGAGTTGCCTGGGCCGCGGAGCCGGGATGTTCGGCGCGCCAAATCACGATATTGAAGCGCTCCAGCAAGCGCTCGGCCCGTTGCCGGTCGCCGGCTTTTTCGCGAATGGCGAAATTGGGCCGGTCGGCGCGAAACCGTTTGTCCACGGCTTTACGAGTGTGATTGGGTTGTTTGCCGAACCGAACGCGAAGGTTGCGCCGGCATGAAGTGGTGGGTGGGTGTGGTGGCGGCCGGGCTGGTCGGCACAGCCGCAAACGCGGAATTTGACCTGACAACCGTGGCCCGGCAGACCCAGCCGGCCATTGTGCGGCTTGATATTTATGACCGCTCCGGCAACGAAGTCGCCAGTGGCAATGGTTTTTTTGTGACGACGGACGGGAAACTGGTGACGGATTTCCATCTGGTCGATAAGGCGGCGCATGTAATCGCCCGGTCGGTGACTGGCGAACTGTTTCGCGTGGCGGGATTGCTGGCCGCGGATGTGAGAAATGATCTGGCCTTGCTCAAGCTCACGACCGCCAATCAGCCGTTCCTCGTCCTCGGCAATACCGGCACACTTGTGACCAGTCAACGCGTTGCAATCGTTACCAGTCCGTTGCGAATGACGCAGTCAGGCACCGCGGGCACGGTGTTGACCAAACCGCTCCTGATCGTCGGCACGGACGCGCCGGAGCCGGCGCAGCGGGAGGGACTGGTGTTGGCGGTGCGAACGTTGTCTGGGGATACCCGGCGCATTCAGGTCGCCGCGGCGATTGATCCGCAGGCCGGCGGCGCGCCAGTGGTGGACGAGCATGGCGCAGTCATCAGCGTTGTCCGTGCGCGTGTGCATGACCCGCGACTGTTGGACTATACCATCCCGGTCGAGGCGATCGGCAAATTATTGACGAATGCCGCCGCGCAGCCGGTCCCGCTCCTGGCCGGGCATAAAGTGGGCGACAATGCGGACCCCGAAGTTTTTCTCGCGCCCGAATGGAAACGCACCATGGTGGCGCGCGAGTCGGCGGATTGGCCAGCGGTGTTGGCGGCGGCGCAGGCCCTGGCGCGGCGGTTTCCTGGTTACGCGGAGGCCTATGCCTGTATTGGCACGGCCTCCATGGAACTGCAAGCGTACGCGAACGCCGCCGCTGCTTACCGGCACGCCTTACAGCTCGATCCGGACTATGCCTATGCCTGGGTCGGCCTCGGCATCAACTATCTGGCGCAGGGCAAAGACACCGCGGCAATTGCCGCGTACCGGCAAGCCATCAAAGTCCAGCCGGATTCGGCGTGGCCATGGGGCAAGCTGGGTGAGTTGTATGGCCAGCAGGAAAAGTTTGGCGACGCGATTGCGGCGTACCGGCAAATGACGCACCTTGACCCGGACGACCCCGCCGCGTGGGCCAACCTCGGCGTCAACTACGAAGGCCAGGGCCAATGGCACGCGGCGATTGCGGCGTACCGGCACGCGGTGGAACTGGAGCCGGATTATCCGTTTGCCTGGGTGCGGCTCGGTGTGACTTGCGGCCAAAGCGGCCAACCCGAGGAGGCGGTGCGGGCGTACCGGCAAGCCATCCAGTACAAACCGGATTTTCCGGCCGCGTGGTTAAGTCTGGGCGTGAACCCGATTGTGAACGCCAATCGCGCCGCGACCATCGGCAACGGCGGCCTGCTCCGCAGCCGCGAGCCATAAATCGGACCAAGTCAACTGACCGGTGGGGCCGGGACTTTCAAGCGCGCCAGCCAGGCTTCGAGGATCGGCCGGACGTTGCTGAACTCGGAATCAAGCGCGGTAACGGCGCGGCCGATGTCCGCAACTTCACCAGCATCAACCCGGCGCTCGATGACCCGGGCCTGGTCGCGCAGGGATTGGAGGCCGAAGATACCGGAACTGCCGGCCAGGGAATGCGCGGTGCGCGCCAACGTGCCGTGGTCAGCGCCGGTGGCCAGCCGGTGCAGGTCGGCGATGCGCAACGGGGTGTCATGGAGGAACGCATCAATGAGTTCGGCGGCCGATTCGCGGCCGAATTCGTCGTGCAGCATTTGGAGACCGGCTTCAATCCCGGTCCGCGGGGCCGGCGTGACCGGGGGCTGAGCCCCGGTGACTGACGCGAGGGCGCGGGCGAGGACTTCTGATTTGATGGGTTTACTGATGTAGTCGTCCATGCCGGCCGCGAGGCATTTTTCGCGGTCGCCGCGCATGGCGTTGGCGGTCATGGCGATGATCCGGAGACGCCGGCCACCAGCAACACGGTGTTCGGCTTCGGCAGTGCGAATGGCCCGGGTGGCCGCATAACCGTCCATAACCGGCATCTGGCAATCCATCAGGACAACGTCGTAGGGAACGCGTTGGACGGTTTCGAGCGCTTCGAGACCGGTCCCGACGAAGTCGACGTGATGGCCGAGTTTTTCCAGCATGAGGATGGCCAGGCGGCGGTTGATCTCATGGTCTTCGGCGAGCAGAATCTGGAGGGGCGTTCCGCTGGCGACCGGCGGTGTGTCCGTCACCGGACCGGCATGGCCACGGCTGAGGATGCCCATGAGCGAGGTGGCACCGAGCAGTGAAACCAGACAGTCGAATAGCGCCGATTGTTTGACCGGCTTGGTCAGTGTGCCGTGGAACAGGCCGGTTGGAAAGCGGGCCGACGATTGCAGGTCGGAGACTGGCACAAGCAGCGCGCATTTGACATCGGCGCAACCGGGGGTGGTTTGGACGGACTCCGCGAGTTGGTGGCAGCAGGCGGTGCCGAGCCGGGAATCCACGATGAGGATGCGGAACGGGTCGCTGGCCGCGCGGGCGGCGCGCAGTTGTTCAAGCGCGCTGGCGCTGTCGGCCGCCCCGGTAAACCGCACGCCCCAGAGGTGTAATTGCGCCCCCACGGCCTCGCACGTGGGCGCATGGGCGGAGACGACCAGGATCCGGATGCCGCTCAAGGCGTGTTGCGCTGGCTGGGCGTTGGTGTCGGCCGGCACGGTGAAATCCAATTCAAAGAAAAACTGGCTGCCGTGACCGGGTTCGCTGGTGAGTTGGATTTGGCTGCCCATGAGCTGAATCAGCCGGTTGGAGATGGCCAGGCCCAAGCCAGTGCCACCATGGCGCCGTGTGGCGGAGGGGTTGACCTGCATGAATGGGGTGAAAAGTTTGGCCTGGTTGGCCGGGGTGATGCCCAAGCCGGTATCGGTGACCGTAAAGCGCAGGCGCGCCGTGGTCGCCATGCGGAACAGAAATTCGACGCGCAAGACCACTTCGCCGGCATCGGTGAATTTGACAGCGTTGCCGAGCAGATTCACAAGTACTTGCCGGAGGCGGCCTTCGTCGCCGCACAAGACGGCGGGAATTTCAGGCGCGACCACAGCGGCGAGTTCGAGGCCCTTGATGCTGGCGCGGGTGGCGAGCAATTCCATGACGCTGTCGCAGAGCCAGCGCAGGTCAAAATTTTCCGGCGCCAACTGCAACTGGCCGGACTCGGCCTTGGAAAAATCGAGAATGTCGTTGATGATTTCGAGGAGGGCTTCGCCGCTGTTGCGGACGGCTTCGACAAATTCATGCTGGCGCAGGGTCAGTGGCGTGTCCAAGAGCAGGCTGGTCATGCCGATGATGCCGTTCATGGGCGTGCGGATTTCGTGGCTCATGTTGGCGAGAAATTCGCTCTTGATGCGGTTGGCGGTTTCCGCGATTTCCTTGGCTTGCCGGATGGTGCGCAAATACAAGACCAGCCCGGCCGTAGCCACCGCCAGCAACGAACCCACGGCGGCCAACAGGCAAAACAACCACACCCGGTCCGTATTCGCCACGGTCAAGACACCCAGCGGTTGCAGCACAACCACCCGAATCGCGTCGTCAGTCAGCGCCCGCGCGGCCAAAAACACCGGCCCGCGCTCGCCATCAAACCGGGTCAGGGAGGGGAACCGCTGATCCCCGGAGGAGTTGATGCGGATGCTTTCAAAGTCGGTCTTTTTGTACCGGGCCAGGCGTTTGGTTGCCGGCAACTGGGACACTGTGGCGCCCGGCAACGTGTGCATTTCCAGATTTTTATTGCGCGCCAAGATGATGACGCCATCGCTGTCGGCAAGGAAGGCATTGGTGTCCGCAATCCAACCCGCCAAACTTGGGACGCTGATTTTCACGACAACCACCCCGAGGAAACGCGCGGCGTCCCTGACCGGAAACGAGTAGTACAACCCCGCCACGTTGGTCATTCGCCCCACCGCGTATTGCCGGCCGCCATGGCCGACCGCCGCTTGCTGAAAATATTCCCGATCCGCGTAATTCACGCCGATGAAACTCTCAAACGCGCCCGCGTTGCTGGCGGCAATGCAATCGCCGGCCGCGTTAATCAGGTGAATGGTGTCCACCCCCAGGTCCCGCGCCACCGCGGCGAGAAAAGCATTCACTGCCATCAAGGCGGGATCCGCTTCCCAGGTTTTGCGCTGGGTTTCCTGCGGCAGCTGGGAGCGCGCCACGGCCGGACCAAAAGACCTTAACGGCGCACGGATATTTTCCGCCCGCGCGAGCGCCGCCGGGATGCCGTGGAAATAAGCCAGACTGCGGCGCAGATTGCGCGCGATGGATTCCGCTTGATCCTCCACCTGCTGCGACTCCCGTTGGAACAGTGCTGCCGACCGTTGGCGATGGTAATAACCGGCCAGCATCCAGACGCACGCAATCCACCCCACAATTACCGCCCCCAACACAACGCACACCCGGCGGGTAATCAGCTGCACCACCCGCGGCTCCCCACTCTTGCCCACTGGGACCAGCCCGGTCACGGCAGTTACCGGCCGCTGGCGGAACCTGAATAATTGTCGGATCGCTCGCATCAATATTGTCCCCTGACGTGCCGTTGAGCTTAGCGAATCACGGCCGCACAAGGCAAGCGCGAACATGATTCTCGTTGCGCCGCCGGAAGGGCTCCGGTATATTCCCCCCATTCAACCGTGCGGACGTGGCGAAACTGGCAGACGCGCAGCCCTCAGAAGGCTGTGCCCGCAAGGGCGTGGAGGTTCAACTCCTCTCGTCCGCACCAATCAAAATCATGCGGCCATTCTTTTCTACAATCTGCCTTGCCGGCCTGCTGACCGGCGCGCGCGCCGCCGTCCTGACCCAGATTGACCCGCACAAACTGGCGGACGTGACCGGTCAAACCGTCGACCTGCCCACCGTCCAATTCGATTCCGTCCCGCAGCAATTCCGCACCATGCCGGTCGCGCCCGTCTCCGGCAAAACCGTGGATCGCCACCAGACCGTCGCCACCAAAAATGTCGAACTCAACACGCTCGACTTCCCGCTGGTCCCATCCAAAACCGTGCCGCTGACCAATTTCGCCGCGAAACGCGCCACACTGGAGCAACCGCCGATCGAGACCGGCACCGCGACCACTGACAACGCCAAAATCAACTCGCGTGTCATCCGGCCACTCACCCCGGCCGGTCAGCAGGATCTGAAAGACCAAATCAACAAGATCCCGTAGCCGCCGGCCAGCGCCGCGCCAGCGCCGCAAACCGGCATTGCCGGCAGACGCTCTTGTCGTTGAAGCAGAAATCCTGCAGAATCTGGAGCAGCCCTTGCTGCTGCCGGGTGGTCTGCACATACCGGCGCATCACGCGCGTGGTGCCAAATAATTGCTGCGTGGCCAGGCGCGCGAGACTGTTGTCGCCGGCCGGCCGCAACGCGTCATACCGGGCTTTGGCCTGCGCTTGCAACCGGTCGTCCTGCCGGCTGGCCGCGTAGGCGGCGACGAACGGCAGCACAATATTGGCAACAATCTCCTGCGCCCGCGCCGCGCCGATTAATTCGGCCGGTTGCGCCTGCGACTTGCCGCCCAGCGTGAAATGCCGGCTCCAGTATTCGTCGCGCACTTGCAGAAACAGCTTGGCCGGGTCACCGGCGCTTTCGACAGCGGCAATGACTTTCGCGGCAAAGTTTTCATGCCGGCGCAACAATGCCGCAGCCGCGCCAAGCCGCCGGTGCGGGTGATTGGCCGGGCGAATCCCGGCCAGCCGCCACGCTTCCGCTGGCAAAATCGTGTCGGCCAGATCCGGCCGCAATTTCCACCACTGCGCCCAGAGCCGGCGCGTGTAGGGATCGGCGGATTTGGCCGCAACCGTTGGCAGGAGGTTGCCGGTTCCAAACAGCAGCGCCGCGCCCGTCCGGCTCGCCGTCAGTGTCGCCAGCGGAACGCGCTGGGCCAGCGCGCGGAACGCAGTCTTGTTGGCTTTGTAGCCGAGCGCCTCCATCCAGCCTTCGTAAAACGCCTGTTCGGCGCCGGCGCGGTGAATCCACCGGGCAAACCGGCGCGTCTTGCCGACGAAGCGTTCGTCACCGGCCGCGGCGAGCAACGCGCTGACATCGGCCACCGGCAAAGCGGCGAGCGTCGCGGCGCATTGGCCGGCATGGTTGCCGACGTTGTGCGGGTAGGCGTCGCTGTCAATTTCGTCGTAAAGCTGGTCGAGCGGCGCAGCGAGTTGCGCTTGCAGAACGAGCTGCGGCAGTTCATCACCTTGCCGGGTGCGCGTGGGCTTTGTGTTACTCCCGTCCCAAAGGAAAATGTGTAAAATAACGTTGTCGTACCGCGGGTCGCGGTCGTGGCCGTGGTGCGCCCAGTCGTCCGCGCGGAGATGAATTTCGATGTCGCCCTGGCGTTCGGGTTCGTCGCCAATTTTGAGGGTGGCGTTGCGAAAGTCGGGGCCGGCTTCCAAGTTCCACCAGCCGGGAAAAATGACTTCGACGTGCCGGCCATCCACCGTGCGCAGCGCGGCGTGCTGGATGCGTTGGTCGTACCAGATGCACTGCACGAGCCGTTCGTGAATCGGGAGCGGGACGTAATTGCTGTCGGCATCGCGCAACAAGGCCGGCGCGAAAACATTGGGGAACGACTCGCGGAGGAGTTGGTTGCGGATTTCGCTGTATCGGGTTGCCGGCATCGCTTGCTTCTTTGCTTACCCGCAATATACTTACCGGCGATGAAAACGCGATATTCATTTTTGTGCGCCGCCCTGGTCGCGGGGGCAGTCGCGGCGCAGGAACCGGCCCGGGATCCGGTCGTGCTGGCGGTCCAAAAGGCGTTGCCGGCCGTCGTCAACATCAGCACCGAGCAGCTCATCCAGCGCACAACGCGCGATCCGTTCGAGGAATTGTTCCGGCAATTCCTGGGCGCGCCTCACGCCGGCACCCACAGCCTCGGCTCCGGTGTGATCGTGGACGGCGACGGCTGGCTCGTGACCAATTACCACGTCGTCCACCGCGCCGCGCGGATCAACGTCACGCTGGCTGATGGCACAACCTACGAAGCCCGGTTTATCAGTGGCGACGAAAACAACGACCTCGCCTTGCTCAAGATTGATCCCAAGCAACCGCTCATCCATATCGAACTCGCCAGCGAGAGCGAGACCTTACTCGGCGAAACCGTCCTCGCCATCGGCAACCCGTTCGGCTTCGACCACACCGTCACCAAAGGCATCATCAGCGCCAAGAACCGGAAATGGCCGCCCGACGATCCGAAGTTTGAAGACGTGCTCCAGACCGATGCCGCCATCAACCCCGGCAACTCCGGCGGCCCCCTCATCAACACCCGCGGCGAACTCGTTGGCATCAACAGCGCGATCCTGTCGCAAGCCGAAGGCATCGGCTTTGCCATCCCGGCCAAGCGCGTCGCCACGTTGCTGGGCGCGTGGCTCTCACCGGAAAAACGCGCCCGCATCTGGCTGGGCCTCCGGTTCGCCCGCGAAGCCGGCCAACTCATCGCCACCGACGTCCAACCGGACAGTCCCGCCGCCAAAGCCGGGTTCCGCGTCCGCGATGTGATTGTGAGCGTCGGCGGCCAGACCTTTGCCGGCGTGATCCCGTTGCAACGGGCGCTCCTCCACCACCAAGCCGGGGACATTGTGCAATTTGTCGTCGACCGCGCCGGCCGGCCGGAACTGCTCGCCGTAAAACTCACCGCCCTGCCCAAACTTTCTGCCGCCGACTTGCTGCAAAAGAAATTCGGCCTGAGCGTCCAACCGCTCACGCGCGAATTAGCCGGCGCACTGGGCTTTGCCGCCGCCCGGGGACTGCTGATTGCCGACGTGGCCAAAGCCAGCCCGGCGGCCGAGGCCGGGTTGCGCTGCGGCTTGGTGCTTGTGCAGGTTGGCGGCGAAGAAGTGGAATCGCTGGACCGGCTCGCCGAGCAACTCGGCGACACAAAGACCGGCGACCGCGTCAACCTGGGCCTGTTCATCAGCGAACGGCACGGCGGGTTCATGCTGCAACAAATTGCCAACGTCACGCTCACCGCCCGGTAACGGCACGCAAGCGGGCCCGACAAACGAGGAACCGAAATGAAAACCAAAATTCACATCGCGGGCATTTGCGGGAGTTTACGCGCCGGCAGCTACACGCGGATGGCGCTGGCGGTGGCGTTGCGCGGCGCGGCGGCCGCCGGCGCGACAACGCAGTTGATCGACCTCGGCGATTACCGGCTGAGCTTCTGCGATGGCGGCGCCCAGGTGCCGGCCGACGTGCTCCGGTTGCGCGCGGACGTGCAACGGGCCCACGGCCTGATCCTCGCGACGCCCGAATACCATGGCGGCTACAGCGGTGTGCTCAAGAACGCGCTCGACTTGATGGGCTTCGACGAAATCGAGGGCAAGTTGATCGGACTCGTCGGCGTGTCCGGTGGCGCGATGGGCGGGATCGCCGCGCTCAACGCCCTGCGCGAAGTCGGCCGCGCGCTCCACGCCTGGGTCGTGCCCGAACAAGCCTCCGTGCCGGCCGCGTCCGAAGTTTTTGACGCCGCCGGCCAATGCCAGAATCCCGCCATCGAAAAACGGCTCGCAGGCGTTGGCCGGCAAGTGGCGAAGTTTGCCGGCCTGCACAACTCCGCGGCCTACCGGGAATTCTTCCAACTCTGGGAAACCGCCCGCAAAAACCCCGGCGGCGACGACCGGTAATCCCGCGTCTGCACCAGCGACCGACCCCAGCGGTTTGTCGTTGCGCCGGCAACCACCGTCACTCTGACACCCGGTCGGGAAGTCTCAGTCGTTTCCGGTTGTCACGCTGCGCTAATTTTGTTGGCCCCGCCGTTGGCCGGAATGGCTTTCAATCACACCGGTCCAGCCAAATCCTAAGACTAAGCTTTAGCCAAATTTCATGCCCCGGTCTGATTGCACCAGTGAATTGAGACGGTAGTGTAGAGGTGGGCACAAAATGGCACGTCACCCGCACATGACCAATGGAGGAGTAGTCTGATGCACTCTTTCGCTAAGCGCACCCACAAGCTGGTGTCTGCTGCAGCGCGCCGCGTTATTCGTGCGCACCACGAAAACAAATCAACAACTGGAACCATGAAAGGATCAGGACAAATGAAAACAATGCACAGGTGGGTCAGTTTGGGCAGCATTGCCGCCACGCTCATGCTTTGCAATGCGTGTTCGACACAATCATACACGTGGGATCGCCCCCTCATCCACGACGAGCAAGCCTACCTCACGCGGCCGGAGGCCGGGCGCCCGGGGCAAACCGAGGTGCCGATGTATAACCGCGCCGCACCCGCCCCAATGCCAAAAAAGATGGCCAAGCCCGTCCCGGGCTGTGGCCCGAATGAGTTCGTGCTGAAGTCCAGCCTGCTCCAATTGCAAACACTGGTCCCCGCCCGCACCGTGCTGGGCCAGACGGTCGAAAGCGACCTGGTGGTCACCCCGCTCGACAATTGCGCCGAAGTGGTCATCACCGACATGGTTCCCGACGATGCCACCTACGTGAAGAGCGAACCCGCTGCCCAAGTCACCGGCCGGAAACTCGCCTGGATGTTTGACACACTCGACAAGGATCACCCCGTCACCATCAAGATCTGGTACAAGACCGATCAGGAAGGGTGTCTCGTCAGTTGCGCCACCATGACCGCCATCCCGCGCGGTTGCGCCAGGACTCTCGTCGGCAGCGCCAAGCTCGAAATCACCTGCCAATTGCCCGCCACCGCCAAGGTCGGCGAGATGCTTAACAAGCTCATCGAAGTCCGCAACACCGGCACCGCCGCTGCCACCGACGTTGTTGTCACCGACACCCTGCCTGACGGGCTGACCGCCGTCGGCCCGCTAACATTCAACCTCGGCGAGATCGCCCCGGGCCAAACCAAACAGATCACCGTGCCCGTCAAAGCCGCTCAACGGGGTGAGCAGACCAATGCCGCCATGGTGATGGCCGGCAACGCCACCGGCGTCAAAACCGAATGCCAAACCCTCGTCACCCAGCCCGGCCTGAACATCACGAAGGACGGCACCAAGACTCAGTACCTGGGCCGCAACGCCAAGTACGACATCGTCGTCAGCAACACCGGCGACACTGAACTCCAAAATGTGGTCGTTACCGATGTTGCCCCGCCTGAGACCCGGATCGTCAGCGCGGACGGCGCCACTGTCAGCGGTAACACCGCCGCCTGGAAAGTGGGCACCCTCGCCAAGGGCGGCAAGGAAACCCTCGGCCTCACGCTCACCAGCTTGGTGCCCGGCGACCATTGTAATAGCGTCACCGTCGACTGTACGGACGGCCTCACCGGCAACGCCCGGGCCTGCACCATGTGGAAAGGCGTCTCGGCGATCCTGCTCGAAACCCGCGATGATCCCGACCCGGTCGGCATCGGCGAAACCGTCACCTATACCATCCGCGTGACCAACCAGGGTACTGCCGATGACAACAACATCAAGCTCATCGCCATGTTTGAAAAAGAAGTCGACCCCGTCAGCGCCACGGACGGCATGGTGAACGGCAAGAAGGTGACCTTCACCCCGGTGGCCAAACTCGCACCGAAGGAGGTCGCAACCTTCACAATCACCGCGAAAGGCGTTAAACCCGGCGATCACCGCCTGAAGGTCAGCCTGACCTCGGATATGTTGAGCGAACCGGTTACCCACGAAGAGTCCACAACCGTCTACTAGCGCCGACTGCGTGCGGCGTCGGGGTTGGCGCGACCGGCCAGCCCCGACGTAGCGCCGATAAGTGGCCGCGCGTTACCGGTGCCGGACGACGACTTCTTGCTGTTGCCGTAGTTTGACGAGTGAATCCGGCTGGCAGACGCCACGCCAGAGGACGTTCGGATAGAGAATGGCATTGCGGCCGATGATGGCACCCGGACTGAGCACGCAATTTCAACCGATGTCTGCCCCGCCGCCGAGGATCGCACCACTTCCGCAGGCCGGTATCCTGCGCACCAACTTTCCCGGTGCCCTTCACCGCTTTGACATTCGTATAAAATCACGCCCATGTCCTGCTCCGGCGGTTGTCCCTGAGCTGGGCCGTTCGGGCCGGAAATTGAAGATGATATTGACAGATGGCGATCGATAACATATTCGTATTACAAATATGAGAACGATATGAATGCTGTCACTGTATCGCCAAAATATCAGGTGGTGATCCCGCGCTCCGTTCGCGAACGGATCCACCTTCATCCCGGAGAACGCCTGCAGGTCATCAGCTTTGACGACCGCATTGAACTGATCCCGATCCGCCCCATGCGCGAGATGAAAGGGGTTCTGAAAGGATTCGATCCGTCGTTCGTCCGTGACGAGACCGACCGCGTATGAACATTGTCGATTCATCCGGTTGGATCGAGTATTTCTTCGCAGGAACAAATGCGGCTTTCTTTTCCCCACCGATTGAGGACACGGACAATCTCCTTGTTCCTGTCATCTGCCTGTATGAAGTCTTCAAGAAGATTAACGCTGTCGCCGACGAGGCGCGCGCGCTGCAAATTATCGCGCAAATGAAGCAGGGACGCGTCGTTGACGTGACCGAGGAGATCGCCCTCAAGGCGTCGCTCATCAGTCTCAAGCACAAGCTGCCGATGGCCGACAGTTTGATTCTCTCGACCGCCCACGCACTCGCTGCAATCCTCTGGACGCAGGATGAACACTTCAAACATCTGCAAAATGTTAAATTCAAAGAAGCCCGCCCCAAGCTTGCCAGTGTCCACTCGCTCCGCCGCCGCCATTAAAGGCTGAGTTTGCGGTCGACCGAACGGAAGCCAGTGGCAATCAGACCCGGTGAAGTAAGGGCCGATAGATTGCCGAAGCCACCGGCTCTGCCCATCAGGACACCCGTAACCACGCTGCCGACTGGTGCATGGCGCAGCTGGTTACCGGCGGCGGACGACGACTTCTTGCTGTTGCCGGAGTTTGACGATTGAATCCGGCGGGCAGACGCCGCGCCAGAGGACGTTTGGGTAGAGAATGGCATTGCGCCCGATGATGGTGCCGGGACTGAGGACGCAGTTGCAACCGATGTCTGCCCCGTCGCCGAGAATCGCACCGAACTTCCGCAGACCGGTATCCAGCTTGCCGACTTGCACATTGCCTTTCACCGATTTGACGTTGGACAAAATCACGCCCGCGCCAAGGTGCGCCTTGTGGCCGAGAATCGAATCGCCGACGTAGCTGAAATGCGGCACCTGACAGCCATTGAACAGCACACTGTTCTTGAATTCGCAGGCATTGCCGAGCACGCAGCCGTCGCCGACGATGACGTTTTCGCGGATATAGGCGCTCGACCGGATCTGGCAATTGGCGCCGATTATGGCCGGGCCTTTGATCACCGCGCCAGATTCGATCTCCGTCCCCTGCCCGATAAAGACCGCCTCGCCGATGAACGCCGCCCCGGTCACGGTGCCCAAATTACCGGGCCGCAGGTGCCGCTTCACAAACTCCGGCAGCTTCCGCAATGCCTCCCACACATTCGCGTCGCCGGCAAAAAGTTCCGGGAACGCAAACTGCGTCAAGTCGAGCAACTCCGCTGGTCGAAACATACCGGCATCTTACCGCGGGGTTGCGCATTTGCAAGGCTCCGGCTACGATGCCGGCATGCTTGCGCCGTATGGCACTTGGAAATCGCCGATCACGCCCGGCCTCATTACCGGCGAAAGCGTCGGCCTCACCGCCGTCGCGTTTGCCGGCGCCAACCTGTGCTGGCTGGAACAACGCCCGCGCGAAGCCGGCCGCACCGTCCTCGTCCGCAACGGGACCGACCTCACGCCACCCGGCTTCAGCGTGCGCTCACGCGTCCACGAATACGGCGGCGGTGCGTTCGCCATGACCGGCGGCGATGCGATTTTTGTCAACGACGCCGACCAACAGCTTTACCGTCACACCACCCCGCTCACCAACTGGCCCGGCCGGCGGTTCGCCGACATGGTCATCGACCAGCACCGCATCATCGCCGTCTGCGAAGATCACCGCGCGCAGCGGACCGAACCGGTCAACTCACTGGTCGCCATTGCGGGCGGCCAAATCGAAACACTCGCCGCCGGCAACGATTTCTATTCTTCGCCGCGCCTCAGTCCCGATGGCCGGCAACTCGCCTACTTGACGTGGAATCATCCCAACATGCCGTGGGACGAAACTGAGTTATGGCTTGATGGCCGGCGGATTGCCGGCGGCGCGTCCATCTTCCAACCGGAATGGT
>Ga0316217_10003429_pt1 | contig 18051 bp, 8 predicted proteins | sample 1anoAmetaG_FD_203633 | JGI IMG/M metagenome (GOLD analysis project Ga0316217, IMG submission 203633) | Freshwater microbial communities from Trout Bog Lake, Wisconsin, USA - 1anoA | ecosystem: Environmental > Aquatic > Freshwater > Lake > Hypolimnion/Profundal zone | place: USA: Wisconsin...
TCAAAGAGTCTTCCTACTTCTTTTTAAGCTCTTAATTTACTTTTTTTAACTTCAAATTCAAGGCTTCAGCACTTTACCTTTAGCTTACTTTTGGTGCTTCATTTGCTTCTTTCTTTTATTCCCTCTTTGGTGGGATCTTTTGATTGGCTGCTTGAGCTTAATTTCTTTGTTTCTTCTGTAAAAAACTTTTCTCAAGTTTTTTTGATTATTCTCGGATAGTCTAAGGTTTTGGCTATGTCTATGATTGTTTTGTTTACTATTTGTTTTTGTGTTTGCCAAAAAGTCCGCCTCCTTCGCGCTTTCCTTTTTTCTTAAACTTATCTGAGCCAGAAAAGCAAAAGGCGTTTCTTTTGGGTAAAGCCAGCTGCAGCTGCTTGATTACTCTGGTTATCATAACTATTTTATATAATTTTTGATTTATTGATTAATTGATTAAATCTATGAATCATATAAAGAAAGAACCTACAGTGTTTCATACCCTTACAACAGCACTACGGAAGAATATCATTTAAATTAAACAGAAATGTATATATTCTAAAAAAGATATAAAGATGATTGGAAAATATTACTTTTTTCTTGAAGTCCCGATTGTTGGCAATAGATCAGTTGGAAACCTTTCTTTTTGAGAACATTCGCTTGGGATTTCCTTCAGAAAAGTTGTTTAGCAACAACCAGCATAGATTTTTTGAAGAGTAGATTTGTTTGTCAAATGAAAAGTGATGAGACTTTAAATTTGGAAGTTCGACCTTATAATCATAATATTTGTGCTAAGTAAAAGCTAAGGCAGCATAATACTCTACCGCTAAAAAATATCCTATAAAGTACTAAAATACGACTTTAAAGATTCAATAATAATTTCAAGGATTATAACACCCTAGTCAGCATCCTAACTAGTGAAAGAAAGTCCTACCTCAAGTAGTGATGTTACTCATAGCCTTAGAACTAAAACAGGAGTCCCTCCATCTAATTTCTTTTATATTAAATGATATCTGGTGAATTATAATTAAAACGCAATGAAGAAGATGCTACTCATGGGGTACTCTGGTGCGGGTAAGACTTCAATGCACTCTGTGATTTTTGCAAACTTTCCTGCCAAGGATACTCAAAAGATAGGCTACACAGTTGAGAGGCAAGAACATAAGTTCAAGTTCATGGGGACATTGACTCTTAATTTATGGGATTGTGGTGGCCAGGATACCTTTATGGAGCAATACTTTTTGGTCCAAAAAGAGACCATTTTTCGAGGAGTTTAGGTCCTTATTTATGTGTTCGAAATTGAAGACTACGGAGATAAGCATAAAAAGATACTTTAATACTTCTAGATGACACTTAGAAGCATCAAGCAGTTCAACTAAAATGCTAACATTTTCGTCCTAATCCACAAAATTGACAAAATTCCTTACTAAGAGAGATAGAAAAAGATTGAAAAAAAGCAGAGAGAAATTGCAGAAATTGCTGAAAGAGAGAAAGTCAACATAAAAAAGTACTTCGCCACTAGTATCTGGGATGAGACTCTTTATCAAGCATGGTCTAGCATAGTTCAACAACTGATACCCAACCAAAAGTTCATCCAGACCACTCTCCAAAACTTATGCGACATCTCCCTCTGCAGTGAAGCTGTACTTTTCGAAAAGTCAACCTTCTTGATTCTGAGCCACCATCATGAAAGTGGCAAATAGGACATGATAACTTGCGAAAAAGTGGCCAACATCATAAAGCAGTTCAAGTTGACTTGCAAGTACTTTTAGGGTAATTCAGCAAAGTGGGTGCCAATATCGACCATATTGAAGTTAGCACCAGCAGCTTCACTAGCTTTATCATGGAGTTCACTAAGACTTAGAATATACTCATCATATATAAGAACCCTACCCTAAGTAACAAAATCTTTATCCAGGAAGTGAAATCATAAGCTTGAACATCGCCAACTTAGGAAAATACTTCTAGTCAAAAAAACGAGAAGAGGTGGGAAAAGAGCATCAGTGATCTTATTTGCTAACAATTATTTATTTAACCCAAATAATCGCAAACCAACCAGCAGGAGAGACAAAAGTTCGAGTGAAAGTTATAGAACAAGAGTGCTTTGAGATCAAACTTCTGTAGATCATACGAAATCTGTTAATTATAATAAATTGACTAAGAATAATGGCATAGATCGACCTCTTATCAACGAACAGAAAATACATTGACTACGCAGAGAGCAACCAAAATTTTCTGAGTAGGTATTTTAGTGAAGATTTAGCATCTCTAGATATAGAAAAGAGAGTCAGTTCGTTGATATTTCTTCGCTGAAAAAGAAGATTTCGTTAATTGCGACCCAGTTGAAGCTACTGAACTCATCCGAAGTCGAAGAATGGAAAGAGATACATATGATAAAGCTAAGATAGCTATCGTCCTTCTTCAAACTGAACAGCTAAACCGGCCTTGTCAAATAATCAAAATTAAACTAGTATGCTGCCTCATTAAGGGAGGAGCTCCACCTAATCGTTGAAGTCTGCAGAATGATGAAACGTACACTTTCCAAAACTATAGTTTAGTATAACAGTGATGCTGTAGCCCAAATCATACAGTAGTTTTTCTTCAAAGAATACAAAAATGACATCTTGCCGACGATGGAAGAAGCAGGCTATGATACGAGCCGTTTTAGGGTCCTTTCTTATGAATAGTCCTCGTTTTGTAGTTTGTTTTGTTGTTGGGGACCCAATGGAAAGTGACAATCGTCGAGTTCCCTCATCTTTGTATTTTGAATTGCTAGTCCATAAGTTACATTATTAGATTAACTCCAATCACTCCAAAAGTTCACTTTATGGAGGTTCTAATTCCTCAAAAAGTGAGGAATTACAATAAGAACTTTTGGATTCAGACCTAAACAGAGACAGGAAAGTAGATTCATTTTTAGTGAAATAGCTCTTAAAAAGCTGGTCTTTTATGTAACACCAAAAGGATTGGAGATTGCTTTCATAAAGATTCCAAAGGCTAGGAATAGAGAAAATGAAAGTAGTAGTTGAAATCTCCTTTCAAGGCAAGCTCTAAACTCAAGAGTAACTCACTTTGCAGCTTTTCCTAAGAAATATTTTAGCCTGTTGAGCTTTTCAATTAATACATACATATATTTATAAATTTTAAGAAGTTGTTTATAAGAGTATGGATTTGGAGATAAACTAGAACAAACTACTTTAGGGTGACGAAGACGAAATTTACACATTATAAAGACTCCCAGTCACCATCTCAGTTCAAGACTACAAAGTTAAGCTTCTGGTATGCACTCTATAGGTCAGGGAAGACGGCTTTACAATAATCAGCCATACAAAAAACGATTAATAGGCCTTCATTTTTACTTCTTTCGATAATACTACAAGTGTGGGGATGTCAGGCAAAAACCTGTTGATTTTTGTTGGTGACTTTTAAGAGGATTAGCTGGAATAGGAACCTTAAATCATAAAAATCTTGAGAGAAGGAAATCCCTGCAATATCAATTTAACGGGCAATTGCTTTATTGTAGAAATTTGCTTGCAAAATGAAGGAAAAAACGTTTTAAAAGAGCTAAATGACATAATAGCGGACTATATGGGAGAGGCAGATGAGCAGAGAAACCGCTATGATGAAAACGAAGATTTATCACACATGATATCGGCAGAAAACATTGACTAGGATGGGAACATCATAAATGGAACACTTAAAAGTGAAGAGAGTTAGATCGAAGAATAGTAAGTCTTTGAAGAGGGTAGTGTCTGTTCACATAAGAACAGTGAATGTGAGTGCTTTGTTGACTCAGAGTTGTAAGAAAAATGTCTAGAAGAATAAAAGAAAAAAAGATGATGTGTATTGCGTTGGTTCAGGATATTTTTGTAGTGAAAATGCTGCCTTTTACGATATTTCCGCAATATTACCCATTTCTCCAAAAACCTTCATATCTTTTACCTGTTTTTCGTTCTGTGAATGTACCAAATCCATTTATTAGTCCATCACTCCATTGACCTTCATATTCATCACCATTTTTATGTGTAATTTTGCCTTTCCCATTCTTTTTTCCATTTATGAAATGCCCTTCATAAAAGTGCTTCTCAGGAAAATACTCATATCCTTGTCCATTTTTTTCAACTTTCCCCTTCTCGTTTACACTGATATTTCCGAAAAAGACTTATTAGCTATAATAAAGAATCACTCCCTTAGTTACTTAAGGCATCAATGAAAAAATGAGGCAGTTCTTGTATTTTTTTATTGTGAACTTCGCCTAAGGATCAAAAAATGGAAGAAAATGCTTGAAAACTGATTTACCATAAGCTATCAACTATTCTTTAGAACTATCATTATTGATATTAGGCTAAGGAAATTTTTTGAGGAGATGATTCACATTAAAATCTTTCGTATTTAAATCTTTCTTTGATTAAAGCTGAGGCTGAGATGAAGATGCAATATTGCCTGGCTTTGAAGTGGAATGCGAACTGATTCTATAGCGATTATTATATTATTTTTATCTTTGGGTCTTTAAGTACGAAGTAAATCTTTTGTGATCCTCCTCAATAACCGGGAGTAAATAAAGTTTTTTGAAGTGGAATTCTAGTGGATTCTGCTCAGTACTACGAGGAGGCGGCTAAAAAAACTGAGTTTTCGCAGGCTAATCTTCTTCTGGATCAAAATTATTGGCTGACAAGATAAAATTATCCTCTTTTTTCTAGTCTTAAGCAAGATAGATGATTGATTTATCTTCTTCTCCGATTTTTTCTTCTTTTTTGTTGATTGTCTATTATTGTGTCTCATTGACAATGTTTATTCTTTTGTGGAGATGTCTTGCTTTAAATCTTTGGTTGATATCTGAGTAAAAAGCAGGGCCAAACTTCATGCGAGATTACTCCTGCTTTCTCGCTATCTTTGAGTGAAGCTATTACTCCTAAGTTGGCGACTAAACCCTAAGCGTATTTGCATCAGTCTTTTTGGTGGCAATTGCCAAATGGCGTTTTTCAAGCTGCAAAACAATATTTTTGAGGTTATTGATTTATTGTGTAATTTGCTAGTTATTGTCCTCGTTCAAATTCTTCGGAATGGAAGAAAGCAAACTATTTTAGACTTATAAGTTTTATTTGCTCATTTTATATAAGTGGACGAACAAATAAAGCACTTTTTCATGGTTTAAGATGTGAGATTATTAAGACGTCTTATTTCGGATTAAATAGCTCAGATTTTTATTAATCAATAATCATATTTTTTGAAGAAAATTTCAATGAAAACTAAGAGTTTGTTTTTTTGTTTGTTGCTTACGTCTCTTGCGTTTAGCTTCACAATCTTCGAAAGCTATCCACAACTGTAAGAAACCAATCAAATACTCGTCTAAGTGGGCACTGAAGCAAGCAAAAGCCTAGAAGATCTTGAAATCTCTGATGACTATCACTCTCAGCTGAAACAAGCTGACACAATCTACTACAATGGTACCATTCTGACAATGGCTGAAAACTAGCATGTTTAAGCGATTGCCATAAAAGATGGCATTATAGTTTAGGCAGGATCCACTGCTCAAGTTTTGATAAAATGCCGTTGGAACGTTAACACTATCAAAATGATCAATCTACAGGGCAAAACCATGATGCCAGGCTTTTATGACGCTCACAGCCATATTGCAAGCCATTCTATCAATAAAGTCAGAGTGAATTTGGCATCTCCTCCGTTCGGAAATATTACATCTATTCCACAAGTTCAGAGCATTATCAAAAACTACATAATTGACAACCAAATACCTGCCGGTTAGACAGTCTAATGCTCCTTTTACAACGATCTCGGGTTAATCGAAAGAAGACTTATAACCAGACTTTAGCTCGATCAGGTCTCAACAGAACACCTCATCATCGTGACCCATATCTCTGGTCATCTTGCGATGGCCAACACCAAGGCTATATAAGAAGCTGGTATCAATTAAACGACACCTGATCCATAAGGAGGTAGGATATAGAGGTTTCAAGAGGGATAGTTCAAGGGCACTCCTTCAGGAGTATTCAAGGAAAGAGCCAAAACTATTTACTTGGATCCATTTTCCAGCAGCCTAGGCAATAACTCATAATCTTAAGCAATTATCCAGGCAGGAATTCAAGACTACATAGAAGCAGGAGTCACAACAGCCCAATAAGGTTGGATAGGCTAAGGCTCAGTCCAACTGCTCCTATAAATGAAAGATAAGATAAGTATAGATATAAGAGGATACTATCCTTGTGCAGGATAGTACAGCAGTACTTTTGAAAAGTATGCGCCACTGCAAACTTCCCGCTTCAGATTACAGGGAATCAAGATTGTTGTAGACGGATCCATACAAGGCTACACTGGCTATTTGACCCAGCCGTACTTCACTTAGCCTGATTACAACTCAATTCCTAAGTTCAATCTCTATGGCCAAAATGACGAATAGGTCGAATATAGAGGTTTCTCGAGCTATAGCCAACTACAAATCAGCACAATCGTAGCAAAAGCATTTTAAAATGTAGTGGACATTATAACTCACTGCAATGGAGATGCTGCCGTCGACATGTTCCTTTAGGCTGTCAAAAACGCCAGAGCTATCTATCCTTCGTCAAATCCTCGTGTCACCATTATACATGCTCAGACTATTAGAGAGGACCAGTTGGACGAAGCAAAAAGACTGAGATTGATTCCTTCGTTCTTTGTAGGCCATACTTATTACTGGGGTGACTAGCATAGAGATAAGTTTTTGGGCCCTTAAAGAGCAAGGAGGATAAGTCCAACAAGATCTGCAGCAGCAAGGGGCATCAATTTTACTCTGCACAATGACGCTCCAGTAACTCCAATCATCAACACTGACAAAAGTGGCATATTTATGATTGTCTGGAGTGCAGTTAATAGGCTGACTCTCACTGAAAAGGTTTTGGGGGAGTAACAAAAGATAAGCGTTTTGTAAGCATTGAAAAGTGTCACTATAAGGTCTGCTTATCAAAGTCATGAGTAACACATAAAAGGCTCAATAGAGAAAGGAAAAATAGCCGATTTAATCATTCTGTCCGAAAACCCTTTGAAAATTGACTCTCTCCGACTTCGAGATATAAAAGTTCTTGAAACGATCAAGAATGGCAGAACAATTTATAAAAGAAATGATTGATACCCATTATTAGCCTCAACTCGCTTCAGTTACGAAATAATGCTAATTATTGATAAATCAAGTCATTGGTTGGCTGTTTACACATTCTGCTTGAAAGTGGTCAGTAAGCTTATGATCTTTTCGATTTCTGGCTATCTGATGTAATGATGAATTACAAATCTGTTTATGCCTCTAGAAAGGCCACAGAAAACTTGATTAGTCTTTAAGAAACTACTTAGTGCGCTGGGGTCAACTTTGGGGTCAGTTATTTTGAAGTAAATGATATTTGTCTATATTTTGTTTGTGACTTCCAGCCATCCTAATTCGTTTAATTTGTTGGCTAAAGTTCTTGCCATTTCATTATCTTTCCAAAGCTAAAATCTCATTTTTTTCAAGGCAATTAAAGCAGCACCTGCAACTACCCCTGGTTTCCTGAAAACCCCACCTAAAAGCTTTTGATTCTTTTTGAATCTGGTTATAAACTACTTTGTTCCTACAATGACAGAGCCAACAGGAGCTAACAGGCCTTTACTTAAGCAGATTGTTAAACTGGAACAATACTTCATTACTTAGCTGGGTTAGATTTTAAGCTCTGCAATCGCAGAAAAGATCCTTGCGCCATCAATGTGGACATGGAGGCCTGCCTCTTTTCCAACTTTGGCAGTTTAGTGGAATATTTCCAAAGGAGGAATGTTTCCCTAAAGAGTGGGAAATTCAAGCACTAAAACCCCATTTTGAGGAGTTTGACTGTCATTCATCTTCTTAAAACATTTTTTCACTTCCGAAGGAGTCAGATATCCAGCAGGGCTTTAAATGGTTTTGGTCAAAAGTCTCGCCAATCTTCCCGGCGATCCATTCTAGTTCTGAATAATATGAGCTCCATCCCGAATAATAACCTGTTCCCCGGGCTTCCCAGCTGTAAGCAAGGCACACTGATTAGCAAACGTAGCTGAAGGAGTGTAAGCAGCCGCCTCCACCCCAAAGATAGAAGCAGCATATGTCTCCAGCTATTTGACTGTTTAGTCTTCCCCTGAAGACCAATCTCCATATTGAGAAGTTAGTATTGATTCCCTCATCTCTTCTGTGAGGACTATCAGTATGTCGGATCTGAGTTCAATGTACTCCATGAGATTACAGATAGATTTATCTATTAATTAATTAAATTTTAAGAGTCGCTTGTTTGAAGCCATTATCTTAGCATATTTTGTGAAATTGGACAACAAATGATAACTAAAATGGTTGTTTAACAAACAAAGAAATAGGGCACTCCTAAAAGATTCGAGATACGATAAGCTCACTTTTATTTATTGTAGGAATAATCCTCAGCAATCAGATATTAATCAAAGAAGGTCAATGTCTCTACAAGACTACCTTGATGTAGGACCAGTTGCTTAAGTCATCTCCTCTTTGTATTCATTCGAATAAATCGGCATTAGTTTTGAAATTTGGTGCAACTAGCTGAAACCGGAACTGCTTAGTATAGATCTCACAATACTGCTCTCTCCCTCTACTTCGACTATTGGTCTGATGTTCCATTTGTTCGCATCAAAGTCCTTGTAAGAGAACAGATGGCCTATCTACAGCCGATTGCTCTAAATCTATCTCCTCAGAACTTATATTTTCTTTTGATAGTACTTTTCCTCTTTGTCAAAGGTACTTTTTTATTCAGCGTACTAAGTCTACAGATCACTCAAATCCTTCAAAGACTTAAAATGCATCTATTTGAGCAAATCATTCTCTTTTCTCAAGGCAAGCAAAGTCTAATCTATTTCTCTATTTTGCTAATTAGCATTTCGGTTTATTAAAAAGCTGTCGTTGCTCTTAATCCTTCTGATTCTTCGATAGGTCTCGGCAGTTGCTCCACCGCTAGTTTAGACAAGTCTGGTTTTGCGGTTTTATTTGGAGTAATTGCCTTGTGAGCTGTACTCTATCGCACGTGCCAACTCTATCCGTCTCTATTACTAGGACTGGTTTGTGTTATCTTTCTTTGGCGGAATGGGCATCTCAACTACCAAATTAGGAGCGATTTACTTTTTAAATGAAAGTCTGCGTCTAATTTTTGAATCTGATCTGTTTCGTTGACTGACATTCATCTCCTCATCGATTGGCAGCTTCTTTTCTTACTTTTTGGAAGTCTGCTTGGCAAACTTGAGCTGATACTCACTCTAAACAGCTGAATTCTTGTTGGAAAGTTTCCTTATGAGAGTCTTGGGAGAAAGGACCAACTTCTTGCGGTTGGCTTAGCTATTCGACATCAATTATAAGGTGCCTGAGTATGATGAAGTAAATAACCAAGTACAATATGAATCACTGCTGTTCAAAAAAAATATACCCCTTACAAAAAACACTGCGCTGTCCTGTCTCCGAATCCAAGTAGTAGCACCTGCAGATCCTATTGTGCTTGAAAATGTTGAACCAGATAAGTTCCGCCTCCATTTGCGCTGGGTCATAACTATCCCTCCTGTACTCCTTAGCATATTTTATCACATCGTAATTTATACCCCTCACGCTTGCTTCGTAGTGGTTTGTCTAGACCTATCTGAGCAGTTGGAAGTCTCCACTGTCCTGCAGCTTCACTGCTCCTTCCTTTTTCTACTTATTTAGTTTCCATTCCTCCATCAGTTTGAGCTCCTTAGCATTATCAGCCGTAACCAACTAGTCAAACCTCGAAAGCTTTTTTGTTTTGACAGCATAGGGATGTTTCTCCTTGACATGGGACACATGGTCAATGAGAGTGAGTGACAACTTGCCGCAGAGCAAGCATTCTATTTCCGCGTTTGCGTAATTGGGCTAGGTATAAGTGGCATAGTGATTGAGATCAATGTGTTCCTGGGAGGCTGAGTTGCTAAAGTGGCTGTTACAAGCCTGGCAAGGCACGAAATACCCAGTCACGAGTATCTCATCATCGTTGGTGTCCTTGAGCGGTGTTTTCTAGCACAGCATGCTGCACCCTACGTTATTACCCATTTTACTGAATTAAAATACTAATTAACACAAGTGATTAGCAAGATGTAATTATTCTCAATCGTAGCTCGGTCAAACCAATCGTGGAGTTATTATTTTGGGTGGGGTTCGCTGGAAAGGGGGAGATTGCGGGTGAAATTGTTTATAGATGGGTTGTTTCTCTGGTTAAGATATATACAAATGTATTATGCTACAAAATATGTCTGTATAATAAAGCTACTTGAAATAAAGAACAAAAGAAAGTGTGCTAATCTTCCACACTAAAAAAATAGTAACCTTAAAAAGATATGAACTTACTTGACTGTCTACTTTGTAACTGGGAACTAAATTTTGGTTCAGTCTTAAAATGGTGCACTAAGGGCATTAATTGACCCTTCTGAATAGGGGTCAAATAGGGATCTCCCTAAACCCATCACTTTTCGGCAGCCAAATAGTTTATGATATACTATCAATAGTAGAATCTTATAACATTAAATAATCAAACCTGTTATAGAGCTTAATCAGCAAACATCCAAAATAGTGGGCATAAATTGAGCAGTTATCTTTCGCCTTCAGTGCAAGGTTTTTACTGCAGACATTAAAAACTCATCAAATCTAATCAGTTTATAGCTTGAAGCTAACTGATATAAATAATCATGAATAGTTCTTTATTCTCTATAAAGGTTCTCTCAGTTTCACTAAAACTCAAGTTCAAGTGCAAAATGAGGCTGTAACTCAAAGATGGCACCTCCTCTCAATAAGTCCATCCTTAAAATTCAGTTTACACTTTCGACTAGATCCTAAAAGTAAATAGCAAACATTAGACCATCGAACTGAATATACTAATCATCACAGAAAAAGGGTCACAGTACAATGGTGGGGTAGTTAAAATAAATTCGCAGCAGGCATAAAGTTCTTCTAACCTTCCTCTTCACTTGCCTATCTCTAAATGCATTGATAAGTAAGCTTGGTGTTAATTGCTCATTATCAAGAAAAGTAACCAGAAAAATGCTAAGAATGATAAGTCACCAAATCGAGAAAACTAACAAATTTAGCATCAAGCCAAAACAGGGTCAACAAAGTTCAAGAAATCTTTGAACTATGCTGTTTAGTCAAATCTAGGAGAAACACAATCCGAGTACTGCTCTCCTTTACCCAATTCTGCTTTCGAAAACCTCAAACTTCAAAGCAATCTTTTGTTTTAATAAGCCCCTCCTAAAAGACACCTTTTTGGCTAACATTCTCGGATAAGGACGAGTAGACCAAGCTATCTGAGAGAAAGTCCTCATAATCATAGTGCTCCCAGAGATAATAGCCCTGAGATAATTGATTTCAAATAAAAAGTGAAGGAAGCAATGGATTCTGCTTAGTTTTAGTCTATGCGAGTCAAAAAAATGGAGTAAAGACTTGCCAAAGAAAGTAAGAAGCTACAAGATTAGCAAAACCATCGAAAGCTGATTGAAAATTCTTAACAAGCATACAAAATATAAGTTATAAAGCTGCAAACCCTGAAAAATGAGCTTGAAAAAGAAATAAAGAAAAAAGACAGCAAAATCAAAGATTTAACAGTATAAGCTACTAGAGCGAAGTAGCTTTAGAGAAATTTAGGACAAGCTAGATAAGAGCTAAAGAAAGTAAGAACAGAAAACGAATTATTAAAACACAAAATTTAGAGGTCAGGAAACATGCTTCACTAAACAATGGACACAGTTTAAATAGAAAAAGCAAAGTACGAGTAGTAAATAGCCACTCTAAAGACTCGAATTGAAGCAAGCCAAAGGGAGTAACAAAAGTTAAAATAGAAGTCTTATCTTATGTCACAGAATACCGAAAGTTAACTGTAGAATACACATTCGCAATTGAATTAATTAGCATTGGAACTGCAAAAAATCAAAAAGAAAAGAGTTGAATAAGATGCCAACTGGAAAGAAAAAATACTTGAGTCTTAGAAATCGATTGCCCTTTTGAAAAAAGAGCTGAAGAAATAAAAAGAATAACATTAATAAGAAAAGAATCAGCTTCAATCCTAGCTATAAGCTTTATCAAATGAGGTAACAAAGTCAAAAAGCGAGTTAGAGAAAGAAAAGATTGCTTACTTTAAAGTCCTTACTGAGAAGAGGCTAGCTTAAAACGATAAATAGGAACTATCTAGCAAATTAAATGAAGCGAAAAGATTTAATGAGAAACAGCAATCTATTCACAAAGAACTAACTTCAGAAAAGAACTCAATTATTGAGTAAAACTCAAAGCTAAAGCGAAAGATATAGCAACTCATTGATGACATCAAGAAAGCCTAAAAATCAAAGAAGGAAGAAATCTAGAAATTGAGTAAATAGTTGATTCAATCAAACTAAAAATGCAGGCAACTTGAAAAAAGGTTATAATAAATGGAGTACTAAATGCGGCAGGTCAAGTCAGCCTGTGATAAAAATGAAAGAAACTTAGTAAACCTTCAAAAATAGAATAGTTCTTTGCAAGAAAAGGATAAACAACTGAAAACTCTTCTCTCACGCAAATAGGCCTAAATATTGAAACTGCGTTAGGACTTTTAGGATTTGTTGAAGAAGAGTCAGCTGAAAAACAGCGGCTCCAAGATGTACAGCAATAGCTAAATGTATTCAAAAGAATAGATCTAATACCATCTTTAGAACCAAAAGCTGCTGGGAGTATACGAAACCCAAGTAAAGTATCTAGAGCTATAGGTTAACAACCAAAGATATTAGATTAGCTAGCTGAAAGATCTAAATAGCAAACTCAAAATCATTAACGACCAGCACCACAATCAATAGTATTAGTGGCGAGAGCAGCAAAGGTTATGGTAGATTTAGAAATAGCAGCTGAAGTCTGCAGCTACGCATTGGCAAAGATAGAACAAAGAAATACAGAAAAAACTTAACTAGTAGCAGCATCAAGCTAGTCTCTTGGTAGAACAGTATGAGAAAGAAAAGAAAAATCATAAGCTGGACAATTAGAAAATAACCACTTTGTAAAGTAACCTAAAAAAGACTCAAGATTAGAAGGAGAGCTTGTTGGGTGAGAAAAAAACAGTCGTCTAAAACCTACACTTGCTATAAAATGAATTAAGCGTTTTGAAGGGAGAGTTAGACTACTACTAAGCTGAAAGAAAGAAATACGTTAAAGGCAATTAAGAATTATAATTCTAGCTTCGGAAAGCGAAAGAGTAGATAAACCAATTGAACGAAAAGAAAGAGTACGAGCAAGAAAGGCATAATGAAGAGAACAAAAGGTTGCGAGAAGAGTTGGTTAAATACTAAAATAGGTTGAAGATAGCAAAAGGATAGAGCGATAAATTCAAAGATTCTTTGAGAAATATCATCATTGAGAACTTGATAAATGGTCAGAAATCAGCAAATCGAGGGCAAGAGATTTCTTCAAGTAATCAAAAGCGTAAGGATGATAAGTATGGATTGACTTTGACGAATTAGCTTTTATTCAAGCTTTAGTAGCATCTAAAAGAACTAGTTAAAGGCCATATCTAGATGGAGGGCAAATTAGCTCAAACCTAAAAGTAGCTATGTAGTGCAAGATAATAAGCCATTTTAAGAACTAACCAAGCTCAGAATATTGAGACACAATTGAAAATTCAACTAGAAGAGTTGATTTAGAATACATAAAAGCTAAAAGGTTTATCTGAGTAAAGGGAGACGTAGCTAAAGAAAAACTTATAATAGACTGAATGGTAGCGGAATCGTTTACTACAGGAGCTGAAAAGCATAAATTAAGTAAAATAGCATTTGTCTAATGACTTAACAAAGAGATAAGAGACTTTAGCTGAAGTTTAACAAAAAAATAAGGAGTAGTTTTATAAGATAAAGAGCTAGCTGAAATAGCTTTAGCAAAAATGTCTAGAAATATCGGAACAGCTTGAACTGACTCAAAACTATTGCTTCAAGCTTTAGGAAGAAGTTGCTGAATATAGAAAAAGTGAATAGCTTTCGTTAAAAGATAAGGAAAATTACATTAAAAAAACGCAAGAATTGTCCTCAGAGCTATAATAAAGCAAGGCCAATATTACCAATCTTTTAAAGATCAAAACCTAAAGCAGATAAACTATCATACTTTACGAGAGTCAAATCTAAGAATACAAGATCTTCAACTAACAATACAAAAGATAGATAGAATAATACTAGACAGTAAAAATATAAGAAAGTGGCATGATTCGAAGCTTAATCAAGTAAAAAGAAAACATCTTACATGAGTATTTGAAGAGTCAGTAAAATTTAATCAATCTCTAAAGTAAATAATATGAACTAATCAACAACATCAAAGCTTTTTAATAGGAAAACTCCCACCTCTTGGCTTCGCTTGAATAATATCGCTCTAATAATAAGCTATTAGATACAGAATTGAAAAGACTCGAAAAGGATTTGTATCAGAAAGAACAGCTTTTGATTACTTAACAATAAGAGAAAAAGGTCAGTAAGACATAGATTACTCAAAAGGTTTTTTCATTATAACAGAAACTCACCCAAATTTCTCATTAATTAGTGGAAAAAGTAAAATAAAATGAGAAATTATCAGCTTAATTAAACCAAAGCTTAATTGAAACAAAAAAGTTGTAAAGAAAAATGGTCTAAACTTTATAGAATAATAAATGGCTGGATTAAAATCTACGCAAATAGAACTAAATCAATGTCAAAAATCAATCCACTATTACAAAATTGACTTAAAATCTGAAAAAAATCTAAGAAAACCATAGCTAATTGAAAATAGACCTTGAAACAAGCCAAAAATAGTTGTTTGCAGCTAAATCGCTAATTTAGACACTGAATTATGAACTATCCTAAAAAGACCTATGTAATTTCTAGCTCTCAAGTTAAAAATATAAGCTAGAAGCTTAACTAAACCGCTTACAAAATGAAAGGTAATAGGAAAGAATAGAACTGTAGGATAAAATATCCTCACAAGATGCAGCATTATCCAAATTAGAGTAAGTTTGCCAAGAGTATGAGTACAAGATTGAGGAAGGGAAAAGGTAAATTGAAAGGATGAACTTGAACATTTTAGAGATATAGCATCAAAGATAGCTCTAAAAGACGAAGTACCAAGAGAAATTTAGACTAAGCTAAGAAGAAAAGGACCAATTACAGGCAAAATGCTATAGAATAGAAAAAGAACTAGAGAATTATAAAGATACTATTTTCAAAACAAGGTCACAACTTAATGCTTAGGAACTTAGAGCCCACGAAAAGTTACAGTATTTGGAAGAAAAGCTTGCACTGAAGGCATATGAAATAGAAAGACTTAAAAAGTAAAACTAAACGATTTCTCAGCTTCATAAGAAAAGCTAAGAGAGAGTTAAAGTTACTGAACTCCGACTGCAATAATAGACCATGAAATTGAAGATCTAAACTTAAAACATCCGTAAAAGTGAGCAGAATTTAAAGCTGATAAAGTAAGATTTTGCCCAAACAACTTGGAACTGCGAGCGCTAAGTTAGGAAAATTATCAAATCTAAAGCGAGATTAGTCAACAAAGGAGAAGGCGAGTAAGAATATAATTAAAACCTGCTAAAAAATTTGTAAGAGTCCGTTGTCTAAGTGTTAAAAAGATTCAAACCACAATGAATTCCATGATATTATCATTTTTAGTTTAATATTCACCACCAATCATTCAAAATCGTTTGCTATATTTTGCTAAAGTTACCAGAATGAGAATGTTGGACACGTTTCTTTGATTAAGTAAAGATTGAGCTATTTATAATATTAATGTCAACTTTCAGAAAATCGCAAGTGCAATCAGTACCTTTACTGCAGGGCAGCCACTTCGCTAACACCAACCAACTCTACAAACCTTTGAGAGAAACCCTAGAACATCCATAAATCGTCAGGCAGCATGAGACCCTTACTCCTGTACTGGCTCAAGGCTCACTCGTCAGCAAAGATTATAGAAGGCTCAACTCATACGAACTTCAAAACATCGTAATTCACCCAGCACTTAGGAAAAAAATATTTATGTACCTGATGGTGAACTCATTCCGACAAACAATTTAGAGCTAATTCGAGGGGAAAAATTTGTAGCTGTTGACGCCTGCGAAAAAATCGCAGGGCCCCCCATCTCAGCCCAAGAAATGTAAAGGATCCGTCGAGGAGGAATGAAAACAAGTCATGTAGTTTACCAGATAAAATAACCTGAGCCTGAGCCTTAAAAACCTGTCGGCAATAAACCTGCCCCTCCCCCACAAGAAACCTACAGCTCAGGAACCTACGATAGTTACGGCAAAAACCCGGAACAATATAAATACAATTTGTTCAGCTGCATTGACCAACCTGTCAACTAATGCAAGTAGTTCGGCTGCGGGAAGTGCTCAGGATGTCCAAGCAATGAGATAATAGCCAGCTAAAACCACCCAGCAAGTTTTATCAGAACTTCCCGGTCTTGATCTAAAGATTTAATCATGAAGGCAAAGATTTGGATAAATGTAAATAAAAGTTATTGTGTGATGAATGGATGAAAATGTTGTGGCCAGTCAAAAATCACTAATCGAGCTAGGTAACTACATACTTTCCTTTTGGCTTGGCTAGACGATTATTCTATGGCCTTGCTTTTCATCTGGGCTCACTTTCAATCTTTTGAAAGGCTAGGAACCATTCTAACTTGTTCTCAGCAACAAAACTTATGGCTCTTTATCGACTTTTTTTGGTAGGTTTTGGATTGACAATTATGTTTGGCTACTAAGATTGTCTCCATCTCTTTTCCAATCTGGAGAGAATGTTTGATTTACTTGGGCTTTGTAAGTTTGAAAATTATCTTAAAGATTCTATGGCTGAAACCCTTCATCGTTTTCTTTACTTTATAGCTCAAGTATATCAATTACATTTTTGTTGAATCGATGCTGAGCATTCTCCAAAAAAACTTCTTTTTAAATCTAGATAAGTTGACTCACAGATGAATAGTAATTTGCCAACAAACTAGCATTGGCATTTACATTACTTTAGCCTAAGCTGAACACTAGCAGCACTCCTACCAAGCAAACAACAAAGAAAATGCCAAAAGGACTGGTTGCTTCAGTATTGTCAATTCTGATTATTTGATTGTTAAGGAAAGAATTTAAAATTTAGTCTGAAGATTGGTTTGAGCTAGATTCTTTTTTATTCAAATTAGTAGCTGAGTGCTCCTAGGCCATGGAAGCTTAATTTGGATTGCTTTCTTCAGAAGTTAAGTTTTGTTTGCAGTTTTTGCATAGAGCTCCTTGTCTCTCGAAAAAATCTTCATACATCTTCACTTTCTTTTCGAGCTCTTCAACATAGCATTTGTGTCTTTATCTTGATTCTTGAGCAGCGATTCTATTTCTCACTTTTTGCTCTGCCTTGATCTCTCCTTTGACAATCTTCTTAGCTTTAAAATGCTAAGTAGAACTGCCGTCTTCTTGAATCATGAAATGGGATTTTACGCTTTAATCTTCATAAATCTTGTGTTCTTTTGCCCAGTTATTTTTTCTCATTTGGGCCAGTCTCCTATATAAATCCTTTTTGTTTTAGTGATCAGCTCTTTTATAGTCCATAAATATTATACTCGAAAATCAAGAAAAAGGTAAAATAGTTTCGTTAGTTACGCACAGTTAACCTTACTTACAATAAATCGAATAAAATCACAGCTCAGTCTCACTTCAGGCCTTTGATTCTATGTAAAAACGAACTTACCCTTCAGGAGCCATTACCATGGAGTCTGCAAGTGTATATCCGCTCAACGCAATACTTTATCTTTTCTTTGTGGCCTAACCTCTTGGCCTGGTCTGAGCCTGGTTTCTGTGCTGAGTCTCCTCAAGATTTTGGAATGAATGATTGTGTTTTGAATCACAAGCGCCCATTATAATTATAAATAACTTACCTTTAATTTGTATTTTGGCTATACTTTAAATTTAAAAGTAGGTTGCTGATAAATACTGTTTATTATTGATCACCAATGTTTGAAATCCTTTGAAATATCGAACGATTTGTATATGTGAATCAATTTAATTTTGAATTTTTTCAATTTATGCAAGGGGTTGGGGTTGGGGTTGGGGTTGGGGT
>Ga0316217_10003430_pt1 | contig 18041 bp, 15 predicted proteins | sample 1anoAmetaG_FD_203633 | JGI IMG/M metagenome (GOLD analysis project Ga0316217, IMG submission 203633) | Freshwater microbial communities from Trout Bog Lake, Wisconsin, USA - 1anoA | ecosystem: Environmental > Aquatic > Freshwater > Lake > Hypolimnion/Profundal zone | place: USA: Wisconsin...
AGCGTTTCTGCTGCCGAGCGCATCGCCGTGACCGGCGTACGCAGCTCGTGCGACACGTTGGCCACGAAGTCCCTGCGGAGCGACTCGAGGCGGCGGAGGTCCGTGACGTCGACGAACACCGCGAGGATGCCGCCGGCCTCACCGGCGAATGCGGTGGCGTGGGTAAGGAGGCGGCGCGGCTTGATCCCCGGCAGGTCGATCTCGCCGAGGGCGGTCGTCTGCCTGGTGCGGGCGCGGTTCACGATCTCATGGAGGTCGGCGTGGCGCACGACCTCCATCAGGAGCTTCCCCTTGGCCTCCGTCCCGAGCAGCAGCATCGTCCGGAGCGCCGGGTTCATCATCACGACGCGTCCGTCGCGGTCGAGGACGAGCACCCCCTCCTGCATCCCTTCGAGGATCTGCCCCTGCACGGCGCGCTCGCGGTGCAGTTCGGCGATCGTGGTCTCAAGGTTTGCGGCGAGGAGGTCGAGCGCTCGGCCGGCCTCGGCCAGGGGGTCGTCTCCCGGCAGCCGTGTTCGCGCCGAGTAGTCGCCGGTCGCCATGCGCTCGGCGGCCTCGCGGACGTCGCGAGCCGACCGTTGCAGACCGCGGCGAGCGAGGTGCAGCACCACGAGGCACACGGCGAGGGAGGCGACCGCCTCCGTCGCCAGCACGTCGCGCGTGACGGCGAGGATCTCGTGACCCGCCGCCGCGTGTGCCTGCGGGCCTTCGAGCTTCGCCGTCAGCGCCGCCACAGAGCGCTCGGCCCACGTGGCAGCGCACAGGTAGACGCCGAGCGCGGCGACGCCCGCGACGAGCCCCCACCTGACGTATGCGCTGACCTTCACGAGTCCGGCACCCTCCCTGGGCCACATTACTGCCGGCCGGCAGGCGACCGTGCAAGCACAACCCCGCTCGGCGCCTGCCTGGCACGGCGATGTTGCAATCGTCACACACGGCGAGGCGCTTCGGGATATGAGGCGGACTGGGGCCCTCGCGCGCGCGATGCACCCCTTCGCCCGGAGATCCTTGCGCAAAGCCCTTCCAGCCGCGTTCGTCGTACTCCTCGTCGCGAGCGCGTCGGGCGCGACGGCTCGCGCGGAGACGCCGCCCCCCCCGGCAGGCGCGCAGTCAGGGCTCAGGGTGATGACCCTCCGGCTGATGCGCCAGGAGGGGGTCATCACGGAGGCGGAGTATCTGGCCGCGCTGCGCGACCTCGCCGATGCCTCCACGGCCTCCGTGGTCGACGGCAGCAACCTCGTGATGGCCAGGTGGTCGGCGGAGCTCTACGGCTTCCTCCAGGCCGATTACCTCTACGACTCGACGCAGAGCTACACCGACCTCGCCGGCAGCGGTCAGGTCGCCCGGCCTGGCACGTACGCCGGGGACCACCCGCGAGCTCAGCTCAGCCTCCGGAACAGTCGCATCGGGTTCCGGTTCCGCGCGCCCGAGCACCGCGCCGTACGGGCGTCGGCCCGATTCGAGGCCGACCTGGTCGGCGACTGGGCGAGCCCTGCGTACACCGGGGCGTCGGGGCAGCCGACGGAGGGGCAGTTCTTTGCCAGCCCCGACCTGCGAATGCGCCACGCGTACCTCAAGGTCGAGACGCCGGTCGTGGACGTGCTCGTCGGGCAGACCTGGCACCTCTTCGGGTGGCAGCCCATCTACCAGCCCAACACCTACGGGGCCCCCGGCGAGCTCTTCTCGAGGGCGCCCCAGCTGCGGCTCTCGAGGACCGTCACGGGGAAGGCCGTCACGCTCGAGGTCGAGGGGGCGGCCGTCCGACCGCCCGGGCGCGACTCGGCGATCCCGGAAGGCGAGGCCGGGATCCGCCTCGCGTTCAACGGATGGCGAGGCGTCCAGACGGTCGGCGCCACCGGCACCAGGCTCGTCCCGGCGTCGATCGCGCTCACCGGTGACGTGCGCGCCCTCGCGATCGCCAACTACCCGACGGGGGGAACCGTCGCCGCGCCCTCGCTGAAGTCGACGTACGACATCTCGAAGACGGGGGGCGGCGTCGCGGTCGATGCGTTCCTCCCCGTCATCCCTGCGCGGACGGCCGACACCGGCAACGCGCTGTCGCTGCTGGGCGAGTTCGTCTACGGGCAGGGGATGGGGGATCTCTACTCGGGCCTGAGCAGCGGTCTCGCGGTCCCCGCCCTCGTCCCTGTCCCCGCCGGCTCGCCGCCCGGGACGCCCTCGACGACGCCGTACAACCCGCAGCTCGACGCCGGCCTCGTGACGGTCGACGCGAAGGGGAACGCGACGGTCATCCAGTGGCAGACGCTCCGAGCGGGGCTGCAGTACACGCTGCCCGGTCTCGACGGGAGGTTCTGGATAGCGGCCAACTACGCGAACGTGACCTCGCCCAACGCCCCCCGCCTCATCACCCAGATCGGGGCGACCGCGACCGCCCGGGCCACCACGAACGCTCCGGCCATCCGCAACGTCCTCAACTGGTTCAACGTCTACTTCATGAGCGAGCTCACCCCGGCCGTTCGCCTGGGCTTCGCGTACGCCTACTCGAACGACAAGTATCTCGACGGTCAGTCCGGGACGAACCACCGGCTGGAGGGGTCCGCCTACTATGTCTTCTGAATTGCTCGGGCGTCTCGAGGCGCCGGCTGGCCATCGGCGAGACCTGCTGGCGAACACCGCTGGCGCAGGGTCGACTCGGAATCGTGACGGGGCGTCGTGTGGGGTCGGGTATGAGGGCGCTGCACGGCGTCCGGCACCCCGCCGGAACGCCCCACCTGGAGGCTTCATGCGCAGCACCCGATTCGTCGCCACGACCGTGATCGCCCTGGCGGCTGCCTGGGCCACCCCTGCTCGCGCCGACGCGCCGCTCCCCGCGCCCGGCGCCGCCTCCACGGTCGACCTGATGACCCTGCGGCTGATGCTCCAGAAGGGGGTCATCACCCAGGCGGAGTTCGACAGCGCGATGCGCGACATGGCCGACTCGGTGGGCGGCAAGGCGGCCGACACGACGGGCCTCGTCATCGGCAAGTGGTCGGCCACGCTCTACGGCTTCGCCGAGGCCGACTACATGTTCGACACGACGCAGAGCTACAGCGATCTCTCGGGCAACGGCCAGGTGGCGCACCCCGGGAGCTACGCCGCGAGCAACCCTCGCAGCCAGTTCACCGTCCGGAACACGCGCCTCGGCTTCCGCTTCCGCGCCCCCGAGTATCACGGCATCCGGACGTCGGCGCAGATCGAGGCGGATCTGATGGGCGACTGGGCGAACCCGACCTACACGGCCGCGACGGGACAGCCCACCGAGAACCAGTTCTTCACGAGCCCCGCCCTGCGGATACGGCACGCGTTCATGAAGGTCGAAACGCCCGTGGTCGACGTGATCTTCGGCCAGACGTGGCACGTCTTCGGGTGGCAGTCGACGTACCAGCCGAACACGGTGTCGCTGCAGGGGGTCCCTGGCGAGCTCTACGCGCGCACCCCGCAGCTTCGCCTGTCGAAGACCTTCTCGAGCAGCGACGTCACCTTCGACATCGCGCTCGGCGCGACGCGCCCGCCGCAGCGTGACTCGGCCCTGCCGGAGGGGGAGGCGGGGCTGCACCTCGCGATCAACAAGTGGACCGGTACGCAGACGATCGGCGCGACGGCGACCTCGGTCGCCCCGGCCTCCATCGCGGTCACGGGCGATCTGCGGGGATTCGGCGTCGCCAACTACCCCTCGGGCGGGACGCTCGCCGCCCCCGCGCTCAAGTCCACGTCCGAGGTGAACAAGATGGGAGGGGGCGTGGCCGTGGACGCGTTCATCCCGGTCATCCCGAGCTCCGCCGAGCACCTGGGCAACTCGCTCTCGCTCCTCGGGGAGTTCGTCTACGGGCAGGGGATCGGCGACCTCTACACCGGGCTCACCAGCGGTCTCACCATGCCCGCCCTGGTCCCCGTCCCCGCAGGCTCCCCCGTCGGCACGGTCTCGACGACGGCCTACAACCCCCAGATCGACCCGGGGCTGGTGACCGTCGACGGCAAGGGGAACGTGACGGTCATCCAGTGGCAGACCCTCCGCGCGGGCCTCCAGTACTACTTCCCTGGGATGGACGGGAAGATGTGGCTCTCCGCGAACTACGCGAACGTCTCCTCGCCGAACGCGCCGGGCCTGGTGACGACCACCGCCGCGACGGCGACCGCGAAGGCCACCTCGAACGCGGCCACGATCCGCAACGCGCTGAACTGGTTCGACGTGCTCGTCATGGGCGACATCACCCCCGCCGTGCGCCTCGGCGTCGAGTACGCGTACTCGGCCGACAGGTACGCCGACAGCCAGACCGGCGTGAACCACCGCGTGCAGGGGTCTGCCTACTTCATCTTCTAAGTCACCGCGCGTGCTCCTGGAGCACAATCGGTCGAGCGCGAGCCTCGGCGCTCGCGTCAGCCGCGCGCCGCGGGGGGGTGCGTCCGGAAGTGGCGGACGTCCTCGCCGCGGACCATGAAGATGACCTCCTCGGCGATGTTCGTCGCGTGGTCGGCCACGCGCTCGATGTACTTCGCCACCTTGATGACGCGGATGGCGCCGGGGATCTCCTCGTGCTCCTGCTGCATGAACGCCATCATGTCGCGCAGCGTCTTTCCGTAGAGGGCGTCCACGGCGTCGTCCCCCTTCAAGACCTGCTCGGCGCGGGCAGGGTCCCCCTCGACGAACGCGTCGAGGGCGTCGCGGAGCATCTGCTGGGCCAGGTCGGCCATGTTCTTCAGGTCGTTCTGCGCCAGCCCCTTGGCGCGCCCGTGGTCCTCCTCGGCGCGCTCCGCGATGTTGACCGCCTCGTCGCCGATTCGCTCGAGGTCGGTCACGAGCTTCAGGGCGGTGGCGAGGAGCCGGAGGTCGTAGGCGACCGGCTGCCGCAGCGCGAGGATGCGCAGGACGAGCGCGTCGATCTCCATCTCGTCGCGGTCGATGAGCCGATCGAGCTCCTTCACCTCGGCGGCCTGCTCCGGAGAGCTGCTCCAGAAGGCGTCGAGGGCCAGGCGGAAGCTCCGCTCGCAGCGCGCGCCCATGGCGAGCGAGTTGGCCCGGAGCTCCCGGAGCTCGGCCTCGAAATCACGACTCGTGTGGGACGCAGCCATCAAGCCCTCCGCCTGCCACCGACCCTACTCCATTTTCGGGGCGCGAAAGGGCGCGCTAGCCGTGCCCCGCCGCGCGGCGCCGCGCCCGGGCGCGGGCGGTGATGGCGGCGAGGTTCAGGAGGAAGGTGAGGAGGAGGAGGACGAGCACGGTCCCGTAGAGGAGCGGCTTCGTCCGGTCGACGTCGGGCGACTGCGTCGCGAGGACGTACACGTGGTAGCCGAGGTTCATGAACGGGTCGTTCAGGTGGGTCGGCAGGTCGCGCAGGAAGTAGGCGGCGCCGGTGAACATGATGGGGGCGACCTCGCCCGCCCCGCGGCTCACCGCGAGGATCCCGCCCGTCAGGATTCCGCCGGCCGCCTCGGGGAGGACGACGCGCACGATGGTCTGGAACTGCGTCGCGCCGAGCGCGAGGCTCGCGTCGCGGATCTCTCGCGGGACGGCCCGGAGCGCCTCCTCCGTCGACACCACGACCACCGGCAACGTGAGCACGGCGAGCGTCAGCGAGGCCCAGACGAGGCACGGCTGGGCGTAGGTGACCCGTCCGCCGAAGGCGAGGCGGTCGATCCCCTTGCCGACGGTCGCGACGAAGAAGCCGAGGCCGAAGAGCCCGAACACGATCGACGGAATCCCCGCGAGGTTGGCGATGCAGACGCGGACGAGCCGCGCGACGACGGACCGGGACGACGCGTACTCGGTCAGGTAGACGGCCGTGGCGACGCCAGCCGGGACCGCGCCGACGGTCATCAGCAGCGTGAGGAAGACCGTCCCGACGATGGCCGGGAAGATGCCCCCTTCGGTCATCCCCTTCCGGGGCGCGGCCGAGATGAACTCCCAGGACACGACGCTCGCGCCGCCGCGGATGACGTCGAGGACCACGATGGCCAGCATCAGGATGATCACGGCGGTGGCCGCGAGCGAGAGCCCCCGGAGCGCCCTGTCCGCCAGGTGGCTCCGGACCTGGAGGTCCGGCAGGACCCGGCTCGTCGGGGTCACGACGACCCCCGGAGCGAGGCCCGCATGTGCCGGACGATCCGCTCGCCCACGAGGTTGACCGCGAGGGTGCTGAGGAAGAGGAGGGCGCCGAGGGCGAAGAGCACGTGGTAGTGCGCGCTGCCGACGACGACCTCGCCGAGCTCCTGCGCGATCGTCGCGGTGATCGTCCGCGTCGAGCGGCCCCAGCTCCAGTCGAGGAGCGCCGCGTTGCCGGAGGCCAGGAGGACGATCATCGTCTCGCCGATGGCGCGCCCGAAGCCGAGCACCGCCGCCGCGGCGATGCCAGGGAGCGCGGCGGGGACGATGACCCGGAGGAGCGCCTGCGAGCGCGTCGCGCCGAGCGCGAGCGCCGCGACCCGGTACGAGTTCGGCACCGCGCGGAGCGAGTCCTCGGAGACCGAGAAGACGATCGGACAGACCGCGAACGCCAGCCCGCAGCCCGCCACGAGCGCGTTGAGGCGGTGAGGCGTCCCGAAGACCTGCTGAATCCACGTCGAGAGGATGACGAGGGCGAAGAAGCCGACGACGACCGACGGGACCCCGGCGAGGAGCTCGATGACCGGCTTGATCACCTCGCGGGCGCGCTTCCCCGCGAACTCCGAGACGTAGAGCGCCGCGAGGACGCTCAGCGGGACGGCCAGGAGGAGCGAGATGATCGTGACCTTGAGCGTGCCCGCGAAGAGCGGCAGGACGTTGTACTTCGGGTCCTCGCTCACCGGCTGCCAGATGAAGCCGCTCCCCGCGTGGGGCGCGAACATCGCGCGCGTCGTGACCTCCCGGTGCACCTCCTCGCTCGTCAGCACCGGGAGCGCCTCCTTCCCGACGAAGACCAGGATGAGGAGCACCGACAGGATCGACAGCAGCGCGACCGCCTTGATGGCCCCCTCCGCCAGCCGCTCCGACCAGCGGACCTGCCGCTGGAGGGAGGTCGCGCGCGGCGCGGCCGCCGCCATGCGGGGGCGGTCGAGCTCGCCGGGCGCTGTGGCGGCCATCGGTGCCTCAGCTCCTCTTCGGGAGCGGGTAGTAGCCCACCTCCGAGATCGTCTTCTGGCCTTCCGGGCCGGTGACCCAGGAGATGAACCGCCGCATCGCCGGGGTCGGCTCCCCCGCCGTGTAGAAGTAGAGGAACCGGCTCACCGGGTAGCTGCCGTCCTGGGCGGTGGCGAGCGACGGGGCCACCGCGGGCGACGCCTCGTCCTTCTTCACCCGCAGCGCCTGGATCCCCTCGAGGTAGGCGATGCCGCCGTAGCCGATGCCGAGCTCGTCCCCCTTCACCGCGTTGGCGACCGCCGAGGTCCCCGCGAGGGTCTGCGTCGCGGCGGCGAAGTCCTTCCCGCCGAGCACGTGCTCCTTGAAATACCCGTACGTCCCCGAGTTGTTCTCGCGGCCGTAGAGGACGATCGCGCGGTCGGGGCCGCCGAGGTCCTTCCAGCTCAAGGTCTCCCCGCGATAGACCTTCGCCAGCGCCGGGAGCGAGATCTCGCGCAGCGGGTTGCTCTTGTTCACGTAGACCGCGAGCGCGTCGAGGGCGACCTTGGTCTCGAGCGCCGGCAAGCTCCGCCTGGCGAGCAGGTCGGCCTTCTCCTTGTCCTTCATCGGACGGCTCGACTCGCAGATGTCGGTCGACCCGTTGATGAGGGCCGCGATGCCCGTGCCCGAGCCGCCGCCGGTCACCTGGATGACGACGCTCGGGTTGGCCTTCATGTAGTCCTCGGCCCAGCGCTGCCCCAGGATGACCATCGTGTCGGAGCCCTTGACCGAGATCGCGCTCCGCTCGTGCCCCGGGCCGGGCGCCCCGCTGCCGGACGGGTCGGCCGAAGAGGCGTCGGTCCGCGTGCAGGCGAGCGACGAGGCGGCGGCGCCGGCCAGCAGGGTGAGGCAGGTGAGGGTCAGGCGATGGTCCATGGCGGGTCCGTTCTGAGCTTCCTCCGGCGCGTCAGCCGAAGCGTCCGGTGATGTAGTCCTCGGTGTCCTTCTCGCGAGGTCGCGTGAAGATCGTCGAGGTGTCGCCGACCTCGACCAGCCGTCCCATGTAGAAGAACGCCGTCTGCTGCGAGACGCGGGCGGCCTGCTGCATGTTGTGGGTCACGATGACGATGGTCAGCTCCTCGCGCAGCTCGGCGACCAGGTCCTCGATCTTCGCCGTCGCGATCGGGTCGAGCGCGCTGGCCGGCTCGTCCATGAGCAGCACGTCCGGCTCGACCGCGAGCGCCCGGGCGATGCACAGGCGCTGCTGCTGGCCGCCGGAGAGGCTCAGCCCCGACTCGTCCAGGCGGTCCTTCACCTCGTCCCAGAGGGCGGCCTGCCGCAGCGCCCGCTCGACCGCCGGCGCGATGGTCCGCCGGTCGCGGATGCCGGCGATGCGGAGCCCGAACGCCACGTTCTCGAAGATCGACTTGGGGAACGGGTTCGACTTCTGGAACACCATGCCGACCTGCCGCCGCACGAGCACCGGGTCGACCTCGGGGGCGTAGATGTCGCGGCCGTCGAGCAGCACCTCCCCCGTGACCGCCACCCCCTCCACCATGTCGTTCATCCGGTTCAGCGACCGGAGGAAGGTCGACTTGCCGCAGCCGCTCGGGCCGATGAGGGCCAGGACGCGCTTCGAGGGCACCTCGAGGGAGACGCTGGTGACCGCCTCCTTGGCCCCGTAGCGCACGGAGAGCCCCCGCGCCCGCATCTTCACGCGGACGTCGTCTTCCCGGCCGAGGTCGAGGGCATGCGACACGGTCGACACTGTGCGCCGCCGAGGCGCTCTCGCGGTGAAGCCAGTGTGACAAGCCGGTGACGGACTCCGCGGCTCGACCGCCATGGCGCGGAGCCTCGAGGCGCCCGAGGCCCCCGGCTTCGGCGACTACAGCATGATCGGCGCGGGCATGAAGAGCGCCGCGAAGAACGCCAGGGCGATGACGGCGATGATCGTCCGCGGCACGCCCAGGCTCGTCGTGCCGACGTCCGGGTGCTCGAAGAGCGAGTGTCGCCGGAGCGTCCCGCCGCGGACCTCCATCGCCAGGAGGACGCCGAGCCCCACGAACCAGGCCGCCCAGAGCGTCGGGTAGGTGTGCTCGCGCCCTATCGACGCCAGGACCGAGAGGGCCACCACGGCGATCATCCGCGTGCGCGGCGTCAGCTCCTCCCCGTCGTCCTCCGCGCGCCCCCGCGCTCCGGGCGGCTTCGTCAGCGCCCCGAGGACGCCGAGCACCTCGAACCAGATGAGCCAGAACATCGCGTCGTTCACGTGTCGGCCCAGGCGGTAGAAGCCCAGCCCCGCGGCGAGGTCACGCCCCACGTAGCCGGCGAGGCTGACGAAGAAGAAGACCAGCAGCGAGCGGTGCACGACGAGCGCCATGCGGTCCTGGCGCCGGCCGAAGAGGGCGTACGCCACGTGGCCGCCGTCGAGCTGACCGATGGGGAGGAGGTTCAGCATGCTCACGAAGAGCCCGGCCCAGGCGGCGAACAGCACCGGCGAGGCCACCTGCACCGTCCCCTCGGGGAGGTGCGGCGCGAAGGCCGCGTCGAGCGCCCGCGTCAGGAGCGACTCGCCGAAGGTGCCGCCGAGCGAAGGGTCGATGGGGACGACGGCGGAGTGCCGGATCCCCCACGCGTACAGGGGGATGGCGAACGCCAGCCCCGCCAGCGGGCCGGCCGCGCCGATGTCGAGCAGCGCGCGCCGCGACGGGATGGCGCCGCGCATCCGGATGACCGCCCCCATGGTCCCGAACGGGGAGACGAGCGGCATCGGGATGAAGAACGGGAGGGTCGAGTCGACCCGGTGGAGGCGCGCGGCGATGTAGTGGCCGAGCTCGTGCGAGAGCAGGATGAGGAGCAGCGCCGCGGCGAACTGGGCCCCGTGGACCCAGGACGCGCGGGCCCGGAGGCCGCCGTTGTCGGCGTACGCGTAGGTGACGACCATGCTCGCCGCGGTCGCCGCGAAGAGGGCGACGTGGCGCAGGAGCTCGCTCGCGCCGATGCCGAAGACCGCGGGGGCGCGGCCGCCGTCCGGCGAAGGCTCAGGCGGGCTGGAGCGTGTCCCGGAGGGCTCTGGCAAGTCGGTCGAGTTGGGGGCGGAGCTGGGCATCCAGGGTCCCGAGGTTGGTGGAGATGCGGAGAGAGCCCCTGTCGAGCGTGTGGTCGGCGCGGACCTCGACCGCGCCGGGTTCGAGGCCCAGGGTGACAAGGTGGCGCTGAAGCGCGTCGGCGTCGAGGGGGGAGGCGTCGATCACGGCCCGTCGCGCGCCGCGCGCCTCCGCCAGCGCCTGGCGGGCGAGCCCGGCGATGACCCCGGGGTCGGCGGCCAGCGCGGCCCCCAGCAGCCGCTCGGCGAGGACGACCGCGAGGGCGACCGCCCGGTCGAGATCGCGCTCGGCGCGCCGCTCATCCTCCGCGCGGAGGGCGACGAAACCGGCCGCGAGCCTCGCCTCCCCGGCCTGTCGGGCCTCGGTCGCGGCGCTCCTCGCGAGGTCGGTCGCCTCCGCCGTGGCGGCCTCCAGCAGCCGGGCGGCCTCGGCGCGCGCCTGGGCGAGGATCTCGGCCGCGGCCCCCCGGGCGCGGAGCTCCTCGGCCGCCACGCGGCGATGGTGTGCCGGGGCGAGGAGCGGAGGAGGCGACGTGTCCGGTGCGCGCGACGCGGCCGGCACGACCCGCGCCCGTCCGAGCGGGCTCACGCGAGCCTCGCCGACTCGAGGTCGACGGCGAGCCGACCGAGCGCCGCGGCCAGCGTCCGGGCGCGGACCTCGCGCGCGGGGTGCGTCAGGCCGGCCACGACCGACGCCGCAGCGGCCAGGTCCCCCTGGGTCAGCGACGCTTGTGCGGCGTCGACCGTGTCGCCGAGCGCGAACGTCGTCGCCACGAACGAGGCTTGCCAGGACGGGAGATCGGCCATCCCCGGCGGCATGCGACGGCGCCCGTCCGCGGTCAAAGAGTTTGAGGCGAGCGCGGTCCGCGAGTGTCGGCGATAGAGGTGGACTCCTCCCCCGGGGCCTCTATCCTTGCCTCGTGTCCTTCGAAGGCATGCCGGGCGGTGGTGATCCGGGGCCCGAAGGCGCCCCTCCCCCCGCGCCGCCGCCGGGGTCGAGCGACTCGTCGGTCGGCAACCTGTTCCTCGGCACCTGCCTCGCGCTGATCCTCATCCTCATCGCCTGGAAGACCCACTGGCTCCACGCCTTGGTCTACGGCGCCATCTTCCTGGCGGTCGTCCTCGGCGTCCTCTACGCGGTCGGGTGGATCAACTGGAGCTCGGACGACGACGACTCGACCGACCCGGCGGCCGTTCAGCGGCGCGCGCAGGGCCCTGGCTTCGCCGGGACCGTCTTCACCGGCTTCTTCAAGGTCTTCGTCGGCGTCGGCGTCGCGATCCTCAACGCCGCGTCGTCGTGCGGCGGCGGCTGACGCGTCACGGGCTCGCGAGCGGCTCGCCCACGTAGCGGTCCCCGGCGAGGCGCACGCGCCCCTCGTCGACCAGCTTCGCCAGGTGCGCCCGCAGGCTGAAGAGGGCGAACGGCCACGCGGTCACCGGCGTGTCGGCGTACGCGACCGGCACGAGCTCGGCGTCGGTCCCCCCCTCCGGCCCCGCCGCCACCACGGCCGCCAGCACCCGCGCCTCGCGGGCCAGGCGGTGCGCCACGTAGCGGTCGAAGAGCGCCGCCGGATCGTCGATCGGCTCGCCGTGGGCCGGGAGCGCCAGCCGGGCGTCGCAGGCGCGGAGCCGCGCGAGCTGCTCGAGGTAGAGGCGCATGTCGCCGTCGCCCGGCGCGATGACGATCGTCCCCTCGCTCGCCACCATGTCGCCGACGACGAGCGTCCGCTCCGCGGCCTCCCAGAGGCAGAGGTGCCCCCAGGCGTGCCCCGGCGTCTCGAGCACCCGCCACCTCTGCGGCGCCGGCCCGTCCAGCACGATCTCCTCCCCGTCGACGAGCCGCCGCGCCACCTTCGAGGGGCCGATGCGCCGCGCCGTCTCCTCGTGGGCCCAGAGCGGCAGCCCGAGCTCGCGCGCGAGCGCGTCGACGCCCCCCACGTGATCGGGGTGGTAGTGCGTGGCGAAGAGCGCGACCGGCCGCCGCCCCTCGGCGTGGAGCCCGCGCGCCCAGTCGACCCAGGCGCGCTGCTCTGCCTCGTACGGCGTGGCGGGCTCGACGAGCAGCACGTCGCGCTCGCCGAGGGCGTAGCTGTTCGTGTGGGTCGCGGGGGGGAGCGTGGGCGTCTCCGCCTTGAAGAGCGAGACGCCCCGACCGATCTCCCGCGGCCGCACCACGCTCAGCGCTCGACGACCACCGCGAGCGCCTCGCCTCCGCCGATGCAGAGGGTCGCGAGGCCGCGCTTCTTGTTCTGGTCCTTCATGGTGTGGAGGAGCGTCGTCAGGATGCGCGCCCCGCTGGCGCCGATGGGGTGGCCGAGCGCCACGGCGCCGCCCCTCACGTTGACGCGCCCGAGGTCGAGGTGCGCGAGCTTCGCCGTCACCATCGCGACGACCGCGAAGGCCTCGTTGATCTCGTAGAGGTCGATCTGGTCCGTCGTCAGGCCCAGCCTCTTCGTCACGTTGGCGATGGCCGTGGCCGGCGCGGTCGTGAACCACTCGGGCTCACCGGCCGCCCCGGCGTAGCCGACGATGCGGGCGAGCGGCTCGAGCTTGTGCTGCTTGACGGCGGCCTCGCTCGCGAGGACGAGCGCGCTGGCGCCGTCGTTGATGGGGGAGGCGTTCGCGGCGGTGATGGTGCCGTCCTTGCCGAAGGCCGGGCGGAGGCCGGCGAACTTCGAAGGGTCCCCCTTGCCGGGCCCCTCGTCCTGCTTCACGACGAGCGGGTCCCCCTTCTTCTGCGCGACGGAGACGGCCTCGATCTCGCGGTCGAAGAGCCCCTCCTTCTGCGCCGAGAGCGAGCGGCGGAAGCTCTCCTTCGCGTAGTCGTCCTGCTCCTCGCGCGTGAACTTGTACTCGGCCGCGCACTTGTCGCCGCACGAGCCCATGTGGACGTTCTTGTACGGGTCCCAGAGGCCGTCGAAGATCATCCCGTCGACGAGCTTCCCGTCGCCCATCCGGTAGCCGGACCGCGCCTTCTCCAGGTAGTAGGGGACGTTCGACATCGACTCCATCCCCCCCGCGACGACGAGCTCCGCGTCGCCGAGCGCGACCGTCTTGGCGCCGAAGACGACCGCCTGCAGCCCGGAGCCGCAGACCTTGCCGACCGTGGTGGCGGGGACGGTGTTCGGCAGCCCGGCGTAGATCATCGCCTGGCGGGCAGGGGCCTGGCCGACGCCGGCCGACAGGACGTTCCCCATGAAGACCTCGCCGATCAGCTCGGGGGCGAGCTTCGCCCGGCCGAGCGCCCCCTGGATCGCGACGGCGCCGAGGCGCGGCGCCGCGACCGACGAGAGCGAGCCGAGGAAGTTGCCGATGGGCGTGCGGGCGGCGGAGACGATGTAGACGGGCGGGAAGGCTTGCGACATGGGACGACTCCTCTTGTCTGGACGGCCAGGAACGTTGCGCGGCGAAAGGTAGGGCGAAGCCGGGCGGGGTACCAGGGGGGCGCTCGGGGGGCCCGGCGCCTCGCCCTGGCAGCTACCGAGCACGCTGCAGACCAGCTGCCTGGGCGCGGCGCCGGGCTCCCCTCGCTTCGGGGCTCGGAGAAGAGGCCTCGCGGCGGAGAGGGGGGGCTCTTCGAATGGCGCTGTGACAATGATCAAGTCGGGCCCCGGGTGAGCGCCGATGTCTGTAGACGGACCATGCACACCCAAATAAGGTGCCCGCCCAACGTGACGAGGGAGGGGCAGTCGCGCCGGCAACGCCGGCCGCATGGGGGAGGGGGGCGCATCGCTGCGCTGCTGGCGGCGAGCCTCGTCCTGGGCGGGGCCCTCGCCGGTGGCGCGCGGACGGCCCGGGCCGCGGGCGGGGACGCCGACATCGCGGCGGCGATGCAGAAGTTCGACGCAGGGCGGCAGGCGTTCGAGAAGGGGGCGTTCGAGGAGGCGCTGCTCGCCTTCCAGGCCAGCTACTCCCTCTCCCCCAGCCCCAACTCGCGCCTCTTCATCGCCCGCTGCTACCGCGCGCTCGGCAAGACGGCGAGCGCGTATACGGCCTACCGCCAGGCGTCGCGCGAGGCCGACGACCGGCTCAAGGCGACGCACGAGAAGCGCTACACCGCGACGCGGGACGCCGCGAGCGGCGAGGGGGCGGAGCTCGAGTCGAAGGTCGCGAGGGTCACCGTGGTCGTCCCCGGAGGGCTGCCGGACGGCTTCTCGGTGAAGGAGAACGGGCAGGAGCTCCCGAAGGCCGCCTGGGGCGTCGCCACCGAGACCGACCCGGGGGAGGTCACCGTCGAGGCGACGGGGCCGCGGCTCGTCCCGTTCCGGAAGGTGCTGACCCTCGGCGACGGGGCGCAGGAGCGGGTCGAGGTCACCGTCAAGCGCGTCCCGACGGCGGTCCTGGCGCTCGAGCTGAAGAGCCGGCCGTCGGGGCTCACCATCGCCATCGACGGGGCCCCCGCCGACGTCGCCGAGGCCGAGAAGCCGCGCGAGCTGGACGTGGGGGAGCACCTCGTCGCGGTCGAGGCGCCCGGGTACGCCCCGTTCTACTGGAAGCAGACGCTGGCGGACGGCGAGACGCAGCGGGTCGCGGTGACGCTGAAGACCCGGGGGTTCGAGACGCCGAAGTGGCTCTTCTACACCGTCGCGGGCGCGGCGGTGGCGGCCGAGGGGGGGGCCACGGGGCTGGCCTTGAGCGCGCAGTCCTCGCAGAACGCCGAGCTCGCGAAGGACGCGCTTCACCGGAGCGCCGCGACGCAGTCGTCCATCCAGTCGAAGGCCACGATGGCCAACGTCCTCTTCATCTCCGGCGGCGTGCTCGGCCTCGGCGCCGTGACCCTCGCCTTCACGACGCACTGGAAGGCCGACGCGTCCGCCGGCGCGCCGACGGTCTCGTTCGCCCCGGTCGTCGGCCCGGGCTCCGCAGGGCTGGGGGCGCATGGCTGCTTCTAGGCGCGCCGCCGTCGCCGTGACCGCGTTCGTCGGGGCGCTCGTCGCGGCGTGCACGTTCTCCGGGATGGGGGACTACGCGATCTGCGCCTACCCCGTCCCGTCCCCCGTCGAAGTCGTCGGCTCGTCGGCGTCCGTGATCGACCTCGTCCTCGCCGGCGGGACGGCGGCGCCGCCCGTCGCGTCGTACGTCCCCGATCTGGGGGCGTGCATCGAGGCCGTCGACGAGGCGACCGGCTACGTCACCTCCAACACGTGCAGCCTGGTCTCGTCGCCCAGCACCGGCCTCGTGTCGCACCAGCCGTACATCGTGAACGTCAGCGGGGGGCAGGGGGTGTTCATCACCACGGGCTCCTCGTCCGGCACGTGCCCGGGCGGCGCTCTCGCCTTCGCGAACCAGCAGCTCACCCTCCCCCTGATCTCGGGCGCGTGCTCGAAGGCCTCCCTGGCGGCCCTCCCGTCGTACGCGGCCCTTCCGGGCGGGGCGAACGGCGTCGCCGCCTGGTACCAGACCTCCATCGTCGACCGCGCCGACTCGGTCACCAGCTGCGCCGGCGCGACGTCGGCGCCGCTCGTCTACTCGGTCGTTGCGAGCGCGGCCGACTCGAAGGCAGGGCTCGGCAAGCCGGCGCCGCTCGCGACCGACGGGACCTCGGTGAGGCCGCCGGCGATCATCCCCCTCGAGGCCACAGGCGGGGCCGCCCTCGCGGCGCCGATCGGGGCAGGCGTCGGGGTCTGGACGTTCGACTCGACGGGCCAGGTTGCGTCGTCGTCGCCGTCGGTCACAATCGCGGGAATGGTGGGGGCGAAGGCGGTCGCGATGGCGACGGACGGGGCCGGGCGCCTGGCCGTGGTCGCCGAGATCGGCTGCTCCCCGCAGAGCATCGCCTTCTCGGTCGGCACGTCGTCGGGAGGTTTCACTGCGGTCGCCCAGGTCGCCCCCGCGGGCGCCGACGCCGCCTTGCAGCCGACGGTCGCGTGGGTGTCCAGCCGGAGCGACTGGCTCGTCACCTGGATCTCTCGCGCGGGGGGGGCGCACGTGCTCGCGCGGCGCTTCAGCGCGGCGGGGGTCGCGGAGGACGCGGTGTTCGACCCGGCCATGCCGGCGAGCGCGGCGGCGGCCGTGGCCGACGGCAAGGTCTTCGCGTTCGACGCGACGACCGGGCAGTTCGAGACGGCCGACCTGAAGTGCGTGCCGTAGCCAGCAACAGGTCATTGCGCAGCAAATCAGGAAGGGGAGACGAGATGAAGAACGGTCGCTCGGTGGTCGCCGGTTTCGTGGGGAGCGCCGCGCTCTGGCTCGGCGTCGCGGTGGCCGCGTGCTCCAGCAGCGCCACGAGCACGACCGCCGGAGGGGCCGACGGTGGAGCCGACGTCACGACCAGCCAGGGCGGGTCGAAGTCGTGCACGACCGACACGCAGTGCACGCCGCCCCCCACGACCCCGGCGAACTGCGCGACGGGCACGTGCAACTCCGTGACCGGGACGTGCGCGTTCAAGGCGAAGGACGCGGACGGCGACGGGCACGCGGCGGCCAACTGCAAGGCGACCAACGGGGTCGTCGTGCAGGACGGGGACGACTGCGACGACACCGACCCGAACCTCTATCCGGGGCACCCGGAGGCGTGCACGACGTCGGGCGACGGCGGCGTCTCGCGGTGGCCGCACGGCGGCGCGACCGGGGCGTGCCAGACGGGACAGCTCACCTGCCACGCGGGCGGGGTCGTGTCGGCGTGCACCGGGGAGGTGCCGGCGTGCCCGCGCAGCGAGACGTGCATCAAGGGGGCGTGCACGGGGCAGTGCGGGCCGGGGGAGACGCAGTGCTCCGGGAACAGCGCGCTGCAGACCTGCGGGGCGAACGGGACGTGGGGGGCGCCGGTCCAGTGCGCGGGCGGGGTGTGCGTCGAGGGGGACGCAGGGACGGGCTCCGGGGTCGCGTCGTGCGGCGGCGCGTGCTCGCCCGGGCAGACCCAGTGTCAGCCTGGCCAGAATGCGGTCCAGACCTGCTCGTCGGCCGGCGCGTGGGGGACGCCGGCCGCGTGCCCGGGGACGTTGACGTGTGTGCAGGTCCAGGCCGACGCCGGGACGGTCGCGTCGTGCGGCGGGGGCTGCGGGCCGGGGAACACGACGTGCGTCGGCAACAGCGTGGTCACCTGCCAGCCGGACGGCCAGTACGACGGCGGGACGCCGGTCCCGTGCACCGGGAGCACGCCGGCCTGTCTCGACGGCGCGTGCGTGGCGTGCTCGCCCGGGGCGACGCAGTGTCAGGCGGGGGCGAATGCCCTGCAGACCTGCGCATCCGACGGGACCTGGGGGAGCCCGGCCGTGTGCGGCGCCAGCACGACGTGCATCGAGGTCCAGGGGGCCTCCGGCGCGGCAGCGGCGTGCGGCGGCGGCTGCGGGCCAGGCAACACCAAGTGCGTCGGCAACAGCGTGGTCACCTGCCAGGCGGACGGCCAGTACGACGGCGGGACCCCGGCCGCCTGCTCGGGCGGCACCGCGTGCAGCGGCGGGAGCTGCGTTCCGGGCTGCTGGATCGGCGGGGCGTTCGTCCAGCCAGGCGCCACGGCGAACAGCGGCTGCGAGGTGTGCACTCCAGGGTCGAGCGCGACGGCGTGGACGAACGCGCTGGCCGGAACGAGCTGCGGAGGGGGGGAGGTCTGCAACAACGGCCTCTGCGGCACGCAGTGCGACATCGGCGGAACGATCTACCCGTCCGGCGCCGTGAACCCGAGCAATCCGTGCCAGACCTGCCAGCCCGGGAAGAGCACGACGGGGTGGACGAGCACGGACGGCCTGAACGCCTCCTGCCCCGGGGGTTCGGTGTGCAACGGGAACCCCGCGTCGTGCCAGCAAGGCTGCTGGATCGGCGGAGCGTTCTATGCCCCGGGGGCGAACCCGGCCAACAGCTGCCAGACGTGCGTCGCCGGCGGGAACGCCTGGACCCCGCTCAGCGCGGTCTCGTGCAACGGCAACACCCAGACGTGCGTGAACGGCACCTGCCAGGGGAACT
>Ga0316217_10003431_pt1 | contig 18029 bp, 14 predicted proteins | sample 1anoAmetaG_FD_203633 | JGI IMG/M metagenome (GOLD analysis project Ga0316217, IMG submission 203633) | Freshwater microbial communities from Trout Bog Lake, Wisconsin, USA - 1anoA | ecosystem: Environmental > Aquatic > Freshwater > Lake > Hypolimnion/Profundal zone | place: USA: Wisconsin...
GGGGAGCAGCAAGAGCCAAGCCCCCGCCGGCCGGTCGAAGCGGCCAAGCTTCAGCCAGGGCCGCCAGGCGCGCGGCGCATGCACATCCACCCAATTGTCCGGAGCGGCGTCAGGAAGGCGGTCGGCTTCAGTCATGACCTGATGTTTACGCTGGCTCGGCGTCTGAGGAAAGCGAAGCGCCTCTGGACAAGGGGCGCAGACGGGCCGAAATCGGGACCATGTCCGATGATCTCATATTTCCTCAGCCGGGGGCTGCGCATGAGCTTGAGCGCGGCCAGGTCCTGTCGCCCCGCTTTGACGCGAACGGCCTGATCGCCTGCGTCGCCACCCACGCCGCAACGGGCGAGGTGCTGATGCTGGCCTGGATGAATGCTGAGGCGCTGCGCCTGACCATGAAGACCGGGCTGGCGCACTATTTCAGCCGCTCGCGCAACGCGCTGTGGAAAAAGGGCGAGACGTCGGGTCAGGTGCAGGTCGTGGCGGAGATCCGCATCGACTGCGATCAGGATGCGGTGTGGATCAAGGTGCAGCCCCAGGGCGACGGCGGGGCCTGCCATGTCGGCTTTCGCTCCTGCTTCTACCGGGTGATCGAGGACGGCGCCCTGGTGGAGCGACCGTGACCGATCCCGCGCCTGACGCCCTCGATGATGACGAAGCGGTCCACGACTTTCCGCCCGAACCGGTGCGCATCACCGCGCCCAAGGACGCCGGCGGGCAGCGGCTCGACCGCGTGCTGGCGGACCTGGCGCCGGACCTTCTGTCCCGCGCGCGGATCAAGGCCCTGATGGCGGAAGGCGCGGTGACGCTCGGCGGCGTCGCGGTGACGCAGGCCTCGGCCAAGGCGAAGGCGCTGGCGACCTACGAGGTCCTTGTCCCTCCGGTTCGCGCAGCCGAGCCCTCGGCTGAGGCCCTGCCCCTCACCGTCCTGTTCGAGGACGCCCATCTGATCGTGATCGACAAGGCGGCGGGCATGGCGGCGCATCCCGCTCCCGGCTCCCCCGACGGGACGCTGGTCAACGCCCTTCTGCACCATTGCGCAGGCAGCCTGTCTGGGGTCGGCGGCGTCGCGCGACCGGGCATCGTCCATCGCCTGGACAAGGACACCTCCGGCGTGATGGTGGCGGCCAAGACGGACGCCGCGCACGTCGGCCTTTCCCGCCTGTTCGCCGCCCACGACATAGAGCGATCCTATGTCGCGCTGACGAGGGGCGCGCCGAGCCCCGCCTCAGGCGTCATTGCGACACGGATCGGACGCTCCCCCAGCGACCGCAAAAAAATGGCGGTGCTGAAGGTCGGGGGCCGTGAGGCGATCACCCACTATCGGGTGGAGCGCGCCTATGCGGGCGGTGCGGCGGCGAAGGTGACCTGCACCCTGGAGACCGGGCGAACCCATCAGATCCGGGTGCATCTGGCCAGTCGCGGGGCGCCGTGCCTGGCCGACCCTGTCTATGGCGCCTCGCAACCCACAGCGCCTGTCCGCGCCGCCGTGGCGAGGTCGGGGCTGAAACGACAGGCTCTGCACGCCGCAGTGCTGGGCTTTCGCCATCCCGTCACGGGGGAGGCCTTGCGGTTTTCGTCCGACTTTCCCGCCGACCTCGCCGCCCTGGAGGCGGAACTGCAGGACTTGTGACAACTCGCGCGAACCATAACCAAGCGCAGCGGTCGGAAATTTTTTGTGCGGGATTGACGAAAAGCCTTAAACCGGTCGCAACCTTCCCCACATATCGGGCGTATTGATGTGAAAGGCGGTCGCCTGCGCGTCTCCTCCCAGCGGATACGCAGAGCGAGTCTTTCAGACATCAGTTCGCAAAGGCCGATTCCGGGGCGGGTTCGGATCGGCAGGGGATGATTGCTCATGGCTACGAACGCAATGGTCGTTATGTCCCCCGAGGGGGGACTGTCGCGCTACCTGACGGAAATTCGCAAATTTCCGATGCTGACCAAGGACGAGGAGTTCATGCTGGCCAAGAGCTGGCGCGAGCACCAGGACACCGACGCCGCGCACCGGCTGGTGACGTCGCACCTGCGCCTCGTGGCCAAGATCGCCATGGGCTATCGCGGCTATGGCCTGCCCATCGGCGAGGTGATCTCCGAGGGCAATGTCGGCCTGATGCAGGCGGTGAAGAAGTTCGAGCCGGACAAGGGCTTCCGCCTCGCCACCTACGCCATGTGGTGGATAAGGGCCTCGATCCAGGAATACATCCTGCGCAGCTGGAGCCTCGTGAAGATGGGCACCACGGCGGCGCAGAAGAAGCTGTTCTTCAACCTGCGCAAGGCCAAGAGCGAGATCAGCGCCTTCGAGGAGGGCGATCTGCGCCACGAACAGGTGGACTATATCGCCACCAAGCTCGGCGTGACCAATGACGAAGTGATCTCCATGAACCGGCGCCTGTCCGGCCCGGACAGCTCATTGAATGCGCCGATGCGGGTGGATGGCGAGAGCGAGTGGCAGGACTGGCTGGCCGACGACACGGCCGAAAGCCAGGAAACCACCGTCGCCAATTCCGAAGAGTACACTGTGCGCATGGGTTTGATGGGGGAGGCGATGAAGGGCCTCACCGACCGCGAGCGGCACATCCTCACCGAGCGCCGGTTGAAGGACAATCCGACGACGCTGGAAGATCTGGCCAGCGAATATGGCGTCAGCCGTGAGCGCGTGCGTCAGATTGAAGTGCGCGCCTTCGAAAAGCTGCAAAAGAGCATGCTGACCGAGGCCAAGGCCAAGAACCTGTTGATGGACTAAGGCGCCAAGCTCGCTGGGGGCGTGCAGATCATCGCGCCCCGGAAAGTTGCTCCAGCCGCGCGCTGACCAGTTGGAAGGCCGGGCCGTTCTGCGCCTTGCCGCGACCGGCCCCGCCGTTGGTGGACCGGAGCGAAATCGCGAGCGCGCTGCGGCCTTCGACGCGCTTTGCGGGGATCTCGAACACCACGGTGTCAGGGGCCCCGCCGCGATGCGCCGTCAGGACGTCATTGTCGATGGCGGCTTCCATGCCGAAGGCTTCGCCCGCCAGGCCGCGGATCTGCACCACCAGCGCCAGCGGCGAGGTCTCGCCTTGCGGAAGGGGCAGATAGAGGGTCGCCTCGGGGCCGTCGCTTAAGACGCCGCCGCCTTGCGGCGCCAGCCAGCCGGCGCCCAGCACGCACCGGCCTTCAGGCCTTGCGAAGGCGATCGGCGCGCCGAGGGTCACAACGGGCGGATGGGCCGGCTCGGCGCTCAGGCCCGACCGGTCGGCGCCCGCAGGCGGAACGATCATCACCCCGTCCAGACGATAGACCGAGGTCAGCGAGAACGGGGCGCAGTCGTCGGCCAGGACATACAGGCGGTCAGGGGCAAGGCGCCCCAGCCGGACCGCCTCATCGTCCGTCTTCTGAAAGGCGTATTGCCCGGGGGCCACGCGCGCGCTGTACATGTCGGTCAAGGGCACGCCGCGCCTTGTTGTGTGAAAGGCCAGCTCCCAGAACAGACCGAGGCGGGGCTGCGGATCGGACGGCTGGAAATCCACCGCCCTGGCCGAAGAGATCAGCCGATCCCAGTGCGGGCTTCGGATCTTCTGGAACGCGGCAGGCCCCGCGGCGGCGTCGGTGAACTTCCACTGCTGGCGTAGAAAGGCTGACAGGTCGGCGATCTGCAGGACCAAAGCCGCGATCAGAACCGGCTTGATCCACCGGCGCGGCAGTCTGGCGATGGCCAGCAAGGCGGCCAGGATCAGCGTGTAGGACACCGGCCACATGAAGCGTCCGCTGGAGCGCAGCATGGCCGTGATCGGCCCCAGAAGCGATCCATAGTGCAGATCGATCAGCAGATGCGGGCCAAGATGGATCTTGTCCGACAGGGCAAAGACGAAGAAGGCGAAGATCACGGGCGCTAGATATGCGGCGCCGTCAAACCTTGCGCCCGCCTCATCCTTGGGCGCCTTGAGCACCGCCCGGCGCGCCAGAAGACAGAGCCCGACGAGGACCAGGCAGATCAGCCCCAGGCCAAGATACTGAAACCCTTCGTAGGCGCCGTCCGTGACCGGTATCGCCGGCAGAAAGCGGGAATTCAGGGGCGTCTGCGGATTGATCCAGGCCAGCACTTCGCAAACATAGACGCCAAAGCCGCCGGCTGCGGATTGCCGCGCGCCGAAATAGCCCACAAGGCCCATGGCGATAATCAGGGGCGCGAGGGTCGTGGCCTCGCTGCCCTCCGCCGCTGCGGGCGCCGCGGGACCGGCCTTCCGGCGCCGGATCCTTGAGCGGAGGACGTCGGCCGCGAAAATGCCCCCCACCATGAACGTCAGATAGAAGTTGGTCAGGACGGTCAGGACCAGAAGCAGGCCAAATCCGAAGTTGCGTTTGCGCGCGTCCGGCTCGAACCCGTAGATCTCGAGGGCCCACAGGATCATCCAGTGACTGAAGAGGGTGTTGTGGTAGAGCCGCGCCAGGAAGAACGGCGTCAATCCGATCAGAAATCCGCAGATGAAGGACTCAAGGTCGTCCATTCCAGCCTTTGCGGCCAGGCGGTAGCCAAAATAAACCTGCAAAATCAATGAAGATAGGAACCACAGCCCGACATATTGGAACGGGTCCGGCAGGATCGGCGACAGGATCTTGAAGATGAACGCCAGCGCCGGCAACGAGTCGGTGAAGACGATGTTGTCTCCGGTCGGCCAGTCGAGCAACCGCTCCGCGCCCAGTGGAAGCCGCCAGGCGTCATGGCGATAGGCCTCCCAACCCGTGAAGCTTGCTCCCCAGTCGAACTGCAATAGCCAGCGGACATTGACGGGGTTCAGCACCTCAAGGTGGAAGCACAGGGAAAAGATCACCGCGCCGATCGCGGCGCAGACGGCAAAGGAACGCCAGTATTCTACCTTCATCCCGCCCAACCCTATGCCTGCCCGCACACCGCGCGATGCGCGGTCCGGCTGCATTCATTAGGACAAGACTTTAGAAATGATTGACGGTCCGATGATCTATGTCTGGCAGGCGACTTTCAGTTCTAGAGCATTTTGCGGGCGAAGTGGCTACCGGTTCGTCGCAGAAAATGCTCCAAATATTGAGCGTTTTGAGCAAAGTCCGATCCAATTTGATCGGATTTTGCTCTAGCCAGCTGCTTTGACCATCAACCGCTCGTAGAAGCTGACGAGGGCCTGAAGATTGCTCAGCGAGATGTGTTCATTGGCGCCGTGGACCATTTCGATGTCCTTCAACGCAAAGGCGACGGGCTGAAAGCGGTAGGTGTCGGCGGCCACCTCGCTCATATGCCGACTGTCCGTCCCGCCGGTCACCAGTCCTGGCGCCACCGGGGCGTGGGACATGTCCGCCGCCAGGGCGGAGATGATCCGGTAGCCTTCAGACGTCGTGGACGACACCTTCGATGGATTGGAGAAGATCCCGCCCTTTTCGAAGGCAACCTCGACCGGCAGGGTCGCCACCGCCGCCTTGGCGCGCGCCAAAACGTCGTCGGCGGTGTCGCCCGGCGCGATGCGATAGTTGATCCTGGCCACCGCCACCGCCGGAAGCGCATTCTCCTTCGGACTGCCGGCAAGCATGGTCGGCGCGGTGGTGGTGTGCAGCGTCGCTGCGCCCTGATCGGTCTTGGCGATCTGCGCCGCCAGAAGCGGCCCGAACAGCCAGTCATTGGCCACGGCCAGCCGCGGTCCAAAGCTTAGGTGCGGGGCCAGCGCTCGCAGCATCTGCGCCATGGGACCGCCGTAGCGGATCGGAAAGCCGTGGTCGTTGATGGCGACCACCGCGCGGGACAGGGTCACCGCAGCGGTGTCCTTGGGCGGGGCGGACGAGTGCCCCCCGGCGCTGCGCGCCGTCACCCGCAAGGTGGCGTAGCCTTTTTCCGCAACCCCGATGATGGCCACTGGCGCGCCCGTCACCGGATAGTCCGTCACAATCGCCATGCCCTCATCCAGGGCGAACGCGGCATGCACCCCCCGCGCCTTCAGCGCCGCCGCGGCCGCGCGGGCGCCGGACCCGACCGTCTCCTCATCGTGTCCTGAGACGATCAGAAGGGTGCGACGCGGCTTGAAGCCCTGGGCGGCCAGGGCGTCCGCCGCTTCCATCAGGCCGACGAGGCTCGCCTTGTCGTCCAAGGCCCCCCGACCCCAGACGGCGCCGTCCTTGATCTCACCGCCAAAGGGCGCGGCCTTCCACTGGTCCAGCGTCTCCTCCGCCACAGGCACGACGTCCTGGTGCGCCATCAGGATGATCGGCGGAAGCGACGGGTCAAAGCCCGCCCAGGTGTAGATCAACGCGCCCCCGCCGACGATCTCCTTGAGCGCCTTGGCGTGGAACGCCGGATAGGTCGTGCTGAGCCAGGCGCGCTGGTCCTCCCAGGCCTTGGGATCATTCTGGGCCGGATCCTGATGCGACACGGTCTGGAAGCGGATCGCCTCGGACAGGTGCCGCGCGGCCTTGTCCAGATCGACCTGAGGCGGCGGCGGAAGCGCCATGGCGGTCTCGGTTTCCGACCTCAGCGTCAGGGTGCGCCCCACCAGCACGGCGCCGAGCACGGCCAACGCCCCTGCGCCCCCCAAAATGATCGCTCCAACCCTCATTTTCCGCTCCCCATCCCTGCGGCCACGCCGCCTTAAATACTTTTTTAACGAGGCTAAACGGAAGCTTACGCCTTGCCTAGGGGAGCGGCGATCCGTCGCCGCCTTCGCGCTTTTACCTATGCGCAAATCGGATCACAGACGTTCCCATATCAACCGGATAGATGATCTCATGAACGACGTCCGAACCGCCCCCCTCGGCGCCTGGTCCCCAAGTCTCGACGCGCCGAAGGAGGCCGCGCCCGCCATGATGACCTCGTCGCCCCCCGCCGAGGCGCCCGTCGCGGCGGCAGGGCAAATTCCGCAGACGACCGAACTCGCCGCCCATCTGGCCGCGCGCCTCTGCCACGACTTCATCAGTCCGGCGAGCGCGATCATGTCGGGGGTCGATCTGTTGTCCGATCCCACGGCTCAGGACATGCGGGACGACGCGCTCAACCTCATCAGCGCCAGCGCCAGAAAGCTGACCGACATGCTGGCCTTCGCCCGGGTCGCCTTCGGCGCCTCGGCCACAGCCGAAACCTTTGACTGCGAGGCCCTGAAGACCCTGACCGAAGGCGTCTTCGCTCATGTGCGGCCGAACCTGAGCTGGCAGGTCTCCCTGCCGACCCTGCAAAAGCCCGCCGCGAGGGCGATCCTCAACATGGCCCAGATCGCAGCGTCCGCGCTGCCGACCGGCGGGATCGCCGAGGCCCAGGCCTATAACGATGAGACCCATACCCGCATCACCCTGGACGCGCGGGGCCTTCGCGCGCGCCTTCGCCCGGAGGTGATCGACGGTCTTCGCGGACTGCCGCTGGCCGAAGGCCTTGGCGGGCACTGGGTCCAGGCCTATTACCTGAACGCTCTGGTGACCGCAGCAGGCGGTCGCTGCGATGTGACCATTTCCGAAGAGCGCGTTCTGCTGAGGGCCGACCTCCCCCGCTGACACGCCGCCGGAAACGGTTGTCGCGTGGATGAGGAGAGCGTCATGGCCGGACCGCGCATCGCCATCGCCGGCGCCCTGGGGCGGATGGGCCGGGCGGTCGCCGCTGCGGCTGCGGACGGCGAAGTGGTCGCCCGCTTTGATCGACCCGGCAGCGCCGACGATGGTCTGGTCGACCGTCGCACGGCGCTGGACCTGGCCGATGTGGTGATCGACTTCACCACAGCCGCCGCCGCCGCCGCACTGGCCCGATCAGCGGCAGAGCTTGGCCGTCCCGCCCTGGTGATCGGGGCGACGGGCTTTGACGAGGCGGAGGACGACGCCGTTCGCGCGGCGGCCGAACGCGTGCCGATCGTTCGGTCGGGGAACTTCTCCCTCGGAGTCAATATCTTGACGGGACTGGTGCGCGAAGCCGCCGCCCGTCTGTCCGCCCTCGACTACGACATCGAAGTCTTCGAAGCGCACCACCGGCGAAAAGTGGACGCCCCTTCCGGCACCGCCCTCATGCTGGGCGAAGCCGCCGCCGCCGGGCGAGGCGTGAAGCTGAGCGAGGTTCGCGCCGGACGCCGCGACGGGGTCACCGGTCCAAGAGCCGTGGGCGAGATCGGCTTTTGCGTCCTGCGCGGCGGCGGGTTGGTGGGAGAGCACAGCGTGATCTTCGCCGCCGAGGACGAGATCATCACCCTGTCCCATTCCGCGCGCGACCGCGCCCTGTTTGCCAGGGGCGCCGTGGCGGCGGCCCGATGGATCGTGGGCAAGCCGCCGGGCCTCTATTCCATGCAGGATGTGCTGGGCTTTACGGCGCAGAGCCCGGCGGCGGACTAAGGTCCGCAGGCTTGACGTCCGGCGCCGCCGGGTCGGGCCGCATCGCCGCCTCGAACTGCCGGGACAAGGCCCGATAGAACGGCGCCCTCGGATCGGCCCCCGGACTGTAGGGGAATTCGCGGGGCGCAAGGCCCTTGTGCGCGGCCAGCATGAAATCTCGCCAGATCAGAGCCGGCGTTTCGCCCCCTGTGACCGCGCGCATCGGATGGTCATGATCGTCCCCTACCCAGACGCCGCAGACAAGGTCCGGCGTAAAGCCGACAAACCAGGCGTCTCGATAGTTCTGACTGGTGCCGGTCTTCCCCGCCGCAGGTCGGTCGAGGCGGGCTCTGCGGCCGGTGCCCACCGGGCTTTCAATGACCTCTCGCAGGATCGAGACCATCTGGCCCGCGCGATGATCGTCATAGATGGGCGTCGGCAGCACCGGATTGCGCCGCCAGATCAGATCGCCGCGAGCGTTGGAGATCTGATCGACCAAGAACGGGTGCGTTTGACGCCCCCCGGTCTGGAAGACCTGATAGGCGCCCGCAAGATCCAGCAGCGACACCTCATAGGCGCCGAGCGCGATGGGCAGAGCCGGATGATCCGGCAGTCCGGTGACGCCGAAACGGCGCGCGAGTCTTGCGATCTTGTCCGGACCGACCTGATCGGCGACGCGAACGGCGACCGTGTTCACGGAGCGGACAATCGCTTCGGTGACGGTGATGGGGCCAAGAAACCCCCGGTCTGCATTTGCGGGCGCATAGCCTTTGATATTGACCGGCGCGTCCTTCACGACCTCCTCCGGCGTCACGCCCGCCTCGAAGGCGGTCGCATAGACCAGGGGTTTGAAGGCCGAGCCCGGCTGTCGCCTAGCCTGATTGGCGCGATTGAAGGCGCTGTCCCGGTGATCGAGCCCGCCCACCATCGCCAGGATCTCGCCTTCAGGTCCAAGCGCGACCAGAGCCCCCTCCGTCACGCCCCGCGCGCCGGACGCGGCCACCCCCGACCGCACGGCGCGGACCGCTTCGGTCTGCAGCCGAGGATCAATGGTCAGCCGCACGACGAGATCGGGCGCAGCGCCATGGGCCAGACGCCGCACTTCGCCCTGGGCGGTGTCGAATATGTAGCCGTAGTCCGCCTCGTCCTGCGGTTCAGGCGCGAGAACCGGCGGATGGGCGAGGGCGTCCTCAAGCTGCGCCGGCGAGATCCAGCCCGCCTTGGTCATGCGATGCAGCACCCAATGTGACCTCAGCATCGCTGAATGCAGGGTGTTCGAGGCGTCCCGCCGCGACGGCGCCTTGGGCAGGGCGGCGAGGAACGCCGCCTCCGACAAGGACAGATCCGAAGACGACTTATTGAACAAGGTCCGGCTGGCCGCCTCCACCCCATAGGCGCCGCTGCCGAAATAGATGCGGTTGAGATAGAGATCGAGGATCTCGTCCTTCGACATCAGGCCTTCGATGCGAAACGCCAGAGCCGCTTCCTGAAGCTTGCGCGTCAGGGTCTGGTCAGGGGTGAGGAAGATGCCCCGCGCCACCTGCTGGGTCAGGGTCGAGGCGCCCTGCACCACGCGATGCGCCGTAAGATCCGCCTTCGCGGCGCGCAGGATACTGCGCAGGTCAATGCCATGGTGCTGATAGAAACGCTGATCCTCCGCCGCCAGGAACGCCTTGGGAAGATAGGGGGGCAGCCGGTTCAGGGGCGCCGGCGGACCATGGCGAAAGCCCCTCAGCCCCATCACCTGCCCCGATTTGTCCAGAAAGGTGATTCCGGGGGGGCGGTTGAGGGACCAAAGCGCCTCCTTCCCCGGAATGGCCGGAAGTTCGGCGAAGGCGATCCGCCAGATCCACACCGTCAGCACGACTGCGCTCAGCCCAAGGCCGAGGGCCAGGGCGACAACCGCCTGCACCAGGCGGCGCTGACGGTTCTGCCGGCCTTGGGCGAGGTCCGCGCGGATCGGGCCGGGGGCGTCGCCGCCCGCGCCCGTTGTCGGCTTCCAACTCTCAGTCACCGGACACAACGGCTCCGCAATTCGGATGGCGAGGGCGCCGCCCAACGTCAATATATCGTCTGGTCATTGACATTCGACTAGTTTACCGCGTTCAGCATGACCGATAAGCCCTTCTGGGAGACGAAATCGCTGGCGCAGATGACTCCCGAAGAATGGGAGAGCCTGTGCGACGGGTGTGGGCGTTGCTGTCTGGTGCGCTTTGAGGACGAGGAAACCGGCGAGGTGATCCCCACGCGCGCCGCCTGCCGGATGCTCGATCTCGATCTATGTCGCTGCAAAGACTACGAAAATCGCCGCGACCACGTTCCCGACTGCATCAAGCTGACGCCGCAGGCCGTGGAGCACTTGAGCTGGATGCCCAAGAGCTGCGCCTATCGCCGCATCCATGACGGTCGGGGGCTGGCGCCATGGCATCCGCTGATCTCCGGCGATCCAAAGAGCGTGGATCGGGCCGGGATGAGCGTGCGCGGTCTGGTCTTCTCTGAAACCATATTGCAGGACGTCGAAGACGCGATCGATTTCCCGGCGCCCGAATTCGCCGAAGAAGGCCCGGCGGAAGAGGCCGTAAAATAGGCGCAGCCCCCAAAGGCCCCTGCGCCAGAGCCTGATCCGGTCTTTTGGGGTTAAGGTGTTGCGCCTGGCCGAATCTGGTCGTCAGTGGTGGCTTGACCACCGCTGATATTCTAGATTGCTTTGCATGACCGAAGAGTTGCCGGGCGCCCTGGACGCCGATCCCCTGACCCATGCGTTTCACCAGGCCGACCCCCGCGACTGGGCGCCGGAGCTGCAGAAGTCGCGCATCTACGAACAACTTTTGTCGGACATCATTCTGGGCGCGCTGCCGCCGTCTGCGCCGCTGGAGGAAAAGCGCCTGGCGCTTCGCTACGGCGCGGGGCTGTCCGGCCTGCGCGAAGCGATGAACCGCCTCGCCCTGGAGGGTATGGTCGTGCGCCGGGCGCGGATCGGGACCGTGGTCGCGCCGCTGGACTTGCGCGAAATCGCCCACGCCTTTGAGGTGCGCCGCCTGCTGGAGGGCCGCTCCGGCGCCCTGGCCGCCCGCGCCGCCACGCCTGCGGACATCGCCGCGATCCGCAGCGCCTTTGACGGCGCGGAAGCTGCGGTTGAGCGGGGCGACCTGCGGGCCTTGCTGGAGATGGACCGGAACTTCCACAAGGCGGTCGCCCAGGCGACGCACAACCCCCTGCTCGCCCGTTTCATCGTGACCTTGCAGAACATCGCCACCCGTCACTGGATCTTCGCGATGGAAAAGCAGAGCCCGGACGAGCAGATGACCGACATCAGGCTCCATCGCGCCGCCGGGGAAGCAATCGCCGCGCGGGATGTGCGAGCGGCGGAGGTCGCCATGGACCGGCTGGTCGGCGACGCGCCGCACTAAATCATTTTTCGGGCGAAAGCGGCCGATCCAATCGGTTCGGACTTGGATCTAGAGTGTGTCAGGTTCAAACGGAGCCAGACACACTCTCGTTTTTCAATGTTCGTTTGTCTTTTTGGGAAAACCGGGACTCCCCTTTTCCCTGACAAATTCTAGGTGTTCGATCCCAGCATCTGATGGCGCCGTCTCGCTCGCCCCCCCCCCAAAATTCCCCTCAGAACTCCTCCCAGGTCTCGGCCACACGGGTCTGCAGGGCGCGGGCGTCGGCGGCGGGACGCGGGCGCGCCGCTGCTGACGCCGCCATGCGGCGGGGCCGGGGCGCGGGCGCCTGTGCTGCGGCGGCCCGGTCCACAGCGAACTGCGACACGATCTGGCTGAGGGCCTCAGCTTCTCTCGTCAGGCGATGGCTGGCGGCGGTGGTCTGTTCCACCATGGCGGCGTTCTGCTGGGTGACGTCATCCATTTCCCGCACCGCGATGGTGACCTGGTTCAGGCCGGCGGCCTGCTCCTGCGCCGTGGCGGCGATGCGGCCGACGAGATCGGCCACCTGCACCACCTTCTCGACAATCCCGCTCAGCGCCATGCCGGTCCGGCCGACCAGGTCCACACCCTGTTCCACCTGGGCGGCGGATTCGGCGATGAGGGCCTTGATCTCCTTGGCCGCGTCCGCAGAGCGCTGGGCCAGCGCCCGGACTTCCATGGCCACAACGGCAAAGCCCCGGCCCGCTTCCCCGGCCCTTGCGGCCTCGACCCCCGCATTCAGGGCGAGGAGATTGGTCTGGAAGGCGATCTCGTCGATCACGCCGATGATCTGGCTGATCTTGTGCGCCGACTGTTCGATCCCGCCCACAGCGCTGATCGCATCGGTCACCACCGCGCCGGATCGATCCGCCTGCTCCCGCGCATCGGTGACGAGGCTGGCGGCCTGCTGCGCCGTCTCGGCGGTGGAGCGGACGGTGACGGTCACCTCCTGCAGGGCGGTAGAGGTCTGGTTCAGGCTGGCGGCCTGACGCTCGGTGCGCATCGACAGGTCGTCGACGGCCTGGCTCATCTCGTCGGCGCCGTGACGGATGTCCTGCGCCTGGCCGACCACGCCGCTCATGGTCTGGCCAAGCTTTTCCATGGCGAGGTTGAAATCGTCGCGGATGGTTTCGAACTCTTCGATGAACGGCTCGCGGATGCGGCAGGTCAGGTCGCCTGCGGCCAGATGGTGGAGGGCCTGGGCGATCTGGTCGACCATGGCCGCCATCTGCGCCTTGGCCTCGACCTCGGCCTTGCGGCGTTCAGCGGCGCGGCGCTCCTCCTGGGCGAAGACCTCCCGCTTTTCCGCCTCGGCCGCGAGGACCGCCTCACTGGCGCGCTCGGACGAGATGCGGGCGTCCTCGAGATTGTCCAGCATGCGCACGCTGGACAGGGCCGTCCACATGAGCGTGGCCGCCTCGGTCACCAGGATCACCGCATGGAGCAGCACCCGGCCGATACCGCCGCCGCCATTGAACACCAGAGCGGGCAGGAGGAAGCTTAAGGTCAGGTGATGCACAGCCACCGCGGCGGCCGCCACCAGGATCACCGGCCAGTCGGCAAAGATCGCCAGCACAGCCAGCGCCGCGAAATAGGCCATGTGCATGTCGATCTGCCACAGATGACCATTGCAGATGGCGATCAGAAGGGAGACCTGGGCCACCAGCCCGACCCCTTGGGCCATCCGCGCCGCCCCACTCTCCCCCGTCTTCTGCGAGAGGACCGCCAGCACGATCGTCAAAAAGACGGCGCTCCCCGTGGCGATCACGCCCTGGCCGAAGGTCAGCCATGCGATGACCGCGGCAAGGGTGAGAAGCGCGCCGCACGCGGCCACCACCAGACCACCTATACGCCGTTGCTGGGCGAGCGTGTCGGATTTGATGCTCATGTCAGCTTTCCGTTTGGAGGGGCGCAGCCCCCGAGGATGGGATTGAGGAATAGCCAGGCGCCGTCAGCCCGCAGCCGATCAGGATGGTCGGTCCGGACGATGATGATGCTGGGCAGACCGCCCAGGCGAAGGATCTGAGAGGACTGGGCAGCCGCGGTCACGGCCCTTGTCGCGCTCCACCACGGCGGAAAGACTGCGGCGACGGTGGCGGGACCGGCGCCGCCGACGGGGGAAAAGGCGGCGGGGGAAAAGGCGGCGGGCGCAACGGCCAGAAGCGACAGGGCCAACAGGCCGACGCCGGTTCGGAGCCGGGTCACCTCAGGTGCTTGCTGCGAGACATTGTTCGAACGCCAAAGCATTCGCCAAAATCTCAAATAGTCATTAACACCAACTTACCTTAATCGCCCAGAATGACCACCTGACTGTATTTCAGCGAAATTCTATTTGTGCTGGACAGGTCTATTTCGGTTCATTTCGGAGATCAGGGACGTCCTGCGGCGCCTGTGCCGGCCCGCAACCCTGCCACTCACCTAGCCCGCGGGGCTGTCCGCCCCGACAACGCTGGTCCAAAAGCGCTTTGCCTTGTCGAAGAAGCCGTCCTGGCGGGGATGATGCGCGGTCGTGCCTTCCATGGACTTGGCCAGCTCCCGCACCAGTTCCTTTTGGCGACCGGTCAGCTTGACCGGCGTTTCCACCTTCAGCGTGACCAGAAGATCGCCCCGCTCCCGCCCGCGCAAGGACGGCATGCCCCGGCCGCGCATGCGAACCGTGTCGCCGCTCTGCGCGCCTTCAGGCACCTTGACGACCACGCGGCAGGTGTCCGGGTCGCCGGCCTTCAGGCCGTCCGGGCACATGGCCGGCGCCTCGATCTCGCCGCCCAGCATGGCCATCCACATCGGCACAGGAGCCTCGCATTGGAGGTCAAGCCCGTCGCGGGTGAAGAGCTCGTGCGACCGGAGCGAAAGGAAGATGTAGAGATCGCCCCTGGGTCCGCCGCGTTGTCCGGCGTCGCCCTCGCCCTGCAGGCGAATGCGCGCGCCGTCGTCGACGCCGGCGGGGATGCGCACCTGCAGCGTCCGCTCCTTGCGCACCTGCCCGGCCCCGTGACACGTCCGGCACGGGTCGGTGATGATGCGGCCCTGCCCCCCGCAACGCGGGCAGGTGCGTTCGATGGAGAAAAAGCCCTGGCTGGCGCGGACCCGGCCGTGGCCGCCGCAGGTCTGGCAGTTGGTGGGCTGGGAGCCGGGCTTGGCGCCCGATCCGTCGCAGGTGTCGCAGGTCTGGGTGGAGGGGATCTTGAGATTGACCTCCGCCCCCGTATAGGCCTGCTCCAAAGTGATCTCGAGATCATAGCGCAGGTCCTGCCCCCGCGCCGGGCCGCCCGAGCGACGCCCGCCGCCGAACATCTCGCCGAACACGTCGCCGAAGACTTCGGAGAAGATATCGCTGGCGTCCTGGAACCCGCCAGCGCCGCCCCCGCCGCCGCCGCCGCCGCCGCCGCCGCCGCCGGGATTGAGGCCGGCATGGCCGAAGCGGTCATAGGCCGCGCGCTTTTGCGGATCCGTCAGGACCGAATAGGCCTCATTGCATTCCTTGAAGCGGCGCTCCGACTCCGCATCCCCGGGATTGCGATCGGGGTGATACCGCATGGCGGCCTTGCGGAAGGCGGACTTCAGTTCCGCCTCGGTCGCCGTGCGCGTGACCTCCAGGACTTCGTAATAGCAGCGTTGGGTCATGCAAGGGTCCAGTTACGCAAGGACTAAAGCAAAAAGCCGGCCCGCGGCACCCACGATGCGGGGGCGCGGGCCGGTCCGCCGAACTCAGGCGCTCTTTTTGCTGTCGTCGACTTCCTCGAACTCGGCGTCGACCACGCCGTCGTCCTTGTGACCGTCGGCATGGGCTTCCGCCCCGCCCTGCTGGGCCGCGTACATGGCTTCGCCAAGCTTCATCGACGCTTCCATCAGGGTCTTGGTCTTGGCCTCGATGGCTTCGGCGTCTTCCCCGTCCTTGACCGACTTGAGATCGGCCACAGCCGCTTCAATCGCCGACTTGTCCGCCGCGCTGACCTTGTCGCCGAACTCGGCCACCGACTTTTCGGTCGAATGGATCAGCGAGTCCGCATGGTTGCGGGCTTCGACAAGCGCCTTGCGCTTCTTGTCCTCAGCCGCGTTCTTTTCGGCCTCGCGCACCATCGCCTCGATGTCCGCGTCCGACAGGCCGCCATTGGCCTGGATGCGGATCGAGTGCTCCTTGTTGGTCGCCTTGTCCTTGGCCTGGACGTTGACGATGCCGTTGGCGTCGATGTCGAAGGTGACCTCGACTTGCGGCACGCCGCGCGGCGCCGGCGGAATGCCGACAAGGTCGAACTGACCCAGGAGCTTGTTGTCGCTCGCCATCGGACGCTCGCCCTGGAACACCCGGATCGTCACCGCCGACTGGTTGTCGTCTGCGGTGGAGAAGACCTGGCTGCGCTTGGTGGGGATAGTGGTGTTGCGCTCGATCAGCGGGGTGAACACGCCGCCCAGCGTCTCGATGCCCAGAGTGAGCGGGGTGACGTCGAGGAGCAGCACGTCCTTGACGTCGCCCTGAAGCACGCCGCCCTGCACGGCGGCGCCCAGGGCCACGACTTCATCGGGGTTCACGCCCTTGTGCGGCTCGCGGTCGAAGAAGGCCTTCACCGCCTCGACCACCTTGGGCATGCGGGTCATGCCGCCGACGAGCACGACTTCGTCGATCTGCGACTTCGTAAAGCCAGAGTCCTTCAGCGCCTGCTGGCAGGGACCGATGGTCTTGGCGATCAGGTCCTCGACCAGCTGCTCGAGCTTGGCGCGCGTCAGCTTCAGATTGAGGTGCAAGGGGCCCGACGCGTTCATCGAGATAAAGGGCAGGTTCACGTCGTACTGAGCGACGGTGGACAGCTCCTTCTTCGCCTTTTCGGCCTCTTCCTTCAGGCGCTGCAGGGCGAGCTTGTCGTTGCGAAGATCAACGCTCGTCTCCTTCTTGAACTCGTCCGCCAGGAAATCGACGATACGCAGGTCGAAGTCCTCACCGCCGAGGAAGGTGTCGCCGTTGGTCGCCTTCACCTCGAACACGCCGTCGCCGATCTCGAGGATCGAGATGTCAAAGGTGCCGCCGCCAAGGTCATAGACCGCGATGCGCTTGCCTTCGGTCTTGTCGAGGCCGTACGCAAGAGCCGCCGCCGTCGGTTCGTTGATGATGCGCAGGACTTCAAGACCGGCGATCTTGCCGGCGTCCTTGGTCGCCTGACGCTGAGCGTCGTTGAAATAGGCCGGGACCGTGATGACCGCCTGATCGACCTTCTCGCCCAGATGGGCCTCAGCGGCCTCCTTCATCTTCATCAGCGTAAAGGCCGAGATCTGCTGCGGCGAATAGTCCTTGCCGTGGGCGCGGACCCAGGCGTCGCCGTTCGGGCCCTTGACGATCTCGAAGGGCACCATGCCCTTGTCCTTGGTCACAACCTGATCGTCGTACTTGCGGCCGATCAGACGCTTGATCGCAAAGAAGGTGTTGGACGCGTTGGTGACCGCCTGGCGCTTGGCCGGCTGGCCCACCAGCCGCTCCCCGTCCTCCAGGATCGCGACGACGGACGGCGTCGTGCGCACGCCCTCGGCGTTCTCGATCACCTTCGGGGCCTTGCCGTCCATGATGGCGACGCAGCTGTTGGTGGTTCCAAGGTCGATACCGATGATCTTGCCCATGGGCGGCTCTCACTTTCTTTTCGGCGGACGGACTTGCGGGCCTTGCCGATGAAGCGCCCGCGAACGTCCCTCCCCGGTCGGTTAGAAGGTTTAAGGTCGAAACGGCCCTGCGGATGTTCCCGATAGAAACCATCCGCATCACGCCGAGTTGGTGCGGATATGGGTAGTCGTTGGCCCGCTGCAAGACCGCAGCCGAGGTGTGGTTTTCGACAGCTCTCTGTCAACACGCGCGCCGATCAGGGCGCTTTGGTCGTCCAGCCGCCGCCCAGCGCCTCGATCAGACCAACGCTTGTGGTCAGCCGCGCCTTCTGCACCAACAGCCGGTTCTGCGCAGCGGTCAGCGCGGCGTTCTGCGCGACCAGCACCGACGCATAGCCCACGACTCCGGCCTTGTACTGGTTCAGCGTGATCGCCTCGGCCTCGCGGGCGTCGCTGAGCGCCTGATCGCGCAGGGAAATCTCGGATTCAAGGGCGCGCAGGGACGCGATCTGATCCTCCACATTGGCGAAGGCCGCCAGCACTGTCTGCCGATATTGGGCGAGCTTTTGCCGGTAAAGGGACTTTGACTGGCGCACCTGCGCCTCACGCGCCCCGAAATCAAAAAGCGTGACCGCAGCGCTCGCGCCATAGGTCCAGCTGGCTGTTCCGGCCTTGAACAGATCCCTCGCCTTGGCGCTGGCCGCGCCGTCTGAGCCCGTCAGGCTGATTGACGGAAAATAG
>Ga0316217_10003432_pt1 | contig 18029 bp, 8 predicted proteins | sample 1anoAmetaG_FD_203633 | JGI IMG/M metagenome (GOLD analysis project Ga0316217, IMG submission 203633) | Freshwater microbial communities from Trout Bog Lake, Wisconsin, USA - 1anoA | ecosystem: Environmental > Aquatic > Freshwater > Lake > Hypolimnion/Profundal zone | place: USA: Wisconsin...
CGACTCCACATCCATTTGAACCATTGCCGCTACTGCATGCCACAATGAAACCTAGGATAACCCGCGTTGTCCTGCTAAAGCCGGCGATCTTGGGGGGCTTCATGCGAACCGTGTCGAATGTGCCTCTGCTGTTTATGGCACGGTCCGCGAGTTCTGCGGTACAGGAACCATCGATCCGCCCTTTGCCCAAGGAACTCAACCTCTTGGCGCGAAGTCTTTGAGCGAGTCCGTTCCAGGATCAGGCGATTTCCGCGGAAGTTGGTAAGTCCTTTTTAGGGCTTACCCTTCTAGTACCGTGCCAGCATTGCGTCAAGCTGGAGCCCGGCTCTCTTTAGCCAAATCATAGCGGTGTAGGAATTCGTGCTAAACCTTGATGCTGTTCTCGCCCAAACCAGCGCAGTGAAACGGGTGGTCGATTCGGTGATTCTGCCTTCTGTAAACAAGCAGGCGACAGGAGTCCTGGATGGCGAAGTTGACATGAACGGAGGGAATTTGCGCGATGGGACTACCCGACATATGGCAGAGCGTGCGTGGGATTGCCCGGCAGCAGGAGTTGGCGGAGGCGGAGATGCCGCGGGAGCAGATCAAGGGGTTGTTGCGGTGCCTGCGGGTGGAGCACGGCTTTGCGGGCAGTTGTGCCTCGGCGTGGCGGTATGTGCATAAGCGGATCGAGCCAGGGAAGCTGCGGGCGACCGGGCGGGTGGAGACGGCTCCGGGGACGCAGGGCCACGCGGACTGGGTGACTCGGCCGGTGTGCATCGAATCTTTGGGCGGGGAAGTGGAACAGCACGCATTTGTGCTGGCGCTCTCATACTGGCGGATGCACCACCAGCATCGTTAGGGCGGGTCAAAAAAAGTCGCAAATACGCTGACTATCCAGGCCTCGTTCGCCAAAATGCCCAACGGCACGTTTCCGGGGCAAGCAAGTCATGTTTGTGGTGTGCGTTCAGTAAACCTTCCAATTACCCACAAATGGATCGTTGGAGGAAGCCGTCATCCCCGCACATAGCCTCCCCGCAAAAACACAAAAAACGAATGACCGAAGTTTCCGCGCTAGCGGCAAAAAATCGCTTGACTTTCAGCTGGACTGGAGTACTATCTACCCTAGTGAGCAACAGTTGCTCGTCATTTCTCAATGTTGTTATTGCCGAAGTCGTTTGATTCGCGTTATGTTCATTGGTGTCGGTTTCGGAACTGATTGGGTTACCTACGGGGAGTAGCTTTGTGAGCAAGGACGCTGAGCGTATAGCAACCTTCGGCTCGATTTACGATCTGGCCAAGAAAGCGGGCGTTTCGGCCAGTACGGTCAGCCGGGTGCTTAATCAGCGGGGGCGCATTGGGCAGGCTACACGTATGAAGGTGCTGGCAACGGCGCGGAATGCGAACTTTCGACCACGAATGACAGCGCGGCTGACCACCATCGGGGTGGTCATTGATCGGCATCGTTACACGACCTACGGCGGGTTTGTTTCCTGCATGCTCAGCCACCTTGTCCAGGCGCTTTCGGGCCAGGAAGTGGCGGTGGAGATGTTCACGGAGCAGAATCTTCCCCGTATTCAAGAGCGGTTGGTTGATGGCGTGCTGGCTTTAGTCTGGGATGACGCAACCATTGAGCTTCTGCGCCGTCTTAAGGACGTGCCGGTGGTGACCATTAACCGTATGGACGTGGCGGGTTTTTCGGCGGTCGCGACCGATCACCGCGCGGATGGGGCCATGGCGGCCGATCACTTTGCGCAGCGTGGTCACCAACGCATGGCGATAGTGTGCGAGGAGCCCGGCGACTGGGGCGCTTCGGAGCGTGTTGCGGGATTTTTGCACCGCCATCGTGAATTGGGGTTCGCCGAAGCAGACGTTTCGGTTGCATATGCGCAGCATCAGCCCATGTACGGCATCCTGCGTCGGCTCCTGGCGGGCAAGCCCACGGGTCTTTTCGTGACCGGCGAGCACATGGCGTTAGAGGCGATGTACATACTGAAAGACATGCTAGGTATAAAGATTCCGGAAGAACTCTCGCTCATCGGGATGGAATCGGCGCAGGTTTCTCCATATTTATCGCCCCCGCTGACGGCGATCGCCCAGCCTCTCGATGAGTTGGCGACCAAGTCGCTGGAGTTGCTGCTGAGTCATATCCAAAAGGGCACTTGCGGCGGCGCGCAGATCTTGCTCAAGAACCAAATCATCGAACGCGAATCGGTGGCCACCGTCGCAACGGTTGTCTGACCGAGCAACGTGATGAAACGCCGGCCCGGTCAAGGCCCAGGCATCGCATCGGAGTACGCAGATGATTAAACGCAACCGGTTATCCAATGCCATGTGGCGCCATGCGGGCTTTACCCTCATCGAGTTGCTCGTCGTCGTGGCCATTATCGTCGTCCTGATCGCGTTGCTCATGCCATCCCTGGCCAGAGCCCGCGAACAAGCGCGGTTGACGGTGTGTTCGAGCAACCTGCGGCAAATTGGCGTTGCCTGGGCGATGTACAGCAGTGAGTACGAGGGCGTTTGGCCGAATCTGGGGCCTACCACCTACGACTCCAGCGGCAATACGATCAGTCTCAATCGCCCCGACGGGGTCCTGTTGGAGGCCCTGCTGGCTCCGTACACGGGGTTGCCAGCGACGACCTCAACTCCCTGTTCGGTGGCGGGCAAGGTCTGGATCTGTCCGGCCTCGGGCTTTACGGCAGCGAAGTTCAATGAGTGGGGCAATCCGAATTTGCCAGCGTGGGGCTATGTGAATCAACCTTGGTGGGGCGGACGCCAAAATTGCTACACCTTTATGTATTACCATTGGACGGCCAATTACTCGACGCCTCCGACCATGTACTACTATCGCAACTGCTGGCGTCAGCAGTACTACAGCAATCCTGCGGGCGTGCCTATTCATTTTTGTGCCATACGCATGCAGGATAACGTCCGAGGCCTTAACTGCGAGTCGTGGCATGGCCCCAATGGCTCGTTAGGGCGGCCCGTCGTTTTTGCGGACGGCCACGCGAACACTTTGCATAAGTCTATATATACTGATGCTTCGCAAAATATCATTTCCGCCAACGCCCATGATAGCGCCGGAAACAGCATCCACTTATATTGGAATCGTGACTATAACGCTGCCCAGGCCGGTGATTATGCATTATCTGAGTACTAACGGCGTCGGATTGTATTTCGGTGCACGGGGCGGTCGTGAGGAAGCGTTTTGAGCCGGCATATCTCTTCTCGGCAGGCTCGGCGGCGGTCGCGATCCGTCATGGCCGGGGTGCGCCGTTGTCAGAACGCGTCGTTGCAAAAGCCATTTCGAGTGTTCACGGCGGCGAATATTAAGATGCTTGATAAACGCTGAGAAAAAGTTGCTCACATCAGTTCCTGAGGTAGATTAAGTGTGCGATCCCAACAGTCATGTCCAAATCGCGCAATGTTCCGGGCGGCGCCATGTGTGACGCTGCCTGTAAAATGAAGACGTAACAATTTCTGAGGAGCGGAAAACATGAGGCATTCACTGCAATCACGTCACGCGCGTCTGATGGCGTTGGCGATCTTGGCGAGTTCAACGTTGTTGGGCGTTCCGTTGGCTTCTGCGGATACGGTAGCAGTATGGTCTGGCGCGACCAGTACGGATTGGGGTACCGGCAGTAACTGGGACGCCAATGGGCTTCCATCGGCTACCAATGCCGCGGAATTCAGCACGACCGTCACGAATCTACCCACCCTTGGGGCTCCGGCCACGGCCGAGGGCATCTGGCTGACCAAACCGGCCTCCGGTAATGCCCAGAACGTGACGATCGGCAATAGTGCGGCCAACCTGCTGACGCTCACCGGCACGGCTACGCTCGGCATCGGCACCGGCCAAACCAACGCGGGTATCATCATGGACGACACCGGCGGGCACAACCTGACTATCGCAGGCCCGGTCGCCACCAGCAACACCACGGGCTTCTATGTCAATGAAGGCGGCTCTCTCTACAACTACAACAACGGCACCCTGACGCTGTCTTCCACGCTGGCTATCGCCCCAGGCTCGACCTTGACCTTGGGCGGCAATAACAGCGGATCCACGTTGATCTCGGGCGCTGTCAGCGGCAACAACGCGAACATCGTTATCAACGCGAATAACGGCAGAGTCACGCTGGCCGCATCCAATACGTACACCGGCACCACCACGCTTAACTCCGGCACGCTGTCCGTCGGCAATGCCGCGGCGTTAAGCGGCAGCAGCAATCTGTTGATCAATGGCGGCACCATTAACATCGGCAGTACTTTGACGGGGAACACTCCCATGACTTGGGGCGGCAATTTCACCATTAACAATGGCTATGACCAAAAATTTGGCACAGGGGCCGTGACCCTTACGACCACTCCACAGATAACGACGGTTGGCAACTCCCAGGTTACCGTGGGCGGAGTCATCAGCGGATCGTATGGCTTGACCTTGACCAATGCGTGTTCCGAGACCTTGATCTTGACTGGTATCAGTACTTATCAAGGTACCACGACTATTAATGGCGGGACCTTGCGGGTCGGTAGTGTCCGCGTGCTCGACCCTAACTCACCCACAATTGTCAACGCGGGGGGCGCGTTGGATCTGAACAGTCAGAATGTAACGGCCTCATCGATCACACTTAACGGCACTGGCCCCGGCAACAACGGAGCCTTGACCAATGGCGCTTATAATCAGGGCACTCTTAGCTGTCCGGTGGTCTTGGGTAGCAACGTCAGCATCGGCGGCGGTAACAACGGCAACACCATCGCCATTACTGGGGCGATCAGTGATGGTGGGCATAATTACAGCATAACGAAGGTCAATACAGGAACGCTGAGACTGACGACGTCCAACAACTTCGGGGGCGGTGTCATCCTCAATGCCGGAGCCTTGGACATCCGTAACAGCGGGGCGCTGGGTTCGGGTACTCTTACCATCAATGGCGGAACGATCTATAACGGAAGTGCTGCGGCCATCACACTCAACACCGTGCCGATCACCATTAGCGGAAGTTTCGGCTTGACCAGCGGCTCTGCTTTGAATACTGGTCTTGGCGCTGTCACCTTGTCGAGCGCCACGCCCACGATCACCAACAGCAATTCCGCCGGTAATTTGATCATCGGCGGGCCGATTGGCGATAGCGGTGCGGGATTGGGCTTGACCATGAACGCCAACGGCGCGACTTTGTCGCTTGCTGGCGCCAACACTTACACCGGTAACACGACGCTTACTGCTGGGACTCTGACCTTTAGCAACGCCGCGGCCATCGCCAGCGGGAGTCGGCTGGTGATCAACGGCGGGACGCTCAGGAGTTCTTACGGCGGGTCGCCCCTGACTCTCAGCACGAACCCTCAGCAGACGTGGGCCGGTAATTTTACTTTTGATATTTATGGTCCCGCCACCGATGATTATTTGAACTTGGGCCAGGGCGCGGTGAACCTGACGAGCGGTATCGCGGTGAACGTGGCGAACGGTCATTTGACCGTAGGCGGGGCGATCGGCGATGGGAGTGCGACGTATGGCTTGACCAAGTCCGGCGGCGGCACGCTGATCCTGACGGGGCCCAATACCTACAAAGGCGGGACGACGCTTTCCGCTGGCACTCTGGGGATCGACAACGCCTCGGCGGTGGGCACCGGCCCGCTGACGATAGCCGGCGGCACGATTGAGAACTTCTCCGGCACGCCCGTAACGCTCAGTACGACCGGCGCCCAGACATGGAGTGGGGACTTCGCGTGCAATAATTACAATACGCCCGCTGGTATGTTCGCAACAGATTTGAATCTGGGCACCGGGCCGGTAACGCTGACGGGTACTCGGACCTTGACGATCGATGGCGTGACATTGACGGTTGGTGGGTCGATTGGCGATGGAAACAATGGGTATGGCATCACAAAAGCCAACGGCGGTAAGTTGGTTCTCGCGGGCAGCAATACCTATAAGGGCCTTACGACCGTGAACGGGGGGACGTTGATACTGGCTAATAATCAAGCTTTGGGAGCCACTGGCGGCGCGACTGTCGTCAATAGCGGAGCGGTGTTGGATCTTAACGGCCGTGCGATCGGCGCCGGGCCGGTAACGATATATGGGACAGGCTTGTCGAACTTTCCACAAGGCGTGCTGATTAACAGCAACACCACGACCGCCGCGAGCTTGAGCGGGAACGTGACGTTGGGCAGCGCCAGCAACGTGGGCGGCCCAGGGCAAATGGCGTTGAGCGGCAACATCACCGGTGGGTTTGGACTGACCAAGATTGGGACCGGCAATACGACATTGAGCGGATCGAACACTTACACTGGCACCACCACGGTGAGCACGGGCACGCTGCAATTCGCGAAGGAGGCTTCTCTTTACGGTGGCCTCTCTGGGTCTTGGACCGCCGCCAATATCACGGTGGCCCAGAATGCGACTCTGGCTTTGAATGTCGGCGGCACCGGCGAGTTTACCGCCACTGACTTGGGTATCTTGCTCGGACTGGGCACCGGCACAACGGGCTTTGTCAATGGTTCCGCCATCGCCTTGGACACCAGCAATGCCCCCACCGGCGGCTTCACCTACGGGGGCGTTATTGCCAACCCCAACGCCGGTGCCACCGCTTTGCAACTCATCAAAATTGGCTCGGGGATTTTGACCCTCACCAACACCAACACCTATACCGGCACCACCATCATTAATGCCGGTGAGCTTAATGCCAGTTCACTGGCCAACATGGGTAACGGCGGCACCCTTACGCTTAACGGCGGCACGCTCCAATTCGGCGCGGTGTTTGACCCCTCGCCTCGGTCGACCACCTTCGGCCCCGCCGGCGGCACGTTCGACACCAACGGGTTTAACATCACCTTGGGCAGCCCGAACTTGATCGGCTCGGGCAGTCTTACCAAAGTCGGCCTTGGTACCCTCAAGATCACCGCCGCCGAAAGCTACAGCGGCGGCACCATCGTCACGGCCGGTACGGTGTCGCTCTCCGGCGGCAACAACCGCCTGGCGTCCACCGGGGCCATCACCATCGGCGGCGGCACGCTCGACCTCAACAATACCAATCAGAGTTCCGGGACTCTCACGCTGCAAAGCGGCACGATCGCCGCTACCGGGGCGACGACTGGCGGCATCATCACCGCCACCAGCTACGCCCTGCAAAGCGGTACCATCACCGCCACCCTCGGTGGCAGCGGGGCTCTAACCAAGACCACTGCCGGCACCGTCACGCTCTCGAATCTGCCTACCGGCAGCGTCGCCATTAGCGGCGGCGGCATCCTGCAAGTAACGGCAGGCAGTGCTCCTAATGTCCTGGAAACGATCACCAGCCTGAGCGTTTCCGACGCAGGCAGCGTCTTGGACCTGACGAACCATGATCTGCTGGTTCAGGGCGGGCTCGCCAACGGCTTAACCCTCGTGAGTTATCGCGGCAAGATTACCACCAACACGCTTGTGGACGGCGCCCCCAATGCTCCGACCACCATCGCCCTGGTTTCCGGCCAGGACTACAAGGCGGTCACGGGGACCAGCACCCTTGGCGACAATGACCTCTACGCCAAATTCACTTACAAGGGCGACGCTGACTTGGATGGCAAGATCACGGCCAACGATTACCTGGCGTTGGACCTGGGGTATCTCTTCGGCCTGACGGGCTGGACGCATGGTGACTTTGAGCAGACTGGCCTGGCTCCCACGGCCCAGGACTTTGCCGACATCGATTTGAGCTACCAGAATCAAAGTGGCGTAACGGCCGCCGCCAGCGAGATCAAACTGCACACCCAGTGGTTTGGTGCGGCCTATACCAGCGCATTCCAGGCGTTGACTGCTCCTGCGGCGGTGCCGGAACCGACCAGCCTCGGCCTGCTGGCGTTGGGCGCCATGGGCCTCCTGGGCCGGCGTCGTCGGTAAAGCTCCCTTAGTTTTGTTCCACTGCCGGCCGGGCCCACCCCCCCGGCCGGCAGTTTTCCTGTTTATTTAGCTTGCTGTAGTGAACCCATGCCAGTAGTGCGGAAGGTTTGTGTTTGGTAGCGGCGGTGCAGAGGGTCGCGACCAATGGGGCTAAGCTTGCGCTTGGAGAGACGCAGGTGCGGAAGGCCGTGAGAAAGGGTTGTTGTATGTATTTGGGAAGTGCGTGGTATCCGGAGCAGTGGCCGGAGGGTCGGTGGGAGGCGGACCTGGCGTTGATGCGGGCCGCGGACATGAACGTGGTACGGATCGGCGAATATGCGTGGAGTCGTTTGGAACCGGAAGAGGGCCGATTTGAGCTTGATTGGCTGGAGCGGGCGGTGGATCTGGCGGCGAAGCATGGCGTGACGGTGGTCATGGGGACGCCCACGGATGCGCCGCCGGCGTGGTTGACGCAGAAGTATCCGGAGGTGCTGCGGGTGGATGAGGGGGGGCGGACCATGGGGCATGGCGAGCGGCGGCAGTTTTCACCGCTGAGCCCGCGGTATCGGGAGCAGAGCCGACGGATCGCGGGGGTGATGGCGGAGCGTTTCGGCAAGCATCCGAACGTGCTGGGATGGCAGATCGGCAACGAATTTTGCATGTATAGCTATGACTCGCTGACGCGTCGGCTGTTCCAGGAATGGCTGCAGCGGCGTCACGAGACGTTGGCGAATTTGAATCAGCGCTGGACGACGACTTATTGGAGCCAGGAATACAGCGACTGGTCACAGATCCCGCTGCCGACGGGGTGGCCGCACCCCGGGCTGCGGCTCGAGTTTTTCCGGTTTATGTCGGAGGCTTTTCGCGATTACCAGGCGATTCAGATCGCGGCGATTCGCCAAGTGGCCGACCCGCGGCAGTGGGTGACGCACAATTTGCACGGGTGGGAGGATCTGGATTTCGCCACGATCATTGCCGATGCGGATGTGGCGTCGTGGGATGCGTATCCCGGCGGTGGGAGCGTGGATCATCTGCGTTTTGGGTGGTACAGCGACTTTTGTCGGACGTTGTTGCCGCGACCGCATTGGATTATGGAGACGCAGCCGGGCCATGTGAACTGGTCGGAGAAGGGCACATCGTTGCCGCGTGGAAGTTTGCGCGCGATGACGTGGCATTTTGTGGCACATGGCGCTGAGGCGGTGCTCTTCTGGCAATGGCGCGCGGCACTAAACGGGCAGGAGCAGTACCACGGGTCTGTGGTGGGGCCGGACGGATCGCCACGGCCGGTGTACTCGGAGGCGGCGGTGGTGGGGCGTGAGATGCGCGAACTGGGGCCGCTGTTGGGCCGGGCGCGTGCGCAGGCGGACGTGGCGGTGCTGTATTCGTATGCCGATCAGGTGGCGATGAAGCATGAGAAGCAGCATCCGGATTTCGATCCGCTCAAACATTTCGCCACGTTCTATGCGCCGCTGCGGGCGCGGGCGATGGAAGTAGATGTTCTGGATTCGCGGCGTGCGTTGGAGGGGTATCGGCTGGTGGTAGCGCCGCATCTTTATTGCATGGATGATGAGTTGGCGGCGCGGCTGGTGCGGTACGTTCGGGCTGGGGGGCACCTGCTGCTGGGGCCACGGTCTGGTTTCAAAGATCAATACAGCGCACTACGCCCCGAACTGCAACCTGGTCGAATTCTTGCCGAGTTGTTGGGGGCGCATGTCGAGGAGTTTTACACGCTGGACCGCGACGTGGCAGTCAGCGGGATGCTGGGGTCGGGTACGGCACGCATTTGGTCTGAGAACCTGACGGTCATGGCGGCCGACACCGAAGTCCTGCTGCGATATGGGACATATAACGGATGGATCGATGGCAAGCCGGCGCTGGTGAGTCGCGCGGTCGGGCAGGGGCGTATCAGCTACCTTGGGGCGTGGCTGGATGAGGAGAACATGCGCCAGGTTATGGACTGGATGACCAAGACGGCGGGGATTGCCAACGACTGGGCCCGGCCGCCGGAACAGGTCGAAGTTTGCCGACGTGTCACAGACGATTCGGAGGTTTTTATACTGATTAACCATGGATCCAAAGTGGAACGTGTGACGATCCCGCGTTCGGGCAGGGATTTGCTGGGCAACCGGGATGTGGCGGGCGACGTGGAACTGCCAGCCTATGGTGTCGCCGTGGTGGTGACGGGTAAGTAACAGACGCAGGCCCGGCCAACTGAGGCCGTTTGCGACAGAATGAAGGATGTAACATGGAACACAAATATGGATATTTCAAGGAGCAGGGGGCGGAGTTCGTGGTGACGGATCCGGCCACGCCCCGGGCATTCGACAACATGCTCTGGAACGATGCGATCTTCTCCAACGTGCAGCAGACGGGCGTGGGGTATTGCGACTACCAGGTCGGCGATAAGGAGGCCGTGCAGTTGCTGACGGGCGTGGGGCGAATCTGCGATTTCGACGTGTTTGGGCGCGATCACCTGATGAGCCGACTCATCTACGTGCGGGATAACGACACCGGCGAATATTGGAACGTCAACTGGGAGCCCGTGCGGCGAAAACCTGACGCCTACCAGTGTGTCCACGGCCTGGGGCATACGACCATTACCTCAACTACCGCGGGGATCGAGTCCCAGTTTCGGATTTTCGTGCCGATCGGCAGCGATCCCGTGGAACTCTGGACGCTTCAAACCCGCAACACTTCGGCTCGCAAGCGTCGTCTGTCGATCTTCGTATACAACCAGTTCCAGTTCAAGTTCAAATGGGGATTCGACAGTTACGGCGACATGCTGTTTCGCTCAGCGGTGTTTTCCCACGAGCTCAACGCCGTGATCGCCAGCAAGCATCCCCATCGCCGACCGCACGATTTCCTGACCGGATTCCTCACCGCCGACGCCCCGATCCGCGCATTTGACGGAACCCGCAATGCCTTTGTGGGTCTGTACAGCACGTTGCAGAATCCGGAGGCAGTCGTGCGCGGCAGTTGCACCAACACCTGTGGATCGTCAGATGCAACGATCGGCGCAGCACAGTTTGATCTGGAACTGGCGCCGGGCGAATGTCAACCGATCAACCTGATGCTGGGCGCCAGCGATGGCCAAGCGGGCATCGCCGCCCTGCGGAATCGTTATCTGGGACGCTTTGAAGATTGCTTTCAAGAACTAACACGGCAGAAGGCGGCCCTCGTCGCCCACAACCACGTCCAGACGCCCGACGAGCAGTTTAACCGAATGGTCAACGCGTGGATCAAACAGGAAACCCTCTACGGCGCGACATGGTGTCGCTGGGGCTGGAACGGTTACCGCGACATCGTGCAGCACGGCTATGGGGTCGTGACCTTTGAACCGACCCGCACGCGAGCAATCCTCTTGGATGCCTTGCGATATCAATACCAAAGCGGCCTGGCCCTGCGCGGCTGGAACCCCGTCGATGAAAAACCCTATTCCGATAGCGCCCTTTGGCTGGTCTTTACGCTGGTGGCCTACCTGAAGGAAACCGGCGACATGGACGTGCTCGACGAGATCGTACCGTACTATGATGGCGGCCAGGCCACGGTTCGCGAACATATTGATCAGGCTCTGGAATTCTTGGAGAGTAACAAGGGAAGCCATGGCCTGGTGCTCATCAAGTTCGGCGATTGGAACGACTCCCTGACGGCCGTAGGGAAAGCCGGTCGCGGCGAAAGCGTGTGGCTCAGCGAAGCCTACGCCGAAGCGCTCAGACAGATGGCCGAGCTGGCCGATTATCAGGAAGATCGCGTCCAAAGCAGCGAGTACCTGAGGCGCTATCAGCAACTCAAGCAGCGAATCAACGCCAGCGCCTGGGACGGCGCGTGGTACACCCGCTGCTTCGATGATGCCGGGCATCCCCTGGGCTCGAATCATAATGCCCAAGCTAAAATCTTCATTGAGGCCCAAGCCTGGGCTTTGATCGCCGACATCGCCGACGCGGGTCGCGCGGATCAAACCATCGCTTCCTGCGACAAACTGCTGCTGACCGACCTGGGCTATGCCCTCCTGGCCCCGACGCTCACCCAGCGCGACGACCGCCTCGGCCGGATCAGCTGCCTGGAACCGGGAACCTGCGAAAATGGCACGATCTACTCGCACACAAATGTGTGGATGATCCTGGGATTGCTCCGCACCGGGAGAACCGAAGACGCCTATCGGCTCTTCAAACGCAATACTCCCGGCTATCCGGCCAGCGGCGCCGACGACCCCAAATCCCACTGCCCGCCGTACGTCTACGCCAACTGCTACTTCGGCGCAGACCATCGCTATAACCGCTTCCAGATGGAGTTTACCTGGATCACCGGCTCCGTGGCTTGGTACAGCAATGTGCTCTTGCAGCATATGCTTGGCGCTCGGGCCGAGTTTGGCGGCCTGCGCATCGACCCGCGGCTCCCCGCCGAATGGGCGGAGTGTCAAGTCAACCGCGAGTTCCAAGGCGCAACGTACCGGATCATTATCCGCAACCCAGACCATCTCACCGGCGTCGCCCCCACTGTGATCCTCGATGGCGAAGTGATCGCGGATAATCTCCTGCCGATCTTCGCGGATGGCGCGACTCATCAGGTCGAAGTCATTTACGGGTCAAGGCCAGCGGCAAAGACCCCGGTGATCACAATCACGGCGGCGGCACGGCAGAAAGCCTAACCCACCCCGATCGGTTCCGTCGTGCTTTTCTCGTAATCTCTGCTGGAGGTATCGCGTGGCTTTCTCACCGTCTCGTTTCCGACCACTCCCTTGGGCCGCTATCGCCTGTTGGGGAGCCATCGTCCTCCTCGGAAGCTTCGCCTCTCCGGTCGGCGCTGCCGACGCGCCGCCCGCGCAAAACCGTTTGCTCAATCCGGTCGATAAACCTTCGTTTCCCGGAATCGGCGCTTGGATGGTCGACGACCTGAACACCCGCGTCGCCCAAGACGCCAAACCGCAAATCGGTACCGCGGCTATCGATGTCGCCGGGAAGTCCAAGGCCGCCGGCGGTAAAGTAGACATCCCCGTATACGAGGGCGAGTTAGCTGGCTGTCAACGGCTATCCCTGTGGGTCTCGCCTACCGCCATCGGCAATGTCAGCGAGGTCGGCTTCCAGGTCCAGGACGCCAAAGGCCAGTGGCTGATGCAGACCGTGCCCGTCGACTGGACCGATTGGAAACGCGTCGATATCGATCCCACCGCCGGCGGCATGCGACTGGCCTACGAACAAAAGGGCCAGGACGGGAAGATGGTTCTGCCTCTGCGCAGCGTGCATGTGGTTTGGTTCGCCAAGGATGCCGGACCCGCAGCACTGCGCATCAATGGCCTGACCGCGTCCGTCGCGCCCGGCCCTGACACTGCCGTCTCAATTCGCCCGCCCGAAAATCTGGCTCTCGAAGCCAATCACCCGCTGGCGCTCAATATCATCGCCGAAAATCACAGTGCCGCGGAACAGCCCATCTCGATCCACTACACTCTCCAAGCCAATTCCGCCTTTGCCGATCCGCCCATGCCCGACCCAGTGCTGGGTTATGACCGTGCCCTCGGATGCCCCAGCAAGGTCTCCGTCGACGGCGTGGATAAGGGCGACGCCAAACTCTGTGACGGTGATGATTACTCATCGTTCGAAACCCCCTGGGGCGACAACTACAAGGAAGTCGTGGCCACCATCGACCTCGGCAAGACCCGTCAAGTCTCGGCCGTCCACTATCTGCCCGGTGACGCCAACTGGATCTTCAAAGCCGACCTGTCAACATCCCTTGATGGAACCAAATTTGACCCCGTACCCGGCGCCCAGGGAGTTGACCTCCACTCCCAATGGGGCGGCCCCCATCCGTTCCCCTGGGCCAAGCCTACGCCGGCCCGCTATCTGCGCTTCCGCTTCCACAATGATGGCCAGGCCACGAATTGCTTCCGCCTCCCTCCAACCATCTCCGTCTACGACGGCATCGCCAACGATGTCCTTTCCGTGCCGCAGGTCGGCCCGATCGTGTCGTCCGGCAGTGTGAAAGCCGCGTTACCTGCTCGCGATTTTGCCGAGTTGGCCGTGCGCGGAACCGAGAACATCGGTCCGGGCGCCTACCTGCTGGGCCTCGAAACCACCGTATCCGGTCGCAAAGAAGTACGCTGGTCCCACGTTCTCGTCGCTCCAACCGACACGGTCGACCCCGATCGCGCCCGGCGTTTTGGCTTTAACGGTTCCGATACCAGCCCTTGGATGGCCGAGAACATGCGCCGCTGCGGCTTCGGCTGGGTTCGCTTCGAAAACGCCAAGTGGATGATGTACATGCCCTCACGCGACCACGTGGCATTCGATGGCTCCGTCGCCCCATGGAACCTTAAGTACGACGACATCTTCAGCAACTACCAGAACGCCCACTTGCACGTGCTGCCCTACGTGTTCCAGCCCCCGGAATGGGCCACCAGCGCCCCAGCCAACGTCACACAGAACCGCGCCGGCTATCCCCCCAAGGATACCGCCGACTATAGCGACGCCATCTTCCAACTCGTCGCCCGCTACGGCCGCACCAAGGTGGACGCAGCCCTCCTCAAGAGCAATGACAAGAAGTCGGGCCTCGGCATGATCGACGCCGTCGAACTCTGGAATGAGCCCAACCTCAATGCTCCCAGCTGGGGCCCCTTCGTCGGCACGCTCCCGCAATATTTCGATGTCCTCCGCGCCGGCGCTGAGGGTTCCCGCCGCGCGGATCCCAAACTACCCGTCAGTTCCTGCGGTTGGGGAAGCATCGACCTGGAGGTCGTCGGGCAGTTGTCCGAGCACCATTACGCCGACGGCAAAACCCCGCTGGATTTTGTGGACATTGTAAATGTCCACTTCTACAGTGGACGATCCGAACCGGAAACCGCTGGCTGGGATCCCAACGCCAGCCGCAACGGTCCCGCCACCACCAGCACCACCTATCCCGATCAAGTCGAGGAACTCGTAGCCTGGCGCGATAAGCTCAAACCCGCCGCAGAGATCTGGCTCACCGAAATCGGCAACGACGTCGGCGGACCCATCGGGCTCACCGAACGTCACCAGGCGGCCAAACTCCCCCGCGGCATCATGCTCGCTCTGGCCTCCGGTATCGACCGCGTTTTCGTCTACCGTGAAGCCGGTTCCATCCCCTCCATGCACGCTGGCGCCGGCCTGCTCCGCAACGACATGAGCACGCGCCCCTCCTGGCTCACCGTGGCCACGATGATCCGCCAACTCCAAGGCTTCAAAGGCCACGCCCTCCGCCTCCCAACAGCCGACCCCAACGTCTGGCTCTTCCTCTGGCAGGACGGCCAACGCCGCGTAGTCACCGCCTGGACCCTCGGCCAAACAACCCCCCTCGGCATCGACCTCGGCAAAGCCCGCGTGTGCGACGCCTTCGGATACACCACCTCCATCGCCAACACCTCCGCCATAACATTGAGCTACTTCCCGACCTACATAACACTCACCGAGTCGACGCCTGCCCTGACTGCCTTGACCGCCAAAGCTCACGCCCAGACACAAGAGCATGTCGCCACGCAGCGTAAGCTCGCCAATATGCCCATGCGACTGATCCAATTCGGCTCCGGCGAACACGTCGCCATGTTCAAAGGCTATGGCCCGCCCCGCCGGTTCACGCCGGTCAACAAAGACACTCCATGGAACGAAAAGGAAGGCTACGGCTGGGTGACGTCCGCGGTCCAGAATGAAGACGCCTCGTGGATCGCCGATGCCCTGGAACGGTCCGGCTGCCGCGTGAGCCCGGACCAGACCTTTCGCCTGCGGCTCGATCCCGGTCGACAGACCCTGCGCATCCGCGCCAATGCCCTCAACGACCAGCAGCCCGTTAACGTCGTGCTCAAAACCGGCACAACTTCCCAAAAAGCCATCATGTCCAAGGATGCTCCCGTCGCTGAGTTCACCGTCACCGGCGGCAAAGACCCCATCGAAATCTCCCTCGATAACTGGGGCGTATTCCGCTGGCTCACTGCCATACCGCAATCAGAAGTAAAAGGTAATCCATGAGCACAACCGTTACCGCCGCGCCATCCGCCACCCCGGAAACCGACGTCTCGGCAGATCGCTTCTGTGTCGGCACCCTGCGTTACACCGTCGCCGGCCTGATTTGGGTCTTCTGCTGGCTCCTCTGGGGCGACTTCTGCTACACCGTCATGGAGCAGGTCAACTGGAACATCCTCCCCCTGACCCTCAAACAAATGAACGCCCCCATCTGGGCCCTGCCCATCGTCTATACCACCATCCCCGGCGTCATCAATCTCGTCTTTAACCCTGTTATCTCCACCATCAGCGACCGCCACCGCGGCCGCTGGGGCCGCCGCATCCCCTTCCTCGTCTTCTCCGCACCACTCATCTCCGCCTCCCTCGTGGCCATGGCCTTCTGTCCCGAAATTGCCGCCTGGATGCACGGCTGGCTCGGGCCTATCGGCGGGTGGAGCATCGTGGCCATCTCCGTCTTCACCCTCGGTCTGCTCGTGGCCACCTTCAAAATCTTCGACCTCTTCCTCAATACCGCCTTCTGGTACCTCTTCAATGATGTCGTTCCCTCGGCCTTCATGGGTCGGTTCCAAGGCCTCTTCCGCGGCGTCGGCTGCGCCGGAGCCATGCTCTTCATGCACTTCGTCTACCCCCATTCCATCACCCATATGCGCTGGATTTACTTGGGCGCCGCCGCCGTTTATTTCTTCGGCTTTACCCTCATGTGCCTCTTCGTCAAGGAAGGCCAGTATCCACCTCCCGTCCCCATTGCCTCATCCCAAAAACTCCTGAGACGCCTCGTAACCACCATCCGGGAATATGCTGCCGAGTGCCTCACCCATCGCATCTACTGGCTCTTCTTCCTCCACAGCATGGCCTGGGCTCTTGCCAACGCCATCGGCTGCTACCAGACCAACCTCAACCTCTCCCTGGGCATTACCCTCCAACAATGGGGCGATCTGAACACCGGCCTCCAATTCGTCATGATCATCCTGGCGCCCCTCTCCGGCTTCCTCGTCGACCGCAGCCACCCCGTCCGACTCGTCTGGTATATGGAAATCGTCATGTTGCTCATGACCCCCCTCAATTTCATCTGGATGTACAGCGGCTTTACCGCCGAAAGCCCCCACGTCTTCCCTGTTATGATCGCTCTCCAAGCCATCAACCTGCCCGTCGGCCTCCTCTGCTCCACCGCCGGCATCGCCATGATGATGCGCCTCCTGCCCAAAGACCGCTTCGGCCAATTCTGCTCCTTCAACGCCATGTGCGGAGCCTTCATGAATATCGCCGGTTCCATGGCCGTGGGCCTCTTCATGCACTGCATGCAAATCCAATTCTCCGACGAACGCTGGGGCAAGGACTACTGCTATCGCCTCATGCCCGCCTGGCAGGTCCCCTTCGTGGCCCTGGGCGTCTTTACTATGTGGTTGTTGTTCCGGGAATGGAAACGCCTCGGCGGCGCCGAAAACTATTTCCCCCCAGCGCCCTTGTCCAAACAAATCGATCCCTAATCAGGGGGATCATTTGCCCACGAGTACTCCTTAGGTATACTCTACGCAACAGTTGCACAAAAGCCGGTCGCTCAAAGCCGGGAGACTGCAATCCTGCAACTTTGCCTTTCGACATAAACCGGCTGCGACGACGTCATCTTGATAAGGATCAATTTACTTATGTGGCCAAAAACGCTTGCGATCGCGCTGCTCCTCAGCAAATACTCCGTCGTTGGACTCGCCGCTGACTGGACCTATCGCTGGACCCCCGCCCCCAATGACTCCGCCCCCACCGTCGAAATATGCCCCCTCAAATACGCCAAAGATTGGGCCTACACCCTCGAAATCGACGATTGCCCCATCTCCACCCTCACCGTCGCACAACCCCTCCTCGCTAAAGAGCATTTCACCAACGCCCCCCCCGGCATCCCCGGCGGACAACCACTCCCCTTCGTCGGCGGGTCCGCCGTCATGGTCACCCGCCTCGGCGGCAACGACACCTTCCTCGCTCTCGACGACCTCAAAAAACTCCAAACCCTCGGCTGGGGCCTCATCAACCACAGCTACTATCACGCCGGCCGCACCTGGGGTAACCCCCCCGAAATCCTCACCCCCGAGCAGTTCGCCAAAGACCTCTTCTGGAGCCAGACTATCCTCGCCACTTGCTCCCCCTCCGGCCGTGCTCCCACCCATTTCGTCTATCCCAACGGGTACACCGCCTACGATAAATACCTGCCCGATTTCGGGCTCCATACCGCCAGCCGT
>Ga0316217_10003433_pt1 | contig 18028 bp, 11 predicted proteins | sample 1anoAmetaG_FD_203633 | JGI IMG/M metagenome (GOLD analysis project Ga0316217, IMG submission 203633) | Freshwater microbial communities from Trout Bog Lake, Wisconsin, USA - 1anoA | ecosystem: Environmental > Aquatic > Freshwater > Lake > Hypolimnion/Profundal zone | place: USA: Wisconsin...
GCTGGGATATCTATGTTCTGCCGAGAAGTGACGAGCATCAAAGTGAGTACCTATCTGCCGTCGATGATAGAGTTGCCTTCATCAGTGGATTCACGGGTTCTAACGCTATCGTGCTCATCACTCAAAAAGAAGCCCTGCTTTGGACTGACGGACGCTATTTCTAACAAGCAGTACTTGAACTCTACCCCGGATGGTAGCTGAGAAAGATGCTGTCAGGAGTCAAAGTGTGGTTCTAGCATGCGATCGAAGCATACCCAGAGGCGACTGTCGGAGTAGACCCTAGACTTCTCACAGCTGGTACTTGTATGATAATCAAGATGCCGGATAAAAGCGAATCACAGCACTCAGGAAGGCAGGTCTCAAAGTGGAAATCTCACTTGATAATATTGTCGATAAAATTTGGGATACTAGGCCTCTGGTGCAGAAGTCAGAGATTTATATCCATTAGTAGTGGTCTGGCAAGTCCATTGAAGAAAAGATTGGATGGGTTCGTACCAAAATAGGTTAAAAAAGCGGTAATTGTGCCATTTTCAATGATCTGTCGGAAATCGCTTGGATTCTGAACTTGAGATCAAGTGAAATACCACACAACCCCTTTTTCAAAGGAGTACTTATAGTAAGGCTATAAGGAGGTTCATTATATTTGCCGAAAGATAACCCTTCTCTCAACAGTGAAGCAGTGATAAACCACTTAGGCAAAGCTGGTCTCAAACTGGAAACTTACTAACCCGTATTTTAATAAAAATCGCTCATCGTCAAAACAGGGCTTAACTACTATATTTATAGCTCAATAAAAGAGAAAAATCCCATCGAATGGGAAGGCATCGGCCTCTACAGAGCAGTGCGAACCTAAAAGTAGCTAAACGGTTTCAGAAGGTGCCATCTGGTCGATGGAATAGCCATGGCCAAGTTCTGGAGCTGGCGTTCCAAACTCGATGAAGTCGATGAATACGAAGCAGCCCTTTAGCTTAACCAGAGGAGGTACGAGCAACTCCACAACAAAGGGTTGAGCTTTGAGACTATCAGCGGAGGAGGACCTAATGGAGCTATTATCCATTACCATCCCACTGAGACCAATCACTCTAAGGTTACAAAGGATATGATCCACTTGGTTGACTCTGGGGGACAATATCTCGATGGAACTACCGACGTCACCCGAGCTTTCCACTTTGGAAATCCCACTCCCTAGGAAAAGGACTCCTTCACAAGAGTCCTTTTGGGAAATTTAGACATTGAAAGACTGCGCTGGCCTGCTGGCAAACTCAACGGAGGAGACATCGACATCCTCGCCAGAAGGCATCTTTGGGCAGTGAACAAAGATTACCTGCATGGAACAGGACACGGAGTTGCATACTTCGGGGGAGTGCACTAAGGTCCTTGCGGCATCTCCAAGTACAACACTACCAACTTCGTCGCAGGCATGATTGTGACCAATGAACCAGGTTACTATGAGACTGGTAAGTATGGCATAAGGATCGAGAATATGCTACTCGTCAGAGAAGAAAACGGCTTCAACTGGTTCGAAAATTTGACTCTTTGTCCTTATGACAAAAATCTGATCGACAAAGCTCTCCTCAGCGCTTCGGACGCAGATTTCATCAATAAGTACCATCAAAGAGTTTGGGAGACACTCTCGCCTTCTCTAGCAAACGACCAGGCCTCTCTGGATTGGCTTAGAAATGCGACCACCCCCTTGTGATAATAGATATCATAGTTGAATACTCATTATGATAATTCAATGTTCTCTTTGTTGTCCCCAGCTAAGATAAAAGCGAAATAAAGTTGGAGAGGATTCATAAATAGGTAAAAAGAGGCGGATTTGTTTAGGCTGCTGTCAACATTCCAAAAGCTCATCTGAAGATGAAATCTTAGAAAACCCAGTCACTTCAGAACATAGAATAAATATTTTAGGCCAAGCTAACTTTTCATCAAATAATAAAATTGGCATAATATAGAAGCAAATCAATCTGTGATGATATCCACTGCATCTTATGTCCTAATCATAGAAATATGCAGAAAGAGCTGTTTGTTCATAAACTGCTAGGGCAAAGTCTACAGCTGATGTAGGATAGTCTCCTCTTCCTTCAATTTGAGCCATGCGATCTGGTTATTCACCAAATCCACCTACATCATTATTACCTATCTGGCGCTTATTTTGTATTAGGTTTACATCAAAGTTTTGCCGTGATGCACAATCGTGCCATTCTTGAAATTAAGAGCTATACAATCTTTGCTGTTCACAATATTGGCGTTGTTCAATAAATTTTTGGTACAAACCCCGAGAAATATCTGGTTCGCTATCGAATGAGCAATACACACCTTAATCTGTGTGATTTTGTCAGGAAAGGCGCGAAATGTGTGTATGAAGGAATTGTACTAATTTCCTTGGTATAGAATCGATATTCTAAATTGGTTATCACTGACTCTGTTAATGTCAAACAACTCATTATTTTTGTGCTGCCTGTGGCCTTTAACGCTATTTATCTGCGTTACTGGAATCTAATCGTCACTATACATATCCTCTTCAAGCTTTTTTAGTCTTTGGTTAGCCTCAGCCAGTTTTTAAGTGATTTTATGAACTTAGGCTTAGTTTTTTGTTTTGAGTTACTTTATATTTAAGGTTAGGGCTGCAACAGCTTCGCCCAAATGCATATTTTGAGAGTTTTTTTGCTCGAAAGCTTATTTAAGTTCCAACAGCTACCTTCTTAGACTTTAGAATTATTTATTTCGCTGAATATCTTTCTCTTAGTTGATTTTTTGCATTTTGACTAGTTTTTAGCGCTACAACTTCATTTAAAGAGTCTAATCATTAAAGGATTTCTTCAAAAGGCTGAGTTCCTCATTAAATGATTTCCAATCTAAGATTCTGTCTTCCTTCTACTCTACTTTTGCAGTATCCAAAGTTACTTTTTTCTTTTTGGATTTTCCAATCATAATTTCAAAGGTAATGCGCCCATCATCATCAATCTTGATATCATTCATGTTTAGCAGCAGTTATTGATAGAGCTCAGCAGGGTTTTCGTAAAACTTAGAAAGTCCTTAGATGGAGTCAATCGTCTACTGATTAATCTAGAGATAGTATCTTTGCCGGGATATATGATGAGTGAGCGAGATAACGATGAGGGGTTTAGAATCATCATATTTTAGAGTTATTTATAAAAGAAACTAAGAAAGAGAGAAAGCATGAGTTTAGGAAGTAGGCTGTAATTCTTACATCTTAATAATTATTGCAGGATTCATAAACGAGACACTAGTAAATCGGCTCTTCATATATTTTAGAGTATCTTCATTGTTCTCAGTGATCGATATGAAGTCAAAAAAAGCAATCTCATCCAACCAAGCCTGCAACCCTCATATGCTTCGGATCACGATCGCTTCAAAAATATTTGACAACATTGCAGACTTATCTCTTCATTAGAAACATAGCAAAAAGCGAAAGTTATCGAATTGAGTTTAATGAAAGTATGTGTGTTTGTTTAACCTTTTTATCGGCATCCTAAATGATTATCTAGGAACGAACTATCCTGAAATATACTTAGCCGATCTTATGCCTTTTGAGTTAGTTGTACTCATGAAAACAATTTTGGGGGAAAGTTTAAACAATTCAAAAACTATAATTAGTGTTTTTACACCAACCCTCCATTTAATCAAATATAAAATTTGGCACAATATAGAGTTTAGCGAATCAAACGGTGATGATATCCACTGCATCCTATGTCCTAATCATAGATATATGCAGAAAGAGAGGCTTGTTCCTAAATTGCAATGGCAAAGTGTCCAACTAATTCAGGGTAGTCTCGTCATCTCCCTCATGTTTGATCCACGAAATCTTATACTTGGACAAATCCACCTCCATCGTTATTATTTACTAGGCATTTATCCTGTATTGACCCTCTACCATGGTTTGAGAGTTGTACATAATGGCGCTATTTTTGAAGGAAAGAGCCAAAGACTCTTTGCTGTTAATAAAGTTGGTGCAGTTCAATAAATTACTTGTACAAACTCCGAGATATATCTGATTCGCTAGTGAAAAGGCAACACACACCTTTATAACTGTGATCTTGCCAGGAAAGGCGCGATATGTGTGTATAAAAGAGTTGTATTCATTTCCTGATTGTAGAATCGACAGTCTGAAGCGAACATTATTGATTTTGGTGATGTCGAACAACGAATTGTTTTTGTGCTACTTGAAGCCCGAAACCCGAATTATATGTGTTGTAGGGGCCTACTATTACTATTGACTCGACTATTCCTCATTTGATAACTCCTGTTAAACAGAGTCTAAACGAGAATTAGTCTCATGCAATCTTTATCTGATTGCCTACAAATATGAGTTAAATGTCTACAGATTGGCTTTCAATTCTTAGTTATTGGCTTTTAGATCCTTTACATTTAAGGTTAGGGCAGCTACAGCTTCTCCCAAATGCATATTTTGAGAATTTTTTTTATCGAAGGCTTATTTCAGCTCTAGCAGCTATTTTTTGAGCATTTGAGTCTATCTATTCCGCTGGGAGTCTTTCCATTAGTCAATGTTTTGCATTTCTCTCAACTTTTTGGTTAATTGTATGTTTTCCGACTTCATTTTTCGAGTTTATTCCTGAAGTTTTTTCTTCAAAAGGTTGATTTCTTCATTAATCGACTTCAAATCGAAGAGATTTTGCTCTTTCTGCTCTACTTTTGTAGTCTCCAGCGTTATTTTTCTAGTTTTTGATTTTCCAATCATGACTTCAAAGGTGATACGTGCATTACCGTCAACTTTTATATCATTAATAATTAGTAGGAGCTATTGATAGAGCTCAGCAGGATTTTCGTAGAACTTAGAGAGCCCCTAAATGGAGTCAATGGTCTGCTGATTAATTTAGAGAGAGTATCGTTGGCGAGATGTGTGATGGGTGAGCTAAATAATTATGAAGGGCTTAGAGTCGCTCTATTTGAGAGTCAGTTGGAAAAGAAACTAAGAAAGAGAGTAAACATGAGTTTAGGGGACAAGCTGAGTTACCTGCATTGAAAAATTTCTTATAAATATTGGAGTAATAAACGAGGCAATATTAATAAATCGATAATCATATATAGTTTTATATGCATACCTGATTCTTAATTGTATGTGTATGCAGACAATCAAAGCAATTTATCGCAATCTTTCAACATCAACCCCTCAAATCATTCTGATCACTTCAAACTATGGCTTGGTATATTGTGATAAATATCTAAAGCTATTGGGTTTATGACACTTCACTGCTAGCAAAAAGCTGTTTTGTTCATATTTATGATGTAATCTAATCATAGAAGATGTAGATCAAGGTTGATGATTCAAATCACAGGACCATAGATCAAAGACTTATTAAGTCTGCCAAGCTCCTCCTTAATCAGATTTTTGCAAGAAGGCAGTCTATAGAAAGGAACCTGGGGGAACAGATGGTGTTCAGTTTGGTACTGCATTCCGCCCATGAGAAGCAGCCAAAAGAGGTTCTAGTGAGTGTAGTTTCTGCAAGTCACGATCTGGTGGTCAATAAAGGGCATTTCTGGATTCAAGGGGAATCTCACTTCTTTCTAGTGGTTGCCGATCAGCACGAAGGCAGTGAAGAATCCACATAGGAGTGCAGCAATCACGAAGTTCCAGAAATTAGCACTGTAGACGTAGAGACATGCGTAGTTAGTTAAGATGAGGAAGATGTCCAACTAAATCTCATTATTTGTACCCAGCTCTTGTTTTGGATCACTGTAACCAGTGAGTCGAATCTCCATTTGAGGAATAAGAAAGGGAAGAGGTAGGCTTTATACTCATGTTGGATGTCTTGGTCATATGCAGTAATGTTTGTGAACATGTGATGCATGTTGTGTTTGGGAGTCCACCAGTCCACAGAAAAGCCCCCCAAGAGAGCAGACTAGACCCGGCCGAAAAAGTTGAGCTTTTTATTTCTGTTGTGAGAAGCTGAATGGCCGACCCATCCAACCAAGATCTGCGTGAAGCTGAACCCCAGCATGCTGAACACCGTATAGGGACTAGTAAGACCTATGACCCAGGTAGCAGCCATGAGCAGAAACAGCAAGATCTCAATAGACCACAAAGGTTCATTGTATATTTCAACCTTCTTGTAAAGCTACATATATTCCTCAGAAGATTTGCTCGGCTGCTGAGTTCCTACAACTTTGAAACTCTTCAGCATTTTTTCGGCCTCGTCGGAGTGAAGTGCTCTGCATCAAGCAATTGATACCTGAAATACTCAGTGAAGTCTTTGGTGACAGCCTTCATATTTTTGAGAAAGGGCAGTCCTCCGGGATGCTTCTCTGCGTAGTCTGTCGCGTCGTACTCGACTCCCTTGTAAACGAACCTGAACTCTTCCTTCATTGATGTAGTACTATAAGGTAAAATGACTGAATATAACTTAAATTGAGTCGAACTCATTTCAATAATAAAATTTCAACAAAATCCCACCTCTACTTACTTTTTTCTCTTCAGTTATTCAACCCATTAAATTAGCCATATTCTCAGGCTGTTGAAGCTTGGACAGATCTGATCTTTGTCTTGGTGCTATCGATTGCATTTTTGTGATCCAGAAGAAGGGGAAAGGATATTTTAATAACTCTACAATCACATTCAGATGATTGAGATTTATACCTGGTAACGGTTTTGATGTCCCAGGAATCACTATTTGTGTTGCTGCTATGAAAAATCAGTCTAAACTCATTATTTATCTGATTAATAGCAAAGTCAGGCAAACTTAATGGCGATGGGCTCAGCTGGTTCGTTGAGATTGAAGAATAGAAGGTAATGAAAATTGGCATCTAAAATATCAATTGCTGATTAATGCAAAATTGCACAGAAAAACAGCAATTGTGTCTCTATCCAAGCATTTAATGAGTAATTATTATGCAAATTGGATATGGGATTTGTTTTGGTAGCACATTCGAGAGTGGTTGAGAAATGGGATGGAGCGAAATTTATTAGATTGCTGATTTTACAACTCAATTAATCAGCTGTCAAATGGCCAGCCTAAAAACTCAACCATTAATTACAAAATATTAACAAAATCGAACTATTTGATTATTCTAGATATAGATAGTTTATCTATAAGGCATCCGGACGCAATCTATAGCTACTTCAAGCTGGCTAGAACTATTCATCTTCTTCTCATGGATCCATCAGGTCGAGTCTAGACCTCATCTGATAATGGACAGGGAAAGTTGGATTGTTAAAGTAAGTAAGATCTGTGAGTTAGTCCCTTGCTTTGGTTCTTGTAAACCCTTGTTACAGTTTTAAGCTAGAAAGTGCGCCCTCTTACCGAACGAAGTTGTGCCTCTTCTCTGAATACATCAAAAATTACCTTTAGCTATTAGTTGATATTATAAAATAATACACTTTTTTCACACTGACCAAGAAAAAGCCCACTTTTTATGAATAGTTATCAAATGATAAATAAATGCTTTCAAAGTTCAGATTAGTGAGGAGTCTTGCTATTGTTTGAGGCTGGGTGTCAAAAATATCGCTCACGGGTGGGTTTGAACCACCGACCTTTCGGTTAACAGCCGAGCGCTCTACCGACTGAGCTACGCGAGCAAGTAACTCTTAGGACTCCATCCTCATTAAAAATTTTGGCTTATGTCTGTCTGCCCAAGCTTTTAAACCACTTTGATGAAAAATAGGGTAAGAAGCATTATCATTTTCAAAACTCTAAACTAAAAACTGTGAATTGGCCAGGAATAAATGAAAGCCTTGCAATAGAGAGGAATCTATGATTAGACAAGTGGAAATAAGGCTAGTCAAAATTTGGAAATATTGAGATTTAGTAACTTTCAACTTAATCCAACAGGATGAAAAGAAAGTAGCAATATCTCAAAAACTAGATTCGTTAGGGCATTAGCAATCAATGAATTATCATTATAGTTTCTAGATAGTGGCTGAAACATTTATGAAGATATGAACATTATTTAACAGGCATAATCTTGAGCTAGCCAAGAATAAGCGCTCAAAAAATGTTGACCTTACTTGCAAGATCAGTAAGAAAACCTCAATAACGCAACTGGAGTCAATATCTAAGCAATAGTGAATCAAAAAGATAAAGTCAGGAAAAAAGTAAACCTTGGGAAAGTGCTTAAATTGCCTCAAGCTGGCACAGGTAGCTGCTTTTTGTAGATTGATGGGCCTAACAAGGCTAGATTAAATTTCCTAAGGGTTTTTATGGTAGATGATGAAGCTGCTAAAAAATGTTAAAAAATAGATGGAATCATGCCAATTAGTAACTTTGTTGGAAAGCCAGACTGTGTAATCCAGAAAAAATAGACCGGAATCGACCAAACTAATTTAGTATACTTATAAAGATCAAAAATATTGCAAAGAAGAATAATTCTCCTGAAGCCTTATCGGACTTTAAAATTCACTCATAATTTGCATAATTGTGAAATACGACCGAAGATGACTCCTCTATACTTTTCTCTTCGGATTTTAGCGGTCAGGCTACCATAAAACAGCTGTAAAGACTTTAAAAGCCTAAAAAAATCACTAGAAACCATCAAAAGTCTCTTATACGATAAACTTGTGATCTTAATGACACTGAATTGAGGATAAACGCTCAACCCCTATGATTATGCAAGAATTGGTGAAGCAAATGAGCGTAGTTAAGCAAATGCTCGACAAAAAGCTATGAGTAAGAAAAAGGGAAAAGTATTGAAAAATGATGGTTGCAGCATAATAAAGTCAAAAATAATATTTTGAAGGGGAGGAGCAGCTGAGAAGATGCTGAAATTGCGGTAAAATTGATATTAGGAGATAAATGAGTTTAATTGATGAAAAAAGTGGATAGGATATGCAAATGGATTAATTATAAGATTAGTTATAATTTGCAGGAGAGTAATAGAATACAAGGGAGGAATTTTATTTATATAGCTTAGAGTTGGAGTAAATCTCTTATAAGTTTATAGATTCAAAAAATCAGAGATATAATTACGGGAGCTTCTTTATAATTTTGCCTTTATATTTACGACATTCTTTATTCTTTGCATCTTTACCACTTTTTAAACATCCTGAGATACAGTTCAGCCTTTTCAAAAAAATGGGCTCACTCAACCTTTAAGAGAAAATATCGGGAATTTTAAATAAAAGCAGGGTTTTGCGAGGTTAAATGCGAAACTTCCGGATGGAGGATCAAAAATGCAGGAGAGTTGTAAGAAAAGGAGAGGTTTGGCGGATATTTAAATATTAATTTATTATTCGTGCCCAATAATATTAAGCTTTTTGAGCAGTGTTAATTAAATGGAACCTCTACTTTCCAATTTAGTCAACGTATTATATTAATTTATCTCTTTAGAGCCAGGAAACACCTCCCGCTGCACCCACGCACTCCTCACTCCTTCATCAACGCCTTATCCACCATCCTCAACAACCCCAACGCCATTCCACATAATCCAACAATCACAGCCCCACCCAACTCCCCCCCAATCAATTATACACTCTCCGAACTCAGATTCTCGCCTACAAACACCTTGTCCGTAACATACCTGTCCCTTAACATCAAAATTTTTCGATGGAAGGCAGCCTGTGGGAAGGGGAGAAGCAAAAACTGAGGCAGTCAGCAGGTAAAAAAATCATAATTGAGTCACTGGCTTCAAGGATAAAGTTGAAAAGGACCAAGATTTAAAATTCATGATTTTCCCCAACCTCAAGACCATCTCCCGGTAGGAATACAGCTAAAACGAACAACTTAAATACCTTTTCGAAAAGCGCAAAAATTAAATCGAGCACCTTCTCGAAAAAGGAGACGAGATCACCCCCGAGAGCAAGGAAAAACTGCAGGTCGAAACCAAGTTTATCCCCAACCGAGAACTCTACAAAAATATCTTCCAGAAAATAACTGATGGACTCAAAAGGGAGCACCGCTCGCTCAACCTTTATAAAACTACCTTGCTAGATAGACTATTTTTCAGGAGATAAAGGCTCGTGAAGACCGAGGGCTCCAACAAAAACGAAAATAAGAACCACTTCAGAAACGACAACGACAAAAGGAAGCGCATGATGCACAAAGAATGCATGCAGCATCTGAAGGTCCACAGATAGGACTTCATGGAGTGGCATCGCAAAAAGGTTAAAGATCGGAAGAAGCTGGCCAACCAAGTCAAGACTCAGATCTAGACCAAAAAGAAAGAAAAAGACGAACTTGAGGAAAAGAAAAAGATAGCCAGACTCAAAGAACTCAAGGCACAGAACATGGAAAGCTACCTTATTTTGGTCGAGGAGGAGAAGAAAACTAAAATCAAGTAGCTACTCAGTCAGACTAACAAGTTCTTAAAATAACTTGGCGCCAAAGTCCTAATTCAAAAAGGCACGGCCCAGTAGGACCCCACAGAAGCTGGAGAAAAGGACCAGTAGTAGAATCTGATAGACATCTTCCAAACATCTAACACAGTCTACTACAACTTGACTCACACCATCAAGGAGCAAATCGTTAACCAACCTACTATCCTTTAGGGAGGGCAGCTCAAAAACTATCAGCTGCATGGGCTACAATGGCTGGTTTCGCTTTACAACAACAATCTCAACGGTATTCTGGCCGATGAGATGGGGTTGGGCAAAACAATCCAAACGATAGCCCTGCTCTGCTACCTCATCGAATATAAGAAAAACTATGGACCTTTCCTAATAATCGCTCCTTTGTCGACTATTCCTAACTGGATGGCCTAATTCTAAAAGTGGGCCCCATCCATTCGTAAAATTGTATACAAGGGCAACCCCAACACCCGAAACGACACCTTGAAGATTATGAGGACCACCAAATGGAATGTTTGCATTACTACTTACGATTTCATTTTGAAGGATCGGCTTAAACTCAATAAGTATGACTGGAAGTACATCGTTATCGATGAGGGACATAAAATGAAGAATGCTAAGAGCAAATTTTCCAACATTCTTGGGCAGCAGTATCAAAGCGACCATAGGCTACTTTTGACTGGAACTCCACTCCAAAACAATCTTGGCTAACTATGGGCTCTGTTGAACTTCCTCCTCCCCAAAGTGTTCAACAGCTGCGATGACTTCTAGAAATGGTTCTCCATGGCAATTTACAAAAACACAGGAGACGAATCAGTGCAGCTCGATGAGTAGGAGCAGCTGTTGATCATAAATCGGCTGCATCAGGTCCTGCGTCCGTTTTTGCTGAGGAGAGTCAAGAAAGAGGTCTATTCTGAGCTACCTGATAAGAAAGAGCGGGTGATTAAGGTAGAACTGTCGGCCTGGCAGAAACTTATCTACGACAACATCTCACGCAAGACCGCTCTGTAATTCGCCAACAACACCGGCAAAATCAGCAAAACTACGCTGACCAATTTGATGATGCAGCTGCGGAAATGCTGTAACCACCCCTACCTCTTTCTCAAAAACTATGATGACATCAGCTACCATGAGTGGATCATCAGATCCTCTGGCAAATTCTAGCTCATTGACCGCATCCTCCCCAAACTCAAAAGGTTCAACCATAGGGTCCTCATCTTCACTCAAATGACTCATCTCATGGATATCATGCAGGCCTATTTCGATTACAGAGGCATCAGGCATCTCAGACTTGATGGTTCCACCAAATCCGAAGATCGGTAAGAGAGGATGAAACTCTTCAATGAGCCCAACAGTCAGTTCGACGTCTTCTTATTGAGTACAAGAGCAGGTGGACTCGGCCTGAATCTCCAGACTGCCGACACTGTGATTATATTTGACTCTGACTGGAACCCTCAGATGGATCTGCAAGCTCAGGACCGAGTGCATCGTATTGGTCAATAAAAAGAAGTGATTGTGCTCAGACTCATCACCAACAACTCCATAGAAGAGCACATTCTGGAGCGCACAGCCTTCAAAATGAATCTGAATGAACTTTTCATCCAAGGCGGTCTCTATAACCTAAGCAGCAGCTAAGCCGAAAGACGCAAGAAGATCGAAGACATTCTCCTGAAGACCAGGAAGGACACTGAGTAAAACGAAGAAGAAGAGATCATCGACGACGAGATGATCAACCAATACATCAAGAGAAGCGAAGTAACTCTTTCCTCATTTTAGGAATAGTACGAAGAGTTCAACCGCATGGACGACTAGAGGTTCGTCCTGGAACGATAATACTACAACCTTACTGAGCATACGAAGAAGAGCGCCAACTATCGCCTGATGAAGCCAGAAGAAATCCCTTCCTGGTTCATCTAAACCGTAAACTCCACCATATCCAGCCCAAGAACCTAGACGTGAACAAGGAGTACGGCAGAGGCAATCGAGCCCGGAAGCAGATAAACTACAGCGACGAGGTAATTGATGATCAGGTACTCAACATCACCGACTACTACGACGAGGAGAACAACAACTAGAACGAAAATGACTATACTCCAGTCGAAGTGCCAAGGATCAAGCGTGAGCCCAAGGAAAGGCCGCCCAAACCTGAACCCGTGGATATCGAGAAGCTCATTCAAAGTTCCAAGCCCAAATTTGAGGAGTAATATTTCGAGGAGGATTTGTGATTAGGGGACTCAATAACAATAATATTCTTTCTTCAGGATACTTGCTCATTTATCCTTTATCGTGTTTGTCCAACCTTTTTAGTTTCTTGAAACAGGTATATCTTCTTTTTAGGTAGTGCAAAAAGTATTTTGCTAGAGATGATCACTTTTAAAAGATAATCAGCCTTAATAGCTGTAAATTTGGAAAAAGATAGTCTTATATTTGGATCCTTCAGAGTTTTACTACAACTGATAGGTTTGTGTTCTTATTAATCTTCATCGTATTTGTCCAATCTTTTTAGTTTTCCCGAACATTTTAGTTTTTTGAGTCAATTGTACTGACTATTATGTAGTGAAAAAAATATAATATGTTTTAAATTATAAGATAATCAAGCTTAGTAAGTGTAAATTCTGAAAGAAACAGGATAACATTTGAATCATTCAGACTGTTATTACAACTGATAGTTATTGCGTTCTTATCAATCCTCTCAGGAAGAATTAAAAGTTATATTTTGAATCACATGTAAGAGGAAGCTAATGATTGGCTGATAAGTAGGAGTGAAGCTCACTAGCTTTTGCAATAATTGGAGAAAGATAGAGATGGAATCATGTTCGGGGGTGAGGTTCTCATCCAAGATGAACAACTTTACGAAGTAACATAGAAATAGATGAAATCGAATACCTACCACAAGCTTATTTGCGCCATTACTTACAAAATTGGATTAAAAACGAACATGTTTTCTGGAATTCTCATTTCTAGCGATCTAGTTTTGACATGCGCGCATAGTATGTTCTACACCCAAATGGATGATAAGGGGATAAAGAATATCTTAAGAGCTAAAGACTCTAGTATATAAGTATATCCCGGTCAATATGGAATAATGAAGAGGCCTTTTAAGGTGGAAAGATCATTTGCCCCAGATTGAATTTGGAAAAAACAATAATATTTTTACGACTATGCCTTACTAAAACTTAGTGAAAAGGTTGCCGATTGCCCTTAGTTTATTCCTCTTAGAGCCAACTTCAACAAAAAGGAAGGAGCTTAAATATGCATATTTGGCTATCCCTACACTAAATTGGTTGATAAGAAGTAAGAAAAGTTACTTACGAACCAATGGGGGCTAGTTAGAAAAGACAGGGTCACTGAGATAGATGAAAATGAACAAAGGATAGTTTATCAGATGTCAACATAAAAAGGGCAAAGTGGAAGCCCGATAATTCTCATATAGGGTGAATATTTCAATATTATTGGTATCCATTGTGGAAGAGTCCCTAATTAGGAAAGAAAACAGGGTATATTAATAACCAAGTCATTGCTCTATACTCTTCAAGCCTAAGCTCAAAGGATGAATGCAGAAAATTTTAAATATGTTTTAACTATCAACTATAGATAATTAAACATGCTCAATGAAAAGAACTATTTAGATTCCAAGTAAATAAAAAAAGCAATGTAAAACTATATGGCTAAATTTCCTGGTTAAAAGGCGGAATATCTCTTAATAGCAAGATAATGCTATCTATAAAATAAGTTTTAGGAAATGATAAAATACTGCTTGCTGGCTAGGTAGAAAGAGTAGTAATCAGGCATATGCTATTTGTTAATAGGATTAGCATAATTTATACAATCAGCTCTACGCTATGCTGAATTTTACTTGAGTAAAGGTATCCAAACCATAGATTCATGTCCAGTGTCTCACTTCTGTTTAGGAATAGTCTACTAACTCACCAAACGGCCATAATAGGCCATCAAGTGTATGGAGAAGGTTATTCAACTTAATTAATACGTTTTTTTTGCCTACGCAATCCTAGGTCAATTATATTCTCAAAAAAAAGACTATGAGCGAGCAATATACATGTATTCCTCAATACCAGAAGACAATCAATTTTACTCTGATTCTTTGTTGGGCTTAGCCGAAGTCTACTAAAATATGAAAAAAACTTAATTAGCAATCGAATGCTTGATTAAAGGCAAATATATTAAACCAAATAAGTAATAAGTTTATACACGGCTTGTAAAACTCTATTTTGGTAGAAAATTTAATATGGAACCTGAGGGCTTATAGAAACCGGCTAAATTGGGGCTAACATCAGCTAAGGCTTACCTCTATTGGGGAAGGCAGTACCTCAAATAGCCGCAAGTGAATAAAGAAAAGGCAGTATATTACTTCCTAAAATCACTTGTTATACATTAAAACGCATAGGCTTTTTATGAGATTGGAGAATATTACAATGGCAAGAAGGAGTATAAAATGGCCGAATAATACTACTAGAAAAGTTTAGAATTGGACAATAAATTGAAGCAAGCTTGGTATGGGCTAGGCATGCTCTACCTCCGCAAGAAAGATTTCGATAGAGGTATCGAAAAATTTACGAAAGCATTGTAGATAGATGATAAAATGGTGGGAGCCAACTGCAACATAGGAGAATGCTGGGAAATGAAAAAAGATTACTAAAAGGCCATCAAGAGCTACAATAAATAGATAGAGATCACTAAAAGCTACAGAGCTAGGATAAAGTTATTAGTTTTGAAGAAAAAGATGAAAAATATCTCGAATCCTGCTGTGATTATTTTGGATTGATTATACAATATTTAAATATACAGTTTCTGGAAACTTCCTGTGTTTATCCTTTAAGTATTCGGAAATCTAGTGAATTCAAGAAGATTCCAGCTTATTTATAAATTTGCTACTTAATGTAATTGTGCAGACCTGTTGAAGCTAGCTTATGGTTGTTGTAACCCTAAGATCTTCAGCAATACAAATTTTAATAATCCAGTAATTGAGTGTCTTTCTCGAGGATAACTGAGACTGAAACGATTGTAATCATGATAGACAAGAACTTAAAATACTATCTCGATACTCAAATACCCACTTCGTCAATCTATTTTATGAATCCAAAATGAATAAGTAATTTGATTTATCTCTAATAATCAGCAATCCAAATCTTAGAAAAGAGCTATCTCAGGCAGCAGATTTTAGTCTTAGGATAGAGCTAGCTCAGGCAGAAGATTTTACAGTTATTTCCGTTACTTATATCTTCGCAGCTTGCAGCCCAACTATTAGAATACATCCCTGTTCACAGATACGGCTTTGTTCAGGTCGTCGATCAGCACCACCAGGTTTCTGAAACTCCAATCGAAATTGGGGCTCATGGCCTCTAATAAGCTATGTCTTAGTTCCGCATGGGCTTATAGCTTCAATATCATCTTTAGAGAATGGGTGCTCACATTCTTCAAAGTTGGCAGTTCAAAATGCATGGGATTTTACATTTAATTCCTCACCTTTTTGATAGCTTCTTTCAAAAGTTTGAATATCTTGTATCTGATGGCTGATTCACTGAAGTGGTGTGGCGCCTCAGTTCCATATTTTTGCTGGAAGAGTTGGGCTATTTTGGGTATGTTCTGCTACCTTTTGTACAAGCTCACCAGCAAATGTTCATGATGGACCGTCCATATCCGACCTACTGTCTCCTGTTTTACTTTCCTAGGATGGAATGCCCCTGCAGAGGATAATCGAGCTGATAAAATTACACGAATGGATTTATATAGTGTCATAGCCTTCTCGAAAGAGATAGTTACATTACAGAGGTTGTAGGCAGCTCTGATAAAGTTCAAGAAAGTTTCACATTCATCTATCTTTAGGGAGTGCCGACAGTTTACCAGGAAGAAGTGGAGTTAACTAACTTCCGAAGAGTTTAGTCTTTTTATTCCCAAATTGCATCTTTTACATAGATATCTTTCTAGCAAACGGAAAGCTTAAATAACTATAGATCTGACAAGAGACTTATACTAGGCATGCTTTCTAAATAACTAACCCCTTACGTCAAAGCAGGAAGGCTTTATACATGTTCCTAGCTCATGTATCTTTTATGGTCATAATCTACTTTACAGAAAACGACAGCAATCAACTTTTTGTCTTCCGAAATCTTTCTCAAGGGCTATTTCTTCGCAACATAAACAAAGGGCGGACAAAAAACATCTGTTTTCTTCAAATTATGAGTGATTTGCTTGAATTGCTGGTCTGAATCTTAAGGCTAAAGAGGTATCGCAGTAGAAAGAATAGGTTTTGATTCATATTTTCTAACTTTTCACTTTTCCAGCAAATGCTAACCAAATTTTGAATTATAATTAAAAGCAACCATGGCTTTTCTCATCGATATGAAAAAACTGCGCACCATCGAAAAAGATTTCGTACTTAGACCCAACCCTCACGTCAGCGACTAGCAAAGAAGTCATATTATTTGGAAACTAGCTTTCAGTGAATTATTAGGCTTTTCGGCTATAGTTTGCTTTGCTTTGACGTCTCGTAAAATCAAGCCGAATACTACGAATACCAACAGTTTTCAATATTTGACCTACTTTCAAGCAATATCTTCGATCAGTGGGTTTTTCTATCACATATTTGAACTTGGGTAGCTGGGTAACAGCATCCCCAAAGCATAGCTCAGCCAGAAAATTTAAACCTATGATCATCGATACCAATGATTATTTTTGTACAAGTATTTTTATCGTCTAATGCCTTAATGGGGCATGAAAAACTATATTTTTTCCACTTTCTCATATGCAGTCGAATAATATAACCAGCAAATAAATGACTAAGGAGGAAAAATTAAAAAATCATAAATTGTGTCTTATGCTACAAAAAGTTACCAAAATCCAAAAATAATCAAAACTCGGCCCATTTAGATTTTTCTATTTTCTCATAATTTAGCAGCAATAATTATTTCTATGTCATTCCAAGCTTAATCATCGAATATTAGGTTTTTTTGTCTAAATCGATGCAAAAGTATACATTGAAGCAACTACCTTTTGCAAGTATAACGAATGACATGTTTTTTTGGTGAACTTCTTAAAATGTAAAAAAGAAGAATATAGAAAAAATTGATATTATCTGATATTTTTATCAGTAAACGCAGCAGATAACCTCCCAAACCATACAACCACCACCCAACTCATAACTTGGATTTGGTTACTTCCACTAACAATTTCTTTTTCTAGGCCTGAGCGTTATTTGTACTGGGTCAAAAGAAGTTTGATTATATTTTCTATAGATAGAAGACCAAGTAGAAATGCAGGGAGATTCACTCTATGAAGAGCTGACTAGCATCAAGGAGATCACTTCGCAGCCGAAACTAAACAACACCTTTTACCTCACCATGGATACTGTCACCAGTTAGAAAGTTCAGGCCTTCCTCCATGACAGATTTATTTTACTCAAACTCAAAGTAAGCGTTTTGTTAGTTAGCGATAAGGCAAAGACGTTCACTGGAGGATCGATTTCAAATTCTAGTTGATTTTCGAGCTTTTGCGAGAGCCAGCCGAAAGCAAAAAACTTGGAAAACCATGTGCTCTGCGCTTTGAAATATTGCAAAACAACCTCACCTTGAAAAGATAGGGAGGCTAAGAAGCTTTACTACTATGGAGAGATGCTTTGGCAACCAAAATAAATCAAAGAGGATTTCACTAACTTTTCAAACCTTTCAAAAAAATTGGCAAAGGCAACTTCGCTTCCGTTTATTTGGTACAAAAATACGAAGACGAACAAAAATACGCAGTTAAGGCATT
>Ga0316217_10003434_pt1 | contig 18027 bp, 8 predicted proteins | sample 1anoAmetaG_FD_203633 | JGI IMG/M metagenome (GOLD analysis project Ga0316217, IMG submission 203633) | Freshwater microbial communities from Trout Bog Lake, Wisconsin, USA - 1anoA | ecosystem: Environmental > Aquatic > Freshwater > Lake > Hypolimnion/Profundal zone | place: USA: Wisconsin...
GCGGCAGATCGGAAGTCCAAGACCGGTTCCGCCGTATTTGCGGGTGATCGACGTGTCCGCCTGTTCGAACCGCTGGAACAGACGCTCCTTGGCTTCCGGATCAAACCCGATGCCCGTATCGATGACCGCAAAGGTCAGTCGGGTCTTGCCCCCGTCTGGCGCGGGCTCCGTCTTGACCGTGAGCTGGACCGAACCTTCGTGCGTGAACTTGACGGCGTTGGACAGGAAGTTCGACAGAACCTGCCTCAAACGGACGATGTCGCCGAGATAGCAGCCCAGCGCGTCAAGATCGGGGTCAAAGTTGAACTGCACGCCTTTTTCCCGAGCTCTCGGCTCGAACAGTGCGGTCACGCCGACCAACAGCTCCACCAGTTCGAAGGGCTCGACCGTCAGCTCGCTGCGGCCCGATTCGACCCTCGCGAGATCCAGAATGTCCGTCAGCAGCCGCTCGAGCGCGCCGGCGGAGTTTTCGATCAGGCGGACCATCTCCTTTTGCCGAAGGTCCAGTTTCGTCCGGGCCAGAGCCCCGGCGACGCCCAGTACGCCATTGAGGGGCGTGCGGATCTCGTGGCTCATATTGGCCAGGAATTCGGTCTTGGCGCGGCTGGAGGCTTCGGCCTGATCGCGCGCGTCCGCCATGGCCTGTGAGGCCTCGCGCTCCAGCGTGGTGTCCCGGATCACGCCCAGGATGCGGTCCGGCGCGCCGCCGTCGTCGAAATGGATGTCGATGGTGCACGACAACCAGATATCCCGTCCGGGACGTTCCAGGCGACAGCTCGTCTGGAACCGTCGTTCGGTCGACTTGAGCGCCTTTTTCCACTCGTGCAGGACGCGGGGGGCGTCTTCGGGATGGACGCCGCGCAGCACGTCCAGCGGCGACTTCGCGATCCGGCCGTCGTCATCGGCGATCAGGTGGGCGGCGCCCAGCTGGAACAGGCGGCCCGACGGCAGGTGCAGGTCGAACACCACCATGTCGGCCATCTCAACCGCCAGCTTCAACCGCTGCTCGGAGCGTTCGGCGGCCCTCAGGGATTGCAGCATGTCGGAAATATTGTGCGCGAGCAGGATAAAGCCTGCCGGCTCGCCATTGAGGGACGTCCAGGGCGCGACCTCCGCCCGAATGCAGCGCACGACGCCCGACCGGTCGGTGATCTCGACGGACTCGTTCCGCAGAACTTCGCCCGCCAGGCACCGCCGGAAGAGCTGCGCCCAGACGTGGGCGCTTCCTGGAAAGACCTCTTCGAGGGGCCGGTCGATCAGACGCGTGTCGCCGTCACCCATGTCGAGACGCCAGCGAGGGCTGACCTGAACGAAGCGGCGGTCCTTGTCGATCAGCGCGACGGAAACGGGCGCGCTTTCGATGAACCGTTCCATCATGTGATCGACCGTGTCGTTGGCCTTGCCGATCTTTCGCAGCGCCGCCAGTTCGCGCCGCATCTCGCACTGTTGCGCGGCGGCTTCGGCAAGCTCGATCAGCAGCGCCTGATCTTCGGCGGTGAACTGATGGGGCGACGTGAACGACACGCCGACGGTTCCCACCCTGATCCCGTCCGAAAGGACAATCGGCGCAGCCCCATAGGCGCGGGGGGCCGATTTCGACTTCGCCAAGGCGCTCGACTTGAACCGTGGGTCCGACTTCAGATCGCTGATGCACAGGGCGTCGTCGGATTCGACCGTATAGTGGCAAAAGGAGTCGCCCTTGAGCACACGCTCGGCGGGATCGGATAGGCCCTTTCGCCAGGCGCCGTCCTCAACCGGAAAACTGACGAATCCGAGATCAGCGCCCATCGCGCGCTTGGCCAGTCGCGCAATGGGGTCGAGCGCATTGTCGTCGGACTCTTGGGCAAGTCCGATCTCGTCCAGAGCACGAAGGCGAGGCGCCATTCCGGGACGATCTAAGCGACTTTGACGGATTTCGGGCTCATCCATTCTGCGACTATGCATCTATAGTCGTTAAATAAATGTAGTTAGGTCCGCTGAAGCAAATATAGTGTATATCAGGTTAATAATTTTAATTCGCGCAGGCGTTCGAATAAGTATTCCCGAGAGGTTATCGGCTTTTCATATCGGTTGGGTCGATCAGTATTTATGCAGGTGGGCAGAGTTTCGATCAGATAGCTGGGCGAGAAATGAAGAAAGAACGGCATGGAGTATCTGGAGATCGACCGACGCGCTGTCGATGGGTTGACGACGCGATGTGTGGTTGACGGTAGAACGTGGTTGCTCAAGCGCTGCAGCATGTCCCCGATATTGCAGACGATGGCGCCTTCGGGGGGCTGAACATCGATCCAGCGTCCGTCCAGGTCCAGGATCTGCAGGCCCGCTTCTTCCGCGCCCAGGAGGAGCGTTATCACATTTATGTCTTCATGCGCGCCGGCGCGGACGCCCTCGGCGTCGGCGGGAACGGGCGGGTAGTGCAAAAGACGCAAGATGCTGTCGCCATCCTTCACCGCCGCTAGAAGGGCGTCTTCGGGCTGGCCGAGGCGCCGTGCGACGGCGCGGAGCAGGCGCGCGCCCAGCTGGTCGAAGGATGCGAACAAGGTCTCAAGGCTGGACCTGAACTGCGGGACCTCTTCAGGCCACAGGTTAGAAGGCATGAGCCCGGAGGCGGGATGATCGGCCGCAAGATCGCGGCCGACATGCCAGAACTCCTTGAGGTCGGACAGCGTCTCGCCCTTGGCGGTTTCAACGCCAAAGGGGGTGTAGCCGCGCTGGCCCGCCCCGCCTTCGACGCAGTACCGGCGCTTGACGGCGTCCGGCAGGGCGAAGAAGGCGCGCGCCGCCTCAAGGGCGCCTGAAATCTCCGAAGAGGGCAGGCCGTGGTCCGACACCACAGCAAAGCCATAGCGCTCGAATGCGGCGCCCAGGGCGTCGCTGAACGCCGGAAAGTCGGCGTCGTACAGCGTCATCGAAATCGGTTCGAGCGTCATGGTCGGTGCGGGGCCGTCGGCGGTATCTACGCGGACGTCAGTGTCCTGCCGACAGGGTTACCGGGCCAGTCGGGCGGGGCGCAAGCCATATCGAACAGGCCGAGATCAGCGCGCAGAGCGACAGGGCGGTGAAGACGGAATTGGTCGCCAGCATGACGGCCTGTTGCTGGGCGATCTGGTCGAGACTGGAGAGGCCCTGCGCGGACGTCAGCCCGCCCTGCTGCAGGGGGTCGAGGGCGCCGGCGGCGCTCATTCGCCCGGCGATCTCCACCCGTGCGTGGGACGATGCATTCGCCCAGTTGGTGGTTGTGAGCGACACGGCGAAGGCCCCCGCTGTGGTGCGAAGGAAGTTCAGAATGCCAGACCCGGAGGCGGTTTCGGCGGGAGGAATGGCGCCAAGACCAATGCTGTTGATACCGATGAAGAAGAAGGGCACGCCGAAGCCGAGAACGATCTGCGGTGCCGTGATCGCCCAGTAGCCCGCATCCGTATTGAGGTGAGCGCGCCAGAAGAGGACGACGGAGATCAGGCTCACCCCGAAGAAGACAAGACGCCTGGGATCCACGCGACCGATGAGCGAGGCGACGATAGGCGACATGACGACAGCCAGCACGCCCTGGAAGGCCATGACCCGGCCGGACCACAGGGCGCTGTAGCCCATGCTCGTCTGCAGCCACAGCGGGATCAGGACCACGGAGGCGAAGAAGGATCCGTAGGTGAGCGCCATGACCAGGCTGGAGACGGCGAAGGCGCGGTTGGCGAACAGGCGCAGATTGACGATCGGATCCTTTTGCGTGAGCTCCCAGATCAGGAAGCTGGCGAATCCGATGGCGGCGACGATGGCGAGGCCGACGATCAGGCTGGAATTGAACCAGTCCACCTCTTCGCCCTTGTCGAGCATGATCTGCAGCGCGCCGACCCAGACCACGAGCAGGCCAAGCCCGACGAAATCCACAGGCGCGCGCACCAGCTTCAGCTCGTATCGGGGCAGGAGGCGCGTTGCGAGGGTGAAGATGAACAACGCAACCGGCACATTGATGTAGAAGATCCACGGCCATCCCGCATTGTCGCAGATCGCGCCGCCCAGCAGGGGGCCGGCTATGGGGCCGACGACGGCGGTCATCGACCAAAGCCCCATGGCCTGCCCGCGCCGCTCCGGCGGGAAGATGCGCAGCATCAGGGTCTGGGACAGCGGCATCATCGGCCCGCCGCTCAAGCCCTGCAGAACGCGGCAGACGACCAGCAGTCCAAAGGACGGGGCGAGGCCGCAGAGCGCCGAACAGGCGCCGAAACACAGGACCGCCAGGGTGAAGACGCGCACCGCGCCGAACCGGGCCGCCAGCCAGCCGGTCAGCGGCACCGTGATCGCTTCGGCGACGGAATAGGAGGTAATCACCCAGGTGCCTTCGCTCGGCGAAATCGCAAGGCCCCCGGCGATGTTGGGCACCGAGACATTGGCGATCGTCGTATCGAGGATGGCCATGAAGTTGGCGAGGGCGAGCACCATCGCCGCGAGGACCAGCAGCGGTCCCGTCAGCGGGCGCGCATCATCCGATGAGAAGGCCTCGGCCATCGACGTGCTCACCCTTGCGGGTCGCTGGCTGTATCGATATCCGCCTTGACGGACAGTCCGACCCGCAAGGGGTGCCTGGCCAGTTCCGCAGGATCGAGCGCGATGCGCACCGGCAGACGCTGGACCACCTTGATCCAGTTGCCAGACGCGTTCTGGGCGGGGATGACCGCAAAGGCCGCGCCGGTGCCGCCGCCGACGCCCACCACCTTGCCGTGGTACTTGACCGAACCGCCGTAGAGGTCGCTCTCGACGATCACGGCCTGTCCGGTGCGCACCTTGGCGAGCTGCACTTCCTTGAAATTGGCGTCGACATAGGCCTTGGCCACGGGAACGACGGACATCAGGGGGGCGCCGATGGCCACCCTTTGACCCACCTGCACGGTCCGCTTGGCGATCACCCCGTCGACCGGCGCGCGGATCACGGTGCGTTCAAAGTTCAGCTTGGCGGCGTCGAGCTGGGCCTTGGCGAACTTGACGTCCGGATGCTCCTCAAGCTTCACGCCTTGCGTCAACGCGCTCTGGGCGGCGTCCTGCGCCTGAGCGACCTTCAGATTGGCTTCGGCGAGGGCCGCGCCGGCCTTGGCCGCGGCGTAGTTGGCTTCGGCGTCGCGCATCAGGGTCCGGGCCGTGGACAGCTCTTCCCCCGACACGGCGCCGGACGGGCCGAGCGTTTCGCGGCGGGAGGCGTCAAGCTTGGCCCGCGCCATGTCCGACGCGGCGGCGGCCAGCTGCGCCTTCGCCCGCTCCAGGTCCGCCGCCTTCGCCGCGGTCTGTGCGGCTGTGGCTTCGGTGGTGGCGAGGGCGCCGCGGACCCGCCGCACGGTGCGGTCATAGTCCGCCGTCGCCTGGGCGAGGGGGTAGAGGGCGTCGGAGGGGTCAAGCTCGACCAGCACGTCGCCGGCCTTGACCTCCTGCGTGTCGCTGACCAGCACCTTGCGGACGGCGGACGCGGTCTGCGGCGTGATGACGGCGACGTCGGCGCCGACATAGGCGTCCTCGGTCGTCACGTGGTGCGATCCGATCAGCAGCCACCAGACGCCATAGCCCACGGCCGCCACGGCGAACACGCCGGCGAGACCGGTGAACAGGCGCTGACGCAGATTGGACGGGGGCGAAGCGGTCCTCTGGGCGGGGGGCGGCGTGTCACTGGCCATGGAGCGGCCTCCGGGTTTGAAAATGTGGAGCAGGCGACGTCACGAGCGGCCGCTCTTGCCGCCATGGCTTTGGGCGACATAGCCGCCGCCCAGGGCGCGGACGAGGGCGATGTCAAAGGTCAGCGCCATCCCGTCGAGGTCGGCGACCACGCGCCTTTGATTGACGAGCGCGGTCTCCTGGGTCAGGAGCGCCAGGCTGGAGCTGAGACCCGCCTGCTGGCGGGCGCGGGCCGCGTCATAGGCCGCCTCTGTCCGCGTCAGAGCCTCATGCGCATCGGCGCGCTGCTTGGTCAGCCAGCGGACATTGGCCGCCGCATCGGCGACCTCGCGCAGCGCCTGGGTCAGGGTCTGGTCATAGGCCGAGACGGCCTGATCGTATTGTCCCCTGGCGGCCCTGAAGCCCTGCGTCGCCCTGCCGCCGGAAAACAGCGGCACGTGCAGCGCCGGGCCGAACTGGCCCATGCGGCTGGGATCGCGGAAGAGCGGATCAAGGCCAAGGGACTGGACCCCGGCATAGGCCGAAAGATCGATATTGGGATAGAAGTCCGCATTGGCGGCGCGGATCCGCTTGGCGGCCGCCTGTGCGCGCAGTCTTGCGGCGGTCAGGTCCGGTCGTCGTCCAACGAGATCGAGGGCGAGCGACTTGGGAAGGCCGAACGGGTTCAGCTGCGGCGCAGCGGCGGAGAGGCGGATCGCCTCGCCGCGATCCGGGCCGGCGCCGATCAGCGCGGCCAGCTGATTGCGGGTCAGGGCGATTTGCCGGTCAAACTGATCGAGGTCGGCGCGGGCGGAGGCGAGCGCGGCCGACTGGCTCATCCACTCTCCACGTCCGTCAAGACCCTGGTCGAAGCGGGCCTTGACGAGGTCCTCAGCGCGGCTGTGGATGTCGAGAGCGGCGGCGGCGGTTTCGCGGCCGGCGGACAGGCGGCGCAGGTCCGCATAGGTCGCGGCGATGGCGGTCGAGAGGGTCAGCCGCGCCTGCGCCCGGTCGGCCCGGGTCGCCTCAGCCTCCGACACGGCGGCGGCGAGATTGGCCCGCGCCTTGCCGAACAGATCGAAATCATAGGTGGCGTTGAGCGTCACAAGGCCCAGGGGGTGGAAACTTCCCGGCAGAAAGCCCTTAATGAATGAAGGAAAGCCAAGGTTCTTGCTTTGCAGATAGTCCGTCGTCGATCCGTTGGCGGTGAACACCGGCGACAGGGCCGCCCCCGCTTGGCCCGCGAGGGCCTGGGCGATCTTGACCCGCGCTTCGGCGTCCTTCAGGCTCGGCGCATGGGCGAGCCCGTCCTCGATCAGATCGGTGAGGCTCTGGTCTTGGTAGGCCAGCCACCAACGGTCCGACGGCCAGTCGACGGCCGGCGCAGAAAAGGTTTCAGACGTCGCCTTGCTGGCCGTGGTCGGCAGGGCGGGACGCGGTCCAAGATTTGGGGCGCAAGCCGACAGGCTGATCGCGATGCATAAACCAAGGCCAGCACTTAAAGCCACGCCCGCAGAGCGGTGGGGCGTCGGCGACCGGTCCGAACCATATTTGAGCATCGACAAATCCCGGAACTGACCGTACGGTTCGGTCATATCTTGTTTGCGAACCGGTTGCAACACCGGTCGCAGAGATTCATAACGGGCCTTGGGAGCGGGGCGCTCGCGGCGGGACGACACACACATGGGTGGTGAAGAAGCAGATACCAAGGGGGACTTAAGGCGGCGCCGGATTGTCGAGGTCGCGCGGGCCGTTTTCCTCGAAAAGGGGTATGGCGCGGCGTCCATGTCGTCCATCGCGGCTGCGGTTGGCGGATCGAAGGGGACCCTCTATGTCTACTACCGGTCCAAGGCCGAACTGTTTGAAGCGGTGATCCGCCAGTTCGGGGAAGGCGGAGACTTGAAGGCCGACCTGTCCGACGCCCGGGGGCTGGAGGAGGTCCTGACCGATCTAGGCGGTCGCATGCTCGCCTTTGTCTGTCAGCCGCAGACGCTGGCCCTCTATCGGACGGTGATCGGCGAGTCGGGCCGCTTCCCGGAGCTGGGCGAGGCGTTCTTCAAGGCGGGACCCCAGGACAAGATCGCCAGACTGGCGGCCCTGATCGCGCGCCGCATGGAGGCGGGGGAGATTAGGCGGGCCGATCCCGAGATCGCGGCGCATCAGTTTTTCAGTCTGTGCCGGGCCGTGCGGCACCAGCACATGCTGTTTGGTCTCGCGCTGGCCCCGACCGACGCGGATGTGGTTGCGGAGGCGAAGGAAGCTGCGCGGGTGTTTCTGGCGGCTTACGCTCCGTAATGCCGCGTCGGCGAAAAGCCTTTCCGAGCGACGGAACCTGCCGCCTGGACCGTTTGACAGACGTCGCGGTTCACTCGCGGGTCCGTAACGCCCCCAGCATCCGCCGGACCTGCATGAACGCGAAAGGGGCGGACCGTTTTCACGGTCCGCCCCGCCCCCTCGCCCAAGCGTTCGCCCATTCCCGGACACGAGGTCGCAGGGGTAAGGGCGAACGACAGCGCTCTTCACGCGTGTTCGAGATGCGCAGCAACGATGCGTCGCGCGCGAACGCGGGTCTCCGACCGGCTTTTGTCCCCCAACACCAGCCCGCCGGGTCGCGCCTCATCTCTACAAGTCCCGCGCCGAAGGTCAAAGCCTTCGCAAGGCTTGCGCGCAGTTTGCGGGGCGTTTGTAGCTTGGGTGCAACAAAATCGCGGCATTTCCGGTTTATGAGACAAGAAGCGCTCTGTGCGCCTCGCAAGTCTTTCAACGTCAGTCAATATGTGAGGACGCCGCTGAAGCGGTCGGACCGATTGCGCCAGACACCGACGCGCAGGGGTCCGGGACGAAGCGAGCTGGACTGTTCGAAGGAGTGGAATACGCGTGTCTGATCCATCAACGCCGCCTCGTGGTCCCTTTGACGTTCCTCCCTATCTTGGTCAGCGTCGGCAGCGCGGGCTTTTGGGCTGGGGCGTGCTCCTTGTCGCGATCGTGCTGATCGGCGGGCTGATCTGGTGGGTGGTGGGCGACAAGGCCAAGGAGACAGCCGATCAGGGCGGCGGATTCGGGCCCCCCGGCGCGGGTGGTCCGCCGGGCGGCGGCGGCGGCGGCGGTCGCAAGGGCCGGGGCGGCGTGATCGTCAATGCCGCCAAGACCGAAAAGGGCGATATGCCCGTGGTGGTCTCGGCGCTCGGCACCGTGACGCCGAGCGCGACGGTGACGGTGAAATCGCAGATCAGCGGACAGCTGATGTCCGTCGCCTTCCAGGAGGGGCAGGTGGTAATGAAGGGTCAGGTGCTGGCCCAGATCGACCCTAGACCCTACGAACAGCAGCTTGAGCAGGCGCAAGCGACCCTCGCCAAGGATGAGGCCCAGCTCGCCAATGCGCGGGCCGATCTCAACCGCTATCAGACCCTGCTGGCGCAGGATTCGGTGTCGAGCCAGCAGGTCGACACCCAGGCCGCACTGGTGCGCCAGCTCGATGCGCAGACCAAGGCTGACCGCGCGGCGGCCGGCGTCCAGAAGCTCAACATCGCCTATACACGCGTCACCGCGCCGGTGGCTGGACGGGTCGGACTGCGCCAGATCGATCCTGGCAACTATGTCACGCCGGGAGATGCAAACGGCCTGGTGACGGTGGCGACCTTCTCACCGATCGATGTCGCCTTTTCCCTGCCCGAAGACGTCCTGCCCAAGATTGTGGCGGCCAGAAACAAGGGCGCAAAGACCCTGGTCGAGGTGCTCGATCGCGCCCAGACCCAGGTGCTCGCCCGCGGCGAACTGGCCAGCCTTGACAATCTGATCGATACAACTACCGGCACGGTCCGGGCCAAGGCGCGCTTTGCCAATGCCGACGCCGCCCTGTTTCCCAACCAGTTCGTGAATGTCCGCCTGACGACGGAAGTCTTGAAGTCGGTGGTCATCACCCCGACTTCGTCTGTCCTTCGGGGCCAGCAGGGTCTGTTCGTCTACGTGGTCGACGCCGACCGCAAGGTGCATATCCGCACGGTCCAGACCGGCGCGGCGCAGGGCGAGCGGACCGCGATCCTCTCCGGACTTTCCGCCGGCGAAACGGTGGTGACGGACGGCACGGACCGCTTGCGCGAAGGCATGACCGTGACCATTCCGCCGCCCTGCGCACCGGGCGGCGGCGGGCGAAAGCCAGGCTCTGCGGGCGCAGCCGGCGCTGGCGGGGCCAAGGGCTGGTCCGGTTCGGCGGGCTGCCGGCCGACGGCGGGTCCCGCAGGCTCCACGCCCCCTTCCGGCGGCGCGGACCATCCTTCGGATCGGGCGCGGGGTCAGGGCGCTGCGGGGGCGGCTAGCGGCGCTGCGGCGAACTCGGGCAGCGAAGCGGCGGGCGCATCCTCCGGCGGGGGCGGTCGCATGCAGGCCATGCTGGCGGAGCTGAATCTCGACGCGGTCCAACAGGCCAAGGCGGACGCGATCTTTGCTGATGCGCGGGAAAAGGCGCAAGGGACCCTTGGCGAGGATGCCGATCCCGACACGCGGCGCGCGGTCATGCGCAAGGCGATGGGCGAGGCGATGGGCCGGCTGGCCCCTGTGCTGCGTCCGGACCAGAAGGCCAAACTCGCCGAGATTCGGGCCAAGATGGCGGCGGGCGGCGGGCCTAAGCCATGACCGACCACCAGGGGTCGCGCAACACGGGCGGTCCATTCGGATTCAGCCCGTCGCGACTGTTTATCGAGCGGCCCATCGCCACGACGCTGCTGATGGTGGCGATCTTTTTGTCGGGCGTCATCGGCTTCCAGCTGTTGCCGCTCTCGGCCCTGCCGGAAGTCGACTATCCGACCATCCAGGTGCAGACCTTCTATCCCGGCGCCTCGCCCGAGGTGATGTCCTCCACAGTGACCGCGCCTCTGGAACGCCAGCTGGGGCAGATGCCGAGCCTGCAGCGCATGTCCTCGGTCAGCTCGAACGGCGCGTCGGTCATCACCCTGCAGTTCGGTCTCGACCTGACCCTTGATGTGGCCGAGCAGCAGGTGCAGGCGGCGATCAATGCGGCGGGCAATCTTCTGCCGTCAGACCTGCCGACCCCGCCGGTCTACGCCAAGGTCAACCCGGCGGACGCGCCGGTGCTGACGCTCGCCCTGTCGTCCGACGTGCTTCCGCCGACCGATGTGGAGGATCTGGCCGACACCCGCCTTGCGTCCCGCATCAGCCAGTTGCCGGGGGTTGGGCTCGTCACCGTGTCCGGCGGGCAGCGTCCCGCGGTCCGGGTGCAGGCGAACCCCAAGGCCCTGTCCGCCTATGGCCTTAGCCTCGAGACTCTGCGCTCGGCGATTTCTGCGGCGAATGTGAACGGGGCCAAGGGGGCGATCCAGGGCCCGACCCGCGCCTATTCCATCAACGCCAATGACCAGCTCAGCAGCCCCGGCGACTACGAGAAGCTGGTGATCGCCTATCGGAACGGCGCGCCGATCCGTCTGGGCGACGTCGCCAAGGTGGTCGGGGCCGCAGAGAACACGCAGCTCTCGGCCCTCGCGGGCGGGCGCAAGGACGGCAAGGCCTTCACCGCGCCGGCGGTGATCCTCAACATTCAGCGCCAGCCCGGCGCGAACGTCATTGCCGTTGTGGACCGGATCAAAAAGCTCCTGCCACACACCTATTGTCAGCGCGGCGACTGCCTGTCCAAGCCCAGCCTGATCGAGGACGCCCTGCCTGCGGGGCTCGTCATCACGCCGATGACCGACCGCACCGTCACCATCCGGGCGTCCGTGCACGATGTGGAGCTCGAGCTGGCGCTCGCGGTGCTGCTGGTCGTCGCCGTGATCTTCGTGTTCCTGCGCAATCCGGCGGCGACCTTCATCGCCGGTATCGCCGTGCCTCTGTCCCTCGTAGGGGCGTTCGGGGTGATGTACCTCTTACATTTCAGCCTGAACAACCTAAGCCTCATGGCCCTCACCGTCGCGTCGGGTTTCGTGGTCGACGACGCCATCGTCATGATCGAGAACATCAGCCGTTATGTGGAGGAGGGGGAGGACGGCCGCAGCGCCTCTTTGCGCGGCGCCGGCGAGATCGGCTTCACCATCATCTCCCTGACCGTCTCGCTCCTCGCGGTGCTCATACCCCTCTTGTTCATGGCCGATGTCGTCGGGCGCTTGTTCCGCGAGTTCGCGGTGACCCTCGCCGTCACCATCATCATCTCCGCCATCGTGTCCCTGACCCTTGTTCCGTCCCTCTGCGGGCTCTGGCTGAAGACGCCGAAGCCTGCGCGCCCCGGCGGCTTTGAGGACCTGGCCCAACGGCTGCTCGACGGCGTGATCGGCGCCTATGATCGGGCGCTGGGCTTCGTCCTCGCCCGTCAGAGGGCGACGCTCATCGTCGCCGTGGCGACCTTCCTCTTCACCGCCGCCCTCTATGTGCTGATCCCCAAGGGTCTGTTCCCGGTTCAGGACGTCGGCGAGATCCAGGGCGTGGTTGAAGCAGACCAGAGCGTCTCTTTCACGAGGATGACCGACCTTCAGCGTCAGGTCAGCGACGCCATTCTCAAGGATCCGGCGGTCGCGAATGTGTCGGCCTTTACAGGGGTCGACGCCCAGAACAACAGCGTCAACAACGGCCGGGTGCTGATCCAGTTAAAGCCCCTGGAGCAGCGGTCAGGCACGGCCAGCGACGTGATCCGCAGGCTGAACGACGAGGTGAAGGTCGCCGGCGCCGCCCTCTATATGCAGCCGGTTCAGGACCTCGCCATCGACAGCCAGGTGGCCAAGACCCAGTACCAGTTCGTCCTTGAAGGCGCGAATGCTGAGCAGCTGCAGACCTGGGCGGAGGCGCTGGTCGAGCGGCTGAAAACCTCGCCCAAGCTCGCGGACGTCACCTCCGACGTGCAGGCGCGGGGGCTCGCCCTGTCGGTCGAGGTGGACCGGGACACGGCGGGGCGCCTTGGCGTTTCCATGTCGACGATCGACAACGCGCTCTACAACGCATTCGGGCAACGGATCGTTTCAACCATCTTCACCCAGTCGAACCAGTATCGGGTGATCCTGGAAGTCGGCGCCGAGCACAGCGCTGGCCCAGACGCGCTGGCGAGCCTTTATCTGCCGACAAGCTCGGGCGGACAGACGCCGTTGTCGGCCATCGCCAAAATCACCCCGCAGTCCGCGCCGCTGGCCGTCACCCACGTCGGCCAGTTCCCCGCAGCAACGGTCAGCTTCAACCTTGGCCGGGGCGAGAGCCTGGGCGGCGCGGTCGCAGCGATCAAGGCCATGGAGCGCGAGGTGAAGGTCGGCGATCAGACGGGGGTGCCCGCCGCCATCAACACCACCTTTCTCGGCGCCGCCGACGCTTTCGAAAAATCGCTCAACAACGAACTGTGGCTGATCCTCGCCGCCATCGTCACGATCTATATCGTGCTGGGGGTGCTCTATGAGAGCTTCATTCACCCCGTCACGATCCTCTCCACCCTGCCGTCCGCCGCCGTCGGCGCTCTGGTGGCGCTGATGATCTGCGGACAGGATCTTGGCGTTGTCGGCGTCATTGGCCTTATCCTGTTGTTCGGCATTGTGAAGAAGAACGCGATCATGATGATCGACTTCGCCCTCGACGCCGAACGGAACGAGGGGCTTGCGCCGCTCGACGCCATCCGCAAGGCCGCGCTGTTGCGCTTCCGGCCGATCCTGATGACGACGCTGGCGGCCCTGTTCGGTGCCGCGCCTTTGATGATCGGCGGCGGCTATGGGGCGGAGCTGCGCGCGCCCTTGGGCATCGCCATCGTTGGCGGACTGATCGCCTCCCAGCTTTTGACCCTCTTCACCACGCCGGTCATCTATCTTGCGTTTGACGGTCTGGCGCGGCGCCTTCCGGCGGACCGTCTGACTGAGGCGCCCTCCGGGACCGGCGCCACGTGAACATCACAGAGCTCTTCATCCGGCGGCCGGTCGCCACCACCCTGCTGACCCTGGGTATCGCCCTGACCGGCGTTGCGGCCTATTTCCAGTTGCCGGTGTCGTCGCTGCCCGCCGTCGATCTGCCCACCATCCAGGTGCAGGCGAACCTGCCGGGGGCGAGCCCGGCGGTGATGGCCACCAGCGTCGCCACGCCGCTGGAGCGCCATCTTGGCCAGATCGCCGACGTCTCGGAAATGACGTCCAACTCCTCGACCGGCCAGACCCAGATCATTATGCAGTTTGGCCTGTCGCGCGACGTGAACGGCGCGGCGCGGGACGTGCAGGCGGCGATCAACGCCGCGCGACCCGATCTTCCCGCGACCCTGCGCAGCAACCCGACCTATCGCAAGTTCAATCCGGCCGATGCGCCGATCCTCATCATGTCGCTCACCTCGCCGACCCTGTCCAAAGGGCAGATGTACGACGCGGCGGCCACGATCCTGCAGCAGAAGCTCAGCCAGGTGCAGGGGGTGGGCGATGTCTCCCTTGGCGGGGGCGCCAATCCGGGCGTGCGGGTGGAGCTCAATCCCGGCGCGCTGTTCAAGTACGGCGTCAGCCCAGAAGACGTCCGCGCCGCGATCGCTTCAGCCAACGCCAACGCGCCCAAGGGCTTCGTCAGCGACGGGGAGCGCCGCTGGCAGATCTATACCAACGATCAGGCGCGTAACGCGGCGGAATACCGCTCCCTTGTCATCGCCATGCGGGACGGCCAGGCCCTGCGCCTGTCGGACGTCGCCGATGTCTACGACGGTGTGGAAGACGTGCGCAACATGGGCCTTGTGGACGGCAAGCCGGCCATCGTCGTGCGCATCACCCGCCAGCCCGGAGCAAATGTGATCGCCACGGTCGACCGGATCAAGGCCGAGCTGCCGCGCCTGCGCGCCCAGCTGCCGCCGCAGGTGGATCTGGAGATCGGCGTCGACCGGACGACCAGCACGCGGTCATCCCTGCGCGACGTTGAAACCTCTCTTGGCATTTCGATCGTGCTGGTGGTGCTGGTGGTGCTGGTGTTCCTGCGCAACGGGCGCGCGGTCATCATTCCGGCGGTCGCGGTGGTGGTGTCGCTGCTGGGCGCGCTGTCGATCATGTACGTGATGCACTACAGCCTCGATACGCTGAGCCTGATGGCGCTGACCGTCGCCACGGGGTTCGTCGTCGATGACGCCATCGTCGTGCTCGAGAACATCACACGGCATGTGGAGGCCGGAACCCCCCGCTTCGAGGCGGCGCTGATCGGCGCGAAAGAAGTCTCCTTCACCGTGATTTCCATCTCGATCTCCCTGATCGCCGTGTTTGCGCCGATCGTCCTGATGGGGGGGATCATCGGCAAGTTCTTCGTCGAGTTCGGCGTGACCTTGTCGGCGTCCATCGTCATCTCGCTGATTGTCAGCCTGACCTTTACGCCGATGATGGCGGCGCGTCTGGGCAGCTTCACCCATGCAGCGGACGCTGAAGGCGGGCGTGCTGGCCTCGTGACGCGGATGTCGGTGGGACTTGAGCGCATGCTCGACGGTTTGACCCGGCTCTATGGCCGGTCCCTCGCCTGGGCGCTGGATCACCGCCGGGTGATGCTGGTCGTGCTGGCGGTGGTGATCGGTCTCAACGTCTTTTTGTACGTCGAGGTTCCCAAGGGCCTGTTCCCGCAGCAGGATTCAGGGCAGCTCGTCGGCGGGATGCAGGTCGATCAGGCCAGCAGCTTTGATCTGACCAGCGACAAGTTCGTCCGGCTTCAGCGGATCGTGTCCTCAGATCCGGCCGTGCTGCACGCGATCGGTTTCACCGGCGGCGGCGGCGGGTTCATGTTCGCCAGCCTGAAACCCAAGGCCGAGCGCGGGGGGCTGACCTCCGACCAGGTCGCCCAGCGGATCCGTCCCAAGCTGCTGCGGGTGCCGGGCGCCTCCCTGTTCTTGCAGGTGCAGCAGGAGTTTCGCCTCGGCGGGCGACAGTCTGCCGCGCAGTATCAGTACACCCTGCGCAGCGACGACATCGCGCTCTTGCGGGAGTGGTCCGAAAAGCTTCTGAACCAGCTCAAGCGCTCCCCCATCCTGACCGACGTCAATTCCGACCAGCAGGAGCACGGGCTCGAGATGTTCGTGACTCTGGACCGGGACGCTGGCTCCCGCCTTGGGATCACGGCCCAGCAGCTCGACAACGTCCTCTATGACCTCTACGGGCAAAGACAGGTCTCGACCATCTACAACCCCCTCAATCAGTACCATGTGGTGATGGAGGCCGAGCCGAGGTTCACAAGGTTCGCCGACAGTCTGCATGATGTCTGGCTGCCGCCGGTCAGCCAGACCGCGGCGACGGCGCTTTCCCCGGCCCAGAGCGCGCGCCTGACGTCGCCGGCAAGGCTCGCCCAGCCGGTCAATCCGGCGTCGGGTCAGCCCAACGGTCCGGCCTCCACCCTCTTCAGCCGCGATCCGGCGCCCACGCCCTATATCAGCCTCTCGCGTCCGGCGACGCCGGGGCCGGGAGGCGGCGCATCCGCGTCCTCCTCATCCACTCAAGCCACGGGATCGGCTGCCGGCGCTGGCGTTTCGGCCTCCACCACGGCCCTCGCCGGGGCGGGCGCGGCGCGCACCACCACCGGCGCGACGTCGGCCCAGACCGGTTCGGCCCTGTCGACCTCGGCGCAGCGGATGATCCCCCTGGCGGCCCTGTCGAGCTGGGGCCCGAACAACACGCCGGTGACGGTCAGCCATCAGGGCCAGACGGTCGCGGCGACGATTTCCTTCAACCTTGTCCCCGGCAAGTCGCTGTCCGATGCGCAGGCCGAACTTGCCGCCGCGAAGGCCGCCATCGGCATGCCCGGCGCCGTGCAGGGCGCGTTCCAGGGGACGGCGGCGGCGTTTCAGGACTCGGGCGCCAGCGTGCCGCTGCTGATCCTCGGCGCCCTTGTCGCCGTCTACATGGTCCTTGGCATTCTCTATGAAAGCTATGTGCACCCGATCACGGTGCTGTCGACCTTGCCCTCCGCCGGAGTCGGCGCGGTGCTCGCCCTGATGATGTTTCACGTTGAGCTGTCGATCATCGCCGTGATCGGCGTCATCCTTCTGATCGGCATCGTCAAGAAGAACGCGATCCTGATTATCGACTTCGCCCTGCAGGCCGAGCGCGCGGGGGCGACGCCGATGGAGGCGATCTATCAGGCCTCGATGCTGCGCTTTCGTCCGATTCTCATGACGACGGTCGCCGCGATCCTCGGCGCGTTGCCCCTCGCGGTCGCGTTCGGGGAGGGCGGAGAGATGCGCCAGCCGCTGGGTCTGTCCATCATCGGCGGCCTGATCGCCAGCCAGCTCCTGACCCTCCTCACGACCCCGGTCGTTTATGTCTACATGGACCGTTTGAGGCGGTTAAAACTGTTTGGGCGGCGCCCCAGACCTACGGGCGCGCCGCTTTCGCCCCTGACCGAGCAAGGCTCCACCCCATGACCTCGTCGAAAAGACCTCTGGGCCGAAACCTCTTTGTCGCGGGCGCCGGCGCGCTGGCCCTGTCGGCCTGCGCCGTGGGCCCCAACTATCGCGCCCCCGCCGTCGCCACCGAGACCGCCTTTAAAGAGGCCGCCGACTGGACGCCGATCACGCCGATGGACGCCCTTGACCGCGGCCAGTGGTGGTCCGCCTACAACGATCCTGTGCTTGATGATCTTGAACGCCGCGTGCAGGTGTCCAACCAGACCCTGGCCGCTCAGGCCGCCGCCTACAAACAGGCGCAGGACGCCTTGGCCGTCTCGCAAAGCACGCTTTTGCCGGCGTTTTCCGCTTCGGCCTCGGCGAAGAAAAGCGGCGGCGATGCGACGGGCGCGGCCGGCGTCACGCAGAGCGCCTATACCGCCGCGGCGGGCGCCAGCTGGACCGCCGACATCTGGGGCAAGGTCCGCCGCCAGGTGGAGGAGGCCCGCGCGACCGCGCAGATGAGCGAGGCGGATCTTGCCAATGTCCGTCTGTCTCTCCAGGCGACCCTCGCCAGCAACTATTTCCAGCTGCGCGCCACAGATGCGCAAAAGGCGCTGCTTGCCGCCACGGTCGAGAACGATCAGAAGGCGCTGGAACTCACCCAGCACCAGTACGCGTCCGGCGTCGCGGCGCGCGGCGACGTCCTGTCGGCCCGCAGCCAGCTGGAAACCGCCAAGGCGAGCCTGGCCGATATCGCCAGCCAGCGCGCTCAGCTGGAACACGCTATCGCGGTGCTGGTGGGGCTTGCGCCTGCGGACTTCGCCCTCGCTCCGGCGCCGCTGCCGGACGTCGTTCCCACTGCGCCCTTGTCCCTCGCCTCGACCTTTTTGCAGCGACGCCCGGACATCGCCTCCGCCGAGCGCGCGGTTGCGGCGGCAAGTGCGGGGATCGGCGTCGCCAAGGGCGCCTATTTTCCGTCAATCAGCCTGACGGGCTCAGACGGCGCGGCCAGCGCCAAGGCGAGGGATCTGTTCAAGGCCGGAACAGCCAGCTGGACCTATGGCGCGAGCGCTGCGGTCACGCTTTTTGATTTC